>PJUE01000021.1_pt1 | contig 323128 bp, 305 predicted proteins | sample 1512171 | NCBI WGS metagenome assembly PJUE01 (sample SAMN08177674, study PRJNA422409) | Feces metagenome, whole genome shotgun sequencing project. | isolation source: Chicken feces (3) enriched on wood chips: alkali lignin treatment | host: Gallus gallus | place: USA: Madison | collected 2015-01-15
GAGGGCCTGCCCGAAGACGAGAGCCGCCAGATCCTGGACGAACTGTTTGCCCACAGCATCCGGCCCGAACACATCTACCGCCACCAATGGCAGCCGCATGATCTGGTGTTCTGGGACAACCGCTCGTTGATCCATCTGGCCGGCGGTACGCCGGATCACCTGCGCCGCAAGCTGTACCGCACGACGATCGAAGGCGACGTGCCGTTCTGACGTCGCGCTCCCCTTAATTTCGCGCAAAACCATTTATCCACAGGGTCCGCCATGGGTTTTTCCTCCGCTGTACGTGATCGTTTGGTCCAGGCCGCCACCGGCGCGGGCCTGGCGTTGATACTTGCCGTGCTGGCGCTGGCTTCGCCGACGCCGGCCATGGCGGAGGGCCGCATCCGCATCGCCGAGCAGTACGGCATCGTGTATCTGCTGTTGAACGTGGCGCGCGATCAGCAACTGATCGAAAAGCACGGCAAGGCCGATGGTGTGGATATCTCGGTCGAGTGGGCCAAGCTGTCGGGCGGTTCGGCCGTGAACGATGCGCTGTTGTCCGGGGCTGTGGATATCGCGGGGGCAGGCGTGGGGCCGCTGTTGACGATATGGGACCGCACGCGCGGCAAGCAGAACGTGAAGGGCGTGGCTTCGCTGGGCAATTTTCCCTATTACCTGGTCAGCAACAATCCCAACGTGAAGACGATTGCGGACTTTACCGACAAGGACCGCATCGCGGTGCCGGCGGTGGGCGTGTCGGTGCAGTCACGCGTGTTGCAGCTGGCGTCGGCCAAACTGTGGGGCGACGCGCAGTTCAACAAGCTGGACAAGATTTCCGTCGCCCTGCCGCATCCGGACGCGGCCGCCGCCATCATCGCGGGCGGCACGGAAATCACGGGGCATTTCGGCAACCCGCCCTTCCAGGAGCAGGAGCTGGCCGAGAATCCCAAGGCGCGCATCGTGCTCAATTCCTATGACGTGCTGGGCGGGCCCAGTTCGTCCACGGTGTTGTTTGCGACCGAGAAATTCCGCAAGGAAAATCCCAAGACCTACAAGGCATTCCAGGCCGCGCTGAAGGAAGCGGCGCAGTTCGCCAGCGCCAATCCGGAAAAGGCCGCGGATACTTATCTGCGCGTTACCGGCGCAAAGCTGGACCGCGATTTCCTGATCAAAGTGATCAAGAACCCCGACGTGCAGTTCAAGCTGGAACCGCAGAATACCTATGCGCTGGCCGAGTTCATGCACAAGGTGGGCGCGATCAAGAATGCGCCGGCCAGTTGGCGAGATTATTTCTTTGACGACCCCGTCACAGCCCAAGGCAGTTGAGATGGGATTGAGCGCTGCCTCCCCTGTGGATAACACCGAAAAGGCCACGCCTTTGCTGGCTGTGGATAAGGTGTCGATCGAATACAAGACGCGCGAAAGGCGCGTGCGCGCCACGCATCAGGTCAGTTTCGACGTGCACGAAGCAGAGCGTTTCATCCTGCTGGGCGCGTCCGGTTGCGGCAAATCCACGCTGCTTAAGGCAATTGCGGGCTTCATAGAACCGACCGAAGGGCGCATTGCCATCGATGGCAATGCCGTGCGCGGCCCGGGGCCGGACCGCATCGTGGTGTTCCAGGAATTCGACCAGCTGCCGCCATGGAAGACGTTGCGGCAGAACGTGGCGTTTCCGCTGGTGGCTTCACGCAAACTCAACCGTCGCGAGGCCGACGAGCGCGCCATGCACTACCTGGACAAGGTGGGGTTGTCCGCGTTCGCCGATGCCTATCCGCATACGTTGTCCGGCGGCATGAAGCAGCGCGTGGCCATTGCGCGCGCCCTGGCGATGCAGCCGCGTGTGCTTTTGATGGACGAGCCCTTCGCGGCGCTGGACGCGTTGACGCGGCGGCGCATGCAGGAAGAATTGCTGGCGCTGTGGGAAGACGTGCGTTTCACGCTGCTGTTCGTCACCCATTCCATCGAAGAGGCATTGGTGCTGGGCAGCCGCGTGCTGCTGCTGTCGCCGCATCCGGGCCGCGTGCGCGCGGAACTGAACGCCCATGCCTACGGGCTGCATAGCCAGGGCTCGGCTGCGTTCCAGTCTGCGGCCAGGCGCGTCCATGATCTGCTGTTCGATGTGGCGCCTGCGGAAAAGTCCGCTGAACTTGCCGCTGAACGGGCCGCGGCCTGAAGGACTTCCGCATGAACAACGCATACGCAGGCGCCGTGCCCATCCGTCCCGAAGTGGAGTACGAGCTGCCGCCCTTGCCCGCGCAAGCGGGCGAAGCGCCCCTGCCCTGGCATGAACGCCTGTGGCAGCACGCCAGCCTGCGCAAGCTGGCGATCCTGGCGCTATTGGCGGGCATCTGGGAGCTGGCAGCGCGCTACACCGACAATGATCTGCTGCTGCCCAGCGCATCGCAGACGGCGGTCGCCTTCGTGCAGGGCATCGCAGGCGGCGAACTGCTGGCACGCGCCGGGCAATCGTTGCGCGTGCTGGCGCAGGGATATGCGGCGGGCGTGCTGCTGGCCTTTGTGCTGACCACGCTGGCGGTGTCGACGCGTTTCGGTCGCGATCTGCTGTCCACCTTGACGGCCATGTTCAATCCCCTGCCGGCGATTGCGCTGCTGCCGCTGGCGCTGCTGTGGTTCGGCCTGGGCGAAGGCAGCCTGGTGTTCGTTCTGATCCATTCGGTGTTGTGGGCGCTGGCGCTGAACATGTACGCGGGTTTTCTGGGGGTATCGGATACCTTGCGCATGGCGGGCCGCAACTATGGATTGAGCGGTCTGCGCTACGTGTTGCAGATTCTGGTGCCTGCCGCCCTGCCCGCCATCCTGGCCGGGCTGAGGATAGGCTGGGCCTTTGCGTGGCGCACATTGATCGCTGCGGAACTGGTGTTCGGCGCGTCCAGCGGCAAGGGCGGCCTGGGCTGGTACATCTTTCAGAACCGCAACGAGTTATACACAGACCGCGTGTTCGCGGGGTTGGCGGCGGTGGTGATCATCGGCCTGCTTGTGGAAAACCTGGTGTTCGACACCGTGGAGCGTTTCACGGTCAGGCGCTGGGGCATGCAGCGCTGATTGTCTCGGCGCAGAGCCGCGCAGCAGCCAAAAAAAGGCGGCCCCTCGGGGCCGCCTTGCGCATGGGCGCGTCGCGGATTACAGCTTCAGTCCCAGCGCCTTGGCCACGCCTGCGGCGTAGGCGGGATCGGCTTTGCGGAAGTGTTCCAGCTGGCGGCGCTGGATTTCTTCCGGGACGCCGGCCATGTGGCGGCCGATGTTGCCGAACAGCAGCTCCTGCTGTGCAGGCGTCATCAGGCGGAACAAGGCGCCCGGCTGCGAGTAGTAGTCATCGTCCACGCGGTGATTCCAGCGCGCTGCCGCCTGGCCGTCCAGCGCCAGCGGCGGCTCGCCTGCCGACGGGGTTTCCTTCCACTCGCCCGCGCTGTTGGGCTCGTAGTTCAGCGTCGCCCCGACGTTGCCGTCGACACGGCCGGCGCCGTCGCGGTGGAAGCTGTGAAACGGGCAGCGCGGCGCGTTCACCGGGATCTGGTGGTGGTTGATGCCCAGGCGATAGCGGTGCGTGTCGCCGTAGGAGAACAGCCGGCCTTGCAGCATCTTGTCCGGCGAGAATCCGATACCGGGGACCACGTTGGCCGGGGTGAAGGCGGCCTGCTCGACCTCGGCAAAGTAGTTCTCGGGGTTCTTGTTCAGCTCCAGCACGCCGACTTCGATCAGCGGATAGTCGCCATGCGGCCAGACCTTGGTCAGGTCGAAGGGGTTGATATGGTAAGTCGCGGCTTCGGCCTCGGGCATGATCTGCACCTTCAGCGTCCACTTCGGGAAGTTGCCCTTTTCGATGTTCTCGAACAGGTCGCGCTGCGAGCTTTCGCGGTCATGGGCGACCACTTGCGCCGCTTCCTCGTCGCTCAGACAGGCGATGCCTTGCTGCGACTTGAAGTGGAATTTCACATAGAAGCGCTCGCCGTCCTTGTTGATGAAACTGAACGTGTGCGAACCGAAGCCGTGCTGCTGGCGCAGGTTGGCGGGAATGCCGCGATCGCTCATCAGGGTGGTGACCTGGTGCAGCGATTCGGGATTGAGCGACCAGAAGTCCCAGGCGGCGGTGGCGCTGCGCAGGTTGGTCTTGGGGTCGCGCTTCTGGGTGTGGATGAAGTCCGGGAATTTCAGCGGATCACGGATGAAGAAGACCGGCGTGTTGTTGCCGACCAGGTCCCAGTTGCCTTCCTCGGTGTAGAACTTGATGGCGAAACCGCGCACGTCGCGTTCGGCGTCAGCCGCGCCGCGCTCGCCGGCCACGGTCGAGAAACGCAGGAACAGCGGGGTTTGCTTGCCGACCTGGGAAAAGAGGTTGGCGCGGGTGTAGCGCGAGATGTCGTGGGTGACAGTGAGGGTGCCATAGGCGCCCGAACCCTTGGCGTGCACCACGCGTTCGGGGATGCGTTCGCGGTCGAAGTGGGCGAGCTTTTCAATCAGCCAGAAGTCTTCCAACAGCGCCGGGCCGCGCGGGCCGGCAGTCAGCGTGTTGTTGTTGTCGGCCACCGGCGCGCCAGCGGCGGTGGTCAGATGCGTCTTCTTGTCGGTCATAGCACACTCCCTATGAAATGCCTGGAATGCGGGGGCCGCAGAGGGGCCCGCGCCGTGTCTGGGATAGCCCGGCATTGCCGGCCTGGGGCTATCTCCGACACATCATAGGGGTCTTGCCTTACCGTGTGAAGTTGATTGATCTATAAAACTTGATAAAGAATAACTATCAAGAAAATCAGGAATCGGCATCGGTGGCGGCCGCTAGGCGAAAAAAAACCGGTCCGCATGGGACCGGTTTCTTGCGCGGGAGCAGATATCAGCGGTTGGCTGCGGCTTCCGTCTTGCGCTGCATGGCGCGGGTGATGGACCACTGCTGGGCGATCGACAGGGTGTTGTTGACGCACCAGTAGAGCACCAGGCCGGCCGGGAAGAAGAACATCATCCCGCCGAACACCAGCGGCATGATCATCATGACCTTGGCCTGGACGGGGTCCGGAGGCGTCGGGTTCAGTTTGATCTGCAGGAACATGGTGGCCATCATGATGGCGGGCAGGATGAAGTACGGGTCGCGGATCGACAGGTCGTGCACCCACAGGATCCACGGCGCGCCGCGCATTTCCACGCTGGCCAGCAGCACCCAGTACAGCGAGATGAACACCGGGATCTGCACCAGCATGGGCAAGCAGCCGCCCAGCGGGTTGATCTTCTCGGTGCGGTACATCTCCATCATGGCCGCATTGAGTTTCTGCTTGTCGTCGCCGTACTTTTCCTTCAGGGCCTGCAGGCGCGGAGCCACCTGCTTCATGCGGGCCATGGAGCGGTAGCTGGCGGCGGCCAGGGGGTAGAACACGGCCTTGATCAGCACGGTCAGCGCCACGATCGTCCAGCCCCAGTTGCCCAGGATGGAATGCAGCCAGGTCATCAGCTTGAACAGCGGCTTGGCGATGATGGTCAGCCAGCCATAGTCGACCACCAGTTCCAGGCCGGGGGCCAGGGCGGCCATGGCCTTCTGGTCTTGCGGACCGACCCACAGGTGCGAATCGACGCGCGTGGCGGCGCCAGGGGCGATCTCGCCCACGGCCTCGATGCTGCGGGCGGCGTACAGGTTCTTCTGCACTTCCAGCAGTTCGTTGGTGCGCGGCTTGCCCTGCGGGGGCACCCAGGCGGTGGCGAAGTAGTGCTGGACCACGGCGATCCAGCCGTTGTCCGATTGCTTGATGTAGCTGGCCTTCTTCTTTTCGATGTCGCTGAAGGTGATCTTCTGGAACTTGTCCTGTTCCGAGTAGACGGCGAAACCGGTGAAGGTGTGATAGAAGCTGGACGTGTCGGCGGGGTCGTTGCCGTCGCGTTCGAGCTGCAGGTACAGGGCGGGCGACACGGGGCCGGCGCTGACGTTGGCCAGGTCGTGGCGCACGTCGATGTCATAGCGGCCGCGGTGCAGGGTGAACGTCTTGGTGACCTTCACGCCGCCGGATTCGCCCTCGAAGGCGACCACCAGGTTGTCCCCGGTCAGCTGGCGTTCCGAGGACACGACGCGGAAAGGCGTCTGGTGCGTGGGGAAGCTTTGGCCGTTGGGGGCGCCGACCACGCCGGTCTGCACCACGTAGTTCAGGCCGGCGGCGCGGTCCAGCAGCACCGTGGGCTTGTCGGGCTGGCCGGTGGCCGGGTACTTCAGCAGTTCGGCGCGCACCAGCTGGGCGCCCATGGTGTCGAACGTCAGGCGCAGCACGTCGGTCGTGATGACGACTTCTTCCGAGCGCGCGGCAGCAGGCGCGGCGGCGCCGGGCACGGCGGACGCAGCGGCAGCCGCGGGGGCGGGCGTGCTGGGCACCGAAGGCGTTGCGTTGTTCGCGGCCGCCTGCGGCTCGCTCGTGGTGGCGGCAGGCGTGGGGCCGAACAGCGACGGCTTGCCGTTATGGATCTGCCAGTTGTTCCATAGGAGCAACAGCGAGAAGGAAAAAATCATCCAGAGGACGGTTCGTCGGATATCCATGGTGCCTACTGAGGTGAATACGGGCCAGCAAAGCCCGCCAGTTTAGCGTCAATCATGCTCGGTGCGGTGGCTGTGGGAACAGCACGAGGGGCCATTGGTTCCCTTGGAGGGCGGAACCGGGTCCAATCCGCCCGGCGACCAAGGGTGGCAGCGGCCGATGCGCCGGACTGCCAGCCAGAAGCCGCGCCAGGCGCCGTGGCGCTCGATCGCTTCGATCGCATACGCCGAGCAGGTCGGGGTAAAGCGGCACTGCCTGCCGATCCAGGGGCTCAGGAAAAACCTGTAGAACCGGATCGGGGCAATGAGTAAAGCCTTGATCATCGAGCTATCCGCTCAAAGTGAGCGTCCACTTCGGCTCTTGCCGCGCGTTTCAGCGCGGTAAGCGTGGCGGGCGCAACCTTGCTATGCAGGCGCACGACGTAATCTTTGGCCGGCAGTCCCAGGCGCCGATGGCGGAACGCCTCGCGGATGACCCGCTTGATGGCGTTGCGCGTACTGGCGTGGGCGGCGAACCGCTTGGCGATCACCAGGCCGAGACGCGCACAGGCGTCCTGGCCGGGAGGCAGATCATTGGGAGCCGCGCTCACAATGAAGAACGCCCCTCGGGCAAGACGCCGGCCTTTGAGGGCGGCGGCGAACTCGGAGGGGCGATGCAGCCGCGCCTCCGGCGGAAGCGTGGAGCGCGGCATGGACTGCAAAATCAGGCGTCAGGTTTTTCCGGACAAGCCGGAAAAACAGGACTTAGACGGCCAGACGCTTGCGGCCCTTGGCGCGGCGGGCATTCAGGATGGCGCGGCCAGCGCGGGTTTTCATGCGCACGCGGAAACCATGGGTGCGCTTGCGACGGGTAACGGAAGGTTGGTAGGTACGTTTCATGGACGATCCACAAAAAGAACAAAAGTCAGAAGGGACCTGCCCGGAAGGGTTCCTGGTCGCGCATTCAGGAAGCGGGTATCTAATGAGCATTTTTGCAACAGGTGCAAAAAAACAGCTCGTAGACGGGGCTCTGACCGGGAAACCCCGGGCGACCTATTAGAAGCAAAACCAGGCAGTTGCGTGGGCGGTAGGCATCGTTAGACACCACTGCCAACAAAGCGCGGCTAAGCTCTCTGTGGAACCTTCTGACAGACAGAATTCGGAAAAGCCCACCATTTCAGCAAGTTTTCCCTGTCTTGTCAAACAGTTAAGACTGCGCCGCACGGACGCTTATGCCCTACCCTGTGGATAACCCCAGCCCAGGCAAGGTAGAATCGAGGTTTGAATAAGAGCGACATGAAAGAATTCTGGCAGACCTGCGTCAGTCGTCTTGAGCAGGAACTCCCCCCCCAACAAATCAGCGCGTGGATACGACCGCTGGTCCCGCTTGCGTACGACGAAACGCAGGCGGTGCTGCGCGTTGCCGCTCCCAACCGGTTCAAACTGGATTGGGTACGGAAGAACTTTTCCCACCAGATCGAAGCGTTGGCCGCGGAGTGGTTCGAGCGTCCGGTGCAGGTGCTGTTCGAGTTGCCGACGCAAGGCGCCACGCCGCGCATGCCGGTCGCGCCCGTACGCGCCGCACCCGCGGCGCCCGCGTATCCGTCCGCTGCTTCCCCTTCAGGCGGCGCGCCGCCACCGATGGCCCCGGTAACGCCTGCACCCGCAGCCCCGGCGACCACGGCGGCCGCGCAGGCCGCGCAAGCGGTGAACGCGGACGCGGCAAGCATCGTGTACGAGCGTTCGCGCCTGAACACCGATCTGACGTTCGAGAACTTCGTGACGGGTAAGGCGAACCAGCTCGCGCGCGCCGCTGCGTTGCAGGTCGCCGAGAACCCTGGCACGTCCTACAACCCGCTGTTCCTGTACGGCGGCGTGGGCCTGGGCAAGACCCACCTGATCCACGCCATCGGCAATGCGATGGTGGCGGCGGGGACCGGTGTGCGCGTGCGCTATGTGCATGCCGACCAATACGTGTCGGACGTGGTGAAGGCCTACCAGCGCAAGGCGTTCGACGACTTCAAGCGTTATTACCATTCGCTCGACCTGCTGCTGATCGACGATATCCAGTTCTTCTCCGGCAAGAACCGCACGCAGGAAGAATTCTTCTACGCGTTCGAAGCGATGGTGGCTCAGCGCAAGCAGATCATCATCACCAGCGATACCTATCCGAAGGAACTGTCGGGCATCGACAGCCGCCTGATCTCGCGCTTCGACTCCGGCCTGACGGTGGCCATCGAGCCGCCGGAACTGGAAATGCGCGTGGCGATCCTGTTGCGCAAGGCGGAATCCGAAGGCGTGCCCATGCCCGAGGAAGTGGCGTTCTTCATCGCCAAGCATCTGCGCAGCAACGTGCGCGAACTGGAAGGCGCGCTGCGCAAGGTGCTGGCCTATGCGCGCTTCCACGGCCGCGACGTGCTGACGGTGGATGTCTGCAAGGAAGCCCTGAAGGACCTGCTGTCCGTGTCCAACGGCCAGATCACCGTGGAGAACATCCAGAAGACGGTGGCGGATTTCTACAAGATCAAAGTGGCCGACATGTACTCGAAACGCCGGCCCGCCAATATCGCTTTGCCGCGCCAGGTCGCGATGTACCTGGCGAAGGAGCTGACCCAGAAAAGCCTGCCGGAAATCGGCGATCTGTTCGGTGGCCGTGATCACACCACCGTGCTGCATGCCGTACGCAAGATTTCCGACGCCCGCGCCAAGCAAGCGGAGCTCAACCATACCCTGCACGTGTTGGAACAAACTCTAAAAGGATGAACATGCAACTCGTACAAACCACACGCGATGCATTGCTGAAACCGCTGTCGACTGTGGCGGGCATCGTCGAAAGACGCCATACCCTGCCCATCCTGGCGAACATCCTGATGCGCAAGGAAGGCAACAAGGTTGCCTTCATTGCGACCGACCTGGAAGTACAGATCACCACCCATGCTGACTTCGGCGTGGGTCAAGACAACGAATCCACCACGGTCGCGGCGCGCAAGCTGCTGGATATCCTGAAGGCCCTGCCGGACACCGGCGACGTGCGCCTGGCGCTGGCCAGCAACAAGCTGTCGGTGCAGTCGGCCAAGAGCCGCTTCGCCCTGCAGACGCTGGCCGCCAGCGAATTCCCCACCGTGGCTCAGCCCGAGCAGTGGGACGTGTCGCTGACCATGCCGCAGCGCACGCTGCGCCACCTGTTCAACATGGTGCACTTCGCCATGGCGCAACAGGACATCCGCTACTACCTGAACGGCATGCTGCTGGTGTTTGAACCGGGCCGCGTGCGTGCGGTCGCCACCGATGGCCACCGCCTGGCGCACTGCTCGACGGAAGCCGACGGCATCAGCGAACGCCACGAAGTGATCGTGCCGCGCAAGACCGTGCTGGAAATGCAGCGTCTGCTGGAAGACTCCGACGAGCCGGTTTCGATCGACGTGGCGCCGGGCCAGATCCGCTTCCGCTTCGGCGACGTGGAGCTCGTCTCCAAGCTGGTGGAAGGCAAGTTCCCGGACTTCACGCGCGTGATCCCGACGAACTACACGCGCCATTTCCTGGTCGGCCGCGAAGCCCTCCAGGGCAGCCTGCAGCGCGCCGCCATCCTGACCACCGACAAGTTCAAGGGCGTGCGCCTGCAACTGGCGCAGAACCAGATGAAGATCTCGTCCTCCAACGCCGAGCAGGAAGAGGCGCAGGAAGAAATCGACATCGACTACGGCCATGAAGCCCTCGATGTGGGCTTCAACGTCGGCTACCTGCTCGACGTGCTGTCCAACGTCAAGGTGGACAACATCCAGTGGTCGGTCATGCCCGATGCCAACGCGTCGGCGCTCATCACCCTGCCCGAAGACGACCAGTTCAAGTACGTCGTCATGCCCATGCGGATTTGATCCGCACCCATCGTGGGTTTGTGCCGCTTGCGGGCCCGAGGGCCCGTGGGCGGTCCGGCCGCCAGGCCGTTCTTTAAAGCGTTATCGATACAGACATGTCAGATCAGCAGAACACCACTCCCGAGAACAGCGGCTACGGCGCTGACTCGATCAAGATGCTCAAGGGGCTGGAGGCCGTGCGCAAGCGCCCCGGCATGTACATCGGCGACACATCCGACGGCACCGGCTTGCACCACATGGTGTTCGAAGTCGTCGACAACGCCATCGACGAAGCCCTGGCCGGCTACTGCGACGACATCGTCGTCACGATCCACACCGACAACTCGATCTCGGTCACCGACAACGGCCGCGGCATCCCCACCGACATCCACAAGGATGACGAATTCCACCGCAGCGCGGCCGAAATCGTCATGACCGAACTGCACGCTGGCGGCAAGTTCGACCAGAACTCCTACAAGGTGTCCGGCGGCCTGCACGGCGTGGGCGTGTCTTGCGTGAACGCGCTGTCCGAATGGCTGCGGCTGACCATCCGCCGCAACGGCGAAGTGCACCAGATGGAGTTCCGCCAGGGCGAGCGCGTCGCGCCCCTGGCCGTGACCGGCACGACCGACAAGCGCGGCACCGAAGTGCGCTTTTTGGCCGACCCGATCATCTTCAACAACATCGAGTACCACTACGAGATCCTCTCGAAGCGCCTGCGCGAACTGTCGTTCCTGAACAATGGCGTGAAGATCCGCCTGATCGACCAGCGCCAGGGCAAGGAAGAGAACTTCGCCTTCTCCGGCGGCGTGAAGGGCTTCGTCGAATACATCAATCGCAGCAAGACCGTGCTGCACCCGAACGTGTTCTCGGTCACCACCGAGTCCTCGGCAGGCGGCGTGCCGGTCGGCGTCGAAGTGGCGATGCAGTGGAACGACAGCTACAGCGAAAGCGTGCTGTGCTTCACCAACAACATTCCGCAGCGCGACGGCGGCTCGCACCTGACCGGCCTGCGCGCGGCGATGACCCGCATCATCAACAAGTACATCACCGACAACGAACTGGCCAAGAAGGCCAAGGTCGAGACGTCCGGCGACGACATGCGCGAAGGCCTGGCCTGCGTGCTGTCGGTGAAGGTGCCCGAGCCCAAGTTCAGCAGCCAGACCAAGGACAAGCTGGTCTCCAGCGAAGTGCGTCCGGCGGTTGAGGAAGCCGTGGCGCGCACGCTGGAAACCTGGCTGCTGGAACACCCGAACGACGCCAAGGCGCTGTGCGCCAAGATCGTCGAAGCCGCCCGCGCCCGCGAAGCCGCGCGCAAGGCGCGCGAAATGACGCGCCGCAAGAGCGTGCTGGAAGGCGCAGGCCTGCCCGGCAAGCTGGCCGACTGCCAGGAAAAGGACCCCGCACTGTGCGAGCTGTACATCGTCGAGGGTGACTCCGCAGGCGGCTCGGCCAAGCAAGGCCGCGATCGCAAGTTCCAGGCCATCCTGCCGTTGCGCGGCAAGGTGCTGAACGTCGAGAAGGCGCGTTTCGACCGCCTGATCGCCAGCGAGCAGATCGCTACGCTGATCACCGCGCTGGGCACCAGCATCGGTCCTGACTTCAACGTCGACAAGCTGCGCTACCACCGCCTCATCATCATGACCGACGCGGACGTGGACGGCGCGCACATCCGCACCCTGCTGCTGACGCTGCTGTACCGCCAGATGCCTGAACTGGTGCAGCGCGGCTACGTGTATATCGCCCAGCCGCCGCTGTACAAGGTCAAGGTCGGCCGCGAAGAACGCTATCTGAAAGACGACCAGGAAGAAGCGCAGTTCATGCTGCAACTGGCGCTTAAGGATGCCGAGATCATCTCGGGCGGCAACATCATCCGCGGCGACGAACTCAACGACCTGGCCCGCCAGTACGTCGCGGCCGACGCCGTGATCGCGCGCCTGTCGCGCGTATTCGACGTGGGCGCGTTGTCGGCCATGGCCGAAGGCGTGGAGATCAACCTGGAATCGGCCGAGTCCACCGCCGATTCCGCGCGCCGCCTGGCCGACGCCATGCGCGACCCGGTCAGCGGCAACGGCGTGGAAGTCGTGCCGGAGTTCGACGAATCCACCGAGCGCCATCGTCTGTCGGTGCAGCGCATGCACCACGGCAACGTGCGCGTGAGCATCATCGATGCGGACTTCGTCAACGGTTCGGACTACGCGGTCCTGTCCAAGGCCGCCAAGAGCTTCTCCGGCAAGGTCGGCGCGCGTTCGCTGGCCGCCCGCGGCGAAGGCGACAAGCGCAAGGAACAGACCGTGTCCGATTTCCGCGAGGCCATGCAGTGGCTGCGCAGCGAAGCCGACCGCAGCATCTCCAAGCAGCGCTACAAGGGTCTGGGCGAAATGAACCCGGAACAGCTGTGGGAAACCACCATGGACCCGAAGGTGCGCCGTTTGTTGCGCGTGCAGATCGAGGACGCCATCGCGGCCGACGAGGTCTTCACCACGCTGATGGGCGACGACGTCGAACCGCGCCGCAACTTCATCGAGACGCATGCGTTGTCGGCGGGGAATATCGACGCCTGATCGCGTCGGATCTCGGCAGAGATCCTGGACGCCATAGAAAAGGGGCTGCCTTGCGCAGCCCCTTTTTCATGCGCCAGTCCGGCGCGGCCCGGAAAACGCAATCCTTCTACACCTGCACATCATTGGCCCAAGGCTCGGCCGTCAAGCGCTCGGCCAGATATTCAATGAACGCCTGCACCCGGGCCGGCCGGCGGCGACCAGGCGGGGTGACGATGTGCAGGGCGATGGGATCCACCTGCCAGTCGTCCATCACGGTCTCCAGCGCGCCCGATTGCAAATCCTTCCACGCTAGAAACTCGGGCTGCAGGGCCAGACCCATGCCCGCCTGCAGCGCCGGCGTCAGGGCTTCGGCGTTGTTCACGTTCAGGTGCACCGGCAGCGACTGCGAAAACTCGCCGTGCTTTTCATGGCGGAAGCGCCAGCTCGCGCCGTTGCGCGCATACATGTATTGCAACGCGGTGTGCTGGGCCAGGTCCTTTGGATGCTTGGGGCGTCCCGCGCGCTTGAAGTAGCTGGGCGCGCCCACCAGCAGGATGCGCACCGAGCAGAGCCGCCGCGCCAGCAGCGTCGAATCCACCAGGTTGGAGATGCGCAACGCCAGGTCGAAGCGTTCCGAGACCAGGTCGGCCTGCTTGTCGCTGAATTCGATTTCCAGGGCCACGTCGGGATTGGCCTGCATGAATGGCGGCAGCATCGGCGCCAGATGCGTGACCCCAAAGGACATGGGCGCGGACAGCCTGATCTTGCCGCGCAGGCTGCTCGACTTTTCCGTCACCTCAGATTCGACGGCCTCGCCTTCCTCCAATATGCGCGCTGCGCGTTCCAGCGCCGCGTAGCCGGATTCGGTCAAGGTCATGCTGCGGGAGGTGCGATGAAACAGCGTGGTCTTCATGCGCGCTTCCAGACGGCTGATGGTCTTGGAAACCGTGGCCTGCGCCAAGCCGAACTCGGCCGCCGCCTTGGCGAACGACCCTGTATCGGCGACCTTGGCGAAGATCGCCCAACCCTCTAAATCCGGCAGCTTGCTCATCTTGTGTTCTCGGGAAATGCCCGCGCCGATGATAGCCCCTGCCTATGGCATGGACAAGAATGGTGTTGAACGCAGTGCAGCAGAGACTGTCACGCCATGGTCATCATGCAAAAAATGGAAAGGATGGAATTCCATGCTGCGGGTTCTCAGGAAAGCGGCCTCTCCCTACTATGCATACACCGACAGACGAGATGCACGGGACCTTCCAGCGGCACCCCGCCATCGTCGCAACGGGGCAGACCGGGATGGTTTGCCAGCTACACCGAATTCTTTGCTGCCGCCCTATTTGATAGTTTTCCTTAAAGAGAGATCCGCCATGTCCGCCAACAAATACCTCGAAGTCCTGACCCCGCAGAACAGCCAGATCATCTTCATCGACCAGCAGCCGCAGATGGCCTTCGGCGTGCAATCCATCGACCGCCAGACCCTGAAGAACAACGTGGTGGGCCTGGCCAAGGCCGCACGCGCCTTCAATATCCCCACCACCATCACCACCGTCGAAACCGACAGCTTCTCCGGCAATACCTACCCCGAACTGCTGGCTGTGTTCCCCGAGAACAAGATCCTGGAGCGCACCTCCATGAATTCCTGGGACGACCAGAACGTGCGCGACGCGCTGGCCGCCAATGGCCGCAAGAAGGTCATCGTCGCCGGCCTGTGGACCGAGGTCTGCAACACCACCTTCGCGCTATGCGCCATGCTGGAAGGCGAGTACGAAATCTACATGGTGGCTGATGCTTCAGGCGGCACCTCGGTGGACGCGCACAAGTACGCCATGGACCGCATGGTGCAGGCTGGCGCCGTGCCGATGACCTGGTTGCAGGTGATGCTGGAATGGCAGCGCGACTGGGCCCGCAAGGAGACCTATGACGCCGTCACCGGCATCGTCAAGGAACACTCCGGCGCCTACGGCATGGGCATCGACTACGCCGTCACGCACGTGCACAAGCTGGCAGAGCGCGTGCAGCACGGTGAACGCATCGGCCCCAACCCCGCCAAGTAAACCGCAAGCCGGATCGTCCAGACAGCGTCTGGCCGGTCCGGCGCCTTGTCTTTGAACACGGCGTTTTGAACACGGCGGGCGGCGGGACTTGCGGGTCCGAATGCCGCCTGGCGCGATCCAGGAGAGTCCCATGCCAGACCAGAAGAATCCCGCCGCGCGCGGCACTTTCGCGCCCTTGCGCCAGTCCGTATTCGCCGTGCTGTGGGCCGCGACCGTGCTGGGCAACGTGGGCAGCTTCATGCGGGACGTGGCCAGTTCCTGGCTGGTGACCGATCTGTCGGCCAGCCCGGCCGCGGTGGCGCTGATCCAGACCGCTGCGACCCTGCCCATCTTCCTGCTGGCAATTCCCGCCGGCGTGCTGTCCGACATCCTGGACCGGCGCCGCTTCCTGATCTTCGTGCAGCTGCTGCTGGCCTCTGTCAGCGGCACGCTGCTGCTCCTGTCGCATTTTGGCGCGCTGACGGTCGATTACCTGATTGCCCTGACCTTCGTCGGCGGCATCGGCGCGGCCTTGATGGGGCCGACCTGGCAATCCATCGTCCCGGAACTCGTGCCGCGCGAAGAACTCAAGGGCGCGGTGGCGCTGAACTCGCTGGGCATCAATATCGCGCGCGCCATCGGTCCGGCGGCGGGCGGCCTGATCCTCGCCAGCTTCGGCGCGGCGGTCACCTACGGGCTGGACGTGCTGAGCTACGTGTTCGTCATTGCCGCACTGCTGTGGTGGAAGCGTCCCGCGGCCGTCGATAGCGCGCTGTCGGAGAACTTCTTCGGCGCGTTCCGCGCCGGCCTGCGCTACACGCGGGCCAGCAAGGAGCTGCACCGCGTGCTGCTGCGCGCCGCCGTCTTCTTCCTGTTCGCCAGCGCGGTGTGGGCCTTGCTGCCGCTGGTGGCGCGGCAGATGCTGGGCGGCTCCTCGGGCTTTTACGGCGTGTTGCTGGGCGCGGTGGGCGCAGGAGCCATCATCGGCGCCCTGTTGCTGCCCAGGCTGGGCGCCCGCCTGAATGCCGACGGGCTGGTGCTGCTGGCGTCGGTGGCCAGCGCGGCGGTCATGGCCGTGCTGGTGTTCGCGCCGCCGCAATGGCTGGCCGTGCTGATGCTGGTAGTGCTGGGCATGGGCTGGATCACCGCGCTCACCACGTTCAATGGCGTGGCCCAGGCCGTGCTGCCCAATTGGGTGCGCGGCCGCGGGCTGGCGGTGTACCTGATGGTCTTCAACGGCGCGATGGCCGCCGGCAGCCTGGGCTGGGGCCTGGTGGCGCGCGAGATCGGCGTGCCCTATGCACTGGCAGTCAGCGCTGCGGGGCTGGTCGCGGTTGCGCTGTTGTTTCACCGCGCCAGCCTGCCGGTCGGCGAGGCGGATCTGCAGGCGTCGAATCACTGGCCGGAGCCGCTGCTTGCTGAACCTGTGGCCCACGATCGCGGTCCGGTGCTGGTGCAGGTGGAGTACCGCATCCGCCAGGAAGACCGCCCTGCCTTTCTGGATGCGATGCAACGCCTGTCGCAAGAGCGACTGCGCGACGGCGCCTATGCCTGGGGCGTGGTCGAGCACACCAATGACCCGCAGCGGGTGGTCGAATGGTTCTTCGTCGAATCCTGGGCCGAACATCTGCGCCAGCATCACCGGGTGTCGCATGCCGATGCCGACCTGCAAGCGGAAGCGCTGCGCTTTCACATGGGGCCGGACAAGCCCGAGGTGCATCACTTCCTGGCCTTGAAGCGCTGACGGGCAGCATCGGGAACACGTCCATGAACCACATGAAGCATGCCGCCATGATCGGCGATAACCCGGCGACGGAGGCGCACCATGATTGAGCGCCGTCCGCTTGCGAGCCTGGGCCACGAACGCCGCGGCTGGCTCGATGCCAAGCACCACTTTTCCTTCGCGGCCTACCAGGACCCCGCACGCATGAACTGGGGCGCGCTGCGCGCTTGGAACGACGAAACCATCGCACCGGGCGCGGGCTTTCCGCCTTCGCTGCATGCTGACGTGGAAATCATCACCTGCGTGCGGGAAGGCGCGCTCACCCATGAAGACGATCTGGGCAATCGCGGCCGCACCAGCGCTGGCGAGGTGCAGGTCGTGAGCGCAGGCAGTGGCGTGACGCATGCCGAATTCAATATGGAAGGCGGTCCCGCGCATGTGTTCCAGATCTGGATCGAACCCGACCGCCGCGGCGCGCCGCCCAGCTGGGGCCGGAAGTCCTTTACCCGCGAAGCGTGCAAGGGCCAGTTCATCACGCTTGCCAGCGGTATCGACGGCGATGAAGACGCGCTGCCCATCCGCAGCGACGCGCGCGTGCTTGCGGTGGCGCTCAAAGCAGGCGAAGCCGCCACCTACCGCTTCGCGCGCGGCCGCCGCCGCGGCTATCTGGTCGCCTCCAAGGGCAGATTGCAAGTCAACGGGGTGGAGATCGGCTCAGGCGACGGCGCCGCCATCCGGGACGAAACCGATGTGCGCCTTATGGCCCTGGACGACGCCGAAGTGCTCCTGGCCGATACGCACGCATGAGCGCCGTGCTCATAACCCCTACACAACGCGAGGACGCACATGAAGATCTATCTGCTTTCCCTGGCCGCCGGACTGCTGGTCGGCGTGGTCTACAGCCTTTTGCAGGTCCGCTCGCCCGCCCCGCCGCTGGTGGCGCTGATCGGCCTGCTGGGCATATTGGTCGGCGAACAGGTCATCCCCGTGGGCAGGCAGCTGCTCAATGGAACCGCCTTCGTCGCCGCCTGCGACAAGGAAAAAGCCGTCAGCCACGTGCTCGGGCAATTGCCCGGCCGCCATCAGGCCCAAGACAAGGAACACGGCTGAGCCGGTTCCCGCATCCAGGAGATATTGCATGCCTACCCGCCGCGACCTTATCGGTGTAGCTTCCGCCCTGGCGCTCAACGGTATGTTGGGACGCCCCGCCATCGCCAGTTCCAAAGGAGACCCCAACATGTCCAACGCCACGCCGGACGTCATTTTCCACAATGGCCGCATCACCACGCTGGACCGCAGCAAGCCACAGGCCAGCGCCGTCGCGATCAAGAACGGCCGCTTCGTGGCTGTTGGTTCCGATGCCGAAGTCATGGCGCTGGCCGGCGCCGGCACGCGGGTCGTCGACCTGAAGCGCCGCGCGGCCTTGCCTGGCCTGTTCGACAATCACACCCACGTGGTGCGTGGCGGCCTGAACTACAACATGGAGCTGCGCTGGGACGGCGTGCGCTCGCTGGCCGACGCCATGGCCATGTTGAAGCGCCAGGTCGCGATCACGCCCGCGCCGCAATGGGTGCGCGTGGTGGGCGGCTTCACCGAGCATCAGTTCGCCGAGAAGCGCCTCCCCACGATCGAAGAGATCAACGCCATCGCGCCCGACACTCCGGTGTTCATCCTGCACCTCTATGACCGCGCGCTGCTCAACGGCGCTGCGCTGCGCGCGGTGGGCTATACCAAGACCACGCCCAATCCGCCGGGTGGCGAGATCATGCGCGATGGCCAGGGCAATCCCACGGGGCTGCTGCTGGCCAAACCCAACGCGACCATCCTGTACGCCACGCTGGCCAAGGGGCCCAAGCTGCCCTTCGACTACCAGGTCAACTCCACGCGCCACTTCATGCGCGAGCTGAACCGGCTGGGCGTGACCGGCGTGATCGATGCGGGCGGCGGCTTCCAGAACTATCCGGACGACTACGCCGTGATCCAGAAGCTGGCCGACGAGAACCAGATGACGGTGCGCTTGGCCTATAACCTCTTCACGCAAAAGCCCAAGCAGGAAAAGGAGGACTTTCTTAACTGGACGTCGAGCGTGAAGTACAAGCAGGGCAGCGACTACTTCCGCCACAACGGCGCGGGTGAAATGCTGGTGTTCTCGGCAGCCGACTTCGAGGACTTTCGCGTCGAGCGTCCGGACATGCCGCCCGAGATGGAAGGCGAACTGGAAGAGGTCGTGCGCGTGCTGGTGCAGAACAAGTGGCCATGGCGCTTGCACGCCACCTACGACGAGACCATCTCGCGCGCGCTGGACGTGTTCGAGAAAGTGCATCGCGATACGCCGCTGACCGGGCTGAACTGGTTCTTCGACCACGCCGAGACCATCTCCGACAAATCGATCGACCGCATCGCGGCGCTGGGTGGCGGCATTGCCGTGCAGCACCGCATGGCCTACCAGGGCGAGTACTTCATCGAACGCTACGGCGCAAAGGCCGCCGAAGCCACGCCGCCTGTCGCCAAGATCCTGCAGCGCGGCGTGAAGGTCTCGGCCGGCACCGATGCGACCCGCGTCGCGTCCTACAACCCCTGGGTGTCCTTGTCCTGGATGGTCACCGGCAAGACCGTGGGCGGCACCCGCCTCTACCCTGCGAGCAACTGCCTGGACCGCGAGACCGCGCTGCGCATGTGGACCGAGAACGTGGCCTGGTTCTCCAACGAGGAAGGCAAGCGCGGCCGCATCGAACCCGGCCAGTTGGCCGACTTCATCGTGCCGGACAAGGACTACTTCAGCTGCACCGAGGACGAGATCTCCTTCCTGACCTCGGACCTGACCGTGGTGGGCGGGCGCGTGGTCTACGGCGCGGGAGAGTTCGCGCCGCTGGACTACAACCCGCTGCCGCCCGCCATGCCCGACTGGTCGCCTACCCGGCTGTTCGGCGGCTATGGCGCCTGGGGCGATCCTGACGGCGCCGGCCGTAATTCGCTGGGCTACCGCAACATGGCGGCCTGCGCGTGCGCCAGCTCTTGCGGCCTGCATGGACACGACCATGCCCGCGCATGGGCATCCAATGCGCCCAGCTCCGATCTGCAGGGCTTCTTCGGCGCGCTGGGCTGCTCCTGCTGGGCTGTCTGAGGAGGTTGGCCATGAACGCTGCTTTCCAATGGGAACGTCGGCTGGCCGGCTTGGCCCGCCCGCTGTTCGGCGCCTCGGCGCTGCGGTTCCTGGCCTATCTGGGGCTATGCGCCGCCTACCTGCAGGGCGGGCTGGTGAAGCTCTTCGATTTTCCGGGGGCGCTGCGCGAAATGGCGCATTTCGGGCTGTCGCCCGAGCCCTTGTTCGCGGTGCTGGTGATTGCGCTGGAACTGGTCGCTTCGCTCATGATCCTGACGGGCCGGTTGCGATGGCTGGGTGCGCTGGCACTGGCCGCCTTCACGCTGGTGGCGACCGGGATCGCGCTGAGATTCTGGGAGATGCCGGTGGGGCAGGAACGCTTCATGGCGGCCAACTCGTTCTTTGAACACCTGGGGTTGGCCGGCGGGTTGTTGCTGGTGGCGTGGCTGGATTTGCGGGAATCGAAGCCCGCCAGCGCCCGGAGCCTGAGCGGCTGCTAAGCGGCGGCCGCCGCATCCGGCGGCGTGCCGCAAACCTGCTTGATCGTCTGCCTTAGCCAGCGGTGGGCGGGGTCGCTGTCCAGCCGCGGCGGCCAGGCCTGCACCACGGTGACCGGGCGCATGGGCACCGGCACCTCGAAGGCGCTCAGCTTCAGGCCCAGGCGTTCGACGCCGGGCATCAGGTTCTGGGGCATGGACGGCAGCACCAGGTCGGAATCGGCCAGCGCGAAGATCGCGGCGTGGAAGGTGGGCGTGATCAGCGTGACGTGGCGCGCCAGTCCCAGTTCTTCCAGGGTGTCGTCTATTGGTCCGTGCGCACGTCCCCGGCGCGAGACGCTGACGTGGTCGTAGGCGCAGAAGCGCCGCGGGGTGATGGGCGCCTTGAAGATCGGGTGTTCCTTGCGTGCCAGTCCGCAGAAGGCGGTGGTGAACAGGGTCTGCACCTTGATGTCGGCGCCGAACTTCTGGGAAGAACCGATATAGAGATCGGCATCGCCGCTGAGCGCGTCGGCGTCGTGATTGCCTTCGGAGACGAAGCGCAGCACGGCGCGGGGCGCGTAGCGGCGCAGGTGTTCGCGCAGCCGGCCGCCGTAGCCGCCCACGAACACATCGTTGGCGCGCAAGGTAAAGACGCGCGTCAGGGTCGCCAGATTGACGTCCTCGCCGAAGGCCGTGAAGACGGCCTGCGCCTGTTCGATCACATGGCGCACCTGCGCGTGCAGGGCCAGCGCCCGAGGCGTGGGCGCGAGGCCGCGGCCGGAGCGTACCAGCACGGGGTCGCCGACGGCTTCGCGGATGCGCGCCAGGCTGCGGCTCATGGCGGGAGTGCTCAGGTTCAGCCGGCGCGCCGCGCCGACGACGCTGCCTTCCTGGATCAGAACGTCCAGGGTCAATAGCAGATTCAGGTCTAGCGGTTTCATGTGACCAAGCATAGCGCGGCGGGCAAACCGGGCGGGCGTTTCAGGGTTGCGTCTGCTGCACTTCTGGATTGCGCCAGACGGCATTCCCCGGCATCCCGTCCGGGACCAACATTCGAGCCGTGGCCGCGCGTGGGCGCAGGCCGTATGAGAAACGAGGAGAGACAAATGGCGCTGGAAGTTCTGGAACTGCATCATCACGCCGTGCGCATGTCGCTGGACAAGGTCGCGGCCATGGGCGCGTTCTACGGAGACGTGCTGGGACTGGACACAGACCGTGGCCGCTGGGAGATTCCGGGCATTGCCGGGTACTTCCTGGACATGGGCAACGACTGCCAGATCCACCTGCTGGGCAGCGACGGCCCCTCGCCCTATTCCCAGGGCCCGGGCTGTGATCCTGTGGAAAACCACGTGGCGCTGGCCGTGCGCGATATCGCGGCGGCCGAGACGGAACTGCAGCGCCTTGCGGTGGACTATTGGAAGCTGGACAACGTGGCCGCGCCCGAGCTCATGCAGCTGTTCCTGCGCGACCCGGTGGGCAACCTGATCGAGCTGCATCAGATCGGCCGCTGCCGTTGCAAGCGCAGCGACCGCGCCTTTGCCGACGCGAAGGCCGCGCAAGGCGCTGCGCCGTCGCAGGGCCGGGACTGAGGGGCTGGGGATAAGCCATGTTCATCGATCTGAATGACCTGGCGGGCCCGGCGCGCTACAAGCTGCTGACCGCGGCGATCGTGCCGCGGCCCATCGCCTGGATCGTGTCGCGCGACGCCGCAGGGACGACGAACGTGGCGCCGTTCTCGTTTTTTAACCTGATGTCGGGCGATCCGCCGCTGATCTGCGTCGGCATCGGCGTGCGCGGCGACGCGCCCAAGGACACCGCGCGCAACATCGCCGAACGCGGCGAGTTCACCGTGAGTCTGGTATCCGCCCCGCAGGCTGGCCGGATGAACGTGACGGCGGTGGATTTTCCGGCGGACGTGGACGAGTCCCGGGAGGCTGGCCTGGAGCTGTCGCCGTCGCGGCGCATCGAAGTGCCCTGGGTGGCGCAGTCGCCTGTGGCGTTCGAGTGCCGCGTGCATGAACTGATGCGCATCGACCGCCGCAGCCTGATCGTGGCGCAAGTCGCGGCCATGCACGTGCGTGACGACGTGGTGGCGGACCGCGAGCATCTCTATCTGGATGGCCCCGCGATGGACCTGCTGGCGCGGCTGCATAACCCCGGCTGGTATTGCCGGCCGCAGGCGGCTTTCCAGATGCCGCAGTTGACGCTGGCGCAGTGGGAGGCGCTGAAGCAGTCGGGCGAGGCCCAACGCTATCTGGAGCAAGGGGCCGCAGAGCGCTGATGGCACCAGCGCGCGGCGTCACCGCCCCGGCCGCGCCTTCAGATCCCCCATCTCTTCCTGCATGAGCTGGTGCGCATAACGTGAAAACACGCTGACCAGCCGTGTGCGCGTATGGTACGGCGGGTACAGCAGCGCCACCGTCACCGGCACGGCGGGGCTGAAGGGGCGGATTTCGACGTTGTGGGCGGCGTATTCCTCGCGCGCGGCCAGCGGGTTGATGAGCGCCACGCCCAATCCTGCGCCGACCAGGGCGCAGATCGACGAACCCAGGCCGGCCTCGGCCACGGTCTGGCGTTCGACCTTGGCTGTCCTGAACACGGCGTCGATTTTCTCGCGCAGCGGCGTGCCGCTGGTGAAGGCCACGAAAGGCTCGCCGGCGAAGTCCGCGGGCTTGAGCTTTTTCAGCTTGGTCAGGCGATGGCCCTTGGGTACCACCGCGACGCAGCTCATGGTCAATACCGGTTCGACCTGGATGCCGGGGGAATCTCCCGACAGCATGGCCAGGCCCGTGTCGCAGAACCCCGAACTGATCCAGTTGTGCACCGTGCTGGCGTTGCCGGAATGGATGGACACCATCACGTCCGGGTACTCCGTCTTGAAGGCCGCGACGATGCGCGCCAGCAGCCCGCCTGCCAGCCGCGGCATGGCGGCTACGCTCAGGCGGCTGGCGCTGAACGAGCGGATGCTGGCCGCCGCCGATTCCAGGCCGGCCAGGCCGATGAAGGTCTTTTCCACTTCCTGGAAGAAGCGCGACCCGTCCTGCGTCGGGGTCAGGCGGCTGCCATTGCGGTCGAACAAGGCGAACTGGGTAATGGCTTCCAATTGCGCAATTAAGCGGCTAACGTGCGGCTGCGAGGTGTGCACGCGCCGTGCGGCGGCGGTCATGGAGCCGGTCATCATCACGGCGCGGAACGCCTCGATGTGTCTCAAGCCCATCCGTGGAATGGCCATGTCAAATCCGTATAGAGGAATACTCGATTGGAACTGGATAAAACCATACCGCTAGTTGATACTTTTCGCCAGCCGCGGGGCTCATCGCGGGACGAGGCGGCTGTCGGCCTGGCTGGCGCCGTCGATCGTGAACATAAACATGCGCCGCTCGAACGGCGCCAAGGGAATCAGATGAAAGCACTTGCTGCGATCTCCGTCGCCGCGGCCTTCCTGGGCAGCGCCGCAACCGCCCACGCCGAAGGCCCCAGCCGCCTGGACAAGATCAAGGAAACCGGCGTGATCACGCTGGGCCATCCGGAGACCTCGGTCCCATTCGCCTATCTGGACGGCAACCAGAAGCCGATCGGTTACACAGTGGAGATCTGCCAGGAAGTCGCCCAGTACGTGAAGGCCGCCCTGAAGCTGCCCAAGCTGGAAGTGCGCTACAACCCGACGACTTCCGCCACGCGCATTCCGTTGCTGGCCAATGGCACCATCGACCTGGAATGCGGCAACACCACCAATAACATCGAACGCCATAAGCTGGTGTCGTTCGCGCCTACGACCTTCGTGGCGCAGGTGGTGCTGGTGGCGCGCAAGGACGGCGGCGTGGATCCCAACAACCTGGAATCCTTCCGCGGCAAATCCATTGCTGCGCAGGCCGGCGGCCAGACCTTCCGGCTGATCTCGCAGCTGAACGCCAAGGGCAACCTGGGTATCACCATGGCGCCGACCAAGGACACCGCCGAAACCATCCTGATGGTGGAATCCGGCCGCGCCGCAGGCTCGGCCAACGACGACGGCATCGCTTATGGCGCGGTGGCTTCATCGAAGAATCCCGACGCCTTCGTGATCGGCACCAAGGGCCTGGAAATGGCGCCCTACGGCATCATGGAACCCAAGGATGACCCGGCCTTCAAGAAGGTGGTGGACGATGCCGTGCGCGACCTGATCAAGACGGGCAAGGTGGCCGCGATCTACGACAAGTATTTCAATGCGCCGATCCCGCCCAAGCAGATCAACCTGAAGTACCCGATGAGCGATGCGCTCAAGCGCGCGCTGGCCAATCCGACCGATTCCGGCGATCCCAAGGCGTACGAGTAAGCAGGCTGTGCGCGGGACGCCTGGCGTCCCGCGGCTTGCTAGCAAGGACGCCGGCCGCCAGGCGCGGCGGGCATCGCCATCAAGGGACGGGGCATGAATTACAACTGGAGCTGGAGCGTCTTCCTGGATATGTCGCCGGACGGCGTGCATACCTTTCTGGAGACGATCTTCATCGGCGTGGGCTGGACCTTGGCGCTGGCCCTGACGGCGTGGGTGTTCTCGCTATTGCTGGGATCAGTGCTGGGCGTGATGCGCACCGCCAGCTCCCGCCTGATGAATGCGCTGGGCGCGACCTATGTGGAGGTGTTCCGCAACATCCCGCTGCTGGTGCAGATGTTCCTGTGGTACTTCGTGTTGCCCGAATTGCTGCCGCATGCCTGGGGCCTGGCCATGAAGCAGATGCCGCAACCCTGGGGCCAGTTCGTTCCCGCGGTGCTGTGCCTGGGGTTCTATGGATCGGCGCGCGTGGCCGAGCAACTGCGCGCGGGCATACAGTCGCTGCCGCGCGGCCAGTTCCAGGCGGGCACGGCGCTGGGCCTGACCGAGGCGCAGGTGTATCGCTACATCATCCTGCCGGAAGCCTTCCGCATCGTGCTGCCGCCCCTGACCTCCGAGTTCATGGGCACCATCAAGTATTCGTCGGTGGCGCTGACGATAGGGCTCTTGGAGCTGACCGGCCAGGCGCGCTCGATGGCGGAATTCAGCTTTCACATCTTCGAGGCGTTTTCCGCCGCCACGGTGATCTACCTGATCATCAACGGCGTGGTGGTGCTGGGCATGCGCCTGCTCGAACGCCATGTTGCGGTGCCCGGACTGATCGGTTCGGCGAAAAGGCCCTAGGACGACACCATGGGCAAATTCGATTTCGACGTGATCTGGGCGGCGCTGCCCTATCTGTTCAAGACGGGCATGACCTTCACGCTGACGCTGACCGCGCTGGCGGGCGTGATGGGCCTGGCGCTGGGCACGCTGCTGGCCATGATGCGGCTGTCGCGCTTCAAGATCCTGTCGGTGCCGGCGGGCATCTACGTGAACGTGATGCGCTCGATCCCGCTCTTGCTGGTGATCTTCTGGTTCTACTTCCTGATGCCCTACATCGCCGCCTGGGTGGTGGGGTCGCCCACGCCGTTGCGCGTGGGGGCGTTCAATTCGGCGGTGATCACCTTCACCTTGTTCGAGGCCGCGTACTTCTGCGAAATCATGCGCGCGGGCATCCAATCCATCGCGCGCGGCCAGGTGTCGGCCAGCATGGCGCTGGGGCTGAACCACTGGCAGGGCATGCGCTACGTGGTTTTGCCGCAGGCGTTCCGCAACATGCTGCCCGCGCTTTTGACCCGCATCATCATCCTGTTCCAGGACACCTCGCTGGTGTATGTCCTGTCTCTCACCGACTTCCTCGGCGCGGCGGCCAAGATCGGTCAGCGCGACGGCCGTCTGGTGGAGCTCTATCTATTCGTGGCGGTGGTGTATTTCGTGATCTGCTTCACGGCGTCCCGCCTGGTCAAGTTGCTGGAAAAGCGCACGCGGGTGCTGCGCTAGCGCAGCGCTTCCAGTTATCCACAGGTTTCAACAATGCAACTCTCTTCCAAGCCCCCGATGATAGCGATCAAGCAGGTCAGCAAGTGGTATGGCGACTTCCAGGTGCTGGACGATTGCTCCACCACCGTGGGCCGCGGCGAAGTCGTGGTGGTGTGCGGGCCGTCGGGTTCGGGCAAGTCCACGCTGATCAAGACCGTGAACGCGCTGGAGCCCTTCCAGAAGGGCGAGATCCAGGTCAACGGCATTTCGGTGGGCGATCCGCGTACCAACCTGCCCAAGCTGCGCGCGGTGGCCGGCATGGTGTTCCAGCATTTCGAGCTGTTCCCGCACCTGTCGGTGACGGAGAACCTGTGCCTGGGCCAGCTCAAGGTGCTCAAGCGCGGCAAGGACGAAGCCCGCCAGCGCGCGCTGGCCCTGCTGGAGCGCGTGGGCCTGTCGGCGCACAAGGACAAGCACCCCGGCGAGCTGTCGGGCGGCCAGCAGCAGCGCGTGGCGATCGCGCGCGCGCTGTCGATGGACCCGGTGGTGATGCTGTTCGACGAGCCGACTTCGGCGCTGGATCCGGAGATGGTCAACGAAGTGCTGGACGTGATGACCGACCTGGCCGCCGAAGGCATGACGATGATGGTGGTGACCCACGAAATGGGATTCGCCCGCCGCGTCGCTGACCGTGTGATCTTCATGGACGGCGGCAAGATCGTGGAAGACTGCGACAAGGAGCAGTTCTTCGGCGATGTAGAGGAGCGTGCGCCGCGCACGCGCCAGTTTCTTTCCAAAATCCTGCAGCACTGACAGCCATGACCCAGACCTCTTCCGCCGCCGCCCGCGCACCCGTCGACCTGCGCAGCGACACGGTCACCCATCCCACCGCGGCCATGTATGAACGCATGCGCACCGCACCCATCGGCGATGACGGCCTGGATGGCGACCCTACCGTGCGCGAGCTCGAGGCGTATGTGGCCGCGCAGTTGGGCAAAGAAGGCGGGCTGTTCGTGCCCAGCTGCACCATGGCCAACCTGCTGGCGGTTCTGGCGCAGACGCAGCGCAATGAGCAGGTGGTGCTGGAGTCGGCCGCCCACATGTACACGTCCGAACGCGGCGCGGCCACGTTCACCGGCTCGTTCTACCTGGGTCTGCCCGGTTCTGATGGCGCCATGGACCTGAACCGCCTGGAGGACGCTTTGCTGGCTGGCGGCCACCGGTTGAAGACGGCGCTGGTGACGATGGAGACCTCGCACAACAATGCGGCCGGCGCGGTGCTGCCGCTTGATCACATGCAGGCGGTCCATGGCCTGGCGCGTGCCGCAGGCGTGCCGGTGCACCTGGATGGCGCGCGGCTTTACAACGCGGCCGTGGCCCTGGGCGTGGCCGCGGGCGAGATCGCCTGCCATGCCGATACCGTGTCCCTGTGCCTGTCCAAGGGCCTGAGCGCGCCGGTGGGCGCTGTGTTGGCCGGCAGCCAGTCGGTCATGGCCCGCGCGCGCGTGCTGCGCCGCATGCTGGGCGGCACGCAGCGCCAGTCGGGCATCATGGCCGCGGCCGGCCTGGAAGGCGTTCAGACCATGACCGGGCGGCTGGCGGAGGACCACGTCCGCGCCCGCCGCCTGAGCGCGGGCGTGAACCGCCTGGGACCGGCTCTTTCGGCCACCGAACCGCAGACCAACATCGTGCAGGTGGAAACCGCCGACACGGGCAGGAGCAACACGGAGTGGGTGGCTGCCCTGCAGGCGGCGGGCTTGCTGGTGCGTCCTTGGGGCCGCACGCGGCTGCGCTGCGTGACTCACCGCCACATCGGCGACGCCGACATCGACGCGGCTGTGCAGGCCTTCGAAACGGTGCTGAACGCAGGCTGATCTGCTCCGTTCAGCAGCGGTGTCGCGATGCGATAATGCCGCATGACCACGACCCATCTTTCCCGAAAAGACTATTTCTGCGCACTGGCGGTCGTGGTCATCTGGGGCACCAACTTCGTCGCCATGAAAGTCGGCATGCGGGGCCTCTCCCCCATGCTGCTGGGCGCCCTGAGATTCGCGCTGGCGGCCTTTCCCCTGATTCTCTTCGTGCGTGCGCCCAGGCTGCCGTGGCGCTGGGTCGCGGCGTATGGATTGGTCCAGGGCCTGGGCCAGTTCGGACTGCTGTTCACCGCCTTGAAGTTCGGCATGCCGGCCGGCATGGCTTCGCTGGTGATCCAGACGCAGGCCTTCTTCACGCTGCTGCTGGCCGCGCCCATCCTGCATGAGCGCGCGCAGCGCCACCACTGGATCGGGCTGGGCGTGGCGGCGCTGGGGCTGGCGGTCATCGCCGGCGGCCGCGGCGAAGGGCCGGGCCAGATGACCATGGCGGGCTTCGTGCTGACGCTGGGCGGCGCGTTCATGTGGGCCGTGTCGAACATAATCGTGCGCCTGGCCAGCCGCAAGTCGCCCGGCTACGACCCGTTTGCCTTCATCGCCTGGAGCAGCGCCGCGCCGGTGCTGCCTTTCCTGCTGCTGGCGGTGCTGATCGACGGCTGGCAGCCGGTGGTCGGCATGATCGTGAACATAGGCTGGGGAGAGATCCTGTCGGTGTTGTACCTGGCGGTGCTGGCCACTTTGGTGGCCTACACGTTGTGGACGCAGTTGCTCACGCGCCACGCCGCCGCCAAGATCGCACCGTTCTCGTTGCTGGTGCCCGTGGTGGGGCTATGGGCCGCTTCCGTGGCCTTCGGCGAACGCCTGGAGACGCTGCAATGGGTAGGCGTGGCCTGCGTGCTGGCCGGCCTGCTCTTCAACCAGCTGGGCGGGCGCTGGCTGCGCACGCGCTGAGCCTTCCGGCAGGCGCTTTTTTCCCTTTCGCGTCCGTATCGGCCGACCAGACTAGCCCATAACGGCGAGCAGAGGCGACGGCCTCACAGCTGCTCGAAACGGATGTAACGCTTATCGGTGTACTCCCGGCGGGTGGTGATTTCCTGCACGCTGGCGCCCGGGGGGCCGCGCCGCAGCCATTCCAGCATGTGGTCGACCTGGTCGGCGGTGCCTTGCACCATGGCTTCGACCGTGCCGTTCGGCAGGTTCTGCACCCAGCCCTTGGCGCCCAGCATGTGGGCGCGCCGGACCGTGGCGTGGCGGTAGCCCACGCCCTGCACGGTGCCGGTGATCGTGACGTGCACGGTCTCGATATGGGTATCGGCTTTAGGGTCTTGCATCGATTCTCTCTTGGATGAGGCGCCGCGCTCGGCGATGTACGTAGACGTTAGTGACTACGGCGGATGATCTATAGGCCGGGGGGACGCCTGGCGATACGTTAGAGCTCATGTCAAAACGTGCCAGCGGGAACACCCGTTACCAGAGCTTGGAGAAGCCATTATGGAAGAGACCAGTTTGTTGTCGGAAGCTGAGACAGCGCGCTACAGGGAACAGGGTTACCTGGCCCTGAAGGACATGTGCCCGCAGGACGAGGTGGGTTACATCCGCAGGACGCTGCTCGACCTGTTCGCGAACAAGACCGGCTACAACGAGGGTGCGCAGTATGACTTTGTGAGCCGTGACGACCCGTCCAAACCCGCCAAGTTTCCCAGCCTGCACGATCCACGCCATTATGCCCCGGGCCTCTTGAAGACCGAGTACCACGAGCGCACCCTGGAGCTGGCGCGCCAGCTGCTGGGCCCCGAGGCCGCCCTGTATGGCGAGCACGCCCTGCTCAAGCCTGGGCCGCACGGACCGGAAACGCCGTGGCACCAGGACGAGGCTTTCCGCTCGCCGGACTTCATCTACAACGAACTCAGCATCTGGCTGGCGCTGCAGCCGGCCACCACGGAAAACGGCTGCATGCAGTTCATTCCGGGTTCCAACAAATGGGATGTGCTGGAGCACCGTTCGCCGGGCGGCGACAAGACCCTGCATCCGCTGGAATGCTGCGGCGATTTTCCGCGCGACCAGGCGGTGCCGGAGCCCCTGGACCCGGGCGGCATCACGGTGCACGACGCCCGCACGCTGCACTTCACCGGGCCGAATACCTCGCAGGCGCCGCGGCTGGCTTACATCCTGATCTACAACACGCCGCCGGTCTACAAGCCGGGCCGCCGCGAATTCCCGTGGCTGGAGGGCCGCTGGACCGACAGCCAGACCCGCAAGAAGCAGTGGCACAAGCGCGGCGGGCTGGCCGTGGACGTGATGCGCCGTCTGCCCGGCGCGCGGCTGACCAGCCCACGCTGGGTGGCCTGGGCCACGATTCGGGCCGTGTCCAAAGTCTGGCCGCGATAACGGGGGCGCAGGGGCCGCAAGAGTCCCTGCGATAAGGGGGGCGAACGAGGCCGGCAAGCAACGCTTGCCGGCCTCGGCGCGTATACTGGGCGGCGTTGCGAGGCCTGGGAGGCCCGCGCAATCGCTGGAGCTGCCCGCAGCTGGCGGCCCGGCGTCCAAGAATAACTAGCCGCAGCTGGCGCCCCAACACTCCATAGACCACTCCATGACCGCTAACCTTTCTACGATCACCTGCATCGAAGATCTGCGCGCCATTGCGCAGAAGCGCGTGCCGCGCATGTTCTACGACTACGCGGATTCCGGCGCCTGGACCGAAGGCACCTACCGTGCCAACGAAAGCGATTTCCAGAAGATCAAGCTGCGCCAGCGCGTGGCGGTGAACATGGAAGGCCGGTCGCTGCGCACCACCATGGTGGGCCACGACGTGACCATGCCGCTGGCGATCTCGCCCACGGGCCTGACCGGCATGCAGCATGCGGACGGCGAAATCCTGGCGGCCAAGGCGGCGGCGGACTTCGGCGTGCCCTTCACGCTGTCCACCATGAGCATCTGTTCGCTGGAAGACGTGGCCGCGGCCACCAAGAAACCCTTCTGGTTCCAGCTCTACGTGATGCGCGACCGCGAGTTCGTCGCCAACCTGATCGACCGCGCCAAGGCCGCCGGCTGCTCGGCGCTGGTGCTGACGCTGGACCTGCAGATCCTGGGCCAGCGCCACAAGGACATCAAGAACGGCCTGTCCACTCCGCCCAAGCCCACCCTGCGCAATCTCATCAACCTGGCCACCAAGCCGCGCTGGTGCATGGGCATGCTGGGCACCAAGCGCCGCACCTTCGGCAACATCGTCGGCCACGCCAAGGGCGTGAGCGACCTGTCCTCGCTGTCGGCATGGACGGCCGAACAATTCGACCCGCGCCTGAGCTGGGACGACGTCGAATGGATCAAGCAGCGTTGGGGCGGCAAGCTCATCATCAAGGGCATCCTGGATGTCGAGGACGCGCAGCTGGCCGCCAATAGCGGCGCCGACGCGCTCATCGTCAGCAACCACGGCGGGCGCCAGCTTGACGGCGCCATGTCGTCCATCGCCGCCCTGCCTTCGATCGCCGACGCCGTGGGTTCGAAGATCGAAGTGTGGATGGACGGCGGCGTGCGTTCCGGCCAGGACATCCTGAAGGCCGTGGCGCTGGGCGCGCGCGGCGCCATGATCGGCCGCGCCTTCCTTTACGGCCTGGGGGCCTATGGCCAGGCCGGCGTGACCCGCGTGCTGGAGATCCTGTACAAGGAAATGGATACGACGATGGCGCTGTGCGGCCGTCGCTCGATCGAGCCCGGCGACCGCAGCATCCTGCTGCCCGGAACCTACCCGAACTGAACGGTTCGGCGGCCCATGAGAAAAAGCCTGGATACGGTAGCGTGCCAGGCTTTTTTCGTTGGCGCGCCGGTTGGCGAGGTCGCATGAGCCCATGCAGGAGACTCTATGACGCGTAACAAACAAGATGGGCAGCGCCGCCTGGGCGCAGGCAGGCGGCTGCTGGGCGCGGCTCTGGCGGTGCTGTTGTCGGCCGGGGCGGCGGCGCAGCAGACCACGCTGTACGTGGGCATGAACGGCGGCGACATGGCGCGCGCGTTCTCGCAGTACGTATTTCCGGATTTCGAGCGCGCCCACAACGTCAGGATCGTGGTGGTGCCGGGCATGTCGACCGAGGTGCTGGCGCGCGCCCAGGCCGACAAGGGCAAGCCGCGGCTGCATCTCATGTTCCTGGACGACGGCGTCATGGCGCGCGCGATTTCCATGGGATTGTGCACGCAGCTCAACGAAGATCCGGTGCTGAAGGAGCTGTACCCCACCGCCCTGAAGAAGGACCGCATGGCCGCGGGCATCGACATCGGCATGACTGGCCTGGGCTACAACACCAAGGTGTTCGCCGAGCGGGGCTGGGCGCCGCCGACGTCGTGGATGGACCTCGCCGATCCGAAGTACCGGGGCCAGGTCGTGGTCCAGTCGGCTTCGAGCAGCACCTTCGGTCTGCACGCGTTCCTGATGATCAACCGCATCCTGGGCGGCGACGATCAGAACTATGGACCGGGCTTCGCGCACTGGCCGGCTGTGGTCGGCCCGAACGTGCGTGCATACCTGCCGGATTCGGCGCGCCTGGCCGACATGGTGCAGGCCGACGAGGCGGTGCTGTTTCCCTGGACACCCACGGCCATCACCCGCCTGAAGAAGCGCGGCGTGCACGTGGAATATGCGCAGCCCAGGGAGGGCTCGATGATCCTGATGGTGGGCGAGTGCGTGGTCGCCGGCAATAGCGAACCGGAGCTGTCGCAGAAGCTGGCGCTCTACCTGCTGTCCGAGCAGGCGCAAGCGAAGGCGCTGGAGATGGGCGGGCATTTCCCGTCCAATCGCAATGTGCTGGCGCCAGCGGGCCACGCGGACGCGCTGCAGCGATTCCAGGGTTACATGTCGAACGCCAAGATACCGAACTGGGATCAGATCAACGAGACCCGGCCGGCGTTCAACGCGCGCTGGAACCGGGAGATCGGGCGCTGACGGCCTCCTGCCCCGGGGGCGGGCAAAAAGCGCAAAATCTGCAAAGGCCGGCCCGCTACATTGCTCTCCAAGGAGACCGCATGAAGCCTGCAACCCTGAACCACTATGGCCAGCGCCTGGAACCCGTCCTGCGCTGGCTGGCGAGCCACCCCGACGCCGATCCGGACCTGTACCGGCTGGCCGAGCTGGCCTGCCTGTCGCCGTACCACTTCCATCGCGTCTACCGCGCCATGATGGGAGAGACGGTGAACGCCACCGTGCAGCGCATCCGCATGCACCGCGCGGCGGTGGCGTTGGGGAATTCCGAGGCTTCCTTGCGCGAGGTGGCGCAGCGCGCCGGCTATGAGTCGGACGCAGCGTTCAACCGGGCATTCGGCGCGACCTTCGGCATATCGCCGGGGCGCTACCGGGCTGTCCGCTCCCGTCCCTTCGACCCACAGGAGCTAGGCATGTATCCCATCAAGATCGAAACCTTTCCGGGCGCGACGCTGGCGGTCCTGTCGCATCGCGGCAGCTATCAGGAAATCGGCCCGCTGTTCGCGCGCGCCTTCATGCTGGCCGTCAGCCGCGGCATCGCGCAGCCGGAGTCCATCGGCTACGGCGTGTATTTCGACGACCCCGAGCAGGTACCTGCGAGTCAGCTGCGGTCCATGGCCGGCATGTCGGTGGCGCCGGACGCCGACCTGGGCGGCGAGCTGGAGCGCTTCGAGATTCCGGAAGGCCGTTGCGCCATCCTGACGTACACCGGGCCCTATAACGAGATGGACAAGGCCTACAACTGGATGTTCTCGCAATGGCTGCCGGCCAGCGGCGAGGTGCCGGCGGACTTTCCCATGTTCGAGCAGTACCTGAACGACCCGCGCACCACGCCGCCGGCGCAATTGCAGACGCGTATCTGCATGCCGCTGAAGTAAGGCGCGGCGGTGTGAGCGCCGCGCCTGACGCGCTCAGCGGGCCGGCGTCTGGAAGCTGACCTGGCTCGGACGGCCTGGCAGGTTCAGGGTGGCGGTGGCGGGCGGCGTGGTCGCCACTACCTGCCCCGCGCGCAGCACCATCAGGCGGGTGGCGCGCAGGCGCAGCGCCTCGACGGCGTCGCGCGCCTGCAGCAGCACCAGATCGGCGCGCTTGCCGACGGCCAGGCCGGTCTCGTCCAGGCCCAGGATCCTGGCCGGCGTGGAGGTGACGGCTTCGAAACAGGCGCGCATGGCGTCCTGGCCCGTCATCTGGGCCACGTGCAGGCCCATGTGCGCCACTTCCAGCATGTCGCCCGAACCCAGGCTGTACCAGGGGTCCATCACGCAGTCGTGGCCGAAAGCCACGGGCACGCCAGCGGCCAGCAGCTCGGGCACGCGCGTCATGCCGCGGCGCTTCGGATAGGTGTCGTGGCGGCCTTGCAGCGTGATGTTGATCAGCGGGTTGGCGATGGCGGACACGCCGGCTTCGCGCATCAGCGGAATCAGCTTGGAGACGTAGTAGTTGTCCATGGAGTGCATGGACGTCAGGTGCGAACCCGTCACGCGGCCTTGCAGGCCCAGGCGCTGCGTATGGTACGCCAGCGTCTCGATGTGGCGCGAGAGCGGGTCGTCGCTTTCATCGCAGTGCATGTCCACGCGCAGGCCGCGTTCGGCCGCCAGTTCGCACAGGATGCGCACCGATTCCGCGCCGTCCTGCATGGTGCGTTCGAAGTGCGGAATGCCGCCCACCACGTCCACGCCCATGTCCAGCGCGCGCTTGAGATTGTCCAGGGCGCCGGGGGCGCGCAACACGCCGTCCTGCGGGAAGGCGACCAGTTGCAGGTCCAGGTAGGGTTTGACCTTCTCGCGCACGTGCAGCAACGCTTCCGTGGCCAGGAGGCGCGGATCGCACACGTCCACATGCGAGCGGATGGCCAGCAGGCCGCGCGCCACGGCCCAGTCGCAATAGGCCAGCGCGCGCTCGACCAGCGCTTCCTGCGTCAACAGCGGCTTGAGCTCGCCCCACAGCGCGATGCCTTCCAGCAGCGTGCCGGACTGATTCACGCGCGGCAGTCCGAAGGACAGCGTGGAGTCCATATGGAAGTGCGCGTCGACGAAAGGCGGCGCCACCAGCTGGCCCGCCGCGTCCACGGTCTGCGCGGCCTCGGCCTTCAGCGCCGGCTCCAGCGCCACGATGCGGCCGCCGGCGATGCCGATGTCGATGTTCTGGCGGCCATCGGGCAGCGTGCAATGTCTAAGAATCAGATCGAGCATGGAAGTCCTTGCGGAAGGTTTCTGTTGTTCATGGTACTGCGCCCCTCGCCGCATTAGGCTGGCGTGTCTCTATCCGGGTCGCATGGAGCCGGCTTTGCCGGTCCGTAGCGACGCCCTTGGGGGAAGCGCGCAGCGCTCGGGGGGGCTCTCTACCTTTCTCCCTTGCGGTACGGCTTCATCAGGGCTTGCGGGTAGGCGGCGCGGCGCGCCATCACCACCAGGGCGAGGATGGACAGGACGTAGGGCAGCATCAGGTAGACCTGGTACGGCAACTCCGGCAGGCCGGGCAGCGCTGCGCCGCCTTGCTGCATGCGCAATTGCAGCGCGTCGAAGAAGGCGAAGATCAGCGCGCCCAGCAGTGCCTTGCCGGGCCGCCACGACGCGAACACCACCAGCGCCACGCAAACCCAGCCGCGGCCGTTGACCATGTTGAAGAAGAAGGCGTTGAACGCCGCCAGCGTCAGGAAGCTGCCGGCCACGCCCATCAGTGCGGAGCCTGCCACGATGGCGCCCATGCGCAGGCGCGTCACCGACAGGCCCTGCCCTTCGGCCGCGGCCGGGTTTTCGCCCACCATGCGGATCGCCAGGCCGACGGGCGTGCGGTTCAGCACCCAGGCCAGTATCGGCACCGCGGCCAGGGCCAGCAAGGTCATGGGCGTCTGCCCCGCCAGCACCGGCCCGATGAGCGGAATGCCGTCCAGGAACTTCATTTCCGCAAACGGCGTGATCGTGGGCGGCGTGTTCACGCTGGGAAACGTGACGCGGTACGCGAAGTAGCTCAGGCTGGTGGCCAGCAGCGTCACGCCCAGGCCGGACACGTGCTGCGACAGGCCCAGCGGCACGGTCAGCACGGCGTGCAGCAGGCCGAACACGGCGCCCGCAAACGCGGCTGCAAGCACGCCCACGTAGAGCGGCGCGCCCAGGTACACCACCAGCCAGCCGGTGAAGGCGCCGGCGGCCATGATGCCTTCGATGCCCAGGTTCAGCACGCCCGCGCGCTCGCACAGCAGCACGCCCAGCGTGCCCAGTATCAGCGGCGTCGCCAGGCGCAGTACCGCCACCCAGAACGCCGACGAGCTCATCAGATCCATCCATTCCATGGCGCGCTCCTCAGGCCCGGTTGCGGCGCAGGCGGTACTGCGCAAATAGCGTCGCGACCAGCATGGCGAGCAACGAAGTGGCGACGATGACGTCGGCGATGTAGTTCGGCACCGCGATGGCGCGGCTCATGCTGTCCGCGCCCACCAGCATGCCGGCCACGAACAGGCTGGCCAGGATCACGCCCAGCGGATGCAGGCCGGCCAGCATGGCGACCACCACGCCGGTGTAGCCATAGCCCGGCGACATATCGAGCGTGACGTAGCCGGTGCGGCCCGCTACTTCGATCGCGCCGGCCAGGCCGGCCAGCGCGCCCGACAGCATGGCGGTGCCCAGCATCACACGGTTCACCGGCAAGCCCAGGAAGCGCGAGGCGTGCGCGTTGGCGCCGACCGCGCGCATCTGGAAGCCGAACACGGTATAGCGATTCAGCAGCCACAGCCCCAGCGCCAGGCCGGCCGCCCACAAGAGGCCGGTATGGGCGCGGGTGCGCTCGATCAACTTGCCGAGCTCCAGGTCGCCGTTGAGCGCCACGGACTGCGGCCAGCCCATGGCCATGGGATCCTTCATGGGGCCGTCCAGCATCATCGACACGAACAGCAGCACGATGAAGTTGCCCAGCAGCGTGGTCACCACTTCATCCACGCCCAGCCGGGTCTTGAGAATGGCGGGGATCAGCAGCAGCAAGGCGCCGGCCAGGGCTGCCGCCAGCATCATGCCGGCAAACAGCGCGGGCACGGGCAGGTCGAAGCCGGTGCCGTCATGCAGGCCGCCCACCGCCACCGCGGCCAGTGCGCCCAGATATAGCTGGCCCTCGGCGCCGATGTTGTAGAAGCGCGCGCGGAATGCCACTGCACAGGCCAGGCCGGTCAGCATCAGCGGAGTGGCGCGGGTCAGTGTTTCGGACAGCGCAAAGCGCGAGCCGAACGCGCCTTCGAATAGCAAGGCATAGGTGCGGCCCACGGGGGCGCCAGCCCAGGCCACCAGCAGGGTGCAGACCGCCAGCGTGAAGGCGATGGCCGCGAAGGGCGCCAGGGCCAGCGCCAGGCGGCTGGGCTCCGGGCGGCGTTCCAGGATCAGTTTCATGCGAGTAATGCTCGATAGGTAGTGGAGACGCGCAGGGCGCAGCGGGTTTTCATCCCTGCGTGCCCGTCATGGCCAGGCCCACCGTGGCGGGCGTCCATTCGGACACCGGCTTCACGGCGATCAGCTTGCCGCCGCACAGCACGGCGATGCGGTCGGCCAGCGCGAAGATCTCTTCCAGGTCCTCGGATACCAGCAGGACGCCTGCGCCACGGGTGCGCGCTGCCAGCAACTGCTCGCGCACATAGGCGACCGCGCCGATGTCCAGGCCCCAGGTGGGCTGGTCGGCCACGATGAAGCGCGGTTCGCGCGCCAGCGTGCGGCCCAGGATCAGCTTCTGCATGTTGCCCCCGGACAGGCTGCGGGTGCGCACGTCCAGCGACGCGGCCCGCACGTCGAACTGCTTGGCCAGGACTTGGGCATAGGCTTTGCCGGCACGCGCCCGGATCAGGCCCCAACGCGCGAAGCGCGGGTCCTTCAGGTCTTCGACAATGGCGTTTTCCCACAAGGGGCTGTCGCCGATCACGCCTTCGCCGTGGCGGTCTTCAGGGATGCGGCCGACGTGGGCCGCGGTCCAGCCGGCCGGCGTCGTGGGCGCCGCCGCATGCTCGGGGCCCAGGCGGATGGTGCCGTCGGTGGGCTGGCGCAGGCCGGTCAGCACCGACACCAGCGCCTGCTGGCCGTTGCCGGCCACGCCTGCGATCGCCACGATTTCGTGCTTGTGGACAACCAGGTCCAGGCTGTCCAGGCGCGTCGCCCCGTCGCGACCGTCGCGCACGGTCACTTGAGACAAGGTCACTACGGGCGCGGCCTGCTCGGCCGCGGCCACGGCTTCGGCGTGCGGCATGACGACCTTGCGGCCCACCATCAGCTCGGCCAATTCGGCCGGGCTGGTGCTGGCGGTTTCGCGCTCGGCCACCAGCTTGCCCTGGCGCAGCACCGCCACGCGGCCCGACACCGCCATGACTTCGTCGAGCTTGTGCGAGATGAAGATCACGGCCAGGCCTTCATCGACGAAGCCGCGCAGGGTGGCAAAGAGGTCCTGCACTTCCTGCGGCGTGAGCACCGCGGTCGGCTCGTCCAGGATCAGGACGCGCGCGCCGCGGTACAGCGCCTTCAGGATCTCGACTCGCTGCTTCTCGCCGACCGACAGCGTGCCGACGCGCGCGTCCGGGTCCACGCCCAGACCGAAGCGTTGGCCGAGTTCAACCAGGCGCTGGCGCGCCTTGCCGCGGCCGGACGCCAGCTTCCACAGCGATTCCGTGCCGACCATGATGTTGTCCAGCACGGTCAGGTTGTCGGCCAGCGTGAAGTGCTGATGCACCATGCCGACCCCGGCCGCCAGCGCGGCGTCGGGCCGGCCGGCCGGCAAGGCCTGGCCAAAGACTTCGATGTTGCCGGCGTCGGCCACGTAATGGCCGAACAGGATCGACACCAGGGTCGATTTGCCGGCGCCGTTCTCGCCCAGCAAGGCCAACACTTCGCCCTGGCGCAGCGTGAGCGATATGTCGTCGTTGGCCGTGAGACTGCCAAAGCGTTTGGTGATCCCCGTCAGTTGCAGGGCGAGAGGCGCGTGGTTCATCGTGCCGAGGACTTGGGTTCTTTGTCGTTGACCTTGACGCTGAAGCTGCCGTCCAGGATGGCCTTCTGCTTGGCCTGGACCTTGGCCATCAGGTCGGCGGGAATCTTGCTTTCGAAGGTGCCCAGCGGCGCCAGCGAGGAACCCTTGTGCTTCATCAGAGAATACTGGCCGTAGTCGTCGGCCTTGAACGTGCCGGCGCGCACCTGCTTGAGCGCTTCCTCGATGGTGGGTTCCATGCTCCACAGCGCCGAGGCGACCACGGTCTCCGGATACTGCTGTTGCGTGTCGATGACGTTGCCGATGGCCAGCTTGCCGCGTTCCTTGGCGGCGTCCGACACGCCGAAGCGCTCGGCGTAGAGCACGTCCGCGCCCTTGTCGATCATGGCGAAGGCGGCTTCCTTGGCCTTCGGGGGATCGAACCAGGAACCGATGAAGGTCACGGTGAATTCGGCCTGCGGGTTCACTTCCTTGGCGCCTTCGATGAAGGCGTGCATCAGGCGGTTCACTTCAGGAATGGGGTAGCCGCCCACCAGGCCGATCTTGCCCGTCTTGCTCATGCCGCCGGCGATCATGCCGGTCAGGTAGGCGGGTTCCTGGATGTAGTTGTCGAACACCGAGAAGTTGGGCTGCTGCGGCTTGCCCGAGGAGCCCATCAGGAAAGCGGTCTGCGGATAGTCCTTGGCCACCTTGCGGGCGGCGGCTTCCACGGCGAAGGCCTCGCCCACCACCAGCTTGTTGCCTTGTTCCGCGTACTGGCGCATCACGCGCTCGTAGTCGGCGTTGGTGACGTTTTCCGAGAACGTGTATTCGATCTCGCCGCGATCGCGGGCCGCGACCAGCGCCTTGTGGATGCGCGACACCCATTGCTGTTCGACCGGCACCGTGTAGATGGCGGCGACCTTGGTCTTGGCGGGCGCCTGGGCCAGGGCGGCGCCCGAGAACATCAGCGCGCCGGCGGCGGCCGCGGCCAGCTTGAGCAGGCCGCGGCGGGCGATGCCGGCGACGGACGGGGTGGAAGAGGCTTTCATGCGGGTGACTCCTGCGAAGGGAGGGAAAGGGATGGGTATTGGAGGCGATGGGCGCTGGCCCGCGCGCGGCTGGCGCGCGCGCGGCCGCGGCCCCGTTCCATATGGCCGCCGCCGGCAGGCGTGCCGGGATTAGCGTACGGAAACGAGGGCGTGGGATCGGTCATCGGATGGGGAGCGCCAGGCGACGCGCCCCATCCGAATGGTCGGGTTCGCAGCCAGCCCTGGCGAAGCAAGTTGTATGCCATGGGGCATTCCCGCGACAAGTCGGGGAAACCTGATGGCCGGGCAGGATTATAGGCACCCTGGCGGGGATTGGTGGCACCAGAGCGGTGCGTGTCTGCCAAGGGGTGGACAGAGTGCGTAACCAGGTCAAAGTTCAGGGAGTCTGAAATTTCATCTGGGCAGGGGGCAAGAATCCTGGCGACGCTTCATTATTGGGCCTTGAACTCTGTTTGCACACTGGCGAAGGAAACAGAGCGGGCAGGTACACGCCAGTCTGAGAGAGTGGCGGCGGTGCGGGCCGACTTGACGTATCGGTCGCACAAATAGGGAGGCCCCACCGAAGTGGGGCCATCGTTCGGACCTAGTTGCATCACCAGCATTCACATCTGGGAGTGGCTTTTCTAGGGCAGCGCGTTGACTGTACCGTTTTTGAGCATGACTTTCAACCAAGCTTTCGGCGATGGTGCAGGAGCGCCCTGCTTGGAAGGGGAGAATAGGACTAATGGAATGGAAACTGCGGGAAACGGTGTTCTCCGCCCCGCGAATGGGGCGCTATCTGAACAGCTATGGCGGAGACGCGTTGCGGGCGGCCGTTGCCTACGATCACAATGTCCGGTTGGCGCAGGCGCTGATGCCCGCCTTGCAGACAATGGAGATCGTTCTTCGCAACGCCGTCCATCGAAGCCTGAGCAGGTCGATGGGAAGCGCCGACTGGTGGAATGGTCTGCCCTCCCCTGAGTTCGAGTGGCTGCACGTGGCGGTGGGAGACGCGGGGATCAAGATCCAGCGACGCCGGGAACGCGTCACTACTGACAAGATCGTTGCCGAATTGACTTTTGGATCGTGGACGCGGCTGTTCAATGCCCAGCATGGGCGCACGTTATGGGGGCGCCTCCTCCTGGCCTTTCCCACCTGTCCGAAAGCCAAGCGCCGACGTGGCCCGATCAGTTCGTCCCTGAACCGCATTCGGGATTTGCGCAATCGGGTCATGCACCATGAACCGCTGCTGTGGGTAGAGCCTTCGGTGAAGGATATCCATGGCGATATCCAGGAGGTCCTGGATTGGATCGATCCGGGCATCAACCGCTGGCTCGTCCATCACGACTCCTTGCCAGCGAGATGGGCTGAATGCGCGGCGATTTGAACCGTCCAGCCCAGACTGAACGAAATTCGATGCATGGAACGGGCCGTTGCGGCTGCCCACACCCCGATCCAGGGCCCGCGCGCCTAAAATCCCAGGCATGAGCCGCGCGCGTGGCGCGGCAAGCTGGAAGACCCATGCAAGATATACAACTGCTGCTGGAACAGTACGGCGGGTGGCTGGTGTTCGCCAACGTGCTGGTCGAGCAGGCCGGCCTGCCGGTGCCCGCATATCCCATGCTGATTGCCGCCGGCGCGCTGGCCGGCGCGGGTGGGTGGCTCGTGCCCTGGATGGCGGCTACGGTCGCCTGCCTGCTGGCTGACAGCCTTTGGTACGTGGCCGGCCAGCGCTACGGCTCGCGCCTGTTGGGCGTGATCTGCAAGATGTCGCTGTCGCAGGACTCCTGCATCCGGCAGACGCAGCGCCTGTACCTGCGCATCGGAGTGCGCGCGCTGCTGGTGTGCAAGTTCCTGCCTGGCGCGGGGGCGTTGTCCACCGTGATGGCAGGCCTGACGGGTACGCCCTACCGCCGTTTCCTGGGCTACGACATCGTGGGCTCCCTGATCTGGTCGGGTTCGGCCCTGCTGCTGGGCGGCCTGTTCCACAACGTGGTCAACGATGTGCTGGAAATCCTCGGCACCTACGGTGCGATGGGGCTGGGCGTGCTGGCGGCGGTGCTGGCGCTGTACATCCTGGCGCGCTTCCTGCGGCGCCGGATCCTGCTGCGCAGCCTGCGCGTGATTCCGCGCCTGTCGGTGGACGAGCTGATGCAGTGGCGTCAGGACGGCCGCAATGCGCTGGTGTTCGATGTGCGCCCCGAGGCGGTGCGCGAAGAGCAGCGCATCCCCGGCGCCATCGCCGTGGACCTGAAAGCGCCCTTACCCCGGCTGGATGCCCAGGCGCTGGAATCCGACATCGTCGTGTACTGCGCCTGCCCCAACGAGGTGTCGGCCGCGCTGCTGGCGTCGCGGCTGCGCGCCGCGGGCTACCCCAAGACCTGGGCCTTGCGCGGCGGTTACCAAGCCTGGCAGGAGCACGAACACCCGCTCCCCCCGCAAGGCGCATAATTCCGCCATGAGCCCGCGCAGACGGCGGGCGGCCTACAAGGAGAGACAGGCATGCGGATTTTGTTCTTGGGCGCCGGCGGCACCGGCGGCTACTTTGGCGGACGGGCGGCCCAGGCGGGCGCGGACGTGACCTTCCTGGTGCGCGAGCCGCGCGCCGCGCGGATCCGCGAACAGGGCCTGCGCATCAAGAGCCCGCTGGGCGATGCCACGCTGCAGCCGCAGCTGGTCACGCAACAGACCCTGCAAGGCAGCTACGACGTGGTGGTGCTGAGCTGCAAGGCCTATGACCTGGCCAGCGCCATCGAGGCCATCCGTCCCGCGGTCGGGCCCGATACCGCCGTGCTGCCCATCATGAACGGCGTGCTGCAGTACGACGTGCTGGACCGCGAATTCGAGCCGCATCGTGTGCTGGGCGGACTGTGCCAGATCAACGCCACCCTGGGCCCCGAGGGCGAAGTGGTGCATCTGGGCAAGTACGCCAACATCGTCTTCGGCGAACGCGCCGGTCCCGCCCGCAGCGAACGCTGCGTCGCGCTGGAACAGGCCCTGGCCGGCGGCGAATACGTCAGCCGCCTGAGCACCGACATCTACCAGGACATCTGGGAAAAATACGTGTTCCTGACCACGCTGGCCGCAGCCACCTGCCTGATGCGCGGCTCGGTCGGGCAAATTGCCTCTACCGACGACGGCATCGACATCATGAGCGGGCTGCTGCAGGAATCACAGGCCGTTGCCGCCGCGTCGGGCCACGCCGTGCGGCCGGAGGCTGACGCCTCGGCGCGCAAGCTGATTACCGACCGTACCCAGCCCGTCACCGCGTCGATGTTCCGCGACCTGAGCCAGGGACTGCCGGTGGAGGCCGACCACATCGTCGGCGACATGGTGCGGCGCGCCCGCACCCTGGGCGTGGACGCGACCTACCTGCGCACGGCTTACGCGCATCTGCAGGTCTACCAGGCGCAGCGCGCCGCGGCCTGAACGCCGCCCTGTCTGGCGGCCCCCTGTTCAAGCGGGGCCGCCGGGAGCACACTGGCCTGACGGCGGCGAAGACGCCGGCAGGGCTGCCTCTTCGGTTCGTTCCGGGTGGGTTTGCCAGGTATTGGTGCATAAATTGCAAAAAACTCATCCGGTTTTACGGGTTTTTTGATCGGATTTGTACGAATAGTATGGCTTTGCCTGAGCCGGAGCGTTGCGCCGCAAGTTGCGGCGGCCCTGGCTCCCCTACCCAAGGAGCAAGACCATGAAAGTTGCATTGATCGGAATCACCGGCCGCGTGGGTTCGCGCGTGGCGGACGAATTGCTCAAGCGCGGCCACCAGGTCACGGGCATCGCCCGCAACCTGTCCGACGTGAATCCGCAGCTCGGCCTGACCATCAAGCAGGGCGACGCCACCGATCCCGAAGCGCTGACCTCGTTGCTGAAGGGCCACGACGCCGTGATCAGCGCGTCGCGCTTCGTATCGTCGGACGCCAAGCCGCTCCTGAGCGCCGTGAAGGACGCGGGCGTGCCGCGCCTGCTGGTGGTCGGCGGCGCGGGCAGCCTGCTGGTCGCCCCAGGCAAGATGCTGATCGACACCCCCGAATTCCCCGATGCCTACAAGCCCGAGGCGCGCGCCGGCGTGGTGTTCCTGGACACGCTGCGCCATGAAAAAGTGCTGAACTGGACCTTCCTGTCGCCTTCGGCGCTGTTCGAGCCGGGCGAGCGCACCGGCCAGTTCCGTTTGGGCGATGACACCCTGCTGGCCGATGACGAAGGCAAGAGTTGGATCTCGATGGAAGACTATGCCATTGCGCTGGTCGATGAACTCGAAACGCCCAAGCATTCGCGCCGCCGCTATACCGTCGGCTACTGATCCCGGCCGTCGGCGGATCACGAAGGGCCTCGGCAAGAGGCCCTTTTCCATTGGGGGCAAAGGCCCGGAATCCATGTTTTTGTTTGTAAACTGGCGCACCGCCAGCCGGCGTTCCGACACCTGAGTTTGCCCCGTATGCGTATGAAGTTGAAATCGTTGGCCCTATGTCTGCTGGTTGCCGCCACCTGTCTGGCAGCCGCGCCGGCTAGCGCGGCCGCACCCCAGTCCAACAAGGACCTCGTGGTGGCGTTCTTTCGCATGATGTTCCAGGACCGCGACGTCGACGAGGCGGTGCGCCTGTACGTCAGCCCGAACTACGTTCAGCACAACCCCTATATGCAGGATGGCGTTGGTCCGCTGGTGGATTTCTTTCCCGCCTATTTCGAGCAGCATCCGCAGTCCATCGTTGAAATCAAGCGCGTGATTGCCGAGGGCGACCTGGTGCTGATCCACAACCTGTGGCGCGATTCGCCGGAAGACCGGGGCCAGGCCGTAATGGACATCTTCCGCGTGGAAGACGGCAAGATCGTGGAACACTGGGACGTGAGCCAGGAAATCCCCGAGAACCCCGCCAACAAGAACGGCATGTTCTAGGAAGCGCCGCATGTCCAGCATCGAACCCGTAGACCTGTCCCGCGCCTATCTGCTGCTGAACCACGGCCCCACGGTGCTGGTGACCAGCGCCCATGGCGATGCGCGCAACGTCATGGCGGCCGCCTGGGCCATGCCCCTGGACTTCAGTCCGCCCAAGATGCTGGTGGTGGTGGACAAGAACACCTACACGCGCGGCCTGATCGAGGCGTCGGGCGAATTCGCGCTGTGCATCCCATCGCGCGCGCAGGCCCGCGCCACGCTGCGGGTGGGCACCGATTCCGGGCGCGACGAAGACAAATTCCAGGCCAGCGGCCTGACGACCTTCCCCGCCAGCAAGATCGGCGCGCCGCTCATCAGCGGTTGCCTGGGCTGGCTGGAATGCCGCGTCGTGCCCGAACCGCACAACCAGCAGGCCTACGACCTCTTCATCGGCGAAGTCGTGGCCGCGTGGGCCGCGCCTGAAGTGTTTTCCGGCAATCGCTGGCATTTCCCCGACGACGAGCGCCGTTCGGTCCATTACGTGGCGGGCGGCTCCTTCTTCGCCACCGGCGAAGCCTTCAACGTTTCCGATCCGGAGTAACCATGATGCGCAGCGTATATCTGGCGGGTTTCGACGTGTTCCTGCCTGATGCGGCGGCGCACGGCAAACGCTTGAAGGCGCTGTGCGCCACCTACGGTTTCGACGGCCTGTTTCCGCTGGACAATGAAGCGCCGCAGGGCTTGTCCGGCCAGGCGCTGGCCCAATGGATCTATCGCGAGAACGTCGCGCTCATCCGGCGCGCGGACATGGTGATGGCGAACCTCAATCCGTTTCGCGGCGCCGAACCCGATTCGGGCACGGCATTTGAAGTCGGCTACGCCATCGCCTGCGGCAAGCCGGTATGGGCTTACACCGGCCAGGCAGGCTCGTTGATCGATCAGGTGGCGGTGGGGGCTGCGGCAGACGACGGCGCATCGCGCATGGTCGATGCCGAGGGCTACACCGTGGAAGACTTCGGCCTGAACCTGAATCTGATGCTGGCGTGCAGCGCCCGCATCGTCACGGGCAGCGCCGCCGACTGCCTGGCGCAGATGGCCCGCGAACCGGGACGCTGACCGTCCCGAACCATGGCGCGGCTAGCTGCGCGCCGTTTTCGCTGCCTTTGCTGCCTTCGCTGCCTTCGGCGGCGCGCGGCGCGCGGCGGGTTCGCCCAGGTATCCCATCACCGCGTTGACCACGGCCTGTTCCAACTGCTGCGTCGAGAATCCCGCGGGCGGTTCCAGCGCCGCGGCATGCACCAGTGACTCCATGATGCGCAACACCACATAGGTCGCCAGATCCCGGTCCTGCTGCGCGATTTCGGCGCGATGCAGTTCCAGAAGGTGGCGCATGCGCCTGTGGATATCCTGGTCCGCGCGGCTGTGTTCGTGCGGCTGGTCGAACAGCGGAAACTCCCTTTCCAGCACGCGGTGCAGTGCGGGTTCCAGCAGGTGGGCGTGCAGCATCGCTTCGACGATGGCCGCGACGCGCTCGCGCAGCGTGGCCGCGGGATTGCTGTCCAGGACCGAGTCGATGACGTCCAGCATCTGGTTGTCGTGGCGGTTGTGCAGCGCCGCGATCAGGGCGTTCTTGTTGGGGAAGTACTGATACAGCGAGCCGACGCTGACGCCGGCAGTTTCCGCGATCAGATTGGTATTGGTGCCCGCATAGCCGTGGGTGGCCAGAACGCGAGCCGTGGCTTGCAAAATCGTCTCTACGGTGTGCTGGGATCTGAGCTGGCGCGGCGATTTCCGGGGCTGTGGAATGGCGGTCATGGGTACTGTGAAAGGCGAGTATCGAATATGAGCAATGGCTCATAAAATTTCCAGCAGGCAATCCGGTTCATCGCCCGCACACGGGGATTATGCCATCGGCGGTTTTCAAACTGGTTCCGGTTTGCGCATCTCTCACTTAAGGAAATTCAATGTCGCATTCATCGACGGCCGGGGCCATGCCCGCGGCCCAGGGGCCCGTGCGCTCTGTCTTCGCGCAAGTGCTGCCGCTCGCGCTGGCGGTATTCGTCGGGTTCTTCATGATTGGCCTGCCCATGCCGGTGCTGCCTCTGTATGTGGACGGCACGCTGGCGCTGGGCGCGCTGGTGGTCGGGGTGGTGGCCGGCCTGCAGTTCGCCGCCGCCCTGTTGTCGCGCGCCTATGCGGGCTCGCTTGCCGACCGCCGCGGCGCCAAGCGCGCGGTGGTGGGCGGTTTTGTGCTGGGCTCCATCGCGGGCCTGTTCTATCTGCTGGCCGATGACCTGTCGGCGCGGCCGCAGGCGGCGCTGGCCGCGCTCTTGGCCGGACGCGCGCTGATGGGCTGCGCCGAAAGCCTGATCGTCACCGGCGCCCTGAGTTGGGGCGTGGGCCGCGTGGGGCCGCAGAACGCGGGCCGCGTGATGGCCTGGGTCGGCGTGGCGATCTACGCCGCCTATGCGCTGGGCGCGCCCGCCGGCATGCGGCTCTACGGCGTCACGGGCTTTGCGGGTATCGCCTGGGCCACGGCGCTGATTCCCCTGGCGGCCCTGGCGCTGGTGCTGCCTTTGCGCGGGGTGCGTGCGGCAGGCGGCGTGCGTACGCCTTTCTACAAAGTGCTGGGTCTGGTGCTGCTGCCCGGCGCAGGCCTGGCGCTGGCCAGCGTCGGCTTTGGCGTGATCACTGCGTTCGTCAGCCTGCTGTTTTCGCAGCGTGGTTGGGATGGCGCAGCGTGGATGTTCACTGCGTTCGGCGTGGGCTTCATCCTGGCGCGGGTGTTCTTTGCCGGCCTGCCGGACAAGCTGGGCGGCGCGCGCGTGGCGCTGGTGTGCGTGCTGATTGAAGCGGCGGGGCAGTGGCTGATCTGGACCGGAACCACGCCGGCATGGGCCTATGCCGGCGCGCTGCTGACGGGCGCGGGCTATTCGCTGGCATTCCCCGCTTTTGGCGTGGAAGCCGTGCGCCGCGTGCCGGCGGCCAGCCGGGGCGCTGCCATGGGGGCGTATGTGGCCTTCCTGGACGTGGCTTTGGGACTGAGCAGTCCGGCGGCGGGCTGGCTGGCCGGCGAGCAAGGCTATGGCGCGGTGTATGCGATGGGCGGCGCGTGCGCGCTGGCGGCGATGGTCGTCGCCATGGCGCTCAGGACGCGTAGGTAAAAAAGGCGGCCGCCGGTTCCGGCGCCGCCTGCTCAAGATCAGACCGTCGCGGCCATCTCCAGCACTTCGTCGTCGATCGCCTCGGCCTGGCCGTCCTTCAGCTGTTGCAGATGGTCGGCCAGTTCCGCGATGGTCAGCGCCACCAGTCCGTGCTGCGCGGCATAGCGCTCAAGCGCGGCGCCGCGCATCATCGTGCCGTCGGCATTCATAAGTTCGCACAGTACGCCGGCCGGGCGCAGGCCGGCCAGCACGGCCAGGTCCACCGAGCCTTCGGTGTGGCCGCGGCGGGTCAGCACGCCGCCCGGCTGGGCGCGCAGCGGGAACACATGGCCCGGGCTGACGATGTCATCGCTTTGCGCCGACGGCGAAATGGCGGCGCGGATGGTGGTGACGCGGTCCACGGCCGACACGCCGGTGCTGACTCCTTCGCGCGCTTCGATGGAAACGGTGAAGGCGGTGGCAAAGCGGCTCTGGTTGCGCTGGACCATGGGGGGCAATTCAAGCCGGTCCAGGGTTTCGCCGGGCAGGCACAGGCAGACGATGCCGCTGCCGTCGCGAATCAGCTGCGCCATCACGGGTACGGTCAGCTTGTCGGCGGCCACGATCAGGTCGGCTTCGTTCTCGCGGTCGAAATCGTCCATGAGAATGACGGGACGGCCCAGGCGCAGATGATGCAGGGCGCGCTGCAAGCGGGCGGCAAAAGGCTGCGAAGCCAGGCTGGGGATGGGGGACTGCGGGGTAAGGGTAACGTTGGACATTTGAAACGCTCTCGCAAGTTGAAAGGGGCGAAAAACGTTTCAGGGCTACTCGACAGCCGAACGCAATACGGCAGTCCGGGCGCGGGTGCGCCCGGTGCTACCGTTGTGCCGGCACATCTTCTCTCATCCGGACTATGACCGTCGGCCCTGGCATCTCACCAGATCTGCTGACCCCGGTGTCCGTGAAGGACGCCGGGCGCTCGCGGGCTCGCCATATTGCATGGCATACCGCCGGTGGGGAATTGCACCCCGCCCTGAAGACGTACTGCATGTCGTGTTAACGACCTTGCGGATTGTACGCCTGTCCGGGGCTGGGGCCGGAATACGCTTGCTGCGCCTGGGGTCTTCGGCGGGGCGGGGTCGGACCCCGCTGATGCTCAGGCGCCGGCTTCGACGGCCTCGGGCTCGTCGGCTTTCTTTTTCTTCTTGGCCGGCAGCGCCAGCATGGTGCCGCGGCACGGCGGCGTGCCGCAGAGGCAGCGGTAGCCTTCCTTCAGTTTCTTGGTGATGCGGCCGTCCAGCACCAGGCCGTAGTCATACGACAGCTCGGTGCCGCGCGGAATGTCCTGCAGCGCGACGATGTAGACGCGCTTGCCGTGCTTGCCTTCCTGGGCTTCGCAGTTGGGCTGGCAGGAATGGTTGATCCAGCGCGCATCGTTGCCCTGGTCGCCGCCGTCGATCACGCGGCCGGAGCTCAGTGCGAAGAAGAAAGTGTGGAAGGGATCGTCCGGATTGGTCGGATGACGGCGGTCGGCTTCCTTGGCGCTGATGCGTTCGCCGCCGTACTCGATGATGCGCGTGCCCGCGGGAATCTTGCGCGCGGCGAAGACGCCGTTGCCGTGCAGCTTGGAGCGGCGGACGGCATACCAGGGCTTGATCGGGGTGTCTTCGTTGGTCATTGCTCGATGGAAGTGGCGGTGAGACGAAACAGAATTATATCGGCGCGTTTTTGACAGCTTGATGGGCGTATAGTGTGCGCCGCCTTGTTCCTCCGGTTAGCACCATGATTGTCCGTCCGCGTCCTTCCGCGCTGGCTTTGTTCTTTGTCTTGCGCGGGTCCATCATCCCGCGGATCCTCAGCCGCATCCTCGTCATCACGGCGCTGTCCTGCTTCGTGGTGTGGATGTACCACCAGGCATGGTTCTCGCCCGCCCATCTGTCGGCGGTGCCGTTCTCGCTGTTCGGCCTGGCCCTGTCCGTGTTCATGGGCTTTCGCAACAACGTCTGCTACGACCGCTGGTGGGAAGCGCGCAAGCAATGGGGCGAACTGATCGTGCAGGCGCGCAGCCTGGCGCGCGAAAGCGCGGTGCTGCTGGCGGCCAGCACCGCCAATCCGGTGCAGGAACGCATCGTGCGCCGTTGCATCGGCTTCGGCTACGCGCTGGCGGCGCGGCTGCGTCAGGAAGACATGGCTTCTGCCGCGCGCCCCTGGGTGCAGCAGGACGAGGCCGAGACCCTCAACGGCTGCCGCAACGTGCCCGACGCCCTGCTCATGGCCATCAACCGCGACCTGGCGGCCTGTCTGCGGCGCGGGGAGCTGAGCGACATCCTGTACCAGGCCCTGACCCAGCGCGTGGCCGCCTGCGCCGCCATCCAGGCGGCTTGCGAGCGCATCAAGTTCACGCCCTCGCCCTTCGCCTATTCGCTGCTGCTGCATCGCACGGCCTGGCTGTTCTGCCTGTTGCTGCCCTTCGGCCTGGTGGGCACGCTGGAATACATGATGCCGGCGGCCGTCACCATCGTGGCCTACACCTTCTTCGGCCTGGACGCGGTGGGTGATGAACTGGAAGACCCCTTCGGCTCCGACGAGAACGACCTGCCGCTGTCGGCGCTGGCCCGGGTGATCGAGATCGACCTCCTGGAAGGCCTGGGCGTGCGGCCTCTGCCCGAGCCCGCCGTGCCGGTGGATTTCGTGCTGCGCTAGGGCGGAGCCTATTCCGCCAATCCCGTCAACGGCAGCTTGGTTTCCTTCAACCGGCGCAGCACGAAGCAGGATTTGCTGTGCCGGATGCCCGGGATTCGGTAGAGCTGTTCGCGCAGCAGCCGTTCGTAGTCGCGGGTGTCGCGCACGGCGATGCGGATGTAATAGTCGTAGTCGCCCGAGACCAGGAAGGCTTCGAGGACCTCGGGTATCTGCGCCAGCGCCCGGCCGAACTCGTACAGCGTTTCCTCGCTGTGGCTCTCCAAAGTGACGTGGACGATCACTGTGTCCATGAAACCCAGACTGGCCGGATCGATGTCCACCGTATAGCCGCGGATGACGCCTGCGCTTTCCATGCGCTTGATGCGGTTCCAGCACGGTGTGGACGACAGGCCCACCGCCGCGCCGATGTCGTTCAGGCTGGCGCGCGCGTTGTCCTGCAGCACCTTGAGTATGGCGAGATCAAATTTGTCCAGGTTCATTTTCTTTGATTCCTTAAAATCAAAGATAAATTTACTCCGTTCGGCGGTTATCCGTGGAAAAGAAGATAAATATTCTTCCGATCTACGAATAAGATAGATAGCATGAACGATCGCCTGCACCCCACCGCCGCCGCCGCGCTTGCCGCCACTGAACGCCCCGCTGACAACGGGGCGAAAATTCTGCTCGATACGCTGATCGCGTGTGGCGTGGATACCATTTTCGGGTACCCCGGCGGCGCGGTGCTGCCGCTGTACGACGCCCTGTACGCCGAGCCGCGCCTGCGCCACGTGCTGGTACGCCACGAACAGGCCGCCGTGCATGCTGCCGAAGGCTATGCTCGCAGCACCGGCCGCACCGGCGTGGTCTTCGTCACTTCCGGTCCGGGCATGGCCAACACCACGTCCGGCCTGCTGGATGCCATGTGCGATTCGATCCCGGTGCTCTGTATCAGCGGCCAGGTTGCCACGGCCGCCATCGGCACGGACGCCTTCCAGGAGTGCGACGCCATCGGCATCTCGCGCTCCGTGACCAAATGGAATACGCAGGTCCGTTCGGTGGACGACGTGGCAGCGGTGACGGCCCGCGCTTTTGAGCTGACCCGCCAGGGCCGCCCCGGCCCGGTGCTGCTGGACTTCCCCAAGGACGTGCAGCTGGCCGTGCCTCGCGACGCGGACGATGATGCCGTGCCCTCGCAACAGAAGCTGGCCGCGCTGCGCGCACGCCGCCAGGCGGGCAAGCTGGCGCCCAAGCTGCCGCAGTCGGCCGTGCGCCGCGCCGCCGCCTTGATCGCGCAGGCCAAGCGCCCCATCTTCTACGGCGGCGGCGGGCTGGTGAACGCCGGCCCCGAGGCCTGCGAGGCCTTTACCGACCTGGTGCGCCACACCGGCGCGCCCTGCACCCTGACCCTCATGGGCCTGGGCGCATTCCCCGCGTCCGACGCGCAGTTCGTCGGCATGCTGGGCATGCACGGCACGGTCGAGGCCAACCTGGCCATGCATAACGCCGACCTGGTGGTCTGCATCGGCGCCCGCTTCGATGACCGCATCACAGGCAAGCTGTCGGAGTTCTGCCCGCATGCGCGCAAGATCCACATCGATATCGACCCGGCGTCCATCAACAAGGTGGTGCGCGTGGACGTGGCGCTGGTGGGCGACTGCCTGCCGCTGGTGCGCGCGCTGCGCGCCGAACTCGGCGAGGAACCCATGGACGCGGCGCGGCTGGCGCCCTGGTACAAGCGTATCGACGCCTGGCGCGCCCAGGACTGCCTGGGCTATACCCCGGCGGCCGACGCGATCCTGCCGCAGCATCTGATGGCGCGCCTGAACGACGCGCTGTCCGACCGCGATGCCGTCGTTTCCACCGACGTGGGCCAGCACCAGATGTGGGCCGCGCAGTACCTGCGCTTCGACAAGCCCAACCGCTGGCTGACCTCCGGCGGCGCCGGCACCATGGGCTATGGCGTGCCCGCCGCCATCGGCGCGCAGGTCGCCCATCCGGACAAGACCGTGGTCTGCGTCAGCGGTGACGCGTCGGTGCTGATGAACATCCAGGAACTGTCCACCGCCATGCAGCACCAGACGCCCGTCAAGGTCGTGTTGTGCAACAACGGCTACATGGGCATGGTGCGGCAATGGCAGGAGCTGATCCACGGCGGGCGCTACAGCCACAGCTACAACGCCTCGCTGCCCGACTTCGTGGCGTTGGCCCGCGCCTTCGGCTGGGGCGCGGCCCGCGTGGACGATCCGGCAAAGCTGGATGCCGCGCTCGCCGAATGCCTGGCGCATGACGGCCCCTACTTCCTGGACGTGGCGGTCGCGGCGCAGGAGAACTGCTTCCCGATGATGCCTGCGGGGCACGGGCATCAGAAGATGATGCTGGCCGAAGGCGTCTGGTATCAGGACGAGACGACCTGATCGCCGTTGGGCTGCATGCGCAGCCCAGCGCCCTGCTTCAGAACTGGATCGACAAACCGCCGTCCACCACCAGCACGTGCCCGTTCACATATGACGCCGCGGGCGACGCCAGGAATACGGCGGCGCCCGCGATTTCCTCCGGTTCGCCCCAGCGTCCCATGGGATTGCGCGTGGCGATGCGCGGGCCCACATCGGGGTCCGCCACCATCGCGGCATTGGTCTCGGTGGCGAAGGTGCCGGGCGCGATGGCGTTGCTGGTGATGCCGTGGCCGCCGAACTCTGCCGCCAGCGCGCGCACCATGCCCGTCAACCCCTGCTTGGCCGCGGGATAGACCGCATCGCCCGAGCGCGCCAGCTCGCCCACCACCGAGGTGATGGCGATCAGGCGGCCGCTGCCCTGGCGCACCATGCGCTCGGCGGCGAACTTGGCCAGCAGCATGCCAGCGACCATGTCGGTGTCGATGAGTTCGCGGATCTCGGCGGGACTGGTGTCGCGCAGCGTCTTGCGGTTGCGCGCGCCGACGTTGTTCACCAGGATGTCCAGGCGGTGGTGGTCGCGGTCTATGTCCTGGAAAGCGCGTTCCATGGCGGCGTCGTCGCTGATGTCAAAAGGCAGCGCATGCGCATCCAGGCCGGCGGCGGTCAATTCAGCCGCCGCGGCTGCGACGGCTTCTGCGTTGCGGCCGTTGATCAGTACGCGCGCGCCGCAGCCGGCCAATGCGCGTGCGATACAGAAGCCCAGCCCGCGGGCGGAGCCGGTCACCAGGGCGACTTGTCCCGTCAGGTCGAAGTTGCGCAGATACGGCAGCGTGTTCATGTCAGTCGTCCAAAGTGCTCTATCTCAATCAGGGCCGCGCGGATCCGGCTCCGCCGGTCCGCAGCGGCACCCCCTGGGGGGAAGCGCGCAGCGCTGCGAGGGGGGATTTATCTATTCTCGGAATTCCGGCGCCCAATGCAGCAGCCGGCGTTCCAGCCAGGTCACACAATAAACCAGCGCGATGCCGACGATGGACAGCAGCGTCACCGCCGCGAACATGTCGGTGGCGTTCAGCGTCGCCAGCGCGGTGATCATCAGATAGCCCATGCCCGTGGTGGAGCCGACGAACTCCGCCAGCACCACGCCGATCAGCGCAAAGCTGATGGCATTCGGCAAGGCCGCGAAGGTCCACGCGGCCGCGGTCGGGATGCGCACGCGCCACAGGATCTGGCGCGGCGAGCCGCCCAGCGTGCGGCAGAAATCCACCAGTTCGCGTTCTACTGCGCGTCCGCCCTTGTAGGTGTTGAAGAACACCAGGAAGAACACCACGAACCATGACGTCACCACCTTGGAGGCAAGGCCCAGGCCGAAGAACATGGTGATGAGCGGCACGAAGGCGATGCGCGGCATCGAGTTGAAGGCCACGATGAAGGGATTGAACACGTCGGCCAGGAAGCGGCTGCGGCTGAGCGTCATGCCCACCACGAAGCCGCTGCCCACGCCCACCAGCAGTCCCACCATGGTGGCCTGCAAGGTCAGCCACAGGTGCGGCCAGACCGAACGCGGGCCGGGCTGCAGCCATTCCCACAGGCGCACGGCCACGCGCGAGGGCTGGCTGATGAAGAAGGGATCGAACAGTGTGTTCTGGGCGAACCAGGGGATGCGCGTGAGTATCTCCCAGGAGCCCAGGATGACGGCAAGTATCAGCACCTGCCACAGGGTGATGCGCAGCCGGCGCGCGATGCTGGCGCGGCGGTCCAGCCGCAGCTGGTCCTGCAGGGAATCGGCGGAGTAAGAGGTGGTCATGACGCGTAGGGATTCAGGCGGCGGCGCGGAACTGCTGTCCCAGCACACTCCAGAGGCTTTGCACATGAGTCACGAACTGCGGTGTTTCGCGCAGCGTGAAGACATCGCGCGGATGCGGGATCTCGATGCGCTCGTCCAGCAGCACGTGGCTGGGCGGGCCGGACAGCACCACCACGCGATCGGACAGCAGGATGGCTTCGTCGAGGTCGTGCGTGACCATGACGATGGTCTGGCCCAGCTTGCGCCAGATCTCGATCAGTTCGCGATGCAGGTGGGTCTTGGTGTGCGTGTCCAGCGCGCCGAAGGGCTCGTCCAGCAGCAGGATGCGCGGTTCGACCGCCAGGCTCATCAAGAGCGCCACGCGCCGCCGCATGCCGCCCGACAACTGGTGCGGAAAGGCGTCGGCGAACTGGCTCAGGTGGCCCATTTCCAGTAGTTCCGCCACGCGGCGCTCGATCTTGTCGGCGGCCACGCCCTGGAACTTCAGTCCCAGCGCCACGTTCTTCCTCACGCTGAACCAGGGCAGCAGCGTGTCCTTCTGGAAGATGTAGCCCAGGGCCGGCGGCACCTGCCCGTCCACGATCCGCCCGTCCACGTGGATCGTGCCGGTGGTCGGGCGCAGGAAACCCGCGATCATGTTCAGCAAGGTGCTCTTGCCGCAGCCGGACGGCCCGACGATGGAGACGAACTCGCCTTCCGGGATCGTCAGGCTGACCTCGCCCACTGCATGCGTGGTGGCCTGGCGCGTCTGGTAGGCCTTGCCCACCTTGTCCAGCGTGATCATCAGAGGCCCCGGGCGCGGCGCACGAAGCTCATGTTCACGCAACGGTCGTAGGGCACGGTCTTGATCTCGTCATTGGAGAACTGGCGGCCGTCGCCCATGATGGCCGTCATGCGGTCATAGGCGTCCTGGGTGATGATGTTGTCCTTCAGGAACACCGTTTCCTTGTAGACGCCCAGCGTCTTTTCGATGGCGGCGCGCGGAAAGGCGTTCAGGTAATCGTCGTAGATCGCGTCGGTGACGGCGGCGGCGCTGTTGGCGCTGATGAAGTCCTGCGCGCGGACCAGGGCGGTCACGAAGGCCTGCACCACTTCCGGGCGCTTCTGGATGGTGTCCTGCAGGGTCAGGGCCGCGATGCCGGGCACGTCGCCGCCCATGAATTCGTTCCACGAACTCTCGGTCGTGGCGTCGAAGATGGGCACGCCCCAGCCTTCCTGTTGCGCCTGTTCCATCATGGACATGGTGGCCATGCTGGCGGACACGGAGCCGGTCTTGAGCGCGCCCAGCATGGTGGCCAGGTCGCCCAGCGGGCGGATGTCAACCTTGTCGGCCACGCCGGCCTTCTGCATCAGGTACAGCGCCATCAGCCAGGTGCTGGACTGCGGCTGGGTCGCGCCCACGCGCTTGCCGGCCAGGTCCTTCAGCGATTTGATCTTGCCGCTTTCAAAGTCCTCGCGGCGCACGATGACGTTGGCGTAGGTGAGCTTGCGGTCAAAGCCGAACACCAGCGTGGCGGGCTTGCCGGCCAAGGTGAGCGCGGGGGCGGCCGTGGCGGCGGTGGCGCCGAACGCGATCTGGCCCGCGGCCAGCAGCTGGTTGGTGCGCGGGCCGCTTTGCGAATTCAGGTATTCGACTTCCAGCCCGCCTTCGCCGAAGTAGCCCTTTTTCAGCGCCACATAACCCGCGGCAAAGAACGGGTCGATGCTGCCCTGGCCGTAGACGACGCGGCCCAGCTTGGGCTGGGCGAACGCGACGCGGCCATTGACCAGGCTGATGCTGGCCAACGCGCCTGCGGCGGCCAGCACGCGGCGGCGGGTGGTGAAGTCGGGGCTGTTGCTCATGTCGTCCTCGGAATAGGTCTGGTTGCAGCGGTTTGGCGTAGACAATACCCCAGCAACTGGCGTCCAACAATGGAAAACGCCCGGTTGCCCGGGCGTCGTGCGCGATGGTCGGGAGGCGGCGGCGCCAGGCGCCGCGCCCGTTTTACGCGGCGGTTTTTTTCGGCGCAGTCTTCTTCACCGCTTTCTTGGCGGCCGTTTTCGTGGCCGTCTTGGTGGCGGTCTTCTTCACCGCGGCCTTCTTGGCCGGCGCTTTCTTTGCGGCGGTCTTGGTCGCGGTCTTGGCGGCCGTCTTGGCCGGTGCGCGGCCGGGCTTTTCAGGACGCGGCTCGAACTCGAAGCCGATCTTGCCGTCCGGTTGGCGGACGAGGAAGGCCTTGAACTTGCGGTTGGTGCGGCTGGAGACGAAGCCGTCGAGCAGGTCGGTGCGGCCGTTGGTCAGCAACTTTTCCATTTGTTCGCGCGAGATCTCCTGCTGCAGGATGACCTTGCCCGAACGGAAATCGCAGCTCTTTTCGGGGCCGACGGATTTCTCGCAGACGTAGCTCATGCCGTGCTCGAACACGCGCGACTGGCACTTGGGGCAGGAGCCCACCGGTGTGTGGCCGGAGAAGTCCACGGCCTCGGAGTCGTCCTCGTCGTTCTGGCCGAAGTCGAATTCCAGCTTGTACTCGTCGCTGATGCGCAGGATGGCGGCGAACGGTCGGCCCATCTTGCTGATGAAGCCTTGCAGCGGACCGATTTCGCGCTTGGCCAGCAGCTCTTCCACTTCGGGCAGTTCGAAGGTGCGGCCGCCCGGATGCTTGCCGATGGAAAAGTCGCAGGCGGTGCAGGCAAAGCGGCGATAGTTTTCCTTCACCACGGCGCCGCACTTGGGGCACGGCGTCTGCAGCGTGGCGTAGTCGCCCGGCACCGTGTCACGTTCGTATTCCTTGGCGCGCTTGACGATGACTTGCGTCATCTGCGCGATCTCGCGCATGAAGGCCTCGCGGCCCAGTCCGCCCTGCTCGATCTGCTTGAGCTTGTGCTCCCATTCGCCGGTGAGTTCCGGCGAGGTCAGTTCGGTCACGTCCAGGCCGGACAAGAGCGTCATCAGCTGGCGCGCCTTGGCGGTGGGCACCAGGTCGCGGCCTTCGCGGCGCAGGTAGCTTTCGTTGAGCAGGCCTTCGATGATGGCGGCGCGCGTGGCCGGCGTGCCCAGGCCGCGCTCGGACATCGCTTCGCGCAGTTCCTCGTCGTCCACCAGCTTGCCCGCGCCTTCCATGGCCGACAGCAGCGTGCCTTCGTTAAAGCGCGCCGGCGGTTTGGTGGTCAGGCCGACGGCTTCCACGTCCTCGGTGCGCACGGTCTCGCCGTCCGCCACGGGCACCAGGTTGGCGTCTTCGCCTTGGGCTTCCTTGCCGTAGACGGCCAGCCATCCCGGGCTGACCAGCACCTTGCCGTCGGTGCGGAAGCGATGCCCCTGCACTTCGGTCATGCGGGTGGTGACGCGGTATTCCGCGGCGGGGAAGAACACCGCCAGGAAGCGCTTGAGCACCAGGTCGTACAGCTTGGCCTCGGCCTCGCTCAGGTCGTGCGGGATCTGCAGCGTGGGGATGATGGCAAAGTGATCCGACACCTTCTTGTTGTCGAAGATGCGGCGGTTGGGCTTGACCCAGTTCTCGCTGACCACCGTGCCGGCGTGGCGGGCCAGGCCGCCCACCGCGTTGGAGCCGCCCTGCGCCAATGCGCGCATCGTCTCCTTGACGGTGTTGATGTAGTCCTCGGGCAGGTAGCGCGAGTCGGTACGCGGGTAGGTCAGCGCCTTGTGGCGTTCGTACAGGGTCTGCGCCAGCGCCAGCGTGGTCTTGGCCGAAAAGCCGAAACGGCCGTTGGCCTCGCGCTGCAGCGAAGTCAGGTCATACAGGGCCGGCGACATCTGGGTCGACGGCTTGGACTCTTCCGTGACGCTGCCGGGCTGTTCGCGGCAGGCGGCCACCACGCTCTGGGCGGCGGCCTGCGACCATAGGCGCGATTCGCGCTTTTCGGGGTCGCGGTCGTCTTTCTTGAATTCCGGGTCGATCCAGCGGCCTTCGTACAGGCCGGCGGCCGCCACGAAGGTGGCGCGCACTTCCCAGTAGTCGCGCGGCACGAAGCGGCGGATACGCTCCTCGCGTTCGGCCACGATGGCCAGCGTGGGCGTCTGCACCCGGCCGACCGGGGTCTTGAAGAAGCCGCCGTCCTTGCTGTTGAAGGCGGTCATGGCGCGGGTGCCGTTGATGCCCACCAGCCAGTCGGCTTCGGCGCGCGAGCGGGCGGCCGCTTCCAGCGGCTTGAGCTGGACGTCGTCGCGCAGGTTGGCGAAGGCTTCGCGGATGGCGGCTTGGGTCATCGACTGCAGCCAGAGGCGCTGGATCGGCTTCTTCACGCCCGCGTACTGAATGATGTAGCGGAAGATCAGTTCGCCTTCGCGCCCGGCGTCACAGGCGTTGATGATGGCATCGACGTCCTTGCGCTTGGCCAGGCGGACCAGCAGCTTGAGCCGTTCGGCCGATTTCTTGTCGGTGGGGCCCAGTTCGAATTCGGGCGGAATCACGGGCAGGTGCGTAAAGCTCCACTTTCCCTTGACCGGATCGTTGGGCGCGACCAAGCTGAGCAAGTGGCCGATGCTCGACGCGAGTACGTAACGTTCGCTTTCAAAATAGTCGCCCTCGCGCGCAAAGCCTCCCAAGGCGCGTGATATATCGAGGGCTACCGAGGGCTTCTCGGCAATAATCAGCGTTTTATTCATGTGTATCCAGTGGCGGCAGTCCCGCCGTAGTAGCGCGGATAATAAGATCGGAGATTCGCCAGATGCAAGTCGGCACTGAAAGACAAGCGGGATCCGAACTACACGCCTGGCGTCAATTTCTGGCGCGCAGCACCCTCTGGCTAGGTGTTTTGCTGCTGGGCAGCGCCGCGGTTTGCTGGGTTGCCGCCAATTGGCAGGACATGACAAAAGTGCAGCGCTTCGCCGGCGTTCAGGGCCTTCTGGCGGTTTGCGCGCTGGCCGCTGCCTGGACCGGATTGCGCCTGCGGGCCAGTCCAGGGGTGCGGCGCACCATACCGGGCGCCCTGCTCGCCCTGGCTGGCATCCTCCTGGGAGCGCTGCTCGCATTACTAGGCCAAACTTACCAGACTGGCGCCGATACCTGGGAACTGTTCGCCTGGTGGGCGCTGCTGCTGCTGCCCTGGGCGCTGGCCGCCGGCAGCCAGGCCGTCTGGTTGCTGTGGGCGTTGGTGCTGAACGTGGCCGTGGCCTTGTGGCTGGGCGAGCGGGTGTTTTCCTGGATGCTGATATTGGGCGGCCCGGGCGTGCCCGGCCTGATGATGGCCGGCCTGAACCTGCTGCTGCTGCTGGGCTGGGAGCTGGCTGCCCGCCGCTGGCGCGCCAGCACCCTGGTCGGTCCGCGGGTCCTGGCTGCCCTGGCGATCAGCGTGCTGGTGCTGACCCAGATGCTTGGCGACTTCCTGGGCCGCGGCCTGGGCCTCTATAACGGCATCGCCTGGGTCGCGGTGACCCTGGGCCTGGGCTTCTATTATCAGAAGGGCCGGCGCGACCTGATCATCCTGGCCATGTTGGCGGCCGGTGTCATTTGCGTGTCGTTGCGGGTGGCGGGCGAATGGCTGCTGCGCCTGGAGCCCGGCGTCTGGGCCGCGCTGCCGCTGGCGGCGCTGCTCATGGCCGAGGCCGTCTGGGCCGCGCGCTGGCTGCGGCGCCTGGCGGGCGATCCGCAGGCGGCCGTCGCGGCGAGCGCGGACGCGGAGCCGGCCGCCGCCTCGGCCGGCAACTCGGTGGACCCGGCGGACAGCGGGGCGCCCGTGGCGCAGCTGGCGGCCGCTCCGGCGCCTCAGTCGGATCCGCCCTGGTACGTGCAGTGCCTGCTGGGCCTGAGCGCCTGGTTGGCGACCTTGCTGCTACTGGTGTTCATTGCCTTCTCGGGCTTCATCACCACGGAAGGCGGCGCACTGGTGGCCGGGCTGGTGCTGTGCGCGGCCGGCGTGGCGGTGCTGCGCAGCGACGCCGGTCCGTTCTGGCGCCAGTGCGGCACGGCCATGGCTTTCGCCGGGCAGATCCTGATCATCTTCGGGCTGTCCAGTTCGACCTCGTTCGCCAGCGCCTGCGTCTTCGTGCTGCTGATGGCGGCCACGGTCTACGCGGTGGGGCCCGACGTCATCCTGCGTTTTCTCAGCGGCCTGCTGATCGCGGCGGCGGGCGCGGGCCTGATCTGGCGCGTGTTGTCGCCCGACCTGGGGCAAGAGGACCTGCTGGACGCCTGGATGGCGTTCGACGCCCTGCGCGCCACTTTCCTGTGGCTGCCCATTGCCGTGACCGGGGCCTGGGCCACGGCCGTCATCTTTACAGTCAGCCATCGCCTGGGCGGCAAGCGCGCCCATGCCCTGCAGCCGCTGGGCTGGGCCTTCCTGCTGTCGGTGCAAGGCATGGTGTGGCTGGCCAGCGGCATCTCCATCAAGCAGTTGCCCGCCATGTGGCAGCTGAATCCGCATACGGCCGTGCTGGTCGCGGCCGGCGCGCTGCTGCCCGTGGCGGCGGCCTTCGCGGTGCTCTGGCCGCGCCGCCACATGCTGACGGCGGGCGTCACCTGGGGCGTGCCCATCGGCCTGCTGATCCTGGCGCTGTTCTGGCTGCCCAGCCCCGGCGTGGGCTTCGCGCTGGCCTGGCTGCTGCTGGGCTTCGGCTTGAACCAGTCGCGCGTGGTGGTGTTCGGCGTGATCAGCCTGTTGGCGTATCTGGGCGTCTATTACTACCAATTGGACGTGCCGCTGCTGCAAAAAGCCTTGTGGCTGGGCGGCGCCGCGCTGCTGCTGTTCGTGCTGCGCGCCCTGGTCTGGCTGGTGCCGCGCCTGATGCGCACCATTGCGCCCAGCCAGCGCGGCGCTCTGCCGCCAGTATCGGCGCCTTTGCGCTGGCGCACGCTGGCCATCCTGGGCGGCCTGGTGCTGGTGCTGGCGGTCACCAACGGCGGCATCTGGCAGCGTGAAAAACTGCTGGCGTCGGGCAAGGTGGTCATCCTGGAACTGGCGCCGGTGGATCCCCGTTCGCTCATGCAGGGCGACTACATGGCGCTGAACTTCGCGGCCAGCCGGGAAGTCACGCGCCTGCGGCTGGGCGGCGAGCGTCCCGAAGCCGAGGACTCCGTCATGGGTTACGAGCCGGACGGCTATGTAATGCTGCAGACCGACGCGCGCGGCGTCGGGCAGCCGCTACGCATCCAGCCCGACACGCACCCGCATACCGATGCCGAAGTGCCGCTGCGCTACCGCATCCGCGACAACAGCGTGCGCATCGTGACCAACGCCTATTTCTTCCCGGAAGGCCAGGCCGAGCGCTATCAGGTCGCCAAGTACGGCGAGCTGCGCGTGGCGGAAAACGGCGAGGCCCTGCTCGTCCGGATGCTGGACCAGGACCTCAAGCCGCTGTAGCGGCGGGCAGCGGGAAACGCCGCGCCCATTGCGCGGTGGCTTCCCGCAGGAAATGGCCGCGGTCCGCGGCATCGATGGGGTCGAAGCCCAAGGCTCGCCAGGCGGCCATCAGCGCCGCCAGGGGCGCGCCGGTGTCGATGGGCGGGGCGCCGTTCTGCTTGGACAGTTTCAGGCCGCTGGAAGCGTCCAGGATCAGCGGTACGTGCAGGTAGCGCACGGGCGGCAGCCCAAGCAGCCGGCCCAGCACGCGCTGGCGCGCGGTGGAACTGAGCAGGTCCGCGCCACGCACCACATCAGTCACGCCTTGCGCGGCGTCGTCCACCACCACCGCCAATTGGTAGGCCCACAGGCCGTCGGCCCGCCGCAGGGCGATGTCGCCCACGGCTTGCGCCACGTTCTGTTCCTGCGGCCCCAGCCAACGGTCAACGAAATGTTCCACGCCTTCCGGCATGACCACGCGCCAGGCGCGGGCCTCGCGGCCTGGTGGCAAGCCGTGGCGGCAGGTGCCGGGATACGGCCGTTCGCCGTCGGCCCCGGGCGCGGTCTGGCCGCGCAGCGCCGAATCGGCGATTTCGCGTCGCGTGCAGCCGCAGCCGTAGATCAGCCCGCGCGCGGCCAGCGAGTCGAAGGCGGCTTGATAGGCGTCGCCGCGGCGCGACTGCCACATGATGTCGCCGTCCCAATCCAGGCCCAGCGCGCTCAATTGGTCCATGATGACCTCGGCAGCGCCGGGCACCGTGCGCGGCGTGTCCACGTCTTCGATGCGCAGCAGCCAGCGCCCGCCATGGGCACGCGCGTCCAGCCAGCTGGCCAGCGCGGCAACCAGCGAGCCCGCATGCAGCGGGCCGCTGGGACTGGGGGCGAAGCGGCCGACGTAATTCACGATGGGACGCCCGCGCGGCCATGCGCGCGGGTAAGGAGTAACGGCATCAAGCGACGCGGATGCCGTTCAATGCAGCAAGCGCGTGCCGTCTTCGTCCAGCAGCTCTTCCAGGACCAGGTTGTCGATCTCGGCTTCCTGGCTCCAGAGAACCATGAGGGCGATGATCTTGATCTTGGACAGCGGCACGGGCGTTTCCGGCGACGCCAGGCCCCGGTCGATGACGATTTCGCGCAGCGGCGCGGGCAGCACGCCAGCCGATTCCAGGAAGGCGATGAAGCCGATGGATTCGGTACCGAGCTGCTGGTATTCGTTGTCGGTGTAGATCCGGGTGCCGGTGGCGGGGGCCTGGGCGAGATCGACGCAGCGTTCGGTGGTTTCGGCCAGGCCGTACAGCCAGCCCAGGGCGTCGTCGATGTCTTCGTGCTCGAAACCGGCGGCGGCAAGCCGCTTTGCGAGCACGTCCGCCGCAGGACAGGCTTGCGGCGTGTAGTAATTCTCGTACAGATAAACCAGGATATCGAACATATGGCGCAGTTTTGTGCCTGTTTGCACAGTCGGCCCGCATATCGGCAGACCAGCAAACATGAATTTTACTTTACGCTGATTTATAGGGGTGGGCAACCGGCCGGAGGGTGGAATGTTGTATGAAGTCACCTTGCCTCAAAACGCGCACATTCTTACCCTAAATGCTGCCAATATTCATGATTCGAGGCAAAAAGGGGCGGACCTTATCGGTCCGCCCCTTTTTGTTTTCGGGTGGCTGATCAGCCCGCTTTGGGCGCGTTTTCCAGCTTGAGCTGAGCGATCTGGCGCATGAACACCGGGATGCAGATTGCCAGCCCGATCAGGCCGCTGGTCAGGCCCGGCAGGATGGTCAGCAAGGCGCCGATGGTGCACAGCCAGCGCTCCCAGCTCTTCATGCCCACCAGCATGTAACGCGAGAACGCCGCCGACAGCAGTACCAGGCCGACCATGCAGCCGAACAGCGTCACGAAGAAGTCATACCAGGTGAAGCCCTGCACCGAGATCAGCAGCGACGGCGAGAACACGAACACGAAGGGCACGATGAGCTTGGTAATGCCCAGCCTGAAGGCGGTGTTGCCGGTCTTGAATGGATCGCTGCCCGCCATGCCCGCCGCCGCATAGGCCGCCAGCGCCACGGGCGGTGTAATGTCCGCCAGGATGCCGAAATAGAACACGAAGAAGTGCGCCGCGATGGGCTGCACGCCCAGCTGCACCAGCGTGGGGGCGGCCACCGCCACCATGATCAGGTAGTTCGCCGTGGTGGGGATGCCGCAGCCCATCAGGATGCAAACCAGGCCGGTCATGATGAGCGCGGCGATCAGCGTGAGCGTCTGGGTATTGGCGATGGCATCGGGGATGACCGTTGCCGCGCCGCCGGCGATCGCCTGGGCCGCCGAGATGACGATGTACGAGATCTTGAAGCCCACGCCTGTCAGCGTGACCACGCCGATCACGATACCCACGGTACCCGCTGCGGCGCCCACTGCCAGCGCGTACTTGGCGCCGGTCTCGAAGGCTTCGTACAGGTCGCGCAGGCGCAGCCGCTGGAATGGATTCAGCAGGCCCACAATGATGCAGCCGGTAATGCCCGCGAACGCCGCCAGGTAAGGCGTGCGGCCGCTGGCCAGCACGCCGATCAGCAGGATCAGCGGGATCAGGGTGGGCCAGCGCATCTTGAACGACTGCTTGAGCTTGGGCATTTCTGCTTCGGTCAGCCCGCGCAGCCCTTCGCGCTTGGCCTCGAAGTGCACCTGCATGAACATGCCGAAGAAATACAGGAAGGCCGGGAAAATGCCCGCGATCGCGATCTGCTGGTACGGAATGCCCAGGAATTCGATCATCAGGAAGGCCGCCGCGCCCATGATGGGCGGCGTGATCTGCCCGCCCGTGCTGCTGGCGGCTTCCACACCGGCCGCGAAGTGCCGCGGGTAGCCGATGCGGATCATGGCCGGGATGGTCAGCGAACCCACCGTCACCGCATTGGCGACCGAGGAACCCGACAGCATGCCGAACATGGCCGAGCCGAACACCGACACCTTGGCCGGCCCGCCGGCATAGCGGCCGGCGATGGTGGAAGCGACGTCCAGGAACAGCTGGCCCAGGCCGATACGGGTGGCCAGCACGCCGAACAGCACGAAGTGGAACACGTAGGTCGCCACCACGCCCACCGCCACGCCGTACACGCCCTGGCTGGTCAGGTACATGTGGTTGACGATCTGGGGCCAGGTGTTGCCCGCGTGTTGCAGCAGTCCGGGGAAATACGGACCGAACATGGCGTAGGCCATGAACACCAGCGCGATGATGGGCAGCGGCCAGCCCATGGCGCGCCGCGTGGCTTCCAACAGGCCGATCAGCAGGATCGAGCCCATGAACACGTCTATGGGCAGCGGATTGCCCACGCGGAAGGCCAGGTCCTCGAAGATATAGGGGATGTACAGCACCGACAGGGCCAGTGCGATCGCGATGATCCAGTCGTACAGCGGAATGCCGCCGGGCGCGTACCAGGTGGACTTGGGCTCGCGCGTGTAGTGCGACTTGGAAAAACCGAACACCAGGAAGATCAGGCTGAGCACGAAAGCCAGATGCACCCCGCGGTGCGTGGCTTCGCGCAGCAGGCCGAAGCCGGCCGTGTAGTAGTGGAAGATGGAGAGCGTTACCAGCAGGCCGGAGACGATCCAGGTCGCCGTCTTGTCCAGCGGCCGGAAGCGGATTTCCGAATCGTACTTCTCCGCCAGCTGCTGGGTTTTTTCGTGATCAATTTCCATCGCAGTAATTCTCTGGGTGATTCAGCAAGCAGGGCCGCTCGTGGCGGCCCTACTCAAGCGCGGCGCATTGCGCCGCGGACATGCACTGCCATCCCTGCGCCCCATGGCCGCGCGGCACGCTAGTCGCATGACCTCGTCGCCACTGATCGGGGCCGCGTGGATCCGGCTCCGCCGGTCCACTGCGGCGCCCCTGGGGGAAGCGCCGAAGGCGCTCGGGGGGGCCTACTTCAGCAGCCCGATTTCCTTGTAGAACTTTTCAGCGCCCGGGTGGAACGGAATGCCGGCGCCCTTGACCGCGTTGTCGCGGGTGATGAGCTTGCCCTTGGCGTGGCCGTTGTCCAGGGTCTTGCGGGTGGCGTCGCTGTACAGCGCCTTGGTGACGTCGTACACCACCTGCTCCGGCAGCTTGGCCGAGGTGACCATCTGGGCGTTGACCGAAATGGTCTTCACTTCACCCACGTTCTGGTAGGTGTTGGCGGCAATGGTGTCCGGCGTGAAGAATTCCTGCTTGGCGCGCAGCGCGTCGATCTCCGGGCCAACCAAGGGCACGATCTCGATGCCGGCGCCGCTGGACGCCAGTTCCGCGATGGCGCCTGCGGGGGCGCCGCCCACGAAGAAGAAGGCGTCCAGCCCGCCATCCTTGAGCTTGTCGCCGGCTTGGTTGGGCTTCAGGTATTCGGCCTTGATGTCCTTGTCGGTCATGCCGTAGGCGCCCAGGATCAGACGCACGTCCACCAGGGTGCCGGAACCCGGCTCATCCATCGACACGCGCTTGCCCTTCAGGTCGGCCACGCTCTTGATGCCTGCGCCCTTGCGGGCCACCAGGTGGATGCTTTCCGGGTACAGCGTGGCGATCAGGCGCAGGTCTTGCGCCTTGGGCTTGCCTTCGAAGGTGCCGGTGCCGCTATAGGCCCAGAAAGCGACGTCGGACTGCGTGAAGCCCGCTTCGAAGGAACCGCCCAGAATGCCGTTGATGTTGGCCACCGACCCGTTGGAGGCGACCGCCGTGGCGACCAGCTTGCCGGGTTGGGACACCGCGTTGGCGATGATGCCGCCGATGGGGTAGTAGGTGCCGGCCGTGCCGCCCGTGCCGATGCGGAAGAATTGTTGCGCTTGCGCGGTGCCGGCGGCGCCGACTGCGGCGGCCGCGATGGTCAGGGCGGTGATCCAGGTCTTGAGTTTCATGCGAGCTTCTCCGAATTCTTGCTGACGGGTATCAGTAATGTGATTTCTGCCGATGGGCGAATTCCCCCGGAAAAATCTGCCTCCCCTCGGGGGCTTTCTTTATGATGAAATTCTGTCATGCCCGTCCCCTGTAGCCAATGATTACAGGGCTATGGTTTTCCAGGGGGTCGCATCGCCCAAGGTTATGGGCGGTCCCGCTTTGGTTATGGTGTGCGCTTACATCCCAGCAGTGCTGATAACGGAGTTTCCAAGATGTCCCAGGAAGTCATACGCGGCATTGCGCTGCCCCCCGCCGCCCAGCCGGGCGATCCCCTCGCCCGCGTCGATACCCCCAGCCTGGCGCTGGACCTGACCGCCTTCGAAGCCAACCTGCGCGCCATGCAGGCCTGGGCCGACCGCCACGAAGTCGCCCTGCGGCCGCACGCCAAGGCCCACAAGTGCCCGCAGATCGCGTTGCGGCAGGTGGCATTGGGCGCGCGCGGCATCTGCTGCCAGAAGGTCAGCGAAGCCCTGCCCTTCGTGGCCGCCGGCATCCGCGACGTCCACATCAGCAACGAAGTCGTCGGCCCGGCCAAGATGGCGTTGCTGGGCCAGCTGGCGCGCGCGGCCAAGATCAGCGTCTGCGTCGACAACGCCCAGAACCTGGCGCAGCTGTCCGCCGCCATGGTGCAGGCCGGCGCCCAGATCGACGTGCTGGTGGAAGTGGACGTGGGCCAGGGCCGCTGCGGCGTGTCCGACGACGCCACCGTCCTGGCGCTGGCGCAGCAGGCGCGCGCGCTGCCAGGCCTGAATTTCGCGGGCCTGCAGGCCTATCACGGGTCGGTGCAGCACTACCGCACCCGCGAAGAACGCGCCACCGTCTCCCGCCAGGCCGCGCGCATCGCCGCGTCCTACGCGCAGCTGCTCCGTGAAAGCGGCATCGCCTGCGACACCATCACCGGCGGCGGCACCGGCAGCGCGGAGTTCGACGCCGCCAGCGGCGTCTATACAGAACTGCAGGCCGGCTCCTATGCCTTCATGGACGGCGACTATGGCGCCAACGAATGGGGTGGCCCGCTCAATTTCCAGAACAGCCTGTTCCTGCTGTCCACCGTGATGAGCACGCCCACGCCCGACCGCGTGGTGCTGGACGCCGGCCTCAAATCGGCCTCCGCCGAATGCGGCCCGCCCGCCGTCTATGGCGAATCCGGCCTGACCTGCACCGCCATCAACGACGAGCACAGCGTGGTGCGCGTCGAACCCGGCGCCACGGCGCCCGCGCTGGGCAGCGTGCTGCGCCTGGTGCCCGCGCACGTGGACCCCACCTTCAACCTGCACGACGGCCTGGTGGTATTCAAGGACGGCGTGGTGCAGGACATCTGGGAAATCTCCGCGCGCGGTTTCTCGCGCTGAATCGTGATGCAGCAGCCGGTCTCCTTCGATTGGAAGATTCCCCTGTCCGACGTGCTGGACACGCTCAGGCAAATCTATTCGACCCGCCACCCGGCGCTTGCATCCGCGCGCCTGGACCTGCTTCGGTCCGTCATGAGCGACGACCGGGCCGACGACTTCCTGCCGGCGCTGGGCCAGGAACTGGAGTCGTTGGGGCTGGCGCTCATCGAGCAGCGCGAAGAGGATGACGCGATTCGTCTGCTGATCGTGCCGCAGGCCGAGGCAGACAATCTCAAGACGCACATACAGGCGCGGGGTTGGGAGGCCGTTGCACATCGCCAGGAAGGGGCCGCGGCTGGCGCCCAGGCGGCCCTGCCCAAGCCGGCTTCGGGCCCGCTGTGCGGCGCCGAGGACTATCTGGACATTCCCTACGCCGTAGCGGTGGCTCCGGGATGGGCCTGCGCCGCAATGGAGGACTGGGAAGGCCCGATGCTCACCGACCTGCGTGCATGGCCGGCATTGCGCGCGATTGACGGCAAGTTTCCGGCGCGGCGCGGGCTGCTCGCCTCCTGCGTAAGCCTCAGCGGGGTACATGCCTGGATCGAACAGGGTCCGGACGGACTGTCCAGCACGCCTTATGCGCGTCTGCTGCATTCCGGCCAGGTCGAGCTGCCTTCTTCAAACCGGCCCGGCATGCCCCTGCCGCCGCGCGCCGCGCAAGTGCAACGCCGGACGCCGGAATTCAGCCTGGGGTTTGCGGGCGATGATCTGCTGCTGGTGGACCGTGGCATGGTTTTTCTTTATCCCGCCTACGGACGCCAGGAAGGGGACTGCGCCGCGGAGCCGACGCTGCTGCACACGGCGCCCGCGCAACGCCGTCCCGTCAGTGACAGGTCCGCCGTCATTCTTACGCCCGACGGCCGTACCTGCGTGCTGTGCCGCGGCCAACTGCTGGAGTTTCGCGTAGGGCGGCTGCATCCCTTGCCGCTCTCTTATGCCGTGCCCTCATCGGGCGACATCTCGCATCCCGTGGCCTTGGGCGACAGTGCCATTGCGTGGCTGGAGGACGACATGCTTTGCCATGCAGGCCTGGATGCCGGCGTCGTTCATCAACACGAAGTGGGGCATTTGCCTTCCGGCGGCATGACGCTGCAAGCGCTGCAGGGCGGCTGGCTGTTGCTGGGCCACTGGCATGCGCCGCATCGAAGCATGGACCTGGGCCAGCTCTGGCATCCGGCGTCGGGCCAGTTGCTTCGAATCCGCCATGGTGCGCTGGACCTGGATAGCGGGATACAACAGTGGATCGGCCTGTCAGGCGGCGAGGTCGTGGCGGGCGGTCAGACGCGCTACGCGCGGCTAGGCCGTTTCGACGCCCTGCTGGGCCGCCTGGACGCAAAAGCGCCATAGGACACAACGCGTAAGCGCAAAAAGGCCGGCGCGCCTTCAGCGCGCCAGCCGTCCAGGCAGGCTACCGGTTCAGGACTTACTGGGCTTTCTGCTGGATCTTCTCCCCGCCACGTTCGATGTCCTTGCCGGCGCCTTCCATCGTGTTGCAACCGGCCGTGATGGCGGTGATTGCCAGCAGCAGCGCAAGCCAGATTCGATGCGTCATTTTTTTCTCCTTTCGGCGTTCATGGGCGTAGCGGGTCATGCCGACAGGCAGCCGCGCTATTTCTTGTTCAGCAAGTCCCGTGCCTGATCCTTGGCTTCGCCCACGTTGCGCTGCACCTTGCCCACGGTTTTCTCCGCTTTCCCTTCGGCTTCGGTCTCGCGGTTGCCGGTCAGCTTGCCTGCCGTTTCCTTGATCGAGCCTTTGACTTCCTTGGCTGCGCCCTTGATGCGGTCGTTATCCATGTTGTCGCTCCTAATTCCAGGTTGCGTGAAACCGCGCTGGAGAGGCCTGCGAAGCCTGGCTCCGGCTGCGGACGAACCCACTATAGGAAGCGCATGGCACGCGCGTAAGAAGCGCGCGCATCAGATCGACTGGTACTTTTCTACCGAATCTTGTGGACCCGTTTTTGAGCCTGCTTGCCAGGCGGCTTCTGTGCCTGCTTGCGCGCCGGCTTTTCATATCCCACGATGCCGCGCTGCCGCGCCCAGATGATGGCGGCGCTGCGCCGGTGCACGTCCAGCTTGCTGTACAGCGCCGCCACATGATTGCGCACCGTGTTGCGCGATAGATGCAGGCTGGCCGCAATCTCCGGATCCGTGTGGCCCTGGCACATCAGGCCCAGGATCTCGCGTTCGCGCGGCGTCAGGTCGGCCAGTTCGCCTTGCCCCTGCGGCGCGCCCTGGGGTGTGCGGATCTGCGCCAGTTTCTCGATGACGGTGCGGCTGAACCACGAGGTGTCCTGCATCACCGTCTCGATCGCCTCCATCAGTTCCACCTCGTTGCGCTTGCGCTCGGTGATGTCCTGGATCGCGGCCAGCACGCAGGGCTGGTCCTGGATCGACACCGGCGCGGCCGACACCAGGCAGTCCAGCAGTGCGCCGTCGCGCGTGCGCAACGCCATTTCCTGGCTGCGCACGCTGGCGCCCTGCTCAAGCGAGGCCATGGCGCGGTCATAGGCCTGCGGGTCCGTCCATAGTTGCGCCAGCGCATCCTCGTCGCGCGCCAAGGTCCTGGCGTCGTAGCCGGTGGTCGCGACGAAGGCATCGTTGACCTCCAGCAGCTTGCCTTCCGTTGTGCTCAGCGTCATGGGCACGGGCGCCAGCCGGAACGCCGTGGCAAAGCGCTGTTCGCTATCGCGCAGCGCCGTCTCGGCCTTGCGGCGCGGCTCCAGGTCGTTGAAGGTGAACAGCATGCAGGGCTGCTCCGCGACCTCGATGGGCTGGCCCGCCACGATCACCAGCTGGCTGCCGCCGCCCTGCACCGCGATGATGGTTTCCGTCTGCGGAATAGTCGTGCCTTCCGCCAGCCGGTGCAGCGCGTCCTCGCGTTGCGGCGTGTCGCCCAGTACATCAAGTTGGCGCAGCGTCTTGCCCAGCACTTGTTCGCGCGTGTAGCCCGTCATCGCCAGAAAACCGTCATTGACCTTGATGTGCCGCCGGTCCGCCAGCGAGCAGATCACAGCCGGCGCCGGATTGGCGTTGAAGGTGCGTTCGAAGCGCTCTTCCGCGCTATAGCGTTCGGTCACGTCCAGCAGCACCAGCACCATGCCTTCGGCAGCGCCCTGCGCATCGCGCAGCTCCAGATTTCGTACCTGATGCATGCGGCTGAAGTCCGGATCGCGGCGGCTGGTCACTTCCACCACCACGTCCTTGTAGGTCTCGCCCGCCAGCGCGCGGTCCAGCGGATACTGCGCCGCGCGCAGCGCGCGGTGATTGCGGTAGCGCAGCGAAAACGCCTTGCGGTAGCCGGCAGCGGTGCCGCCCAGCGCGGCCAGATCCGTCACCCCATGCATGGCCAACGCAGTGTCGTTGGCCCAGACGATGCGCCGGTCCTGGTCCAGCAGGATGATGCCTTCGATCAGGCCGTCGATGATTTCCAGCAGATGGCGGCGTTCCGTGGTGAACGCCGTGGCAGTCTTCTTCATTCCGGCTCCTGGTTGAGCAAGAGATAAGAAGAAAGTACTAGATAAAGTCGTCCTGCGTGATCTGGGCGAGCGCGAACCTGGCTTCTATCGTGGACTTGCACGATACGCGTGCCGCTGCGCGTGAGCGCTACACGTGAATCTTCAGGAGACATCCATGAACACGAACCAGAAGCCCGGCGATCCCGCCAACCAGACCGGCATCGATCCGTCCCAGCGTCCCGGACAGGAGCCGGGCGATGCGCCCGAAAAGCAGGCTCCCGGCCAGGTACCGGGCCAGCCCGGCCCCGATGACACTGATCCGGGCCGCATGCCGCCGGAAGTGCCCGGCAACCCCGGACAGCCCGCAGAAAAGCCCAGGCAGCCTGGCGAGCCCGGACGGCCGGGCCAGCCGGGTGATCCGGCCTAAGCCGCCATAGCTTTACCTCAGCCCCTCATGCAAACCGCCCCGGCGATGCGGGGCGGTTTGCTGGGGTCATGACGTCTTGCGCGTCCGTCAGTCGACCTGAGCGCCCGACTGCTTCACCGCCTCGCCCCACTTCTTCACTTCGCCGGCAACGAAAGTGCCGGTCGCGTCAGGCGTCAGCGGCATCGGCTCTGCACCGCGGTCGCGGAAGAACTTCTGCATGTCCGGGGAGTTCAGCACCTGGCCGATCTGCTTGCTCAGATAGTCCGTCACCTCGGCGGGCGTATCGCGCGGCGCCAGCACCGCCGCCCAGCCGATGGCCTCGAAACCCGGATAACCCGATTCCGCCACGGTCGGCACGTCCGGCAGCTGCGGCAGCCGCTTGGCCGTCGTCACCGCCAGCGCCACCGCCTTTTTGCTCTGCACATGCGGCAGGCCGGCAGTCACCGAGTCCACCATCAACGGCACCTGATGCCCCAGGAAATCCGCCTGCGCCGGGCCGCTGCCCTTGTACGGAATGTGGCGGATGTCGATGTTCGCCGCCGCCTTGAACATCTCGGCCGACAAATGCTGCGTGCCGCCGATGCCCGCGCTGGCATAGGCCAGCTCGCCCGGATTGGCGCGCGCCTGCGTCACCAGCTGCTTGAGCGACGTAATGCCCGAAGCCGGCGTCGCCAGGAACATCAGCGGCACCGAGAACACCCCCGACACCGGCGCGAAATCCTTGGTCAGGCTGTAATTGATGGTCTTGTACAGCGTCTGGTTCACCGCCGCGGCAGAGCCCGCGATCACCAGCGTGTAGCCGTCCGGCGTCGCGCGCGCCGCCTGCTCCATCCCGATATTGCTGCCCGCGCCCGCGCGGTTTTCCACCACGATGGGCTGCTTCACGGCCGCGCCCAGCTTTTCGGCCAGCGCGCGCGCAAAGATGTCAGTCGCCTGTCCGGGCGGGAACGGCACGATCAGGCGGATGGGGCGCTCGGGATAATCGGCATGCGCGGTCGCCGCGGCCGTCGCCAGCGCCAGGCCGGCGGCAAGACTGGAAAGAATACGTTTCATGATTGGTCAGTAAAAAGCGACAAAGGGCTGCGCGCGGGGTCGCGCCTGTTGCATAAAATAGAGCGCCCGCGTTGTCTGCCCTTTTGAGGCGGCCCGGGGCGGATCGGCTGGGGGTACGTCACAATAGCATCCCCCCGTCGGTGCTAAATTCGCCTATTGGCATCGTCCAATCACTTTTAATCCCTGTTCTCTCATTCCGCAGGAACCGCCATGGAATTCAGCCAGTTCAAGACCAACGCCCTCATGGAGATCACCTCCCGCCCGGACCTCGTGTTCGTGCGCGGCCAGGGATCCTGGCTGGAGGATCACGCGGGCAAGCGATACCTGGACTTCGTCCAGGGCTGGGCCGTCAACACCCTGGGCCACTGCGCCCCGGAAATGCAGAAGGCCCTGCTGGACCAGTCCAAGCTGCTGATGAACCCCTCGCCGGCGTTCTACAACCTGCCCTCCATCGAACTGGCTGAGCGCCTGACCGGCGCCTCGGTCTTCGACCGCGTCTTCTTCGCCAATAGCGGCGGCGAAGCCAACGAAGGCGCCATCAAGCTGGCGCGCAAATGGGGCCAGGTCAACAAGAACGGCGCCTACAAGATCATCACCATGAACCACGGCTTCCACGGCCGCACGCTGGCCACCATGTCCGCGTCCGGCAAGCCGGGCTGGGACAAGATGTTCGCCCCGCAAGTCGAAGGCTTCCCCAAGGCCGAAATCAACGACCTGGAATCCGTGCGCAAGCTGATCGACGACCAGACCGTCGCCATCATGCTCGAACCCGTGCAAGGCGAAGCCGGCGTCATCCCCGCCACCAAGGAATTCATGCAAGGCCTGCGCAAGCTGGCCGACGAGCACAAGCTGCTGTTCATCGTTGATGAAGTGCAGACCGGCATGGGGCGTACGGGCACCATGTTTGCTTACCAGCAATCGGATGTCGTGCCGGACATCATGACGCTGGCCAAGGGCATTGGCGGCGGCGTGCCGCTGGCTGCATTGCTGGCTCGCCAGGAAGTCTGCGTGTTCTCGCATGGTGACCAGGGCGGCACGTACAACGGCAATCCGCTGATGGCTGCTGTTGGCGTTGCTGTGTTTGATGCTCTGGCTGCGCCGGGCTTCATGGAGTCGGTCAATGCTCGCGCTAAGCAGCTGTCCGAAGGCCTGCTGGCTCTGTCGGCCAAGTGGGGCATGAAGGGTGAGCGTGGCATGGGTCTGCTGCGTGCGTTGGTGATGGATCGTGATGATGGTCCCGCCATCGTTGAGGCTGCGCGTAATCTGGCGCCTAATGGCCTGTTGCTGAATGCGCCGCGTGGGAATCTGCTGCGGTTTATGCCGGCGTTGAATGTGACGGCTGAGGAAATCGATACGATGCTGGCGCAGTTGGATGGGCTGATTGCGCAGGTGCGCAAGGCGTAATCGAAGCGATGCGTTAAGCAGTGACGACAAGGGCCGCATTCGCGGCCCTTGTACTTTTTAGCGGGCGAGATCCCGCTACTGCGGCCGTCCCGCCTCGACCCACTCCTGCACCAGCTCCATCGGCAAGCGATATCGCGCGCAGTTGTACAGATCCAGCACGAGCAGCTCTTCCACCAACATCGGCCGGAACACCTGCACATCGTCCTCCGACAAGGCCAGTGCCGCCACCGCCGCATCGGTCGTCTGCCGCGCACGCACCACCCGGCTGATCGCTTCATTCAGCTTTTCCCGGAATCGCAGGCGAACGGGATCCGGCACACCTGCCGCATCGAGTTGAATGGCGTATTTGCGGATCGAGCGCCGATAGGACCAGGTGAACAGATCCACCGCCAGTGCTACGTCGCCGCGTTCGTAGACGCCCATCATGGCGTAGGCATAGTCTTGTGCCTCCACATCCAGGAAGGACAGCGGCGCGGAGTTGTAGAGCATCAACGGAATGTTGGCCGACAAGCGGCTGGTGCGCTTGTTGCCGTCCTCGAAGGGCTGCAGATAGGCAAGGTTCACCCAGAGAAAGAATGCCGCTTCCACGGGGTTCCTGATCAGCCGCGCCTTCTCCAGGATGTGATCGAAAATCTCCTGCAGTAGCGCGGGCGCCTGAATGGGCAGGTAGGTCGTGCCGCTGATGTTGACCACTGTCCGGCGGATATGACCCAAACCTTTAGTGTTGGGCAACAGGTGCTGCATCAGGAGCGCGTGGAGGTTGCTGATGATGGCGGACGTTAGGCCATGCATGGGCACCGCATCGATCATGAACTCGATGGCGGCCTTGTGGTTGAGCAGCATGATCGCGTCCAGATCAGTGCCTGCCGCACAGGGCTTGAAGAGTTCTTGCGCGGCCAACAGCGAATACCGATTGCCTTCCAGCCGCGAAGACGACCAGGACAAGTCCAGCAACAGCGGTTCCAGCACGCGACGCGCGTATGTGCCGGCAGGCTGCTGACCCTGCATGCGGCCTTCGTCGGCCAAGGTCTGGGCCAGGGCGGGAGGCAACAGGGAACTCTGATTTGGAACGTAGTCGTCCACGAAGCTGCGCTGATAGCCCACCGGTGCGCGCGATGCTAGCGGTTGCCGGAGGTGGGCGAGGAGTGCCAGCCCGTGTTCGGACCAGATCATTGCGTTGGTATCGGGCGCCGGTTCCGCTAGCCGGGTGGCGATATTGGTCGTGGCATATGCCCAGGCGGGCGTCTGGTCCACGACTCGGTAGCGCGTGACCCGGCCACTTCCCTCGCATAACACCAAGCCTGCTTCTAGCGGGACATCCAGCTGGCGTTTCACGGTGGACCAACTGGTATCGATGCTGCCGGCCAGCTCACTGGAACTCAGCCACGGACGCGCTTCCCGCTGTTGAGTATGGAGTATCTGGAGTATGTCTTCGCGGACGGGCATGGCGTGCTCGTGGCAGATCGAATCGGCTCAATTTAGTAGTAATCAGCTCATTGGATAAGCCGGTTTTGGGCTTAAATGAGCTCAAATGGTCTGATTTTGAGCTGATTGGAGATTCAATCATCCCGGAGAAGGCGGCTGTACCAACGTCTTCCGGCCGTGCGCGACCGCAGGGGTCGCGCACGGCACGACGTTCGTCTGACTGTCGCGATAGCGCGACGCGATTTAGCCGTGGCGGTTGGAAAAATATGGTGCCAGGCTGCAATTTCTCTAGGTAGATTGTAGTCTGACACCATATTTTCTCGAGGTGTCGAAAAGCTATGTGGCATCACCTGGCAACTACACAGGCCGCCGAAATTCTCTTTCCCCGGCCAGAGTGCATATTCTGTAATGCGGATATGCTCTCCTGCCCGGCGGATAATTTATGGGACTTGAACGAAGACGCGATTCGAAAAGAGCATGGTCTGCAAGTTAGGCAGAACGCAATCTATGTGGATAGCTCTTTTTTATTGCATCGCCCCATTATGTCGGTACCTGAAGTCGTCGGGACGGCCTTTCATTGCTGCCCTGTTTGCGGATGGTGGTGCATTATCCGAGAGCTTCAATATGAGACGCCTGCTAAGGGGTATTCTGCGTACCAGTGGGCTGCCGGAGCGCTCACTTCAGTGTTGCCAGCGCCGATTGATAGCCCGGTTGAGGAGCTAAGGAACTATCTTTGTGCCAGATATAGCGACCGCTTTTCAATAGAGCCATACCAATTTGAAAAAATCGTGACGAGCATCTTGAAGTCTTACAGGCTCGATGTGCAAATAACGAGCCGCTCGAACGACGGTGGGTTGGACGTAATCGGAATCGATGGGGCGGGCGAAGCGTTTGGGGTTCAAGTGAAGCGTTATCGTGGCGTCATCGAAATTGAGCAGCTACGTTCTTTCGTTGGTGCGCTGGTTTTGCATGGTCTTCCGCAGGGAATGTTTGTGACGACGTCGGGCTTCACTGCCGGGGCAAAGTCAGTATGTCAAAAAGCGGAGTTGCAAGGGATTAAGCTGAGTCTAATTGATTCGGAGAGGTTGCTCGAAATGTTAAAAATTGCACAAATAAAGGATTTTGACAAAGAGCAATTGCCGGATCTTGCCGATAGCTATTCTAAGAAAATCAAGACTCTCAATTATGGATACTCTCATCACCTCGGGTCTTTGTAGACATCGGTCCATAATTTGTAAATATCAATAATGGTGTCAGACTACAATTTTGCCGGCTATATGCTACGAAATTGTAGTCTGACACCATTATTTTTTGATCATCACCTTCAACAGTTGCGCGCGCCTATGAGCGAAGATGTTGCGAAAGTCGAACATCTCCTTGCAGCTAACCTCTGACACTCTCGATGAGCATCTGTCGGATAGTCCGATTTTCAAGCTTGGAAACAATGGGACTACTGTCGTCCACGTTGTCATGAACGTGCATACCTTCATTGTAGATAACGCCAAGAAGATAGAGAGTGTCGTCTACATCGACACCATGTGCGACGGCAAAATCGAGTTTGTTTTTTGTCATATTCATATCGACGAATTTGGATTTGCGATCTGCGTCGTTTATGGCGTCATAAACTACTTTCTCAATCCGGACGCGGACAAAGCAACAGACAGCGAAGGGGTCATAGTTGTCTGATTCGTCGATGTATTTGGCCCATTCCGCCCCCGTATGCGCATGGAATGCAATCGAATCCCCCCATGCCTCCCTCAAGCCGAGGGCTCGGAACTGTGCCTTGATTTCAATTGGTGAAGGATCGTAATGAAGGTGGTGGCGGTCGACATACTTTTCGATAGCAGGGTCCTTTCTCTTTGCGATGAGTGCGCGCAAGTCCTTATTGATCACAGGCTTCGATTTTTTCAAGAAATAGACCTTTTGCTTCGCGAACGTGAAGTTCTTGAAATAGTACGGGTTGAGATGCGTAAGAATCAGCGGATATATATTTCTTTCTTTTTCGCGTACTTTCTTGATGAGCCTTGTGATGTAGTACTGGACGGCCACTAGATTTGCATCATCAAGATAATCAAACACTTCGTCAATGACGAGGATAACGTCGCGTGAAGAAATGGACCGTTCAATCCTTCGTAGCTCTGCCGCAAAGCAAAGCGAATCACGTTGACCGTTCGAGATGTGCATAGCTGGTGGAAATGAGACGATGAGACTTCCCTTTCGCTCAACAGGCTGAACCTTCCTCCATGTTGCTCCGAAGGCCTTGATGATGTCCTGAAAACTCTCCCGTTCGTTGATGTAAGAGAGATATCTACATGCATCCTTGAATAACTTTTTATTCCCCAGGTAAGTCAGCGCAACCTGCAAGCCCGAGAGTAATGCGTCGATTCGATTCTGCCGGGTTGCTGACCCCAGCAAATCTGCTAGCGCCTTGATGGCACCAATCTGTTCGAGGCGTGGGGCGAGGGCGCCGTCAGCCCAAGCGCGTATCTCTTCACTAGTTCCGGCCTGAGTTTGGAGCAACGTGGTTATCTCACTGATGTCTTTCTGGACCCGGACGCCCTCTATTTTGTCCATTAGGCTATAAAGATCAACCAAGCCGTCGGCCAGCGCTGGTGTCCCGAGTTCGCTGCCGAGGTTCCGGAAGACTTTGCCGGATGATCCGAAGCGAGCGCGCATTGCTCTCACGTCATACACATGCTGCGCCTTGGGCGGGATAGTTGAGACCAATACCAACTCGTCAATCTCTAACGAGGCCGTTGCCGTCGTGAACCCTCCCATGTTGCGTTTTTTGGCCTTCGCCCGAAGGCGGCTGGCGACCACATGAACATCATACGCACCGGAAATCGCGTTACTGTTGGCGTCTGCGGTCAGAGAGGTGGTCTGTCCGTCTTGTCGAACTACGAGTGTTAGTTTGGGCGCGAGTGATTCGTCGCCTAGATGAAACTGCTCTTTCGGGAGTTCTATCCGCTTGGTCCTGAGCGCTCCAAAGGCTGCGGCGAACGAGCTTTTTCCGAACCCGTTAGGAGCCACTAGGAGCGACGGCTTGTTGGGAATAATGTTGAGTGAAAATGTATGGTTCTTAATGCCCCTAACGTTCTCGATGGTGATTGATTCGATCATTTCCCTTGCCCCCAGTGAATATTCGTGTGTGCGGCTCGCGGTACCGTGCTAATGAGCTATAGAGGAGGAGTTGGTGCGATGCCCTTCAGGCCCCAAAGTTGGCGCATTTGCTGGGATCTTAGTCGAGCATTTCTTAATCTCGATTGTCCAGTGTCCGCTTCGAGTCGAAACGATCTTTCAACGATAGCTGCCGGCCACAAGAGGTCATTAGCGTCCAGCTTGTTGTATCTCCAATGCGTAACTAAAAATAATTAAAAATTGGCTATTTTCGGTCATAGTACACGCTTGAATAATCCGTTGTGAGGTCCTTCCTCACTTTCGACGAATATGACATCGAAGCGCGGTAAGAGGTTGTTGTGACGAATAACAGACGTGCCTACACCGATTAAAAATAGGTGTCAGACTACGATTTCGCTATCCAGATGCTGCAAAGTTTTAGTCTGACACCGCTCCTATACGCAAAGTGGCTGCCCCGAGAATTTTCCGTGAAGGGGGCACGAGTCGGCTCAGGTTAACTTTCCAATGACCGTAATGATGCGCGATGGACCATTGCCACCGGCGACCTCCGGCCAGGAGCGGGCGGTGACAGCGAGCAATAGCGGACGATCAACGATTGACATGAGCGGCTCGCCGGAGACGAGTCCGCTTGAAGGATTGGTTAGAACTGTGGAGGCTGCGGGGTGGCACGCAAATAGCTTTCTACTGCTGTCTTTGCAGCATCCGAGACAGTACCGTTTCTGATCTTCTGCCAGGACAGCTCCAAAGAATCCAGCTTCTCAGTGTCCACAAAGTACAAGTTACCTGACTCCGAAAGAGCACCAATGTGCTGAATAAACCCCAGTGCATAGCGGGCAGTCGGACTGGACCCCACCACGTGCTTGACGATCAAGTCCTTATAGCGGCCATACTCTTTTCGTCGGTCCTTTCTGAACCAGCCAAGCACTCGGGCCATGACATGAAGGGTCGTATTGACATCAACTGATTTTGGCCCAGAGACGGAGTCCTCGGAGTACGAGGTCCATGGGAAAGACTTGGAATTTGGCGCGACAACGCAGAGCGCGTTCTGCGATTGGACATCGAGTTTCATACCCGCTGGAGATTGAATCGCCTCAGCTGAGTCAAGTCGATTGCAGCCGGACTCCTCAGCACGAACACGGACTCGAGCGGCTTCGAAGCGAATCCGCTGCGCCGATACCTCTGAGTCAGCGAAGTCAAATGATTGGTCTTTTCGCCCGAAGCTGACGACCCCCGAAGTTACCAATTGAGCGTTGCTAATCCTTCTGGCAAAGGATATTTCAGGAGGATTTTTTGCCCGAAACGATAGGCTCTCTCCGAGTGCATTACCCTCATTACTCGCAATCTCGATGGACAAATGAGAAGGATCATCTTCGCTGACGAAAAGCAGGAGACTACTTTGTCCACTTATAGATCCCGAATTCGCTGACTCGTACAACAGCTCGACATCAGACGCATCCGCGACCCCTCCCCCAGTTGCATGATAGAGGGTTGCCAGAATTGGAGTAGCAAGAGGCTGTCTCTCTTCTATCCACAGTTCTGAGGAAAGTCGGCGATCATCAGATGTCAAACCTTTTGCCAGGACGAAGTCGCGGAAGGCTGGTCCCGCGAAATCGTTCCCACTTAGGAAGGGGTGTTGCGGAAGGAAAGAGCGAACCATCTCTTCCAGTTCTGAGGACGTCTTCGCATCCAGCGCCGCTGGAACTGCATACGCTTCGGACGGGTCGCAGTTTAGATATCCAAGCAGGCGTGAATGCTGATCGTCCCCAGAGTACACGGCACTCATGTCAACGTTCTTCTCTATTGCAAATCGTTGGATCGCTGCTGCATGGAATTTCTCCTTCTCGCGATTCTGAATACGCTCAAGAATGTCGGCAACGATCGCCGCGTAGCCAGACCGTGTCTGATCAAAGGACAGAGTGAACGGGTTCTCTGAGTCGGCCAGCAGCCTTGCAATGGTTTGTAGAACCGGCGCGTATCCGAAAAATCGTTCGTGTTCCGTTGAATGCCATTCGTCGGCATTGGAAACGCCGGCTTCACCAGCTACGGGCATAGAAAACGCCTCCCTCGCCTTTTCTCTAAGAACCGCATCTTGGCGATGAAGATACGCTCGGCCTTTGATGCTTTCGACCTGAGCCAAGACGAACTCCGTCGCGCCAGCCTTGGAGAAGAAACCGATGCCAGCTGTGGTGAAGCTCTTGCCCTCAGGCAAGAGTTCACCTAACGCTAGTTCTAACATTTCGGCCGTGCTTCGCCTCGCCAGGAATATGACCGAGGCAGCAACACCATTCCCTGTGTGCGCGATAACGTCGCGAAGAAACTCTTCGACGCCAGACCATCCACTATGAAGCTCTGCCTCGTCAAAAGCATCAAAGACCAAGGTCGTCTCACCCGATGCAATTGAATCTAGAAATTCACCCAAATTCTTCGTTCCAACCGCCTGGAGCACACTCCCTATGAATGTGTTGGATCCCAGCCGGAGCTTTGACAGGTCCCAAAGCATCGCGTTTTTGGTTTGTGCAAGGTGTAAACCGAATGCACTCTTTCCAACCGCTCCGGGAGCCGAAACAATTACGTAATGGCACTGCTGCACCTGCTTGTGGGGAGACTGGTGGTACGTTGGTTGGACATACGTGAATTCTCTAGGGGGATTAATGAAGTCTGTTTGGTTGAACTTCCATGCGCGGCCCGCGGGGATAAATGTGTCCATTACTTTGGCATGCCTCCATTGTGGGATCATATTTTTAACGCATTGGCGAACTTAGTTACAAGTACTATAGGTTGCGTGCAGCGCAGGCCAATGTGCGGCGGGGGCACGGATTTTTGTGATATGGCGCGGTTTGCGGCCTCGGCGAAACATGGGGCAGGAGTGGATGAGCTGAACGACGGCTTTGTCGCTTTTAGATGAACGGCGGCTTAGGGCTGTGGATTCAACCGGTCGTTGCAACAGCTTGGTTAAATCGCTCGGCCGGCGTTTCGTAGCCCAGAGTCTTTCGCGGACGCTCGTTCAAGCATCTAGCAATAGCATCTAGTCTGTTCTGCGAGTAGTCGCTGAGGTCGAGGCCCTTTGGCAGATATTGCCTGAGGAGGCCATTGGTATTTTCGTTGGTTCCACGCTGCCAGGGACTCTGTGGATCACAAAAGAACACTTGTATATCTGTGGCTAGAGTGAACCGGCTATGCGCAGCCATTTCCTTTCCTCGGTCCCACGTCAGAGAGGCAACCTCCGAGCATGCCTGATCAGCGCATTGACGACCGTTTCGGTGTCCTTCGCTGCCACCTTGATCAGCATGAGGTAGCGCGTCTGCCTTTCGACCAGCGTGGCGATCTGACTATTACAACTTCCGAAGAGCAGGTCGCCTTCCCAGTGGCCTGGTACGGCTCGATCCTCCGCTGAGGCCGGGCGCTCGCTTATCGAGAGATCGCATCCACGATCCGCCCGTGGTCATCCGTCTTTTGCGTATGGTGGCGAGATCGGCGCATGGCTCGGGTACGTCGCAAATGCGCTACGAGCTCCTTTTTCAAGGCTCCGCGCGCTTGGATAAAGAGTGTTCGATAAATGGTCTCGTGCGACACTTGGCAGGCCTCGTCCCCGCAGTAGGCGCGTTTCAGCCAACCGGCGATTTGCTCTGGCGACCATTGCAAAGCCAACTTCTCCGCCACTAACTGCGCCAAACGCCAATTGTCTGCCAGTTTGCAGGGCTTTGGGCGACGCGCCCTGTCCCACGTCGCCTGATCGGCCTGGCTGGCGCGGTATTCCGACTGCCCTCCATTGCGCTTGATCTCTCTGCTGATTGTTGAGGGCGCACGCCTGAGCCCTATGGCAATGGAGCGAATCGATTGACCGCGGACCAGGCCCCGAGAAATTTCTTCCCGCTCTGCCAAAGACAACGCTAGGCAAGATCGACAGCGCGGCGCGGGTTGAATACCGCCCGTCTCAGCAAGAATCCTCTGAATTGACGAATGATTTCGGTCAAATAGTTGAGCAATCTGCTGAAGCGAGTCACCCTTTCGCCAGTGCTCCCACATCACGAGCTTCTGACTTTCGGTGTAGTAGATTCGAGGTCTCTGCTTCATTTGCAACACCTCTTCTGCTTGCGCAGCCTCTAGTGTGTTGCAACGACCGGTTGAATGCACAGCCGAAAGCGGACGTGCTGCCTTGGTATGAGCATCGCCTTCCTGCAGCGAATTTGTCCCCCCAGCCCAAACCGCGTTCCCCCTTACCGTATACTGCCCCCACTACCGCACCACCGGTAGCCCGGTTTGGAAGCCGGCAATGTCTTTGGCGGACTGCCGCCGCTCGGGCGGCATTTTCACGTCCGTGCGCCTCTGCACGTCCCTATGGGCGGGCCTTGGCGAGGGTGCGTTCGCGCACGCCGGTTTCCAAAGACGCCGGTCTTCCAACCTTGCCATGTGCCCGCCCACCCCATTTGGAAGTGGGGAGCAGGCCTAACTTGTCTTTGGAGTCTGTCATGCAATCCCACCCCCTCACCCAAAACCCCTGGTCTGTCGAATCCGACCCCGAACTCGGCCCAGTCCCCCTCTCCCATCTCCACCACATAGACCGTGCCCGCCACGCCATCGAGGCCATCGCTCGCATGGTCGGCAACAGCGCATCCGAGCCCGACGCAACAGGCGGGCAGCCGTTGGACGCCTGGACGGTGGCGGCGTTGATGGGTGGAGTGGAAGGCTTGTGCGATCACCTGGGCACCTTGACCGATGCCATGCTGGCGCAGGCGCGCTTTTGCGAGATGGATGCGGATCTCGGCGACGTCACGCACGGCGCGCCGTCGTCGATCCAGTAGCCAAACTTGGCAGCCTGAGGCGTGGCGCATATGCGCCCGCCCTATTCAGCAATCGACCGAATCACCCTTGCCGGATTCCCACCCACCAGCGTATTCGCGGGCACATCCTTGGTGACCACTGAACCCGCCGCGACCACCGAGTTCTCGCCCACAGTCACGCCACCAATAACGGTCGCACCCGCCGCGATCCAGACATTCCTCTCGATCACAATGGGCTTCGCAGTGACGAAATCACGACGGCGCGAAGGTTCGATGGGATGCCCAGACGTAATGAGGCTGACGTTCGGCCCAATCATCACATCATCGGCAATGCTCAACCCGCCCAGGTCATAGAAGGTGCAGTTCTGATTGACGAAGACATTGCGCCCGACGCTGATGTCGGGGCCGCCGGTCGTATAGAACGGCGGGATCAACAGGAAGCTCTCATCGACCGTCTTGCCGATCAGTTCGCTGAACAAGGCGCGGACTTCGGCGGCGTCGTTGAAGGTCAGGCGGTTGAGGGCGGCGGTGATCGCCATCGCGCGTTTGATGTTGGCCGTCATGGCCGCTGATTCGGGCGTTCTTCTGGGAATGATCAGAGTGCGGTCGTCATTTGCCATCTGCGGCTTTCCTTTGGGGGTTCGGCGTAGCGGGCGGTTGGCTGGCCAACCGCATGTTGCGAAATCGTAGCCTGACGTCTTTATCCCGGACGATCTTCCGGAATTCCGGAAAGCCAAAAGCGGATAGAGGCGCTTACGGCATCACGCGCGGCGTTGCATGCGATTGCCTCGGGACATTCCCCCCTGGGGCGAGCCCTGTCCAGGCACTGTGATTGCTGACGAGTAGCGGCCATCTACACCCTCCCATCGCCCGCAACCCAAGGAGCCTCCCATGACCACCACTGTCGAGCACCGCCGCATCCCCGTCGACAACATCGATACCTTCTACCGCATCGCGGGCCCTTCCGATGCACCTGCCCTCCTGCTGCCTCACGGCTACCCCTGTTCTTCCTACGAGTTCCGCAATCTGATGCCTCGCTTGGCCGATCGCTGGCGCCTGATCGCGCCCGACTATCCCGGCGCCGGCTACAGCGCCACGCCCGAGGACTTCGATTACAGCTTCGACGGTTATGCGGCCTTTCTGGATCGCTTTGTTCTGGTGCTGGGCCTGGACCGCTATGCGCTCTACCTGCACGACTTCGGCTCGCCCATCGGGGCGCGGCTGGCGATCCGTGCGCCTCATCGGGTGACGGCGCTGATCATTCAGAATGGCGACGTTCCCTACGAGGACGCCCTGGGGCCCAAATATGCGGACATCGAAGCCACCTGGGCACTACCGCCCGCGGAGATGCGCCACGCCATAGGCGACAGCATTACTGAAGCAAGCTTCCAGGAGGAATTCCTGAACCATGTCGGGCCGGAAGTTGTCGACCGCATTTCCCCGGATCTATGGAAGCTGCATTGGTCGCTGATGACGCCGCGCCGCAAGGAGGTCGCTATCGATTTGATTGCCGGCCTGAAGCAAAACCGGGCGTGGTTTGCGGAGCACCGGCGGTATCTAAGGGATCACCAGCCGCCTACGCTGATTGTCTGGGGGCCGCAGGATCACTACATGCCGGAAGCTTCCGCCCGTGCCTATCTGCGGGATTTGCCGGATGCTGAGCTTCACCTGTTGGAGGGTGGCGGCCATTGGTTGTTGGAGACGCATCTGGATGAGGTGGCTGTGCTGATGCGGGGATTTCTGCAAAGGGTGCTGCCGGCATGATATCGCTGCGCTCAGCGCGGCTTCCAATTCACTCCATCCCTGGACCGATACTCCGGCGTCCCCGTGCAGCACCCGCCCGCCCCAAACGCCTGCCGCCCGATGAACGCGGTTACCACGCCCTTGCTCTCGGTCAGCGATTGACGGATGCAGCTGGTCGGCAGCGGATACAGGTCGCCTTCCAGCACCAGCGTCCACTTCAGGTTTTCACCTTCGGCCGGCTCGACCATGTACACCTTGCATTTATGCATCAGCAGATGCACGGGCTTCCCGGCCAGCACGCCCTTGAACTGATGCTCCGGGGGCGTGTCGCGGGTGGCGATGGCTTCAGCGTTGAGTTTCGACCCGGGCGGCGCGGGCTCCAGCGCGGCATCGCAGCCGGCCAGCGTGCTCGCGGTGGCGAAGGCGATGAGGAACAGGCGAGCCAGGCGCATCATGCCCATGAACCCTTGTCAGGCTACGTTGGCGAAGCGTTGTTCGAGGTAGGCGATGATGTCGCTGGACTCGTACATCCAGCGCGTGCCCGCGGCGTCGTCGATGCGCAGGCAGGGCACCTTCACCTTGCCGCCGCCTGCCTGCAGTTGCGCGCGCGCTTCGGGATCGCCCTTGGCGTCGCGCAGCGCGATGGGCGCGTTGAGCTTGTGGATGGCGCGCCGCGTCTTCACGCAGAACGGGCAGGCGTGGAATTGGTAGAGCGACAGCTTGGCCGCTTCGGTGTTGACCGTGGCCTGGCCTTGCGCGGAGCGCTGTTGCGGGCGTGGGCGCGTGAGGGCGTCGCCCAGCACGATGATTTGACCCAGGCCGACACGTAGGGCTTTGACTAGCATGGGGTAGGACTCGAGACAGATGGACAGGCGGCCAGTCTACTCCGTGCGGCGTGTTTCAGTATCGCGAGTGCCGTCAGCTGCGCAGGCCCGTGGTCATCCCGTGTCACGTCATGGGTCGGTAGTTGAAGCCCGCGCGTTATTGAAACCGCACCGGGTAGCTGCAGCCCGTATAGAAGGTCTTGCAGGAGGTCTGCGTGGCTTTATTGCAGGTTTCCATGCCCAATGCTTCTGCCTGTTCCTTGGTCTCGGCGCTGGCGGAATTCATCAAGACGCCCTCGCCTTTGGGGGAAGGGCCGTACACCACCGCCACGCATTGGTTGTAGTAGGTGATGTTGGTCTTGCAACCCTTGCCGCCCTTGGACGCGCAATGCTCCAGCGCGGCCTGTTCGGCCTTGATCTTGCTGGTCTTGTCGGCGGCGATGCCGACGGAGCCCGAGGGCGGGTCGTATGCGATTGCGCCCCAGCGGGTGGTCCAGCGCGGTTGGTCAGGCGCGGTTTGCGCGCCGGTGCCGCCTTGTGGCCGCGACAGGCCTGGGATCGGCACGCACTGCTGGCCCGGCGTGCCGGCGGCGTTGGGCATAAAGCCGTCCGGGCAACCTTGTTCGGCCTGCGCCGAGACAGCGACGCCGAGGTACAGTATCGCCAGCAGGAAAGCCGCTTTTAAAGCACGCATGTGTCGTCTCGCAGTTGTCGTGTTCTTCAAGCCGGATGCCGTGGGTCAAGGCCGGGCAGGCAGAGAGTCCGAGGCAAGGTGTCAGGCTGTGAAATTGCCCCGGAAAGTGTAGTCCGAAATTCTTTCTACGAACGATTCTCCCAGCCACGCCCCAACCTTAAAACGTGTACTTCGCCGTCAACAAGAACGACCGCGGCGCGCCGAAGTGGTTGTTGTCCTGGTTGCTGCCAATCGCTTGGTAGTAGTACTTGTCGAACAGGTTGTAGACGTTCAGCCGCAGATCCAGATTCGGGCTGGCCCGATAAGCCACCACGGCATCCCATATGCTGTAGCCGGGTTGGCGCACGTTGTAGGCGGGCAAGCTGATCGCGCTTTGCACGCGCATCGCCCCGCCCACGCGCCAGGCATTCAAGGAGCCAGGCAAGGTGTACATGGTCGAGAGCTTGAACAGATGGCGCGGGGTTTGCGTGTCATACGCTGCGCCAGCCCGGAGGTTGCCCGAGTCCTCCAGATACTTGGATTGGTTGTAGGTATAGCCGGCGGACACCTGCCAGCCCGGCGTGATTGCGCCTGCCACTTCGAATTCGACGCCTCGGCTTTCCACCTTGCCGGATGGCGCATAGCATTCGATCACCCCTGGGCCGCACGCGGACGTGGTCAGGGCGACCGGACGGTTGCGTTGGCGGATCTGGAATACCGCCGCGCTGGCGTTGAGGCGGCCGTCGAAGTACTCGCCCTTGATCCCTGCTTCCAGATTGGTGCCGATGACGGGATCCAGCGGTGCGCCGCTGGCTGATTGGTAGTTTTGCGGCTGGAAAACGCTGGTCCAGCTGGTGTAGACGGAATGGTGGCGGTCCAGGTCGTAGATCAGGCCCGCGTACGGTGTCAGTTCGTGGTTGACCTTGTAGGCCGCGGGCGGGCTGACGTAGTCGCCGGACTTCAGCGTCATGTCGTATTCATACCAGTCCAGCCTGGCGCCCAGCATCAGCGTCAGCGGGTCCGCGAGGCTTAGGCGGGTGGTGGCGTAGCCGCTCATCTGGCGCTGGAATCCCTTGCGCGACCAGGGGTAGACGAACGCGGGCTTTTCGACGGCGCTGGAGTCCCAGTGTTCGGGATCGACCGTCATGTCATAGCCCAACGGCCATCCGCCAGGACCATCGTCGTCCTTGTTCTTCAGGAAGCTGCCGCCCAGCACCAGTTCATGCGTGCGCCCCAGCAGCGTGAACGGGCCGCTCAGGTAGCCGTCGACGCTGTACTGGGTCTTGTCGTAGTTGTACTGACCCAAGCCTTGTCCGAAGAACGTCGAGTTCTCCAGGGGATAGAGGTAGCTGCCCAGCATGCTCATCTTGGCGCGCAGCGTGCGGGCGGTCAGCTTGCCGGACCAGCCGTTGGCGAAGCGATGATCGAGTTCGGCGAAGAAGCTGGTGTTTTCCTTGTTCCAATAGGCCCAATCCGGTGACAGGCGGGTCGACCGCTTGAAGTCGTAGAAGCTGCCATCGCGGCGGGTCGGCAGGCCATTCCAATCCGCGCCGGGGTTGTCTTCGCGGTTGTAGTAACCGCCGATGCTGAGCGTGGTGTTTGCCGTGAGGTCGGCTTCGAGGGTGCCGTAATAGAGCTGGCGCTGATGCTCGTAGGCTTTCTTGAAGGTATCCGAGTCCTGATAGGCCACGACGCCGCGTGCGCGCAGGGTGCCGCTTTCGTTCAATGCGCCCGACCCGTCGACTTCGCCGCGATAGTTGTCCCAGCTGCCGGCGCTGGCGGTCACCGAAAACTGCGGCACCGCTGTCGCGCGCTTGCGCACCAGGTTGATGGTGCCCGAGGGATTGCCTGCACCGGTCATCATGCCGGCCGCGCCGCGCAGCACTTCGATGTGATCGTACATGGCCAGCGTCGCCACGCCCTGGGTGTCGTAGTCGTAGGCCAGCGGCACGCCGTCGGCCAGGAACGAACTGATCTCGAATCCGCGTGAGAAGAACTGCGTGCGCTCGCCGCCGCCAATCTGGCGCGTGGTCAGGCCGGTGGTGTCGCGGGCCACATCGTCCAGCGACTGGAAGCCGCGGTCCTCGATCTGCTGACGGGTCACCACGCTGACCGATTGCGGCGTTTCGCGTGGCGAAAGCGCGAACTTGGTGGCCGTGGCCATCACCGGCGTGGTGTATGAATGCGTGCCCTCGGTCACGCCCAGCGTGGCCGCCTCGACCGTCACCGGCGAGAGTGTCGTGGTGCCTGATGGCGCCACGGTCAGGCTGCCGTCCGGTGTGCGCCGTAGTTCCAGCCCGCTTCCGGTCAGCGCGCGCGCGGTGGCTTCGTCGACGGTCAACCGGCCGGAGATGGCCGGCGCGGATTTGCCTGCTACCAGTTCGGCGCGAAACGAGATGACCGCGCCCGCGATGCGCGCGATCTGTGTCAGCGCGACATCCAGCTGGCCCGCGGGCAAATCATACTGGCGCAGCGCCTGGGCATGGGCGGTGCTGGCGGCGGCTGCGATGACGCAGGCAGCCGGAAACCTGAGGGAAAGCATGGAACACTCCGTGGATGCGTGAGCACGCGTTCCATGTATGTGCATCGGCGCCGGCAAAAAAACACCTGGCGCAGAAAAAATTTTCAGGCGAGATCGATCATGACGTACCAACTGCCCAGCCGTTGCAGCCGGATGGGCAGGGTATGCGTGAGCGCCGCCAGGGCGCGATCGCTGTCGTCCAGCGGGAACAGGCCGGTGACGCGCAGGCGGGACGCCTGGGGTGAGGCTCGCAGCCAACCTGGCCGATATCGGGCCAGGGCATCGATCACGGTCTGCAGGGGTTCGTCATGGACTTCAAGCTCGCCGTTGCTCCAGGCGGCGGCGTACTCCTGGTTGTCCTGCACCGCATCGATCTGCTGCGCGTCGAACCAGACGCTTTGGCCAGGCGCCAAGTGCCGGCGGATACCGGCAAGTGTGGAGACCTCGGCGGCTCCGCTCAGGGCCAGACAGAAGCTGCGTTCGGACGCGCAGCGCACCATGGCGCGGCCTTGGGCGAGGCGGACTTCGCCATGGGGCAGACGTACTTGCAGCCCCTGGCCTGCCGCCACCTCAAAGATGGCGGCACCAGAAGACACGTGTATGCCGTGTTGCCCGTCCAGCGTTGCGGCGCTGCGCGCGTCCAGTTCCATCATGTTGCCGTCAGGCAAGGCCACGCGCCGGCGTTCACCGGTGCGGGTCACATAGCCCGCCGTCAGATGCCGCAGCGGCACATAGCGGTCCGCGACACCGGCGCCGAGCAGCACGGTCCCGCCCGCCAGGACGAGCTTGCCCAGCCTGCGGCGCTGCGCGAGTTGCGGCCCGACCAGCGAACGCCGCAGCGGGTTGCCGTCGGCAAGCAGTCCGGGCCGCAGGCGATGCAGCGTGCCGTCCAATGCCGAGTTCAGCCGCTGCCAGGCCGCGCCGTGGCTCGGGCTTTCCGCCAACCACCGATCGAAGGCCTTGCGGTCGGCATCGCTGGCCTGGCCGCTGGACAGACAGACCTGCCATTCGATGGCCGCCTCGCGGCTGCGCATGTCCAAGGGCGTCATACGCCAAACACCTCGCAGCAACGGCGCAGGGCCTGGACGATGTATTTGCGGACCATGGTGGGAGAAACCTTCAGCCGCGCGGCGATTTCCACATGCGTCATGCCGTCGAGCTGGCTGTAGAGAAAAGCCATCCTGGCCTTGGAAGAAAGACCGTCCAGCGCCGTGTCGAGCGCCTGCAAGGACTGCAGGGTCTGTACCCGCTCTTCGGCCGAGGGCTCCAGGGGTTCCGGCTGCAGGCGCAGCATCTCCAGCCACGCTTGCTCGAGTTCACGCCGGCGCCACAGCCGCCATGTGATGCGCCGCGCGATGGTGATGAGCATCGCGCGGGGTTCATTCAATTGCTCCAGCGCAGGAAGGCAGAGCAACTGGGTGAAGGTTTCGCCTGCGACATCCTCGGCATCCTCGCGATTGCGCAGGCCGTTCTGGAGGCGGCGCTCCAGCCAGGGATGGTCGCTCTTGTAGATGGTGGAAAAGCAGGTGTCACGCGTTGAGTCCACGGCTTGTGCTGTGAATAAATGGGAATCGTTATCAATTATGGCATGATGGGTTCGGGAAAGCCAAAGGGGATGGAGACTTCATCGTCACCCGCTCCACCGGCAGAGCCCATTTTGGATCTCTCCTGATGGATTAATCCTCGTTCAGACCGCGCGGGATCGTTATTAAATGTGCGGCAAGCTTCACTATCCCGTTCAGGTGGTTGAATAAAGCGAGGTGTACCCATGCCACACTCTCGATTCATCCAGCATGCTCTGGCTGCCATTGGAGCTTCGTTCATCGCGCTGGGCGCCACAGCCCAAGCGCAAGGCACCGGCCAGAACGTTCCAACCACCGCGCCGCTTGCGCCGGCGAAATACTGCGAATGCCGCTTCTCATCCGGGCAATACGAGGCCTATAGCGTCAACGGGACCTGCACCGTCCAGCGCTATGCCGGCGGACGCAAGTGCGAATACGGTTTCTCGGGTATCGGGGCCAATCCGGCGGTTCTTACTTCCATCCTTGGACAGGACGCGTACCAAGCGCAGCTGCAATCCGCGGCGCAGATCTTCCCCCGCTATCTGGCGTTTGCGCAGTCGGGAGACACGTCGGCCTTGAGCGAGAGCAGTTTCATAGAGAGCGCCCTGCCGGTCCTGGCGCGAGGCAGCCTGTTTCGACAGGCCGTCGTCATCGCGGAGTTGCCCGTCAAACAGATCGACAACGAGATCGTTGTTTTCTCCAGGAAATACAGCAACGTCATAGCGGAAGTATTCCAAGGAAAAAGGCCGCCGCTTTCGGTGACGTGGACGGAAGGCTTTCAGTTTGAGATCGGGCGAGGCTATGTGCTGATGGACTACAAGCAAGCGTCGCAATTGCTGGTGCTTTTCTTCTCTGATGCGAAGAGGTGATCGGCCATGGATCTCACCTGCATGCGAGAACTTCCCGGATTGGATTGGGCCGTGCTGCTTGTTGCCGTCGTGGTGGCCCTGATCTTGTTCGTGCTGGGAATCTACTTGTTGCTTCGACCCAGATCCTCCCCTACGCCGAACACCAAGCATGAGGTGGAAACGACCATCGACAAATATGGTTTGAAAGGGCCTGCCGGCGTGTTCTTGATACTTCTCTCCATCGCCTTGGTGGGAGGGCTTTACTGGCAGTTGAACAACAGGTTCCCCGCCAACGCGGAAGAATTCTCAGGGGCGCCTCGCACACTCGGTTCCATCGCCGAAGGGTTACGCCGGAACTCCAGCGCCGATATCCTGTTGAAGGGAGGAGCCGAGACCGTGGTGATCTCTCAACCGGTCAGCGGCGCCTGCTGGTCCGCGCTGGTGGACAAGCTGTGCACGGCGTATCGGGATACGTTGACGTGCAGCCGGGATGGCAATCGGATTGTCATCGACCGCAAGCCCTGAAGCAGCGCACCGTATGAGCGGAAAAGGTGTGGCAGACTACGGCCATTCACGGCTATTCGGCACGAGACCCCGCTCCCTCGCATGACCCTCAGCGACCGCCTGAAAGCCTGGGCCAAGCGCATCAAGCGCGACGGCCTGACGCTATGGTTTGCCGGCAAGCACGCCCGCACGCCCTGGTACGCCAAGGCGCTGGGCCTGTTCGTGGTGGCGTACGCGCTCAGTCCCATCGACCTGATTCCCGACTTCATCCCCGTGCTGGGTTACGTCGATGACGTGCTGCTGTTGCCCGGCCTGATCTGGCTGGCTATCAAGCTGCTGCCACCCGATGTGTTGCAGGAATGCAGAGGCCAGGCGGACGCCTGGATGCAGTCGCAAAGGGAGAAGCCGCGCAGCCAGGCGGGCGCGGTGATGATCGTGGCGCTATGGCTGGGGATAAGTCTTGCGGCGTGGTTCTGGCTTGCGCCGTATTTTCGGTAGCGCCCACACCGGCGGGCTTGCGCGCAGAACTACGCCGAACCTTCTTCCACGAACCCCAAGGTCCTGAGTTCCGCGATCGCGCCCTTTTCCTCGTCCCGTCGCGCCTTGGGCGCGGCCAGCGAGGCGGTCAGCAGCATGGACTGGATGGGCGAGCTATCAAAGCCATGCAGCGTGCTGGCGATGCCCGGAAACGCCTGGACGAAATCCGCTCCCAGCGCCTCGTGCCCCGGATAATTCCCCTGCTTGTCCACGATGACCTGCGTCCGCGGATCGCGCCGGATCAGGTGCAGCGGCACGCCTTCGCAGCGCAGGCCCAGCAGCTTGGCTTCGCTGATATCCAAGGCCCAATCCGTCTCGGCGTAGAAGGCGGCGCGCGCGGTTGCAAACTGATCGAGGATGCGCTCGTCCTTGCAGAACGCGGTGGGCGTCAGGTTGAGATTGAGCTTGCCGATCTTGCCCACCAGTTTGACCCGGCGAAAGAACGAGGCCCACACCAGCAGGATGGGGTTGGTGGACAAGTCCTCGATCAGCACGTCTTCAAACATGCAGGGGTGGATCATCGAGTTGCCGGCGCGGCATTTGGAAACGCGCACGTTCTGCACGCGCGACATGCGCTGTGGGGTCTTGACCATGGAAAGGGCGCCGTTGTCGAAGGTGCAGTCGTGGAAGTGCAGATCGCTGAAGTGCGAGCCGCCCTTGTCATACGCCATCAGGAAGGTAGCGCCTTCGGTTTTGTTCATGGACGAGGAGATGTCAGGCTGCGATGTCGCCGGGGAGTCATAGTCTGCCATTTCTAATCCCGGAACAGCAGCATTTCCTACTGTCAGATAGCTTATTTGGTATTCATGTGACATTCTTAGAATCTCTTGGATACATTTACCCGTTCCCCTGCGGAGGGCAGGAAGCGGCAGATAACTAAGCTGAAGAAGATGAATCACATGAATAAAAAGATGTTGAAGTTGGCGGCCGCTGCCGCTTGCGTAATGACGATCGCGGGTTGCGCCAATGTGCCGATGGCGCCAGCGGAACAAAACAAGCAGGCCAAATCGTTCCCGGCGCCGGACGAAGGAAAGTCCGGCCTGTATGTCTACCGGGATAGCTTTGTGGGCAAGGCGTTGAAGAAGGACGTGTACGTCAACGGCAAGTGCCTGGGTGAAACCGCCGACCGCGTGTTCTTCTACACGCAGGTGGCCGGCAACGAGCAGCACAAAGTCTCCACCGAATCGGAGTTTTCGCCGAACGACCTGATGGTGATGATGGAAGCGGGCAAGAATTACTTCGTGCGCCAATTCATCAAAATGGGCGTATTTGTGGGTGGCGCCGGCGTGGAGCAGGTAACGGAAGAGGAAGGTCAGCGGGTGATCTCCAAGTCCGAAGTGAACCTGGCGGCCGAAGGCCGTTGCACGGGCTGATCGCAGTCCGCTCCCGCCGCTGTTCTTGCCTACTTGCAATGGAAATGACGATGCGTCTTGGTCTGTTGTTGGCGGCCTTGCTGTTTGCCGCGACGGCCCATGCGGCGAACTATCCCTGCTCAGGAAAGAAGGGTGGCGTGGAGCGTTGCGTCGGAGAACAGTTTTTGTGCCGCGACGGTTCGATCAGCGCATCCAAGCGCGTGTGCTCAAGTCCGGATTCCAGCGCACAGCCACTTGTTTCCAGGCCCTCGGCTTCCGGCTCGAATGGCGCATGCAGCTGCCGTGATGGCCAATACTGCACCGGGCCGCGGGGCGGAACGTTCTGCTACACCGATAGCGGAAAGAAGTCCTATCTCAGGAAGTAAGCGCCGCGCTGCTTGAGGCAGTCTCAATAGCTGCCCGCAGGCAGCACGTCCGCCAAATACGCGCTGATATCCGGCGTCTCTCGCAGCGCATGCCTCATCCACGCGCCGCGCTCATGCGCGGTCACTTCCAGCTCCCACACGCAGGCAATGAACGGTCCCTGCACGGGTTGAAACTGTTCGGGCCGATCCAGCGGCGCGGAGTACATCTGTTGGCACAGGATGCCGCCGGATATCCACCAGTCAGCCAGCAGCCAGACCGCTTCTTCGCCCACGTGCACGATGCAGAAGCCCAAGCCCGTGGCGCGCGGATCGCTGGCGGCGTCTCGCAACGCGGCCATTGCGGTCTTGCGCGCGGCTGCGGCCACTTCGGCGGACAGCAGCGCAACGGCTGGATCGGGATTGCGTTGTATCGCGTAGGCCTTGATGGCCAGGCCGTCTTCGCGCCATTGTTCGATGAACGCCATGCGGCGCGGTGCGTAAGGTTCTGCAGGAATCGTTTGGAAAGACATGATGGGCAGCGAGGGTGAACCCGTCGGGGTCATGGAGGCAGGTATTCTTCCAGCAGTCCGCTAGCCCAGCAAGGACAAGGCATCGTCCAGCGACAGCACGGTGGTGCGCGATTCAAACGCCGTCGCAAACAAATGCTCATGCACGATCGGGTCCGGGTCGTAGCAGCAGTCCTTGACCGTCAGCAGGCGGTAGTCCGCGTCGCTGGCATGCGCAATCGATGACAGCATCACGCCGGTGGACGCGACGCCGGCCATGATCAGCGTGTCTATGCTCTGCGCGGAAAGCCGCACTTGCAGGTCGGTGCCGAAGAACACGCTGGCGCGGTGGGCGATGATGATGGGCTCGTCTTCGCGGCGGTCGAGTTCCGGCGAGATGCGGTCGTGGACGAAGCGGCCCAGTTGCTTGATGCCCTGCCCGTTCTTGTTCAAGGGGCCGACTTCCGGATATCCGGGGCTGAAGTGGATCTTGGCGAAATAGACGCTGACGCCGGCGCGCCGCGCGGCGTCGCACAGTTGCCGCGTGTTGCCGAGCAAGGCGGGGGCGACCGATGGGAACAGTTCCATGATGTCGGTCTGGTAGTGCATGACCAGCAAGGCGGTACGCGCCGGGACGATGGCTGGGGTCTGGGTGTTCATGCTCCGCTCCGCAAGGGGTTTGCCATGCGCGCCTTGCGGGTCGGCCTGCTGCCTGGGCGGCCCGCAATGGTGTGACGCTTGGCGAGGTGATGGGGTGCGACAGGAAGGACGAACGACTCTACCACGGCGGCCATGGCATAACTGCGCATGGAAAGCGGGTGGAGGTTCTGGCGCCGCGCGATCCCTCGCGCGAGCCCGGGCATTACGCCATCGGCAACTGATTCGTCACGCAATGAATTCCGCCGCCGCCTGACGCAATGGCGTCGATATCCAGCTGCACCACCTTGCGGCCCGGATACAAACGCGCCAGCAGGTCGCGCGCCTTCGCGTCTGCTTCCGCATCGCCGAATTCCGGTGCAATGACGGCGCCGTTGATAACGAAGTAGTTGATGTAGCCCGCCGCGAAGTCGGAGTTGTCGCGCAGGAACTTGCTGCGCCGGGGCTTGAGCGGCGGGCTCATGGTGTGGATTTCCAGCGGCTTGCCGTCGGCATCCGTTGCGCGCCGGAGGATCTCCAGATGCTTGCGGGTCAGCGCGTAGTCGTAGGACTCGGGGTCCATGTCGAAGTTGGCGACGACGACGCCGGGCCGGGCGAAGCGGGCGTAGAAATCGACATGGGCGTCGGTGATGTCCTTACCCTTGATGCCGGGCAGCCAGATGATCTTGCGCAGGCCCAGGCAGCGCTTTAGTTCTTCCTCGACTTCCGCCTTGCTCCAGCCGGGGTTGCGGTTGGAATTGATCCAGCTGCTTTCGGTCATGATGCCGGTGCCGCGGCCGTCGACTTCGATGCCGCCGCCTTCGCCGACCAGTTCGCTTTGCAGGTATTCGGTGTCCGTGACCTCGGTGGTTTCAGCGGCGATCTTGGCGTCGGCGGTGTGGCGCTGCTTGTTGCCCCAGCCGTTGAAGTTGAAGTCCACGCCGGTGGCCGCGCCCCGCCCGTCGAGCACGAAGTTGGCGCCGATGTCGCGCATCCAGATGTCGTCCAGGCGGGTTTCGACGAAGCTGACGTTGTCGGCGCCGCAATGGCGTTCGGCCAGGCTGCGTTCGCGGGCGCGGCAGAACACGGTGACGGGCTGGTGGGCGGCGATGGCGCGGGCGATGCGGCCGAGCGCGGCCTGGACGTCGGCGGTGAAGTCTTCCCAGATAGCGTCCTGGGCGCCGAAGGCGATGAAGGCGCGGGCCTGGGGCGCGCCTTCGTCGGGCATGTGCCACCGGGGCGCTGGCGCCGCCCGTGCGCCGGGGGCGAGCAGACCCAGGCCCAGCGAGGCGGCGGCCTGGACGCCCATGAGCGTGGCGGTGTGTTGGATGAGTTGGCGGCGGGTGGGCACGTCGGGCTCCTGGGATTCTGGAAGATCGATAAAAAATGGTTATGTTTGAGTCAAAGGTGCGCACCTCTTGAATTGCAGTGTATTTCCCGCCTGGCCGCGCGGACTAGCGATATATTTAGTGGAATTCTGATTAGCAGGGCTTATTGATATGCTCAAGCAATGGCCTCCCCTGAACGTGCTGCGCGGCTTCGAGGCGGCCGCCCGGCTGGGCAGCTTCCATAAAGCGGCTGACGAGCTGCATCTGACGCAGTCGGCGATCAGCCAGCAGGTGCGCAGCCTGGAGGACTATCTGGGCCAGCCGCTGTTTTTCCGCCAGGGGCGCGCCGTGTCGCTGACGGATGCGGGCTGGGATCTGCTGGGCACGACGCAGGCCATGCTGCAGCAGTTGGCAGCCGGCATCCGCAGGCTGGACCAGTATCGCAAGCCGAACCAGCTGATCGTGAACACCAGTCCGGCGTTTTCGCGGCACTGGCTGCTGCCCAGGCTGGAGGCGTTCCGCACCCTGCATCCCGAGGCGGACCTGTGGCTGTACACCAGCGATGCCGCGCCGGACATGGGCAAGCAGACCATAGACATCGCGCTGCGCGACGACCTGGGCCCACAGGCCGATTGCGCGTTCCGCGTGCTGGTCGAGGACCGCATGTATCCAGCCTGCCACCCTCGCCTGTTGGCGGCCGAGACGCGCGCCACGCTGCATGGCGAACGCGAGATGGATTGGAGCCATTGGGAAACGCAAGGCGGCGCCGACGTGGGCCAGCGCGGCCAGGGCATGAATTTTTCCGACCCTGGCCTGTTGCTGGATGCGGCGCGCGAGGGCCTGGGCATGGCGCTGGTCAGCAGCTTGCTGGCCGACCGCTCGCGCCGCGACGGCTCGTTGGCCGCGTTGACGGAGCAAACCGTGCGCGGTCCGAAATGGGCGTTGCTGGTGCATCGGGACAGCGAGGACGATCCGCTGACGCGCGCGTTCTGCGAGTGGGTGTCCGAAGAACTGGACGCGTCGCGCGAGGACGGCGGCGCGGCAGCCTAGGCCTTGTCTCTCAGGTTGCGATTTTCATCACGGTGTTAAGTTGTAGACCCATCGCCACATGCGGCGCATTCCTGAGCAAGAGATTCCTCGATGTCCCATTTGCAATCTACGCGTCCCGTCGCGCTGGTCACGGGTTCTACCTCCGGCATAGGCGAGGCCATTGCCCGCCGCCTGTCGCGGGACGGTTATGCGGTGGTCGTGCATTCACGCCGTTCGGCTGAAGCCGGCCATGCCTTGGCGCGCGAGCTGGGCGATGCTGTCTACGTGCAGGCGGATCTGGCGAACGATGCCGACCGGGTCCGGCTGGTCCGGGAAGCCGTCGGGGCATGGGGGCGGTTGGACTTGCTGGTCAACAACGCTGGAATCAGCCAAGTCATTCCCCATGCGGACCTGGCCGCGGCTACGCCGGACATCTGGCATGCATTGCATGAGGTCAACGTGGTGGCGCCGTTTCGCCTGGTGGCCGAAGCGCAGGCCGCGTTGCAAGCGGCGGCGGCGCATGGCCGGCCGGCTTGCGTGATCAACGTGAGTTCGCACGCGGGTCTCCGGCCCAAAGGCGCTTCCATTCCCTATGCGGCGACCAAGGCGGCGCTCAATCATGTGACGCGCTTGCTCGCGCTTTCGCTGGCGCCGCATATCCGCGTGAATGCGGTTGCGCCGGGCCTGGTGGACACGCCGATGACGGCCGATTGGACGCAGGCGCAAGCCTTGTGGCGCGACAAGGCGCCGATGCGCCGGGCGGCCAGTCCGGAGGATATCGCGCAGGCGGTCGCCATGCTGGCCGCGTCGGACTATCTGACCGGCGAAATCCTGCTGTCCGATGGTGGCTTGAATCTCACGTAGCAGCACAAGCCGCGCGGGCATCGCAGCCGTTGGGAAGCCGGCTTGCGTGCCCGGCTGGCAGCAACGCCGGCCTTACTTCTCCGCGTACTTCTTGCTGGCTGTGTCGTAGGCGTAGACGACGGCATCGCCCGCGCCCAGTTGGCGGGTCTTGTCCGGGCCGGCGATTTCCGTGCCGCTGCGCTTGACGGTCACGCGCGGCATGTCGCTGCCGCCATGCGCGGAGAAGACCAGTTCGCCCGAGCTGGCCACGCAAGGCATGACGTCGCCTTCGGCGCAGGCCGCGCTATTGTCTTCGCCGGTATTGATGCTGCCCACATAGGTCCAGCCCGCGCCTTCGTCCGGACCCGCCGGATTGAAGACCAGCAGCGCGTAGCCGCTGAAGCTGATGCCGTTGTCGAAGCCTTCGGTGGGCACGGCCAGCAGCAGCTTGCCAGCGGGAGTGCGGTATTCCACCGACTTGCGGCGGGTGTCCACGTCTTCCGGCTTTTCGTAGGCGCCGAACTCGCCGACCGAGTGCTTCATGCCGCGGAACTTCCAGGGACGTTCGGGCGTGGCGCCGGTCAGCGTGTACGTGGCTTCGGCCAAGTTGACCTGAGTGCCGGGCCCGACCTCGTCTTCGCCCGGCTTGCCGTAGCGTTCGCGCGTGTCCCAGGTGAAGCCGGTGTAGTAGCGCGTGCCGCCCAGTTCGAAGGCATGGCCGAACCAGAAGGTGGCGATGCTGCCGTTGGCGACTTCGTAGGAATCGGCGCCCTTGCCGTCGATCTGGTAGATGGAATACATCACCGTGGGCACATCGGGCGGTGCAATGGCGGCGGCCTGGGCGGTGGGCGGCAGCGCCGCGGCGCCGGCGGATTCAGCGGCGGTTGCGGCGGGGCTGAACAGCGCGGCCAGGGTGGACGCCAGCAGGCCGGCCATGGCGGTGCGGAGCAAACGGCCAGGGGGGCGGGTTTTCTGAATGGTTTTCATGTGTCGGACATCTTCTTGTCGGCCTCAGGCGGGAAAGCCTTGTGATCGCCTGTCTCTGTCTGTGCGGCGCCATCCTAATCGCCCGTTGCAATCCGCGTCGGACAACAATTTGCCAATTGTGTCGGACTGCAATGCATGGAGCGCCCCTGGCTAGTCTGCCACGGAATCGGCGTTTTGCTCGGGGATCGTAGGATGGGTGTGGCGCAAGAAAGACGTGGCGGACAGAACTGTCCTGCAATGCGTGAAACCCATCGCCCGTTACGGGACGGGGATGGGTTTCGCGCGGCGTTTTCCCTCAGTACGTCGCCCGCAGGTTCAGCATCACGCTGCGCGGCTCGCCGTAGTAGTTCGAACCGTAGGCGGCCCACACGCGCTGGTAATAGACCTTGTCGAACAGGTTGTTCACCGTCAGCGTGCCTTCCAGGTGCTTGTTGAAGCGGTAGCCGGCTTGCGCGGACACGGTGGTGTACGGACGCTGCTCGAACTTCACCGGGCCGTTCAGGCGGTACATGCTGCTGACGCTGCGCACGCCCGCGCCCAGCGACAGGCCTTCCAGCGTGCCGGTGGCGAAGGTGTACTTGGTCCACAGGTTGAAGGTGTGGCGCGGCGTGATGAAGGCGTACTGCTGCGACTTCTGTTCTTCCGTTCCCTTCAGGGTCTTGGTGGTGGTGTAGGCGTAGCCGGCGGTGATGTCCCAGCCTGGCGCGGGGCTGCCGCTGATTTCGGCCTCGAAGCCCTGGCTGCGCATCTTGCCTGCGGCCATGGAGAACAGCGGATTGTTCGGGTCCGTCATCGAGCGGTTCTCGTCTTCCATGCGGAACAGAGCGGCGTGGCCGTTCAGGCGCTTGTCCAGGAATTCGCCCTTCAGGCCGATCTCGAACTGCTTGCCGGTGCGCGGGTCCAGCAGCTGGCCGTTGACGTCGGTGACGGTCTGCGGCGTGAAGATGCTGGTGTAGCTGGCGTAGGCCGACAACTGCTCGTTCAGGTCCACCACCAGGCCCAGATAGGGCGTGAACTTGCCGTTGATCTTGTCGCTGGTGTTGGTGAACTGGTTGAAGTAGGCGTTGCGGTTCTGCGTGCGGTTTTCCCACCAGGTGAAGCGGCCGCCAGCGATGATGGTGGCCGCGTCGGTCACGCGCAGATTGGTGCGCGCATACAGGCCGTACTGATCGGTCTTGCTGTCGTTGCCGTTGGTGAACTGGTAGTCCGGCTTGGGGATGTTGTTGTTGGGGTGGTAAAGGTTGGTGTCGGCGTTGTCGCCGCCGCCGTAGCGGAAGTTCTTGTGGACGTTGCGGTAGTCGGCGCCCACGGTGAGCTCGTGCTGGCGGCCGAAGGCTTCAAAGGGCGTGGCGACGAAGGCGTCCAGGCCGTAGGTCTTCCAGTTGCTGCGGTACTTCCAGCTGACGAGGCAGGTGTCGCCGGTGATCGGGTCCACTGCGCAGTCGGACCAGCCGAACTCGCGGCTGGGCTCGTCCTGTTCGCGGTAGATGCCGCTGACCTTGATGCGTCCGCCATTGGCGAGGCGGTGGTCCACGTCGGCGAAGTACTCGGTGACCTCCTCGGTGATGTGGTTCCAGCTGGGGTCCAGGTTGGTGGAACGGCGCACGTCCAGCAAGCGGCCGTCGGTGTAGCCGGGCAGGCCGAAGAAGGGGCGGCCCTTGTATTGCTGGTAGGTGGCGCCGGCGGTCAGGACGGTGTCGGGCGTCAGGTCGAAGCTCAGGGTGCCGTAGAACAGCGGCTTCTCGGTGTACACGCCGTCGACGAAGGATTTGCGGTCGTCATAGGACGCCACCAGGCGGCCGCGCAGGCGCCCATCGCTGTCCAAAGGGCCGGTAATGTCGGCCTCGGTGTAATAGCGGTCCCAGGAGCCCGTCATGACCTGGCCGCTGAAGGCGAATTCCTTCTGCGCGCGCTTGCGCACCAGGTTCACGGTACCGCCGGGATCACCCGCGCCCTGGTACAGGCCCGAAGGTCCGCGCAGCACTTCGATGTGGTCGTAGATGGCCAGTCCGAAGCCCGAGGACAGGTCGTTGCCGGTGCTGGCCGGCGTGTTCACGCCGTCGACCTGGATCGTGTCCAGCGCATAGCCGCGTGAGTAGAAGTTGCCATGGTTGCCGCCGATGCTGCCCGCTTCCACCGTGATGCCGGTGACGGTGCGCATGGCGTCGTCCAGCGTGGTCAGGTTCTGGTCGTCCAGCAGCTGGCGCGTCACCACCGAGACCGATTGCGGGATCTCGCGCAGGCTTTGCGCGTTCTTGCCGATGGTGACGGCGGGGGCGGTGTAGGACCCCGTGCCTTCGGTGACGGTGAGGTCGCGGCCGGTGACCGTCACGGGCGCCAGGGTGGTGGCATCGCCGGTGGATGCGTCGGCCGGCCGCCGCACCACGAAGCCCGAGCCGCTCTGCACGGCCACCAGGCCGCTGCGCGCCAGCAGGCGGTTCAACGCGACCTGCGGCGTCATGGAGCCGGATACGGCGGGGGCGCTCAGGCCGGCCACGACGTCGGGGCTGAACAGCACCTGCAGCTGCGCCTGCCGGCCCAACGCCACCAGCGCGTCGGCCAGGCTGCCGGCGGGCAGGTCGAAGCTTTGCGCGACGGCGCTTTGCGCATGGGCCGCGGATGGCGCCAGCGCCTGGACCGCCAGCGCGGCGCTCATGGACAGCGCGCACAGCAGCGCGTAACGGCCGGCGCTCAGCCGACGATGAAAATGGCGTTGCGCCATGGACTTTCCCCAGTCTGGAAGTGGATCTTCAACTGGGGAAGACGCGCCAGCCGCCAAAACCCGAACCTGTCTAATTAAAAATAATTCTTAATTCTTGTCTTCAGCGGCTGCCGATCACCGCGGCGCCGTCCGAACGCCGGTTTACCGTCACCGGCAACAGGCCGGGCAGCATGTCCAGGACGGCGTCCGGCTGGCGCAGATCCAGCGTGCCGGACAGGCGCAAGCCCCGGGCGCGCTCGTCGGCGAAGCGCAGCGGCGTGTCGCGGTACAGGGCCAGGTAGCCGGCCAGCTGCTGCAAGGTGGCGTCGTGCATCACCGCCACGCCGCCCTGCCAGGCGCCGATCTCGCTGGCGGGCACCTGCTGGCGGCGCAACAGCCGCGCGTCGGCTCGCGACAGCAGCACCGTGTCGCCGGCCTGAAGCGTCTGCGTGGCGGGGGCGTTGGCGCCTTGGGCGTCCAGTCTGACTTCGCCGCTGCGCACGCCGACCTGCAGCACGTCGGGCAGCAGCAGCACGTTGAACTCGGTGCCGATGTCGCGCAGTTCCGCGTCGCCCGCGGCCACGATCAGCGGCCGGCGGTCGGGGGCGGCATCGATGTAGACCTCGCCGCCCTCGACGCGGATATGGCGTTCGGCCATCGTGTAGCGCACGCTCACGCGGGTGCCGACGTTGGCGTGCAGCCGGGTGCCGTCGGAGAGGTCCAGGCTGCGGGTCTGGGTGGACGCGTTGGCTATGGTCTCGTAGCTGATGGGCACGTATTGGTAGGCGGCGGCCGTGACAAGCAGCATCGCGGCCAGCGCACCGCCCCAGCGCAGGAAGGCGGGGCGCCGCGTCGGCGCTGACCACGCGCGGGGCGGGGACTGCGGCCGGCTGCGCGACGGGTTCTGCGTGTGGCTGGCCGGCTGCGAGTGCACCCGCGCGGCGTCCGGGCGCGGCAGCGCCGCCATGTCCTCCCACACCAGCTCGAGCCGCTCGTACTCTCGCCGATGCTCGGCCGAAGCTTGCAGCCAGGACTGGAAAGCTTGTTCGGCGCCGGCGTCGGACGCGCGCTCCCGGCGGCGCATGAACCATGCGCTCGCGGCCTCTTCGACAGCGGACAAAGGTAGGGATCGGGTCATGGCGTTTCGCCGTGGACACGGCGCTTGCAGTGCGCCAGCGCCAGTTGCAGGTGCTTCTCGACCGCTCGCACGCTGATGCCCATGTGGTCGGCGATGTCCTCGCAACGGAGCTCATCATACCGATAAAGCAGGAAGGCCTCGCGCTGGCGCGGCGGCATCTCGTCGATGGCGGCCTGCAGCAGGCGCAGGCGCTGGCTGGCGTCGGCGCGCGCCTCGGGCTGCAGGCCGGCGGGGGCGGCCAGGCCTACGGCCGTGGGCTCGAAGCCTTGATCGTCCAGGCTGGCCACCACGTGCTCGTCGCGCACATTCTCGCGGCGCCAGTGGTCGCGCAGCAGGTTGCGGGCGATTTCGTACAGATAGGCGCGCGGCTTTTCCGGCGGCGCGGCGCCGTCATGGGCCGCCAGCCATTTGGCGAAGGTCTCCTGCGCCAGGTCCTGGGCAGCCTCGGGCGAACGCTTGAGCTGCCGGTTCAGGAAACCGACCAGCTCCGCGTTCCACGCCTTGTACGCCTCGGCGATCACGCCGAAGAACCGCTCCCCCATGATGCCCCTAGGCTATGTCCGCTGCGCGCTCTGTGAAGCTGGCGCTTAGGCATGGCTTCAATTAAATGATAATGATTCTTATTGTATCAACAATATCGGACGGTGTGCCGAGGTGCCATGGACACCTCCTGCAAGAGATAGCTCGGGTAATTCAGGAAAAGTTGCAAGCATGACGGGGCGGGGGGACACCTCCAGAATAGAGCGATTTGCCTTAGGCGAGCGGCCCACGGCGAACGTTGAACTTCGGGCCGGATAGTCCAGTAACCTGCGTTGCTTCTATACGTTAATTGCGTATAATTTGGTGCGCATGCCATGAAGGCCCTATTCATTGAGTTGCCGGCGTTTCTTCGCTACCGGTCCGACTATCTGGACGACGACGGATTTCGCGGCTTGCAGGAAACCATGATGCAGAACCCGGACGCTGGAGACGTGCTCGAAGGCGCGGGCGGTCTGCAGGCAAGCTGCGCTACGGCGATCCGCGCAGAGGAAAAGGCAAGCGCGGCGGCCTGCGGGTGATCTACTACTGGTGGGATGGAGGCCTGCAGTTCTGGCTGTTTACTTTGTACGACAAGAACGAGGCAGTTGATTTGAGCGCCAAGGAAAAGCTGGCACTCAGGGCCATGCTGAAAGCGGAACTGGAGGCGAGACGATGAAGAAGCGCAATCTATACGGAGAGATCGCCGAGGGTTTCGATGCGATGTCGAATGCGCGCGCGGGCAAGCACACCTTGCGCACCCACGAAGTAGAGTTCAAGCCTGCACCGGATGTGACCGCCGAAGAGCTGCTGGCGCTGCGCGAGCGCCTGCATTTGTCTCGCCAGGTGTTCGCTCGTTACTTGCGGACCAATCCCCGAACGCTCGAAAACTGGGAGCAAGGCCGAGCCAAGCCGAACGCGCAAGCCGCGCTATTGATTCGCCTGGTCGAGAAGTATCCAGACACCGTGGAGCGGCTTGCGGCTGTGTGAGCGTCCTTTGTCTTGCCCTGCATGAAAGCGGATCTGCCCGCGCTCTGATGTAGCAATCCGCGCGTGGCGGTTTAAGGACACGTCCGTCCGCACCCGGCGGCCTGCGGCCCGGGATCTTCCCTCGCATTGAAAGCGCCCTGTCTCCGGGTGCAGCGTCGCCGCGCCATCTGCGTCGGCCGTGCACCCGTCTTCCCGATGGGCGTCCGCGTTTCCACAACCATCGTTGTTTCACGCTTCCTAATGTCGACTATTAGATTTGCTTAAGTTGCCCGTATTTTTTGACCCCTCATTCCGGCATTCTTAGCATCACTGATAGGAGACACCATGGGCGCACTAAAAAACGATTCCAGCCTGGACATCCGCATGCTGCGCATCTTCGCGGCGGTGGCGGCGGCCGATAGTTTGTCGGCGGCGGCGCAGGCCTTGAACATCACGCAGTCGGCCGTGTCGCAGACGATCTCGCAGATCGAGAGCACGCTGGGCATGCGCGTGCTGGACCGGTCGCGCAGGCCATACCGGCTGACGCCGGCGGGGGTGACCTTGCACCGCCAGTCGCGGCAGATCGTGGATGAAGTGGATCGGCTGATTTCGCAGGTGCGCGAGGCGGACCTGATGAACCGGCCGGCCATCCGGATCGGCATGATTGATTCCTTCGCCGCGACCACCGGTCCAGCCATCGTCAAGCGGCTGACGCAGAGCGCCAGCCAGGTGCTGGTGTGGTCCGGGCTGGCCTACGGCCACGCGCAGGCGCTGCTGAACCGGCAGGTCGACATCATCGTCACCACCGACGCCTTGGACGACGTGGACGGGTTGGCGCGGCGCGCCATCCTGACCGAGCCCTTTGCGCTGGTGGTGCCGGCGGCGCGCGCCGACGAGTTTGCGCGCATGGACCTGCGCCAAGTGGCCCAGGCCGCGCCCTTCATCCGCTTCAGCGGCCGCTCGCACTTCGGCGCCATGATCGAACGTCATCTGCGCCGCTGCAGCGTGACCGCGCCACCGTTCCTGGAGATCGACACCAGCGACGTGGTCATGGCGATGATCGCGGCCAATCTGGGTTGGGCGCTGATGACGCCGCTGTGCCTGTTGCAGGGACGTTCGTGGCTGGATCAGGTGGCGGTGTTGCCGTTGCCGGGACCGGGCCTGGCGCGCACGCTGCACCAGGTGTCGCGGCAGGACGAATTCGAGGAGATGGCCGACATGTTCTGGCAGATCAGCCGCAAGGCGCTGGAGACGGAAATCTTCCCGCAGGTAAGCGCGCATTTGCCCTGGCTCGGGCGGCAGATGCGGCTTTGTTGACCCGGCGGGAAACGCCTGGGCAAGACGCCACGCTCTCGCGAGGCGCCGCGCGCAGCCGGTTTTTCGCCGCAGGATAGCCCGACGACAAAAAAGGAGAAGGACATGCAGGAGACTAGACGCAGATTCATCCAAGGCGCCGCCCTGAGCGCCGCAGCCTTGGCGCTGCCGATGGCAGGACGGGCCTGGGCCGCGCAAGCGCAGGCCGTGCGCTACGGCGGCTCGGCGTGGCTGGGCCACTACCCAGCCTGGCTGGCCATCCAGGCCGGCTACTTCAAGAATGAAGGGCTGGACGTAGGCTGGGAGTCTTTCGGCACGACCTCGGCACGCGTAAGCGCCCTGCTGTCGGGCAATATCGACATGGCGGTCACCGCCGCACCCGCTGCGCTGGCGGTGATGGCGCGGGGCTCGCGCCATTTCGCCATCATCGGCGTGCCTGAGAACTTCGGCCGGGTCGAAGGGTTGATCGTGCGCGACGGCGTGCAAAGCATGCAAGACCTGAAGGGCAAGAAGGTCGGCGTCACGTTCGCCTCCAGCGCGCACCTGCTGGTGCTCAATCTGCTGGACCAGGCGGGCCTGAAGGCGGACAAGGACGTCACCGTGCTGAATGTGCCCGCGCCGGAAATGCCGGCGGCCTTCAAGGCAGGCCAGATCGACGCGGCAGCGGCATGGACGCCGCAGTTCAACGCCATCCGCGCCATGCCGGGCGCGCGCATGTTGGCCGACGATACGCAGTTCTCGCTCTACAAGGAATACGGCGTCACGCCGGGGCCGGACGTGCTGGTTGCGCGCCGCGCATTCCTGGACAAGCACCCCGAAGCCGTCAACCGCTTCCTCAAGGCGTATTTCCGCGCCAACGAGCAGTTGCGCGCGCAGCCGGACAGCACGGTGGCCGCCTTGACGGAACTGACCAAACTTACCGCTGCCGACCAGCTGGAAATGGTCAAGGGCGCCGATTGGTATGCCGCGTCGGAACAAGGGCCGCTGCTGGCGCCGGGCAGCAAGTACATCGATGGCTTGCAGAAGCTGGCGGAAATGATGGTGCGCTACGGACAGATCGACAAGGCACCAGCTGTACGCGATTGGGTTGATCCCGCCTACCTGTAACTGCGAAGGCGTCCACACCGATACGCCTGCGGGCGCATGCCGCCCGCCCTTCTTTCTGTCAGGAATTGAACGATGAATGCATCAAACCGTCAGCGTCGTCCGGACCTGCTGCTGATCAGCAGCGTGTCCGTGATCGTGCTGCTGCTGTTCTGGGAAGGCGTCTGCCGCCTGCAATGGGTGGATCCGCTATTCCTGCCGCCGCCCTCGTCCGTCTTCGCCCGCCTGGCCGGCATGTGGGAGCAAGGCGCGCTAATGGGCCACATCCTGGCGTCCGCGCGCCGGGTCATGGTGGGCTTTGCCGCCGCCACGGCGCTGGCGATTCCGCTGGGAATTTTCCTGGGCACCTCGCTGCGCGCCCGTGCCGCCTTCGACCCCATCCTGTCCTTCCTGCGGCCGCTGCCCTCGATGAGCTGGATTCCGCTGTCGCTGCTGTGGTTCGGTATTACCGAAACGCAGAAGTACAGCATCGTGTTCATGGGCACCTTCGCGCCGGCGCTGTTGTACGTGATCGAAGCCACGCGCAACATCGACCCACTGCTGATCCGCGCCGCTCGCAACCTGGGCGCCAGCGGTCCGCAAGTGATGCGCATGGTGATCCTGCCGGCCAGCCTGCCGCAGATCTTCAGCGGCTTCAAGGTGATCCTGGGCCTGTCGTGGACCTGCGTCATTTCCGCCGAACTGGTTGCCGCGAAGGAAGGCCTGGGCTTTCTCATCATGAACGGCAAGGAGTTCTTCCAGACCGACACCGTGGTGCTGGGCATGGCGCTCATCAGCGTCACCGTGCTGGTGACCGACGTGGTCTTCCGAGTCATTGAAAACAGGGTGTTGGCATGGTCGCGATAAACCACGAAGCAAACAATACGATGATATCGATCGAAGGCATTTCCAAGTCGTTCGGTTCCTTTCACGCCTTGCAGGGCGTGGACCTGCAGGTCAAGCGCGGCGAGTTCCTGGTGGTGTTGGGCGCGTCGGGTTGCGGCAAGTCCACGCTGCTCAACCTGATCACCGGATTCGAAAAACCCAGCGCCGGACGCATCGTGGTCAATGGCCGCGAAGTGCGTGACGTGGATCCGCACTGCGGCATGGTGTTCCAGCAGTACGCCTTGTTCCCATGGCTGACCGTGGCCGAGAACGTGGCCTTTGGCCTGAAGCTCAAGGGCGTTCCCGCTTCGGAACGTCGCGCGACGGCGCAGAAGTTCATCGAGATGGTGGGGCTGAAGGGCTTCGAGGACGCCTATCCCAAGGCCCTGTCCGGCGGCATGCGCCAGCGCGTGTCCATCGCCCGGGTGCTGGCCAACGATCCCGACGTCATCTTGCTGGACGAACCCTTTGCCGCGCTGGACGCCATGACCCGCCAGGTGCTGCAGGAAGAGTTGACCCGCATTTACGAACGCAGCGGCAAGACCATCATCTTCATCACCCACTCCATCGACGAGGCTCTGCTGCTGTCCAACCGCATGGTCATCATGAGCGCGCGGCCGGGCCGCGTCGCCTGCGACATCCCCAACGATCTCCCCTATCCGCGCAATGCCGACGCGCAGCTTTCGCCGCGCTACATCGAGCTCAAGTCGCAGATCTGGGGCATCGTGCAGAACGAAGTCATGCGCAGCCTGCAGGCGCGCGCAGACCAATGATCCGCCAACCGCAACACTGAACCCATCATGTCTCACCCATCAGGGCAATCGCAGACTTATCCTCAATACCAGAGCGGCTCGGGCTGGAATGCCATGCTGCCCAAGCGCGCGCCGCGCACCGCTGCGCCGCCGCATGCGCGCTTCAAGCACGTGATCATCGGCGCCGGCTACACCGGCTTGGCGGCCGCGCGCCGGCTGGCCGAATTGCAGCCCCAGGAGCGCATCCTGGTGCTGGACGCCACCGCGGCCGGCGAAGGCTCCGCAGGGCGCAACTCCGGCTTTCTGATCAACCTGCCGCACAATACCCGCATGAGCGGCCACCACAGCCCGCTGCAAATCGCGCGCAAGCAGATCGCGATGTACCAGTCCGGACTGGACTGGCTGGCGGAATTGGCGGAACGGGGTGGATTCGACTGCGGCTGGGATGTCGCGGGAAAATACCACGCAGCGGCTACGCAGCTAGGCCGCAGCACACTGAACGCGTCGCTGGCGCAGTACCGCGATTGGGGCGTCGCGTACACCGAACTGGACCGGGATGCCTTGCGAGAACAACTGGGCACCAGCTATTACGAGTTCGGATACCACTCGATGAACAACGTCTTCGTGCAGCCAGCCGCGCTGATACGAGGCCTGGCCGACACGCTCCCTGAAAACGTCTGGCTCATGGAGAACAATCCTGTGCTGGCGGTCGGCGGCGCAGGCCCCTACACGGTGCGCACGCGCGGCGGCGAATTCACTGCCGACAACGTGGTCCTGGCCAACAATGCCTTCGCGCGCAAGCTGGGTTTCCTGCGCAGCCGCCTCGTCACCATCTTTACCTACGCTGGCGTCACGCCCGTGCTGAGTCCGACGCAGCAGGCGCTGCTGGGCCAGCGCGACCAGTGGGGTGTCATCCCGGCCAATCGCCTGGGCACCACGCTGCGTCGCATCCGCGGCGGCCGTTTCATGGTGCGCAGCGCCTATTCCTATGAAGCCGAGCAGCCCCTGGATCGCATGGCGCAGTTGCTGCGCGATTCGTTCCAGCGCCGCTATCCCGAACTGGCATCGCATGACTTCGAGTACGTCTGGAGCGGATCCACGGCGCTGACGGGCAATGGCGCGTCCTTCGTGGGCCAGGTGCGGCCGGGCCTGTACGCCTCGGTCGGTTGCAACGGCGCGGGCGTGATCAAGGGCACCATCTACGGCAAACTGCTGGCCGAGCAGATCGCGGGCAGGCGCAGCCCGATGCTCGATGACCTGGAAGCGTTCGAGCGGCCGAACTGGCTGCCGCCCGATCCGCTGCGGCGGATCGGCGTGATGATCGCGATCGCCAGCCAGGCGAAGAAGGCAGGGCTGGAGCGCTGAGCTGGCCGATGCGCGGCGCGGACGCGCCGCGTCAGGACGCGTGGATGGTTTTCAACTTGCGCAGTTCGGGAAACCACCGCATCCACAATCCTGCCACCGCCATGGTGCCTACCCCGCCGATCACCACCGCGGGTACAGCGCCGAACGCCGCGGCCATGACGCCGGATTCGAATTCGCCCAGCTGGTTCGAGGCGCCGATGAATAGCGTGTTCACCGCGCTCACGCGGCCCAGCATATGGTCGGGCGTATTCAGCTGCACCAGGGACGAACGCACCACCACGCTGACCGCGTCCGCCGCGCCCAGCACCACCAGCGCGCCGATGGACAGCGGGATCGAGGTCGACAGGCCGAACACCGTGGTAGCCAGTCCGAACAGGATCAATGCGCCGAACAGCAGCCGGCCCACGTGCTCGCCCAGGCTCAGGCGCGCCAGCGTCAATGACATCAGCGCCGCGCCGCAGGCGGGGGCGGCGCGCAGCGCGCCCAGCGCCCAGGGACCGGCGTTGAGGATGTCCTTGGCGAAGATGGGTAGCAAGGCCGTGGCCCCGCCCAGCAGCACGGCGAACAGGTCCAGCGACAAGGTGCCCAGCAGCAGGCGCCGCTGGAAGATGAAGGTGATGCCGGCGAACAGCGTGCGCCAGGTGGTCGGTTCCTTGCGCGGCGGCGCGCGTTCGATGACGAGCGTGGCGATGGACGCGAAGGCCGACAGGTACAGGGCCGCCGCCACGCAATAGATCCACCCTGCCCCCAGCCCGTAGCCGACGCCGCCCAGCGCAGGACCCGCGATCTGCGCGATCTGGCCGCCGGAGGACGCCAGCGCGGTCGCGCGCGGCAACCATTCGCGCGGCACCACGGCTGGGATCAACGTGGCCAGGGTCGGCGCTTCAAAGGCGCGGGCCGAACTCATGATGATGATGGTGGCGTAGATCAGCGTCTTGCCGCCCACGCCATGCAGGGCCGCGATCGCCAGCACCAGCGTGGCCAGCGCTTCCAGCGCCATGCACACCGCCACGATCTTGCGGCGGTCATAGCGGTCGGCCACATGGCCCACCACCAGGGTCAGGACCGCCATGGGCAGGAACTGCGCCAGGCCGATCAGCCCCAGGTCCAGCGCGCTGCCGCTCAGCGCATAGATCTGCCAACCCACCGCGACCGAAACGATCTGAAAGGCCAGCGACGCGCCGATGCGCGCGAACAGGTAATGCAGGAAGGCGGGGCGTTGAAGCGGACTGGGAGAGTCGGGGGCAGGCATGGAGGATGGCGCGATGGGCGCGCGACGGGCGCCGGACCCCGCATTCTAGGGACAAGTCGCTGACGGGAAACTAAGAGCGGCTCATGTGTCCCCGGCCGGGCCCGCCGTCACGCCTTGGGCCAATACGTCCCAAAGCTCCACAAATTGCCTTCCGGATCGCGGCAAGCGAACTCGCGGCTGCCGTAGGCGGTGTCGTAGGGCGGGGTTTCGATGGTGGCGCCGCTGGCCTGGACTTGCGTGTGCAGGGCGTCGGGATCGTCCACGGCCAGATACAGCGCGTCGGTGCGGCGTCCTTGCAGGTCGCCCACCAGCTTGCCGTGGGCGTCGTCGCGGTCCGGGCCCAGCATCAGCATGGAACTGCCATAGGCCAATTCCGCATGTTGCACGGCGCCGTCGTCGCGGTAGACGGCGTGCTCGGTGAACCCCAGCACGCCGGTCAGCCAGCGGATCATCGCATCTGCGTCGCGGCAGCGCAGGGTCGGAAACAGGCGGGGCGCCGCCGATTCGGGTGACTTGGCACTCATCATGGGTACTCCCGTGGATAAGCAGGAGCGCCCATGATGCACCCGCGGGCGGCGCGGAGGATGACGATTTTGTTACTGCGCGCCTGGCTACTCGCCGATGGCGACCAGCTCGGCTCCTTCCGCCACCTGATCGCCCACGCCGTAGAACACTTCCGAGACCTTGCCGTCGGCGGGCGCGGAAATGGTGTGCTCCATCTTCATGGCTTCCATCACCAGCAGCGGCTGGCCCTTTTCCACGGTGTCGCCAGCCTTGACCGAGATCGAGATGATCTTGCCGGGCATGGGAGCCGTAAGGCCGCCGCCGTGTTCGCCCTGGGTGTCCTGCGAATGCGCCAGGGGATCGTAGAGGTCCAGCACGTGCACGCCGCCTTCGCCGAAGACGTGGGCTTTTTCGGCGTGCAGCACGACGGTGCCGGCGCTTTCATGGCCGTCCAGCGTGATGCGCAGGCCATAGGCCAGATTGGGGTTGGCGCTGGCGTGGGCGCGCCACAGGAAGGCTTGCGGGCCCGAGCCGCTGTCCAGGGTCCAGGCGCCACCCTGGCGGGCGACGGTGACGTGGCGGGTCTCGCCGTTGTCCACCCATTGCAGCTGGCGCTGGTAGCGGCCGCCCAGGCGCCAGCCGTCGCGCGCGTCCCAGGGATCAGCAGGCTGCTTGCCGCCGGCGGCGCCCGGCTGCGCCAGGCCCTGGCGCACCAGCACGGCGGCGCAGGCCAGCGCCAGCGTGGCGGGACTGGCGGCTTGGGGTTCGGGCAGCAGCGTGGCGCGCTGGCGTTCGATCAGGCCGGTGTCCAGGTCCGCGGCGGCGAAGGCGCTGTCCTGCATCAGGCGCGACAGGAAGGCCACGTTGGTCTGCACGCCCACGGCCTGCGTCTGGGCCAGGGCCTGCAGCATGCGGGCGCGGGCCTGGTCGCGGTCGGCGCCGTGCACGATCAGCTTGGCGATCATGGGGTCGTAGAACGGCGTGATGGTGTCGCCCATGCGCACGCCGCCGTCGACCCGGATGTCGCCGTTGGCGAACGCGGTGTGCGCCGGCAGCCCCAGGTAGGCCAGCGTGCCGATGGATGGCAGGAAGCCCTTTTCCGGATTCTCGGCGTAGATGCGGGCCTCGATGGCGTGGCCCTGGATGCGCAGGTCTTCCTGGCGCGCGGGCAGCGGCTGGCCGGCGGCCACGCGCAGTTGCCATTCGACCAGGTCGTGGCCCGTGATCATTTCGGTGACCGGGTGCTCGACCTGCAGGCGCGTGTTCATTTCCATGAAGTAGAACCGGCCGTCGGGTTCGGCGATGAACTCCACCGTGCCCGCACCCACGTAGCCCACGGCGCGCGCGGCGGCCACGGCGGCTTCGCCCATGGCGCGGCGGCGCTCTTCGGTCATGCCGGGCGCGGGCGCTTCCTCGATCACCTTCTGGTGGCGGCGCTGAACCGAGCAATCGCGCTCGAACAGGTAGACGCAGTTGCCATGCGTGTCGGCGAACACCTGGATTTCGATGTGGCGCGGCTTCTGCAGATAGCGTTCGATCAGCACGCGGTCGTCGCCGAAGCTGGAGGCGGCCTCGCGCTGGCAGGAGGCCAGGGCGTCGAGGAACGCGCCCGACGATTCGACCACGCGCATGCCCTTGCCGCCGCCGCCGGCGCTGGCCTTGATCAGCACGGGGTAACCGATGGCGTCGGCCTGGGTCTTGAGGAATTGCGGGTCCTGGTTGTCGCCGTGGTAGCCAGGCACCAGCGGCACGCCGGCCTTTTCCATCAACGACTTGGCGGCGGACTTGCTGCCCATGGCGGCGATGGCGGAGGCCGGCGGGCCGACAAAGGCGATGCCGGCTTTTTCGGCGGCTTCGGCAAAGGCTTCGTTCTCGGAGAGGAAGCCGTAGCCGGGGTGGATGGCGCCCGCGCCGGTATCGCGCGCGGCTTGCAGGATGGCGTCGGCGCGCAGGTAGCTGGCGCGCGGCTCCGAGCCGCCGATGTACACGGCCTGGTCGCAGGCGGCGACGTGGCGGGCGTTGGCGTCGGCGTCGGAATACACCGCGACGGTGCGGATGCCCATGCGGCGGGCGGTGGCGGCCACGCGGCAGGCGATTTCACCGCGGTTGGCAATCAGCAAAGTGTCGAACATGGATGTCATCCAGGCTGAAATTATTCTTGGGCTGCAATGGGGGCGGCCATGCCGTCCTACATGCGGAACACGCCGAACTTGGTGTCCTCGATGGGCGCGTTCAAGGCCGCCGACAAGGCCAGGCCCAGCACGCGGCGCGTGTCGGCCGGGGCGATGATGCCGTCGTCCCACAGCCGCGCGGTGGCGTAGTAGGGATGGCCTTCGCGTTCGTACTGTTCGCGGATCGGCGCCTTGAAGGCGGTTTCCTCATCGGCCGACCACTGACCGCCGCGGGCCTCGATGCCGTCGCGCTTGACCGTGGCCAAGACGCTCGCGGCCTGTTCGCCGCCCATGACCGAGATGCGGGCGTTGGGCCACATGAACAGCATGCGCGGCGAATAGGCGCGGCCGCACATGCCGTAGTTGCCAGCGCCGAACGAACCGCCGATCAGCACGGTGAACTTGGGCACGTTGGCGGTGGCCACCGCCGTCACCATCTTGGCGCCGTGGCGGGCGATGCCTTCGTTTTCGTACTTGCGGCCGACCATGAAGCCGGTGATGTTCTGCAGGAACACCAGCGGGATCTTGCGCTGCGCGCACAGTTCGATGAAGTGCGCGCCCTTCTGCGCGGACTCCGAGAACAGGATGCCGTTGTTGGCCACGATGCCCACGGGCATACCGTGGATGTGGGCGAAGCCGGTGACCAGCGTGGGGCCGAAGCGCGCCTTGAATTCGTCGAATTCGGAGCCGTCCACGATGCGCGCGATGACCTCGCGCACGTCATAGGGCTTGCGCGTGTCGGCGGGAATGATGCCGTTGAGTTCGCTGGGGTCGTAACGCGGCTCGCGCACCGGGATGGTCGCCAGCGGCTGCGGCTTCTTGCGGTTCAGGCGCGCGACGGCGTTGCGCGCCAGTTGCAACGCATGCATGTCGTTGGCGGCCAGGTGGTCGACCACGCCGGACAGGCGCGTGTGCACGTCGCCGCCGCCCAGGTCCTCGGCGCTGACTTCTTCGCCGGTGGCGGCCTTCACCAGCGGCGGGCCGCCCAGGAAGATGGTGCCCTGGTTTTTGACGATGATGGACTCGTCGCTCATGGCGGGCACGTAGGCGCCGCCGGCGGTGCAGGAGCCCATCACCACGGCGATCTGCGAAATGCCCTGCGCGGACATCTGCGCCTGGTTGTAGAAGATGCGGCCGAAGTGTTCGCGGTCGGGGAAGACCTCGTCCTGCTGCGGCAGGTTGGCGCCGCCCGAATCCACCAGGTAGACGCAGGGCAGATGGTTCTGCGCGGCGATTTCCTGCGCGCGCAGATGCTTCTTGACCGTCATCGGGTAGTAGGTGCCGCCCTTGACCGTGGCGTCGTTGCAGACGATCACGCATTCCGTGCCGGCCACGCGGCCGATGCCGGTGATGACGCCCGCGCCGGGGGCTTCGCCGCCGTACATGCCGTGAGCCGCCATCGGCGACAGTTCCAGGAACGGCGTGCCCGGATCGATCAGGTGCTCGACGCGGTCGCGCGGCAGCAGCTTGCCGCGCGCCACGTGCTTGGCGCGAGCGGCTTCGCTGCCGCCCAGCGCGGTATGGGCCAGTTGCTGATTCAGATCGTCCAGCTGCGCCTGCATGGCCTGCGCATTGTCGGTGTAGTCCTGCGACCGCGGATTGATGCGGGATTCGATGATGGGCATGGGGTTCCACCCGTCCTGCTTGTTGGAAATTTGAAGGCGCTCGTGGAGCGGTTTGTCTCGCTGCCCGGTGGGCCGGGCATTCTTGTCGGTTAGGGGCACCGAAGAGGGATTTCGTTGCGCCTTTCCTGTACGGCGCGCGACCGACCCGTCGCGCTACGACGCCATGCAAGAAAGGCGCAGCGGAATCCATCGAAAGCCGGGAGGCCGAAGCCTCCCGGCGTTGCGTCAGACCATCTCGATCGCCATGGCGACGGCTTCGCCGCCGCCGATGCACAGCGTGGCCACGCCGCGCTTGCCGCCGGTCTTGCGCAGCGCGCCGACCAGGGTGGCCATCAGGCGGGCGCCGGACGCGCCGATCGGGTGGCCCAGGGCGGTGGCGCCGCCGTGGACGTTGACCTTGTCATGCGGCAGCTTGAAGTCGGCCATGGCAGCCATGGTGACCACCGCGAAGGCTTCGTTGATTTCGTAGAGGTCCACGTCCTCGGCCTTCCAGCCGGTCTTGGCGAACAGGTTCTTCAACGCGCCCACGGGGGCGGTGGTGAACCAGTTCGGCTCTTGCGAGTGCTGGCTGTGGGCGACGATGCGGGCCAGGGGCTTGACGCCCAGCTTTTCCGCGGTGGAGGCACGCATCAGCACCATGGCGGCGGCGCCGTCGGAGATCGACGAGGAGTTGGCGGCGGTGACGGTGCCGTCCTTCTTGAAGGCGGGCTTGAGCGTGGGGATCTTTTCCGGCATGGCCTTGGTGGGGGCTTCGTCGGTGTCGATCACGGTGTCGCCCTTGCGGCCGGCCACGGTCACGGGGGCGATTTCCCACTTGAAGCTGCCGTCTTCCGACGCGGCGCGGGCGCGGCGCAGCGATTCCAGCGAGAACGCGTCCTGCTGTTCGCGGGTGAAGGAATACTTGGCGGCGCAGTCCTCGGCGAACACGCCCATGGCCTTGCCCTTGTCGTAGGCGTCTTCCAGGCCGTCCAGCGCCATGTGGTCATACACGGTGTTGTGGCCGTAGCGGTAGCCCTGGCGGCCCTTGAGCAGCAGGTAGGGGGCGTTGCTCATGCTTTCCTGGCCGCCGGCGACGACGATGTTGGCGCTGCCCGCGGCCAGCAGATCATGGCCGAACATGGCGGCCTTCAGGCCCGAACCGCAGACCTTGTGGATGGTGGTGCAAGCCACGCCCAGCGGCAGGCCGGCACCCAGCGCTGCCTGGCGCGCCGGGGCCTGGCCCTGGCCGGCCTGCAGCACGTTGCCCATGATGACTTCTTCGACTTGCTCGGGCTTGATGCCGGCGCGTTCGACGGCGGCCTTGATGGCGATCGAGCCCAGCTCGTGCGCGGCCAGGCCGGACAAGGCGCCCAGCATGCCGCCCATGGGCGTGCGGGCGACGGAAACGATGACGATGGGATCTGACATGGCTAGCTCCTGTGAGGGTCGGGACAGCTCTGGGGTTACGAGGCCGCGGGTTCGCCCGTAGGGCGTTCCGGACGCAGGCGTCTGTCCGTATCGTAAGGGAAAAATTCTTCAATCCGGCCCTGCGCCACATGGGCGCGGCAGGCCTGCCACCACTCCGGTTCCAGCAGGTCGGAATGGTGACGCATGAAGGCGCCGCGCACGCGCGGGTCGCCTAGCAGAAAGCGTCCGAATTCTTCGGGAAAGACATCATTCGGACCGATGGCATACCAGGGTTCGGACGCCAGCTCCGCCTCTTCGTTGGGAGCGGGCGGAATGCGCCGGAAATTCATTTCTGTCATGCGCTGGATTTCGTCGTAATCGTAGAAAACGACTCGGCCCAGGCGCGTGACGCCGAAGTTCTTGTAAAGCATGTCCCCGGGGAAAATATTGGCCGCCGCCAGTTGGCGGATGGCGTCCCCGTATTCGCGCACGGCCGGGTCCAGCAGCGCATCCGACGCCTGGCGCAGGTAGATGTTCAGCGGGGTCATGCGCCGTTCGATGTAGACATGGCGGATGACCACCGTGTCGCCGGTTTCCTCTATCAGGCTGGGCACCAGCCGGCGCAATTCTTCCAGCAGCGCGGGTGCAAAGCGTGCGCGCGGCAGCGCCACCTGTGAGTATTCCCAGGTGTCGGCCATGCGGCCGACGCGATCGTGCAGCTTCACCATCTGGTACTTGCGGCGCACGGTGGCATGGTCCATGCCGTCCTTGTCGATGCGGTCCTTGATGAGCTTGAACACGTAGGGATAGGACGGCAGCGTGAACACGCACATCACCATGCCCTTGATGCCGGGGGCGATGTCGAAGGCGTCGCGCGAATGGGCCAGGTGGTGCAGGAAGTCGCGGTAGAACAGCGTCTTGCCCTGCTTCTGCAGGCCGATCATGGTGTAGAGCTCGGCCTTGGGCTTGCGTGGCAGCAGGCTGGACAGGAAATTCACCACCGCGGCCGGCGTTTCCATGTCCACCAGGAAATAGGCGCGAGTGAAGCTGAACAGCGTGCTCAGGTCGTCGGCGCCCAGCAGCAGCGCGTCCAGCACGACCTGGCCCGCCGGGTTGCGCATCAGCGCCACCGCAAAGGGATACACCGTGCCCTGGTTGATCAGGCGGCCGACGATGTAGGCGCCCTTGTTGCGGAAGAACAGCGAGCCCAGCGCGTGGATCTGGCAGTCGCTGGCGATGCGGCGGCCGACGTGGCGCGGCAAGATCGCGCGCAACTGCTTGACCGCGGCGCGCGCCAGCAACCGGGTGTCGCGGGGCAAGTCTTCGAAGGGCAGCGCCAGCCCGAAGTCCGCCACCATGCGGATCAGGCTTTTTTCCAGCCCGTCGGTGGCGGGGTAATACACCCGGTACGAGGGGATGCTGCTGTCCAGGTAGTCGGTGGCGATGGCCGGGCGGACGAACAGGAAGGCGTTGTGGAAATAATCGCGGTGCAGGATGCGGCAGGACACCGAGTTGAAAAACGTCTCGGCGCATTCGGGCTGGCGGTGGTCGCCCAGCAGGCCCACGAATTCCTGTTTGATCTGCTGCCAGAACGCGGTCTGCTCGTCGCTCAGGTTGGGTGCTGCGCTACCGTTGGCGCCCACCGCGCCTTCGGGGCGGCCGCGCAGCACGCCTTCCAGTTGGGTGGCGCATTCGCGCACCCGCATGTCGTAGTACTCGATGCGCTCGCGCGACAGGCGCTGGATGCCGTGCCAGTCGCCGGATTCGAACAGCGCCTTGGCGCGCTGGGCGCTGTAGCGGAACAGCGCGTAATGGCGGTCGAAGCCCGCCAGGATCAGCCGTGCGACGTCCAGCGGCGAGGGGCCCGGAGCGGGCGCCTGCTCGATGTGCTGGACGTCGGACATGCGGATCATGGCGGCGTCGCTCAGGCGGTTTCGTTGAACAGTTCGCGGCCGATCAGCATGCGGCGGATTTCGCTGGTGCCGGCCCCGATTTCGTACAGCTTGGCATCGCGCCACAGGCGGCCCACCGGGTATTCGTTGATGTAGCCGTTGCCGCCCAGGATCTGCACGCCCTCGCCCGCCATCCAGGTGGCTTTCTCGGCGGTGTACAGGATCAGCGCGGCGCAGTCCTTGCGCACCTGGCGCACGTGCTCGGCGCCCAGGCGGTCCAGGTTCTTGCCGACCTGGTAGCAGAAGGCGCGGCTGGCCTGCAGCGTGGTGTACAGGTCCGCGACCTTGCCCTGGATCAGCTGGAATTCGCCGATGGCCTGGCCGAACTGCTTGCGGTCATGGATATAGGGGACGACCACGTCCATCACGGCCTGCATGATGCCCACCGGGCCGCCGGACAGCACCGCGCGTTCGTAGTCCAGGCCGCTCATCAGCACCTTGACGCCGCCGTTGACCTGGCCCAGCACGTTCTCTTCCGGGATTTCGCAGTCCTGGAACACCAGTTCGCCGGTATGGCTGCCGCGCATGCCCAGCTTGTCCAGCTTTTGCGCCACGGAAAAGCCCTTGAAGCCCTTTTCCACCAGAAAGGCGGTGATGCCGCGCTGGTGCGCTTCGGGATCGGTCTTGGCGTAGACCACCAGGGTGTCGGCGTCCGGGCCGTTGGTGATCCACATCTTGGTGCCGTTCAGCACGTAGCGGTCGCCCTTCTTGTCGGCGCGCAGCTTCATGCTGACCACGTCGGAACCGGCGCCCGGCTCGCTCATGGCCAGGGCGCCCACGTGTTCGCCAGAAATCAGCTTGGGCAGGTACCTGGCTTTCTGGGCGGCGGTGCCGTTGCGGTTGATCTGGTTCACGCACAGATTGGAGTGCGCGCCGTAGGACAGGCCGATGGAGGCGCTGGCGCGGGAGATTTCCTCCATCACGACCATATGGGCCAGATAGCCCATGTTGGCGCCGCCATATTCCTCGTCGGCCGTCATGCCCAGCACGCCGAGTTCGCCGAATTTGCGCCAGAGGTCCATGGGGAACTGGTCGCTGCGGTCGACTTCTGCGGCGCGCGGCGCGATCTCGGCCAGTGCGAAATTACGCACCGCGTCGCGCAGCATGTCCAGATCTTCGCCCAGGTCGAAGTTCAGGCCGGGAAGGTTCATCGCTGTCTCCGTGATAGTAGGTACTTACTATTTTGTGGGCGCCCGTGTCCGGCGCCAGCTTGCCGCGCGTGGCTCATGATGCGCCGATCGGCCATCGCCGCGCAATGATGCACTGCAAATATTACGTTTACGTAAACGTAAATTGGAGTCGGGTTATCCCTAGGTAATTCAGCCCTGCCCAGGGAGTTGCGCTGAGTAAGATGCCAGCCGATCCTTGAATCCTGAATCATTGCGATGGAGTCTGCCGTGCTCGAACTATCCAACCTGGACGAAATTGTGGCGCTGCGGCGCGACATCCACATGCATCCGGAGCTTTGCTACGAAGAGCACCGCACGGCTAAGGTGGTGGCGGACACGCTGCGCGGCTGGGGCATCGAGACCCACACCGGCATCGCCAAGACCGGCGTGGTCGGCGTGATCAAGCGCGGCACGTCGGATCGCGCCATCATGCTGCGCGCCGACATGGACGCCCTGCCCATGCAGGAAGAGAACCAGTTCGAACACCGCTCGCGCCACGACGGCAAGATGCACGGCTGCGGCCACGACGGCCACACCGCCATGCTGCTGGCCGCCGCGCGCCATCTGCAGGCCGAAGGCGGCTTCGACGGCACCGTGTACCTGTGCTTCCAGCCGGCCGAGGAAGGCGGCGCGGGCGGCCGGGCCATGATCCAGGACGGCCTGTTCGAGCGCTTCCCCTGCGAAGCCGTGTTCGGCCTGCACAACTGGCCGGGGCTGCCCGCCGGATCCATCGGCGTCTGTTCCGGCCCGATGATGGCGGCCGCCAACGGTTTCAAGATCACCGTGCGCGGCAAGGGCGGCCATGCGGCCGCGCCGCAGGACTGCAGCGATCCGGTGCCGGCGCTGTTCGCCATCGGCCAGTCGTTGCAGACCATCCTCACGCGCAGCAAGCGTCCGCTGGACGCCGCCGTGCTGTCGATCACCCAGGTGCAGGCCGGCGGCAGCGTGATCAACGTCATCCCCAACAGCGCCTGGCTGGGTGGCTCGGTACGCGCTTACAGCACCGCGGTGGTCGACCTGATTGAACGCCGCATGAACGAGATCGCCGGCAACATCGCCGCCGCGCACGGCTGCGAGGCCGACGTGTTCTTCGAGCGCCGCTATCCGGCGCTGGTGAACACCGTGGCTGAAACCGAGTTCTGCATGGAAGTCATGCGCGAGGTCGTGGGCGAGGACAAGGCAATGGTGATCGAGCCGGCCATGGCCTCGGAAGATTTCGCCTTCCTGCTGCAGGAAAAGCCCGGCTGCTACGTGTTCCTGGGCAACGGCGACGGCGAGCACCGCATGGCCGGCCACGGCCTGGGTCCCTGCATGCTGCACAACGCCAGCTACGACTTCAATGACTCCCTGATTCCGGCTGGCGCGTCGTACTGGGTACGCCTGGCGCAACGCTATCTGGCCTGATGTGCTTCACGCCTTTCGTTTTATCTGACGCAGTGCCACGCAACATTACCAGGACGATATGAAAAAGAAGACATTGCTGATCAAGGCCGCGGGGGCGGCCTTGGCAATCATGGCCAGCGGCGCCATGGCGCAAAACTGGCCGGCCAAGCCCGTGACGCTGGTCGTGCCCTACACCGCCGGCGGCAGCGCCGATGCGATCGGACGCCGCCTGGGCGACGTCCTGCGCAAGGAAAGCAACGTAACCGTCATCGTCGAGAACAAGCCGGGTGCGGGCGCCTCCGTCGGCACCGACTTCGTGGCACGCGCACAGCCGGACGGCACCACGCTGCTGCTGGCCTCCACCAGCCCGCTGACGATCTTCCCGCATCTGGCCAAGACCAACTATGACCCGATGAAGGACCTGACGCCCGTGGCCAGCGTGGCGGTAGCGCCCGTCGCCATCGTCGCCACCAAGGCGCTGCCGGTGAAGGACTTCGCCGGCTTGATCGACTACGCCAAGTCGCATCCCGACGGCGTGCGCTACGGCACGCCGGGCCAGGGCACCGTGGCCCACATCGGCATGTCGGCCGTCACGGCGCAGACCGGCACCAAGATGCTGCACGTGCCTTACCGCGGCAACAGCCAGGCGCTGACCGACGGTTTGGGCGGCGTGGTCGAGCTGCTGGTGGTCAATAGCGACGTGGTGCTGCCGCACGTTGCCAGCGGTGCGCTCAAGCCGCTGGCCGTGATGGCGCCCGAGCGCCTGGCCGCATGGCCGGACGTGCCCACCATGGCGGAACTGAAGATGCCGCAGGCGCAGTACTACTCCAACTTCGGCGTGTTCGCGCCGGCCAATCTGCCGCCGGCCGTCGCGCAGCCGCTGCAGGCCGCCTTGGCCAAGGCGGTGGCCAGCGCCGAATTCCAGGAACTGCTGGCCAAGTCCTACCTGCAACCGGGCACCGCCACGGGCGAGGCCTTCGCCAAGCAGGTGCAGGCGGAATTCGCGAACAACGCGCGAGTCATCAAGGAAGGCAACATCAAGGCCGAATAAGCTCTGCCTGGCAAAAAAGCGCGCGACCCCTGGGGGTTAGGCGCGCTTTTTTTTTGAGCCGGCCCAAGACCGCGGACGCTTCGAGAGGCTTGCCGCAGCCTACGCGCTGCGCGGCCCGAACATGATCACCATCATTCCGGCCAGGCACAGCCCCACGCCCAGCCAGTCGCTCATGCTGGGCCGCACGCCGTCCACGGCCCACAGCCACAGCAGCGCCATGCCGATGTACACGCCGCCATACGCCGCATAGACGCGGCCCGAAGCCGTGGGGTGCAGCGTCAGCAGCCAGGCGAACAGCGCCAGGCTGGCGGCCGCCGGCGCGAGCAGCCAGATGGAATGGCCTTTGCGCAGCCAAAGATAAGGCAGATAGCAGCCGACGATCTCGGCCAGCGCCGTCAGGATGAACAGCGCGAGGGTTTGCAGGGCGCCCATGCGCGTCCCGCTAGGGCTTTTGCGCGAGCAGCTCGCGGCATTGCTGTTCCTGCTGCGCGATCTCGCGCAGGGTATCCTCGATGTCGCGGCGCTGTTGTTCCAGCGTGGAGCGGTGCTGTTCCAGCACGCTCAGGTACTGGCGCAGCTGGACCGCGGTGTCGCCCGGCCCGTCGTACATGTCGATCAAGGTCAGGATCTCGGACAATTGCAGGCCCAGGCGCTTGCCGCGCAGGGCCAGCTTCAGGCGCGTGCGGTCGCGCGGCCCGAAGATGCGGTTGCGTCCTTCGCGCGCCGGGCTGACGATCCCCTGGTCTTCATAGAAGCGGATCGTGCGGGGCGTGACGTCGAACTCGCGCGAGAGTTCAGAGATGGTCCAGGTTGACGGGGACATGCGGCGTGTGGCAGTTTACGTAAACGTAAATTATGATGACTTGACCCAATCGTCAAGCGTGGAGGAGAGGCAATGAATCCGAACGAACAGAAACTGCAGTACCCCTGGGCCGATTTCCAGCCCGAAGCCGGCCGTTCGCACGTGGTGGCGGATGGGGTCAAGTGGATCAGGATGCCTCTGCCGTTCGCGCTGGATCATATCAACCTCTGGCTGCTGCGCGACAACATCGACGGCCGCGACGGCTGGACCATCGTCGACTGCGGCATCACCCGCGATGAAGTGAAGACGCTGTGGGAACGGGTATTCGAGACCGAACTCGAAGGCCTGCCGGTGCTGCGCGTGATCGTCACCCACATGCATCCCGACCACATCGGCCTGGCGCACTGGTTGTGCGAACGCTGGAATGCGCCCCTGTGGATGACGATGACGGACTTCATGGTGGCCTCGCTGTGGTCCTCGCGCCGTGGCGAAGCCGGCGGCGGCCCGGGCGGCCAATCGGCGGTGGACCACTTCGCGCGCCATGGCCTGACTGACCTCGACGCGCAGGAGCAGATCCGCCAGCGCGCCAATTACTACCCCAACCTGGTGCCGGCCGTGCCCGCGCGCTACACCCGCATCCTGCATGGCGACGCGGTGCGCATCGGCGGGCGCGACTGGCGCGTCATCGTGGGCTATGGCCACGCGCCTGAACACGCGTCGCTGTATTCCGCCGACCTGCGCGTGCTGATCTCCGGCGACATGGTGCTGCCGCGCATTTCCACCAACGTCAGCGTGTTCGACTACGAGCCCGACGCCAATCCCCTGCCTCTGTACCTGCGTTCGCTGGACGGCTACGCCGACCTACCCGAAGACACGCTGGTGCTGCCTTCGCACGGCCGGCCTTTCAAGGGTCTGCACGAGCGCATCGCGCAACAGCACGAACACCACCGCGACCGCCTGGCGGAAGTGCTGGAAGCCTGTGCGGTCCAGCCGCAATCGACCACCGACATCGTGCCGGTGTTGTTCAAGCGCAAGCTGGACCTGCACCAGCTGACCTTCGCCATGGGCGAAGCGCTGGCGCACCTGCATGCGCTGTATTTCGAAGGCAAGCTCAAGCGCGCGCTGGGCGCGGACGGCATCATGCGGTTTTCGGCTGCCTGAGCGCCGTCTCAGTCCAGCGTTACGCCCGTGTCGGCGTTCAGCTTGAGGATGATCGGAAGATAGGTCTGGTACTCGGCCAGGGCTTCGTCGGGCAGGTTCCCGATCGGTTCCAGGTCCATCGCGAGCAGCCTGTCGCGGACCTCGGGGCTCTGCACCGTAGCGCTGACCTCGCGACCCAGCCGCTCGACGACGTGTGCGGGCGTTTGGGCCGGGGCCAGCAGCGTCGTCGGTGCAATGGCCCGGTAAGCGTCATCGTTGTAGCCCGACTCGGCCATGCTTGGGACGTTCGGCAGGCTGCTGATCCGCTTGCTGCCGAGCACGGCGAGGGCCCGTATCTTGCCGGTGGCAAGGGGCTGCTTGAGCGTGAACAGGGAGGCCAGGGCAACGTCGATCTGGCCGCCAAGCAACGCCGTCATGATCGGCAGCTCGCCCTTGTAGGGTACGTTCAGGATGTCGATGCCGTAGGTCTTGTTCATGTAGTGCTGAATGAGGTGCGGTGTGGAGCCTGGTCCCCACGATCCCATTCGGAGCGCGCCTGGTTCCCTTCTTGCATACGCGATCAGCTCATCGATGTTCCTGACGGGTAACGCACTGTTGATCACGATCACTCCCGTACCCTTGGCGATATCGGAGACCGGCCGCAACTCGGTGCGCGGATCGTAGGGCAGCTTCTTGAAGAGCACCAGGTTGGCGGTGATCGGGGAGGCCAGCGTCAATAGCAGGGTGTAGCCGTCCGGGGCCGATTTGGCGACGTAATTGGTCGCGATGATGCCGCTTGCGCCAGGCTTGTTCTCCACGAGCACGGGCTGGCCGAGCCGCTTGCCCAGGCCTTCGGCAACCGAGCGTGCGATGGTATCGACCTGCCCGCCGACCTGGTAAGGCACGATCAGATGCAAGGGCCTGGTTGGATAGTCGGTCTGGGCGCGCGCGGACAAGGGCAGGATAGCCAGCGCGGCGGCAAGCAATCCGACCGGTGTGGCAACCGCCGCCAGCGCTTGGGCAGCGGGTTTCCAGTACAAATGTTTGTTTTGCTTCATGGCCACTCTCCTTGCGCCGCAAGAGGTGGCTATCGGCGTCCATGCCTAGGCCTGTGTTGGGGCGGTGCGGCAATCTTGGACTGTGGGCGCCGGTCCGCAAACTGCAAATTCCGCATGTACATATGGGAAATACACAGGGCGCGCGCAGCGCAGGTGGGTCGGGAAGGGTTTTCGCCGCCTCTTCAACGCGAGGCGGTCGCCAGCCGCACGGCCAACCCGACAAACACCAGCGCGGCGATCCGGTTCAACCAGCGCTTGGCCGTCACCGAACGCTGCAGCAGCTCCCCGAACGCACCCGAAAAGAATGCGATGGCGCCGAACACCAGCAGCGTGGACACCATGAACACCGCGCCCAGCTGCATGGTCTGCAAGCCCACGCGGCCCAGCGCCGGTGAGGTGAACTGCGGCAGGAAGGCGAAGAAGAACAGCAGCACCTTGGGATTGGTCAGGTTCATCACGATGCCGCGGCGATACAGCGCACCGGGCTTCATGGGTTCGGGGCGCTTGCCGTCCTCGGATTCGACCGGCGCGCGCAGGATCTGCCATGCCAGATAGGCCAGGTAGGCGGCGCCGGCCAGCTTGAGCGCCGTGAAGGCCATGGGCGATGCCGCGAACACGGCCGCCAGCCCAACGGCCACGGCGGCCGTATGCCCCAGCAGCCCCGTGCACAGCCCCAGCACCACGAACATGCCGGCCTTGCGTCCCCAGATGGCGGATTGCATCAGCACGAACAGGTTGTCCGGCCCTGGAGTCAGGGCCAGCAGGACGGCAATGCCGAAGAATGCGATCAGGGTGTCGATGGGCAGCATGGGGGTCGCCTGGAACGGTTCGACCGGCTTCGGAAGGCCGGAAGTGGCATCATAAAGGGAAAGACGTGCCCATCATGCATGCCGCATGCGTCCCTGGCGGGGCGTGTGCGACCCGATCAGGAGAGACAACCGCCATGCCACCATCCGCCATGCCGAATTCCCCGCAGCCCTTGCAGGCCGCCGACGCACGCCCCGATGCCGCGCTCGAGGCGTGGCTGCATGCGCGCCACAGCTGCCGCGCCTTCCTGCCCGAACCGGTCGGGCGCGGCACCATCGAGCGCATCCTGGATCTGGCGCAGCGCGCCGCGTCCTGGTGCAACTGCCAGCCCTGGCAGGTGACGATCACGGAAGGCGCGGGTACGGAACGCCTGCGCGACGCGCTGCAACGCCGCGCGGAACAGTCTGGCTTTACGCCGGATTTTCCGTTTCCGCGCGAGTATCAGGGCGAGTACCTGGCCCGTCGGCGCGAATCAGGCTTCCAGCTGTATGGCGCGGTCGGCGTGGCGCGCGGCGACCGCGAGGCATACCGCCGCCAGGAAATGCGCAATTTCCAGCTGTTCGACGCACCGCACGTGGCCATCATCACCACCGACGAGGCGCTGGGCGAATACGGCGCGATGGATTGCGGCGGCTATGTGGCCAATTTCCTGCTGGCGGCCCAGGCCAATGGCGTGGCGACCGTCGCCCAGGCATCCCTGGCCATGTACCCGGAAGTGCTGCGCGAGGAACTCGGCATCGCCGCGGACCGCCGCGTGGTCTGCGGCATTTCCTTCGGTTATGCCGACACGGCGCACCCCGCCAACAGCTATCGCACCAGCCGCGCCCCGCAATCCGAAACCGTTACCTGGATCGGCGAATAGGGACAGGCTGCGCCTGGCCTGATATGGTTCATCCTGATCGCTTTTATTCCGCCCCTGTCCATACGCAAGCAGTCCACTGAAGATGCCCACCAAACACATCGATACGCTTCTGCAGCACGCAGGCACCGCCCCGTTCAACCCTGAAACCGGCACGGCGCCGGTGCCCCTGCCGCCGATGCGGGCCAGCACGGTGCGCTTCGAGAACCTCGCCGCGCTTGAAAAGGCCCAGCGCGACAAGGCGGCAGGCGGCCGCGCCTCCACCTACGGGCGCATGGGCATGGACACGCATGCGGCGCTGGAAGAAGTCTTCACCCAGCTCGAAGGCGGTACGCATTGCTACCTGGCGTCCTCGGGCCTGTCGGCGATGACCATGGTCATGATGGCTCTGTGCTCGGCCGGCGACCACGCACTGATCTCGGACTGCGTCTATGGTCCGATGCGCGAACTCGACGACGCGGTGCTCAAGCGCATGAACATCGAGATCACCTACTTCGCGGCTGGCGAGGATCTCGAAGCGCTGGTGCGTCCCAACACCAAGCTGCTGTACGTGGAGTCGCCGGGATCGCTGTTGTTCGAGATGCTGGACATGGGCGCCATGGCCGCTTTCGCGCAGAGCCACGGGCTGGTGCTGGCCACCGACAACACCTGGGGTTCGGGCTACATCTACCGTCCGCTGACGCTGGGCGCGCAGGTGTCTGTCATCGCCGGCACCAAGTACGTGGGCGGGCATTCGGACCTGATGCTGGGCGCCGTCGTCACCAATGACGAACAGATAGCCCGCAAGCTCAACCGCACGCAGTACGCCATGGGCTATTCGATCAGCGCTGACGACGCCTGGCTGGCCTTGCGCGGCGTGCGCACCATGCCCATCCGCATGGCCCAGCATGCGCGCCATGCCATGCAGGTGTGCGAGTTCTTCAAGAGCCGTCCCGAGACCGTGCGCCTGTTCCACCCGGCCTGGCCGCAGGATCCCGGCCACGCCCTGTGGCAGCGCGATTGCACCGGCTCCAATGGCATGCTGTCCGTCGAGCTGCGCCTGTCGCCGGCGGCGGCGCGCGTGTTCGTGGATTCACTGACGCTTTTCGGCATCGGTTTTTCCTGGGGAGGCTACGAAAGCCTGGTGCAGCTGGTGTCGGGCAAGGACCTGGCCAAGCACCGCTACTGGGGCGAAGGCGACAACGCCCTGGTGCGGCTGCATATCGGCCTGGAATCGCCGGACGACATCATTGCCGACCTGACCCAGGCGCTGGAAAAAGCCGCGGCCGTCCAGGGCTGAACGACGCAAGGCGCGGCGGCCTCAGGCGGCCGCGCTACGTATCCACGCGCCGATGCGCGCGGCGATGTCGTCGCTGTTGTCGTCCATCATGGGCATGTGCGAATTGCCGGCAATGCCCATGTCGGCCAGGCGCCAGGTTTGTACGCGGGCGCCTTGGCGCGCCAGCTCATCGGCATAGGCCTGGCCGGTGGCGCACAGCTTTTCCCAAAGCGGCGTCGCGTCCAGGTAGTCGCCATAGACGAACAGAAAGGGCTTGTCCGCCACGGCTTGGGCCGTCACCTCGGACGAGTAGCCCGAGGGTTCGATGCCGATGACGCCGCGCACCAGGTCCGGCCGCGCATGCAGGGCGCGGTAGGCGACTTCGCCGCCGTGGCTGTGCGCCATCACCAGGCAAGGTCCGACGCGGTCGAGCACCGCGCAGAATCCCCGTAGGGCCGCATCGTTATTGCCCAGCCAGCGCGGTACCGCGTGGCGGATGAATTCGTCGAACGCGGCGACCGGAAAGCGCTGCCCTTCGAACGCGCGTCGCGCCGCGTAGTCTTCGGCGCGGCCAAAGCGGAACAGCGTCCAGCTTTCCTCGGCATTGCGGATGATGGGCGGCTCGGGCCAAACCTGTGTGAACGGGGCCCAGCCTGCGCGGCCACGCTCGACGTTGTCCACGACGTACACCGCATGTCCCTGCCGCAGAAAGTGCTGCATCCAGCCGGGCCTGCCGTCGGGCGTCTGCTCCCACATCGCGCCCGTCATGCCGCCGCCATGCAGCAGCACGATGGGCAGCGGATGCGCCAGGCGCGCCGGGATGAAGTACTGCACGTAGGCCTGTTCGAAGTGATACAGGCCGTTGGGGTCATACGCCAGCGATGCGCTCTGCGTGAAGGCGATCTCGCGCGGCGGCAGGCCGTCGATACGCACCTGCCGCCCGCCCGCGTAGAAGCTGCCGAAGTCGGCCAGGGCCACTGCCTCGGGCGGCGCTTGCGTCATGGCTTGACCAGAGGACATTGGCTTTCCGACAAGGGCCAGGCCAGCGCCGCGCCAGGAATGTTGCGCACGATGTTGTAGTAGTCCCAGGGCGCCTTGGACTGCGCCGGCGTCTTGACCTGTGCCAGCATCATGTCGCGCACCACCAGGCCGTCTTCGCGGATGCGTGCGTTCAGGCTGAACGGGTCGTCGATGGGCAGCGATTTCATCTTTGCCATGACGGCATCGGCGTCCACCGTGCCTGCCGCCTTCACGGCTTGCAGGTAATGGCGCACCGAGCCGTAGACGCCTGCCTGCAGGAAGGTGGGCGGACGCCCCACGCGGGCCTCGAACTTCTTGGCGAAGGCGCGCGTGCCGTCGTTCATGTCCCAGTAGGACGGCACGGTCAGGTAGGTTTTCTGCGCGGCTTGCAGGCCCAGGCTGTGCACGTCGGTGATCAGCAGCAGCATGGCCGCCAGCTGCTGCGCGCCGCCGATGCCGAATTCCGCGGCCTGCTTGATGGCCGAGATGGTGTCGCCGCCCGCGTTGGCGATGGCGATGATCTGCGCCTTGGAGGCCTGCGCCTGCAACAGGAAGGATGCGAAGTCCGACGCGTTCAGCGGGTGGTAGACGGTGCCGACGACCTCGCCGCCGTTGGCCTTGACCACGGCCTCGGTGTCGGCCGCCAGCTGCTTGCCAAAGGCGTAGTCGGACGCCAGGATGAACCAGCGCTTGTTGCCCTCGTTGACCACGGCGGTCGCGGTGCCGCGCGACAACGCGTAGGTGGTGTAGGTCCATTGCACGCCGTAGGGCGAGCACTGCGCCTGGGTCAGCGCGGTGGTGCCAGGGCTGGAGAACAGCACCAGCTTCTTCTTGTCGCGCGCGATGCCCTGCACCGCCAGCGCGACCGACGAGTTGGGCACGTCCACGATCACGTCCACGCCGTCGGTGTCGTACCACTTGCGCGCCATGCCGCTGCCGATGTCGGGCCGGTGCTGGTGGTCGCCCGAGACCAGCGAAATCGGCTTGCCCAGCAGGGTGCCGCCCATTTCCTCGATGGCCAGGCGGGCGGCTTCGACCGAGCCGCGGCCGGTGGCGTCGGCGGTGACGCCCGCCATGTCCGTGAGTACGCCGATCTTCACGCCGTCGGTTTCGTTGGCTTGCGCCAGGCCGGCGGCCAGCGCCAGGCACAGGCCCAGCATCGCGCGTTTGCGCGGGAATCGCTGCTTCATTTGTCTTCCACCCATTGTGTGCCGCTGTTGCGGCGATTTGTTGTGCGGAAAGTGTAGCGCGGGCTCGGGCGGGAACCGCAAAGAAAAACGCCCCGGCCGGCAGGCTCGGGGCGTTCGGGATTCCGGCTGGAAAGTATCAGTTGCGCGCCAGCGGGATCAAGCGGGTCACTTCCTTCAGCGCGCCTTCGTAGCTGTTGCCCGCCATGACCGGCGAGGTCATGAACTTGCCACCGACGGCGAACGACGGAGTGCCGTCGATGCGGTAGGCGTCGGCCAGCTGGGTGGCGCGCTGCACCTGCGTCTGCACGCTGAACGAATCGAAGACCGAGTCGAACTTCTCGCGGTCCACGCCCTGCGTGGCGATCCATTCGCCCATCGCCTTCTTGTCGAACAGGCGCTTGTGCTCGCCGTGGATGGCGGCAAAGACCTTGGGGTGCAGATCCGGGCGGTCCAGGGCGAGCAGCGTGTAATAGAGCTGCTGCAACGGCTTCATGCCGGCGTTGAACGCGATCGGAACCTGCTTGAGCACCACGTCCGGCGGCGCGGTCTTGGCCCAGTCTTCAACCATAGGCTCCATGGCGGCGCAGTGCGGGCAGGTGTAGGCGAAGAATTCCAGGACCTCGATCTTGCCCGGGGTGTCCGACGGCAGCGGCGGATTGATGGCGATGGACTGCTGCGTGCCTTGCGCGTGGCTTGCCGGGCTGAAGAATGCCGTGGCGGTCAGCGCGGCCGCGGCCAGGATGCGGATTATCTTGGGGGACAGCATGGATGAGAGGTTCCTGAGTAAAAAGTTACAGACAGGCCCGGGGCCGGATAAGTTCAATGCTTGCGTGCGCGGCGGCCCACATTACTGGCGCACCACCGCAGTTTCGATCTTGTTCTCGCCCAGGCGGCCGCGCGCCCGGTTCATGTCGTCCAGGCGGGCAAAGGGCCCCACCCTGACCCGATTGATGGGCTTGCCGTTCACTTCGGCCTTTTGCACCGCCACCGGCAGGCCCAGCAGGATGATGCGGGCCTTGAGGGACTCGGCGTCGTTCTCGCCCCGGAAGGCGCCAGCCTGCAGGTAATACGTGCCGTTGGCCGCGGAGGCGGTGGCGGCCGGCTTGGGAGCCGGCGCGGGCGCAGCGGCGGGGGCGGCCTTGGAGATAGGCGTGGGCGCCTGGCTGGGGGCGGCGGACGGCGCGGCCGAAGCCGCGGCGGGCGCCTTGGACGTAGGCAGGGTGGCGATCAGCGCGCCCAGGTCGTCCAGCTTGGCGGGGGTGTCATCGCCCTTGGAGGCGGCGGGTCCGCTGGCCTGGCCCGTGCCGGCCCCAGGCAGCGGCGCGGGCGCCGTGGCGGTCGGGCCGGTGGACGGGGTGCCGGCGCCGCCGTCGCGGCCGTACAGGCCGGCGTTGGGGTCCGGCGCCTGGCGCGGGTCCGGCAGCTTGCCGTTGTCGCCCTGGCGGCTGGCCCGGTCGACGAAGGGCACTGGCGCCTTGGTGACGTAGAAGGCGACGACGGCGGCCACGATCAGGCCGATGAGCAAGCCGGCCAGCGCGCCGTACAGGGTGCTGCCGCTTTCGCCGGAGGAACGGCGGGTGGTTTTGCGCTTGGTTGCCATGAACCGATGTTACATCCGCTCGGGCGCCGATACGCCCATCAGCTCCAGCCCGTTGGCCAGCACCTGGCGCGTGGTCGAGGCCAGGCGCAGGCGGGCCAGCTTCAGGGCCGTGTCGTCGACCAGCACGCGCTCGGCGTTGTACCAGGCGTGGAAATCCGAGGCGCAGTCGCGCAGCCAGAAGGCGATGTGGTGCGGCGACAGTTCCTGCGCCGCCAGCGCCACCACGTTGGGGAATTCGGCCAGGCGCTGCATCAGCGCGAATTCGGTCGGCGCGGTCAGCAGCGCCGCGTCGGCCTGGGCCACGTCGGCGGCCGGCATGGCGGCGTTGTTGATGACCGAGCAGATGCGGGCGTGCGCGTACTGGATGTAATAAACGGGGTTCTCGTCGCTCTTGGACAGCGCCAGGTCCACGTCGAACACGAATTCCGTGTCGGCGCGGCGCTGGATCAGGAAGTAGCGCACCGCGTCGCGGCCCACCCAGTCGATCAGGTCGCGCATGGTCACGTAGCTGCCGGCGCGCTTGGAGATCTTGACCTCTTCGCCGCCGCGCATGACCTTGACCATCTTGTGCAGCACGTAGGCCGGGTACTCCTTGGGAATGCCCTCTTCCAGCGCCTGCAGGCCGGCGCGCACGCGCGCCACGGTGCCGTGGTGGTCGCTGCCCTGGATGTTTACGGCGCGATGGAAGCCCCGCTCCCATTTGGCCTTGTGGTAGGCCACGTCCGGCACGAAGTAGGTGTAGCCGCCTTCGCTTTTGCGCATGACGCGGTCTTTGTCGTCACCCGTGCCCAGTTCGGTGGTGCGCAGCCAAAGCGCGCCGCCTTCCTCGTAGGTGTGGCCGCCGGCGATCAGCGCCTTGACGGTCGCTTCGACGCGGCCGGAGGTGTAGAGCGAGCTTTCCAGGTAGTAATTGTCGAATGCCAGGCCGAAGGCCTGCAGGTCCAGGTCCTGTTCGCGGCGCAGATAGGCCACGGCGAAGACGCGGATGTCGTCCAGGTTGTCGACGTTGCCCGTGGCGGTGACGTCCACGCCATCGGAGTGGACGGTCGCGCCGGCCTGGAAGTCGCGCGCGATGTCGGCGATGTAGTCGCCCTTGTAGCCGTCGGCGGGCCACTCGGGGGAATCGGTCGTCAGGCCGCGGGCGCGGGCCTGCACGCTGATCGCCAGGTTCTGGATCTGGTTGCCGGCGTCGTTGTAATAGAACTCGCGGGTGACGTCCCAGCCGATGGCGTCGTACAGGCGGCAGATGGCGTCGCCCAGCGCGGCCTGGCGGGCATGGCCCACGTGCAGCGGGCCGGTGGGGTTGGCCGACACGAATTCGACCAGGATCTTCTCGCCGTTGCGCGGCGCACGGCCGAAGGCGGCGCCCTGCTCGGCCACGGCGGCGATGACGGCCTGGCGCGCGGCGGCGGTGATGCGCAGGTTGATGAAGCCGGGGCCGGCGATTTCAGCGGACTCGATCAGGCCGGCGGCGCCGGGCTGCGCCATCAGGGCGTCGACGATGGCCTGGGCCAGTTCGCGCGGGTTGCGGCGGGCCGGCTTGGCCAGCTGCATGGCCACGTTGGTGGCGACGTCGCCGTGGGCGGCGACCTTGGGGCGCTCCAGCAGCACATTTGCCACGGCGTCGGGCAGGCTTTGCGCGACGGCGGCCTGGATCAGGGAGATAAGCTGTTTTTGTTGCTCGAGGAGCATGGGCGTCTGGAGAAGTTCTGAGTTAGTGACGGACGCGCCCGCACAGGCCGGACCTGTCGGGCGGAGCGGACAGGGGCGGCGTAGCCGGGCGGACCGCGCGCGCCGGATTCATGGCCGCGTCAGGTCCCGCTGTCACGGGAATCTCCTGAATCATAGCTTGATTTGGCCATCGGACCGGCCTGCGCCAGGGGCGCGGACGCGGCGGCGGCAGGTCCGGGGGGACGGATGGGGCCGGTCCATCGGGCCTGCTGCCCCGGGCCAGTTGGCAGCCCCCTGGTGTTGCGGTAGTGTATGTAAGTAATCAATGTGGGAGACTGGAATATGCTGATCACCTTTCATTCCAAGGTCGTGGCCGAGGTTCTGATGCTGACCGACCATGCCGGCGCGCTGCTGCTGGCGGCCGGCAAGTCCTTCAAGGACAAGATCCCGGAGCGCGGCGTTTTCACCGTCGAGCAGCTGGGGCCGGCCATCAGCGGCATCGAGCGCGCGATCGACGAATACCAGAGCGCCCATGACGGCTCCGAGGAAGAAGACGAGGACAAGGCCCCGGCCTCGCCCATGGCCCGCATGGTGGGCCTGAAGGAACGCGCCTTTCCCCTGCTGGACATGATGCGCCAGTCCTTGGCGGCAAACGCCGAAGTCACCTGGGAGGTGTCGCGCGGCTGGTAAGCCGGCGAGCCCAATGTCGCCGGGCGGACAATCTGCCCGGCGTTTTTTGCCTACCCTACTCGCCTGACGCCACCCCAAGGAACCCTGACATGCGCAGCGACATCACCATCGTTTTCGACTCCCGCCGTTCGCTTGACCTCTCGGCCAGCGTCGAGCCCTCGCCGCAGCGCCAGAGCGATGCGCGCGACTGGTTCGACAGCGCCTGGGAAACGCTGGGTTGCGAACCGCTGCGTCCCAGCGGCAAGGTCCTGCTGCTGGACAAGGTGCTGGGCGTGGCCGACGCGCTGGGCTACGACACCCTGTCCACCGACGAAAAAGAGGCTCGCGAGTTCGCGGAGCACCTGGCGCTGGCGCTGGAACGCCCGCGCATCACGGTGGATTTGCCGGGGCTGACGGTAGGTTACTGAGCGACCCGGCCTCATCCTCAAGCAAAACTGCCCCCGTAGGGGCAGTTTTCATTTGAGCCGGTCCCGCAGGCGGGACTAGCGGATGCCAGCCCGCATGAAAGATTGCACGAACTGCCGTTGGAACAGCAGGAAGGCGATCAGGAGCGGCGCCGCCGACATCAGCGTTGCGGCCGTGATGACCGACCAGTCGATGCCCTGGTCGGTGGACGAGAACACCTGCAGACCCACCGTCAGCGGCCGCGATTCGACCGAGTTGGTGATGATCAGCGGCCACAGGAAGTTGTTCCAGTGGTGGCTGACCGATACCAGCCCGTAGGCCACGTAGATCGGCTTGGCCAGCGGCACATAAACCTTCCAAAGCACCTGAAGCGCGTTGGCGCCTTCCATGCGCGCGGCTTCTTCCAGTTCCCGAGGCACCGTCTTGAAGGTCTGGCGCAGCAGGAAGATGCCGAAGGCGGATGCAAAGTAAGGCAGGCCGATGGCGAACACCGTGTCGCGGATGCCCAGCTGGCTCATGGAGCGGTAGTTTTCCACCAGCAGCACGTCCGGCATGATCATCAGCTGCAGCAGCACCAGCATGAAGACGAAATCACGGCCGCGGAACTCGAAGCGCGCGAAGGCGTAGCCGGCCAGCGTCGACAGCACCAGTTGCGCCGCCAGCACCATGGTGACCAGCAGGAAGGTATTGAGGAAATAACGCGGGAACGGCGCCGCGTGCCAGGCGCGCACGAAGTTGTCCAGCGTCAGCGGGGCGAACAGGTCGAAGCGGGTTGCGTAGGCGGGCGGATGGAACGCCGCCCACATGGCATAGGCCAGGGGCAGGATCCACAGCAGGCCGAGCGCCCAGGCGCCCAGGGTATCGAGCTTGTCTTTCATTGATAGTGCGTCCTGCGGTCCAGCCAGCGGAACTTGACCAGCGCAGTCAGCGCCAGCACCACCAGCAACACGACGGTCAGCGTGGCGGCGTAAGCCGTGTCCCAGAAACTGAAACCCACCTGGTAGATGTAGTACAGCAGCAGCGTGCTGGCGTTATCCGGTCCACCGCGCGTCATGACCACCACGTGGTCCACCAGCCGGAACGCGTTGATCAGGGCATTGATCAGCACGAAGAGGGTGGTGGGCATCAGCAGCGGCCACAGGATGCGGCGGAAGTACTGCCAGCGCGACGCGCCTTCCAGCATCGCGGCCTCGCGCAGCGACGGCGATACTGTCTGCAGGGCGGCCAGGTAGAAGATCATGAAGAAGCCGGACTCCTTCCAGACCGTCACCAGCATCAGCGCGGGCAGCGCGGTCTCGCGGTTGCCCAGCCAGTTGGGGCCTGGCGAGCCGAACAGCTGCATCACCTGGGCGATCAGCCCGTACTGCGGCGTGTAGAAGAACAGCCAGATGTTGGCCACCGCGACCATGGGCAGCACCGTGGGCGTGAAGTAGGCCATGCGCAGGAAACCGCGACCGCTCAGGTTGCGGTTGACCCATAGCGCCATGATCAGCGCGATGCCGATGGACGTGGGGATGGTGCCCAGCGCGAACCACAGGTTGTTCCACAGCGACTGCCAGAACACCGGGTCGTCGAGCATGACGGCGTAATTGTCCAGCCCCACGAAGCGCGCGGGGCGCGCGCCCTTGGGGGTGGAGAAAAAGCTGTGCCATAGCGTCGCCACCGCCGGGTAGTGCGTGAAGGCGGCGAGCAGCACGATGGCTGGCAGCAACAGCAGCCAGCCATAAAGCGCGTTTAAAGAGCGGCTCATCGTGCTTGTCGGCTTTACTTGTAGGGACGCAGTATGCGGTCGGCCTCGCGTTGCGCGTCGGTCAGGGCCTGTTGCGGCGTCTTGGAACCGGTCAGGGCCGCCTGCAGGGCGTCGTTCAGGGTCTTGGTGACGCGCTGGTTTTCATGCGTGGAGAACTCCGCCACGCTGACTTCCAGCTGGTCGCGCGCGACCGCGGCGGCCGGCACTTCCTGCGCGTACTTCTTCATCTTTTCGGTCTGCCAGGCGGCCGGGGTCACGGCCACGTAGCCCGTGGCGATGCTCCAGTCGGCGGCGCGCTCGGGCGTGGTGACCCATTGCGCGAACTTCAGCGCGGCCTGCTGCTGCGCCGGCGTTCCGCTCTTGAAGATGTAGAAGTTGCCGCCGCCGGTCGGGCTGCCGCCGCGCTTTTGCTGCGGCATCATGGCCACGCCGAACGGGAAGTCCGCGTTCTTGCGGATGTTGGTCAGGTTGCCCGTCGTGGTCCAGACCATGGCGGCCTTCTTTTCCAGGAAGTCCTTGGGCGTGGTGCCCCAGTCGATGGTGCCGGTCGGCATGATCTTGTGCTTGGCCGAGAGGTCGCGCCAGAACTGCGCGGCTTCCACCACCGCGGGCTTGTCCAGGTAGACCTCGTTGCCGGCCTCGTTCATCAGGATCGCGCCGTTGGGCGTGGTCAGCGCCTGGAACAGCCAGTAGGCGAAGGCGCCGCCCGAAGGGATCTCGATGCCCCACTGCGTGGTATTGCCGGAGGCGTCCTGCTTGGTCAGCTTCTTGCCGTATTCGACCAGTTCGGCCCAGGTCGCCGGCGCGCGCTCGGGATCCAGCCCCGCGGCCTTGAACAGATCCTTGTTGTAGTACATGACGATGGTCGAACGCTGGAACGGCACGCCCCAGGTATGGCCGCCGGTGCGGCTGTTCTGCATGAAGGCGTCATAGAAGCCGCCCAGCCACTTCTTGTCGGCGTCGCTCTTGGCCAGGCTGTCGATCGGAACGATGGCGTCCTCGTCGATCAGCGTGAACATGTCGGTGGACAGCAGCACCGCCAGCTGCGGCGGCGTGCCGCCCTTGAGCGCGGTCAGCGCCTTGGCGATGGAGTCCTGGTAGGAGCCGGCGTAGATCGGCTTGATCTTGATGTCGGGATTCTCCTTCTGGAAATCCGCCACCATGTCGTCGACGATCTTGGTGATCGGGCCGCCGACCGCGACGGGGTAATAGAACTCCACCTCGACGGGCTTGTTCTGCGCCTGCGCAGGCAGCGACAGGCAGGCGGCGGCCAGGCTGGCGGCCAGGGTTTTCAGTACGATGCGACGCATGTTGGTTTCCTTTCCTGTGTACGGGCCCTAGCGGCCAGCGGAGTTGATGACCGCCGAATCGGCGGCAAAGAAGTGCTGCTGGCCGTCCTGCCAGGACAGGCCCAGTGTTTCGCCCGTGCCGGCGCGCAAGTGACCGCCCACGCGCACGGCCACGCCGCTGGTGTCGCCCACGCGGCAGACCACGATGGAGTCCGCGCCGAAGTACTCCACGCTTTCCACGGTGGCGGGAACGCCGTTGGCGTCGATGCGGATGTGTTCGGGACGCACGCCCAGCTTCACGGCGCCCGCGGGGGCGCCGGCGATGGCGCGGCCCTGCGTGCCGGCGATGATGGTGGCGCCCTGCGCGGAGCTCAGGCCGATCAGGTTCATGGGCGGCGTGCCGATGAAGCGCGCGGCGAATTCGGTGGCGGGCCGCGCGTACAGGCCGTCGGGCGTGTCGTGCTGTTCAATCTTGCCGCCGCGCAGCAGCACTACCTGATCGGCCATGCTCATGGCTTCGGTCTGGTCGTGCGTCACGTAGACCATGGTGATGCCCAGGTCCTGCTGCAAGGCGCGGATCTCGCGGCGCATTTCATGGCGCAGCTGCGCGTCCAGGTTGGACAGCGGTTCGTCCATCAGGCACACAGGCGCTTCGGAGATCACGGCGCGGCCCAGCGCCACGCGCTGCTGCTGGCCGCCCGACAATTGCGAGGGCTTGCGGTCCAGCAGATGGTTCAGGCCCAAGAGGCCAGCCACGCGTTGCAGGCGGCGGTCGTAGTCGCGCGCCGGCTCCTTGCGCACCTTGAGACCGAACAGGATGTTCTCGCGCACCGACAGGTGCGGAAACAGGGCGTACGACTGGAACACCATCGAGATGCGGCGCTTGGCAGGCGGCAGCTGGGTGACGTCGCGGTCCCCGATGTGGATGGTGCCAGAGGTCGGCGTGTCCAGCCCGGCAATCATGCGCAAGGTGGTGGATTTGCCGCAGCCGGACGGGCCAAGCAGGACCGTGAAGCTGCCGGCGGGAACCGTGAAGCTCACCCCATGGATCGCGGCGGCGTTGCCATATTGTTTGGTGAGATTATCCAGAACGATGGATGACATGCTGTCTCGAAGATCTAATAGTTAGATCCGCATTGTTGCCTGTTATGAAAACCTTTTCATTGTGCAGCGCAAACATGACGGATGTATGGCAGGACAAACTTTCGTAGTCTAGGGCCTCAGGCAAAGGGGTACGGGCCGGGGTATTCCCCAATGACCGCGTGGTGCGTGACCAGGTTCTTGCCTTGCCACCAATGCAACTGATAACCCGGCGGTTCCATGATGTATTGCAGCGTCGGCCGCGGCCCCAGTTCCAGCGCAAGCTGATGCGCGGTGCCTGGACAGGTGGACGCGATGGTGCCGCCGAAGCGCTGGAAGATCGTGCGGTGCAGGTGGCCGCAAAGTACGCGCTCCACGTTGGGAAAGCGCGCCACGATGCGTTCGAGCTCGGGCGCGCCAGCCAGCAGGCCAATGGCGTCCATATGTTCGATGCCCGTCAGGAAAGGCGGATGGTGCATCAGAACCAACGTGGGCCGCTCGGGCTGTTCGGCCAGGCGCGCGGCCAGCCAGTCCAGGCGGTCCTGGCAGAGTTCGCCATGGCTCTTCATGGGCACCACCGTGTCCAGCGCCAGCATGCGCAACGGATAGGTCTCGATGGTGTATTGGATGAACGGGCTTTCGCCTTGCAGATAGCCGTGGTCGGGGAAGGCCGCGCGCAGCTGGGCGCGGTCGTCGTGGTTGCCGGGCAGCAGGAAATACGGAATCTCCAGCGCCTGCAAGTGGTCGCGCAGAACTTGGTATTCGTGCGGGCGGCCCAGGTCAGTCAGATCGCCCGTGATAAGGACGCAGTCGGGGCGCGGGGTCAGGGCATTGAGCGCGCGCACCGCGGGTGCCAGGAACGCCGCCGGATCGATGATGCCGTAGGCCTTGTCGCCCGGGGTGCGCATGTGCAGGTCGGTGATTTGTGCGATGAGCATGACGCATGTACCGAAGAATAGTGTTGTAGGAAAAGACCTCAGCGGCGCACCGGCGCGGCGGTGCCGCCTACGACGATGCAGTGCGGCAGGCGGTCCGAATGCGGCGGTTGGCCCTGGATCTGCGCCAGCAGGTTCGAGCAGGCCGTCTCGCCAATGCCGTCGCTGGGCTGGGCTACGGTGGTCAGGGGCGGCGTCAGCAAGGCGCCAAAGCGCATGCCGTCGAAGCCGCACACCGAGATATCGGCGGGCACGGACAGCCCCAGGCCCACCAGGTCCGCGATGACGGCCGTGGCCAGCAGGTCGTTGGAACAGAACAAGGCGGTGGGCGCCTGCTTGCCGCGCAGCGCAGCCTTCAGGGCATCCAGGTCGCTGCCTGTGTGCGAACTCATGGAGATGTGCTGGATGTCGTCCAGGCCCAGGCGCTTGGCGCAGGCGCGCGCGCCCGTCAGCCGGCGGCGGGCGCGGTCCGATGCAGTCAGCGGACCCGTGACCAGCGCGATGCGGCGATGGCCCAGCGCGGCCAGGTGGGCCACCATGTCGCTGGCGGCGGCGCGATTGTCGACCGACGCGAAGGGATGGGCACCGGACTCGTTGTAGACCAGCACGTAGGGTATGCCGGCATGGTCCAGGTCATCCAGCGTGGCGCTTTTGGCGGCGTCGGCGACCGTCAGGATCAGGCCGTCGACCTGATGGTCCATCAGGCCCTGGACCGCGGCGGATTCCACCGCAGGATCGTAGCCTGTGGCGGTCAGCATGACGCTGTAGCCCGATTCCCGCGCGCGCCGTTCCGCGCCTTCGAAGCACTCGGCGAACACGGGATTGGACAGCGTGGGCAGTATCAGGCCGATGGTGCGCGTGCTGCCTGAACGCAGGCTGCGGCCCACGCGATTGGGCCGGAAGCCCGCGCGCTTGGCGACGTTGCGGATATGCGCGAGCGTGTCGGGATGAACGATCTCGGGCTGGTTGAACGCGCGCGAAACCGTTGCCGGGGACACCCCGGCCTTGCGGGCCACTTCAATGATGGAAAAGCGGGGCGACGAGCGCGAGGCCATGGCGGGAGTGCTGCCGGATTCGTGAAAACGATTTCATATTACTCGACAAATATGACCTTTGTATTGCACGGGTTTGCGCTATGCTGATGCCGACGCAACAATAAATTGCCATGGCGCGGCATGCGATTTTCCCGGGAAAAAGCGGCTTTTTCGGTGTTTATCCCAATTGACGCAGCGCGCACAATGGCTGGAGTCGGTCCATCCGAACTGCGCGGCAATATGCCGCGCATAAAGGCGGATCCTCGGTCAAAGGGGACCGGGTGCGTATTTAGCTGCCGTGCGACACGCCCGGTACCGGTAAAGAGGAAAGGACCATGTCTACTGCCTTGAACAGACTTGGCGCGCTGGAAGCCGCGCGCAAGCTGCAACGGCGCGAATTGACCGCAGAGCAATTGGTGCGCGCATGCTTTGCGCGCATCGAGCAACGCGAAAGCACCATCCACGCCTGGACCGCGCTGCAAAAGCAGGCCGCGCTGGATCGCGCGCAGGAATTGGACCGCGGCGCGCTGCGCGGCGTGCTGCATGGCCTGCCCATGGGCGTGAAGGACCTGTTCGACACCGTCGACCTGCCCACGCGCTATGGCTCGCCCATCTATGAACGCCACCATCCGGGCCTGGACGCGGCCTCGGTGGCGCTGTGCCGGGGCGCAGGCGCGATCGTCGTCGGCAAGACCGTGACGACTGAATTCGCCACCTATTTGGCAGGCCCCACGCGCAATCCTCGCAACGAAGCCTACTCGCCCGGCGGTTCGTCCAGCGGTTCGGCCGCGGCGGTGGCCGACGACATGGTGCCCTTCGCATTGGGTACGCAGACCGCGGCTTCCATCATCCGCCCTGCTTCCTATTGCGGCATCGTGGGCTTCAAACCCACCTTTGGCAGCATTTCCCGCGCGGGCGTCAAAAGCCTGGCGGAGTCCCTGGACACCATCGGCGGTTTCGCGCGTTCGGTGCCGGACGTGGCATTGTTTGCTTCCGTCCTGATGCGCGATCCGCGCATGCTTGATTTGGCCTATGACGGCAAGCCGCGTATCGGCATGTACCGCAGCCTGCAATGGCGGCATGCGCTGCCCGAAACCAAGGAAGCCTACGCGCAGGCCGCGGCCATCCTGTCGCGCGCCGGCGCCGTGGTCGAAGAATTGCCGCTGCCGCCCGAGCATTGCGTTCTGGTGCAGCTGCATGCGGACATCATGGCGTTTGAAGCTTCGCAGGCGCTGGCCTACGAGCGCCTGGAGCATGCGGCGCAGCTCAGTCCCAAGATCCAGGCCATCCTGGAAGCGGGCTCGCGCATCACCGCTGAAGAACACCAGAAGAACCTGATGCGCGTCGCCGAGTCGCGCGCGCGCGTGGACACCTGGTTCGACAAATACGACGTGCTGCTTGCGCCCAGCGCCAGTGGCGAGGCGCCGTTCGCGGACCTGGGTACGGGCGATCCGCAGTTCTCGCGCGCGTGGACGGTATTCGGCCATCCTTCCCTCAGCCTGCCCTTCGCCACCGGCCCGCAGGGCTTGCCCGTCGGGTTGCAGCTGGTCGGCGCGCGCTATAGCGACCACCGCACGCTGGCAATCGCCGCTTGGGTCCATCAGCGGCTCCTTGCGGCCACCGCGCCAGATATCGGCGCGGCCGACATCTGGCCACGCGGATAAGCGCGGCGCGCGTCCAAAGAAAAAGCCAGCCCGATAAGGCTGGCTTTTTTTACGCCGGATTGCGGATCACGTGGTTTCGGCGGTTTCTTGCTCGGTTGCGGTCACGGCGCCGGCATTGATGTGGCGGTTGACGGCGCTCAGCACGGCCTGGAAGGAAGCCGTCACGATGTCGCGGTCGATGCCCACGCCAAAGCCCGTGCTGGATTCGCCGACGCGCAGTTCGACATAGGACGCGGCGCGCGTGTCGGTGCCGGTGCCAATGGCGTGCTCGTGGTAGTCCATGATGCGCACGGGCACGTCCAGCGCGGCTACGAAGGCCGAGATGGCGCCGTCGCCCTTGCCCGTCACGATGCGGCGTTCGCCGTTGTATTCCAATTCAGCTTCGATGCTGAAGTGCTGGCCTTCGCCTGCCGACGGATTGCCGTCGATGCGGTGGCGCACCAGCTTCCACGGCGACTTCTGCTCGAGGTATTCGCGGTTGAAGATGGTGTGCACGTCGTCGGCCGTGACTTCGCGGCCGGTTTCGTCGGTGACGCGCTGGATGGCGCGGCTGAATTCGATCTGCAGGCGGCGCGGCAACACCAGGCCGTGTTCCTGTTCCAGCAGGTACGACACGCCGCCCTTGCCCGACTGGCTGTTCACGCGGATGACGGCGTCGTAGCTGCGGCCGAGGTCGGCCGGGTCGATCGGCAAGTAAGGCACTTCCCAGACGGCGTCGGCCTGTTGCTGGGCAAAGCCCTTCTTGATGGCATCCTGGTGCGAGCCCGAGAACGCGGTGAAGACCAGGTCGCCCGCGTACGGGTGGCGCGGGTGAACGGGCAACTGGTTGCAGTACTCGGCGCAGCGACGCACTTCGTCGATGTCCGAGAAGTCCAGGCCCGGATGCACGCCCTGCGTGTAGAGGTTCAAGGCCAGGGTGACGAGGTCGACGTTGCCGGTGCGCTCGCCGCTGCCGAAGAGGCAGCCTTCGATGCGGTCGGCGCCGGCCATCACGGCGAATTCGGCGGCGGCCACGGCGGTGCCGCGGTCATTGTGCGGGTGCACGCTGAGCACGATGCTGTCGCGGCGCGCCAGGTTCTTGTGCATCCATTCGATCTGGTCGGCGTACAGATTGGGGCTGGTGGCCTCGATGGTGGCGGGCAGGTTCAGCACCATCTTGCACTCGGGCGTGGGCTGCCATACGTCGGCCACGGCGTTGGAGACTTCCAGCGCGAACTCGGGTTCGGTGGTGCTGAAGACTTCGGGCGAGTACTGGTAGCGCCATTGCGTTTCCGGGTGCTGCGCCATGTACTGCTTCACCAGGCGCGTGCCGGTGGTGGCGATGTTCTTGATTTCGTCCTTGCTCATGTTGAACACGACCTTGCGGAACGCCGGGGCGCAGGCGTTGTACAGGTGGACGATGGCTTGCTTGGCGCCGGCGGCGGATTCCACCGTGCGGCTGATCAGGTCTTCGCGCGACTGGGTCAGCACGATGATGGTGACGTCGTCAGGAATGCGCTTTTCGTCGATGAGCTTGCGCACGAAATCGAAGTCGGTCTGCGAAGCGGACGGGAAGCCCACTTCGATTTCCTTGAAGCCGATCTTCACCAGCTGTTCGAAGAAGCGGAGCTTGCGCTCGACGCTCATCGGCTCGATCAGGGCCTGGTTGCCGTCACGCAGGTCCGTGCTCATCCAGATCGGCGCCTTGGTGATGCGGCGGCTGGGCCAGGTGCGTTCGGAAAAGTCGCGGGTAAAGGGCGCGAAGGGGACGTATTTGGTGGCGGGGTTGGCAAGCATCATTACTACACCTCGATCGGTTTCTTTTGAATCCCGGGAATGCTTCCCTAGGCGGCTGCGCGACCGGATTGCGGTCTTGCGCCAGGATTTGCCGTGATTGACCGGCAGGATTCAGAGATAAAAGGGGGAAATCGCGTGTGGCAAGCGTGGTTGCCGAGCTACCACGGGGACACTAGGCCCGGCAACCGATCGGTAGGTATAGCGATAGCGCGTAGGAGGAGAAACGAGCGCGCAGGCCGGCAACCGGAGCGTCGTAGCGTCCGGTGGCAATCGCGAAGGGGGTGCGGTGAGCGGCCATAAGTTGCTAGTCAAACACATTTTTGCCGAATGCGCAACTGAACACTCTTTTGTGTTGAGGTGAAATATATGCCGGTGGCAACGCATTTTGCTGAAGAATATTCGGCAAAACGAGGTTGGACCGGGGGCGGGAGGCACGCTATGGGGTTGCCTGGCCAGGCGTACGGCTGAAGCAAAAAAAACAGGCCGCCTGTCGGCGGCCTGCTATGGCAATGGAGGGAGGACGGACGGGCTTACCGGGCCGGGCCGATGCGCGGTTCCACGTAGCGTTCGCTGCGTGCTTCGCGGCGGACCTCGTCGCGCGGATCGCGCGGCTGGCGGTCGGACGACTCCAGGATGCGGGCCTGTTCCGCGACCATGGCGATCTTGCCGGCGCGGTTGTGGCGGATTTCAGACAGGGAGCGGCGCAGATCGCCCACCGTGAAGGGCTCCTGGCGATCGCCCCAGGTCCAGCGCAGCACGCCCAGCGTTTCTTCGGTCAGGTTGGGCGCCAGGTCGGCCAGCACGCTGGTTTCGACCGGGGTGGCGCTGCCGGAAGCCAGGCTGGCGGACAGCCAGGCGCGCAGCGTGAAGAACACGATCAGGGTCCAGATGCCGGCCACCACCCACCAGATGTAGGGGTTGACCTTCTGCACCATGTCCACGGTCGGCTGCCCCAGGGAATGCAGGAACTCGTAGTTCACGGTGCGGCCGAAATTCAGTATCCAGTTGGCGGCGAGATACCAGATGACCACAGCGACGGCGATGACGATCGCACGCATTACGAGTCGGGGAAGCGCCAGTTTGAGCAGGGTCTGGCCAATGAGGCGGCAGTCCTGGCGGACGCTTGCGGGCGAAGTCAGATTCATCATGCAAAATATTGTACCTATGACCCGTCCAATTTTAGAACTGCGACCAGGTCAGCATTTGACGCTGACGCCACAACTGCAGCAATCGATCCGATTGTTGCAGCTGTCCACGCTCGACCTCGAAGCCGAGATTTCGCAAGTGCTGGCGGAGAACCCGCTCTTGGAGCGGCAGGACGAAGCGCCGTCGGCCGAGGCGCCGGCCGAGTCCGACCGCGAGTCCTCGGTGCAGGATGACGAGCCCGCCGCCGAACGCGACTCGCCGGTGGATGAAATGCCGGGTTCGGGCGGGGTCTACCCCGACGAAGACTCCAGCCGGCCCGAGGCCGCTCGGCCGGATACGCTGCGCGAGCACCTGCTGGGCCAACTGATGTTGACGCGCGCCGCGCCGCGCGACGCCGCGCTCGCCGGTCTTCTGATCGACGAGCTGGACGAAAACGGCTACCTGGGATCACCGCTGGAGGAAATCCTGGACTGGTTGCCGCCCGAACTGGAACCGGACATCGACGAGCTGAAGGCGGCCTTGTCGCTTTTGCAGTCTTTCGATCCGCCCGGCATAGGCGCGCGCGACATGGCGGAATGCCTGCTGTTGCAGCTACGCAACCCGGATCTGGATCGACTGCCTGAAGCCGCGAATGCCGCGGTCCTGGCTTGCGCGCGCCAGATCTGCGCGCAGCACCTGGCCTTGCTGGCGACGGGAAACGCCGCGCGCCTGTGCGCGGCCGTGGGCTGCGACGAAGCCACGTTCCGCTCCGCCCATGCCCTGATCCTGCGCCTGGAGCCCCGCCCGGGGCGTGCCTGGACCGTGCCCGCGGCCGATTACGCGGTGCCGGACGTCATCGTACGCAAGACGCGCGGCGGCTGGCAGGTCACCCTCAACAGCGCCGCCGTGCCCAAGCTGCAGATCAACGGGCTGTACGCCCAGATGCTGGGCAACCAGAAGGAATCCGCGCATGCGGGCCTGCAATCGCAGCTGCAGCAGGCCCGTTGGATGATCCGCAACGTGGAACAGCGCTTCGACACCATCCTGCGGGTGGCCCAGGCCATCGTGCAGCACCAGACGGCCTTCTTCAGCCAGGGGCCGGCCGCCATGCGGCCGCTCATCCTGAAGGACATCGCCGGCGAGCTCGGTTTGCATGAATCCACCATTTCACGGGCCACAACACAGAAGTACATGCTCACTCCGTTTGGCACGCTTGAACTCAAGCGCTTCTTCGGCACGGGGGTTTCGACGGACGGCGGGGATGCCACCTCGGCCACGGCAGTGCAGACTTTCATCCGCCAGATGGTGGCCGAAGAGAACCGGGCCAAGCCTTTGTCTGACAGCCAGATCATGCAAAAGCTGGCCGATCAGGGGATAGTCATCGCCCGAAGGACGGTGGCAAAGTACCGCGAAGCGCTGCGGATAGCCCCGGCGGCGTTGCGCAAGGCGCAGGCGGCAGCCCGCTGACCCGGGTCATGAAATGAGGGACGGGGTTATGAAAATTCGTCCCTAATTTCAAAGACTTGCGTGACACTTTGGTTGCAAATTTATTTGCATGCGGGGCTTGTCAGTAGCGGAATAATTTTCGATAATTATTCTCATGTACATTTGCGTATGTAATGCCATCACCGAACGCCAAGTCCGCGCCAGCGTGGACGCGGGCGCGACGACGCTTTCCGACCTGCAATTCGAGCTGGGCGTGGCCACGTGCTGCGGCTGCTGCGCGGCTACCGCGACCGAATACCTGCCGGGTGGACGCTGTTCCAGCGTATGCGACGTGCGTTCCATAGCCGTTCCGGTCAATCCTCCGGCCGCTATGGTCGAGTCGGGCGCGCCTGCTGCCAACAGCAGCTTTCCGATTCCCCTGGTCGCCATCGCCTGAGGATGGTCGTCTCTTTCCGGCTCGCTGCCGTCACGCAGCGGGCCGCGTTGCTTCTTTTTCGCAAAATTCCCGGATAGTCATCGCCAGTTGGCGCGCAGGTTCGCGCAGCGTATCGGCCAGGCATAACGCCAATTCGGTCGACGGCACGGACGGCAGCCCTGCGTCGATGATCTGATGGTCCGGCAAGAGGCAACGCCGCTCCAGCAGCGCCACGCCCAACCCTCCCGTCAATGCCGCTTGCAGGCCCATCAGATTCGGGCTTTCGTAGGCGATGCGCCAGTGCCGGCCCGAAGCTTCCAGGGCATGGATGGCGCGATTGCGGTAGATGCAGCCTTGCGGAAACGCGACCAGCGGCACCGGCTCGGCGGACGCGAGTTCCATTCCGGGTGCGCCGATCCAATGCAAGTGTTCGGGCCAAGCGGCCAACGCGGCACCCGCGCCGGGCTCGCGTTTGAGCAGCGCCACGTCCAGGTCGCCCCGCTCCAGTGCGCGCGTGAGCGCGGAAGTCAGGTCGCAGCGGACCGATAGCCGCACGCCTGGGCGGGTCCGCGCAAATTCCGACACCAGAATGGTCAGCGCGTCAGCCGCGAAGTCGTCCGGGATGCCCAGCCGGATCACGTCCACGCGCTTGCGCCCGCTGACGGCTTCACGGACCTCGGTCGACAAGGCCAGCATCCGCCGGGCATAGCCCAGGAGACGCTCGCCGTCCTCGGTCAGCAAGACTTGGCGGCCTTCGCGGATGAAGAGCGCGCATTCCAGGGATTCCTCCAGCTTGCGGATCTGCTGGCTGACCGTGGATTGGCTGCGGTGTACGCGTTCGCCCGCCGCCGTGAAGCCGCCGGCATCCACGACGGACACGAAGCTGTGCAAAAGATCGAGGTCAGGCATCGCCGGCTCCATGCATTCATTTTTTAAATACTTTCGATCCGAATAAAGAGTTTGTCAATGGATGGGCGGCCGCGCAGAATTCGTCCATCCGCCGCCATTGCGGCTTAGCGCCACCTTCCGGACTCATCATGAAGGCCACCTCGACCCTTTCCGCCGCCGCCATTCCAGCTCAAGCCTCGCCGGGCATCAGCTGGGCGCCCATCGCAGCTTTTTGCTTTCTGTGGAGCTCGGCGTTCGCTGCGGCCAAGATCGCCGTGCGGGACTGTCCGCCGCTGACCTTGCTGACCATCCGTTTCGTGATCGCGGGAGCCTTGATGCTGGGCCTGGCGGCGGCGAGCGGCCGCTGGAAGATGCCAAGCGCGCGCGATCTGGCCGCGTTGATCCTGTTGGGGGTGCTGAACAACGCGCTGTACCTCGGCCTGAGCTGGTCGGGCATGACGACGGTGTCGTCGGCGTTTACCGCGGTGCTGATCAGCACCAACCCGCTGCTCATCGGCGTGCTGGCCGGCCCGGTGCTGGGCGAACGGCTGGGATGGCGCAAACTGCTGGGCCTGTGCCTGGGATTGGCGGGCGTGGCCCTGGTGCTGCGTTCACGCTTGTCGGGCATGCAGGAGGACCTGCATGGCACGCTGTTGGTGACGGGCGGCCTGGTGGCGCTGGTGGCCGGCACGCTGCTCTACAAGCGTTTGAAGCCGTCCTCCGGCCTGTGGACGTCCACGGGCATACAGTCCCTGGCCGGCGCCGTAGCCTTGCTGCCCTTCGCGTTGATGCACGAGAACATCGGCGATGCGCGCATGACGGCCAGCCTGTTCTGGAGCATGGCCTACATGATTGTCGCGGTGTCGATGGGCGGCTACTACCTGTGGTTCATGATTCTCGGCCGCGCCAGCGCTACTGCGGCAAGCGCGCTGCACTTCCTGATGCCGCCGCTGGGCCTGCTGTTCGGGTGGCTGGTGCTGGGCGAGCACGTATCGTGGCTGGATCTGCTGGGCATCGTCCCGATCGCGTTGGGCATCTGGCTGGCCACGCGGCGCGCCGAGTAACGCGCAGCCCCAGCCGAGGTTGCCGATCCGCAACGAAATGCCGCCGGCCACGAGCCGGCGCGTTTCACGCGGTCGAGGGACGCATCGTTGCCAGCGATCACGTGGATCGCGCGGCGGATTCGGCGGCATCGCGCGCCGTCAGGCCGCATCGTTGCTGATGCCGGCATGCAAGGCATCACGCACGCATACTCATTCTCATTGGCGTGTCGCTTTCTTGTAGCGCTCCTAAAGCGGTTTACCAAATGCAGCGCAAGGCTAGGCGCGGCCCCGCGCCAGGTGGTAGTCTGCCGGGGTTGCGTACGCGCGGCATCGTGCGCTCCTTTGCCGCGATGCATCTGCGTCGCGCCTGACTGCAAGGAGTCCATCATGAAAGGCGACAAAACCGTCATCCAGTTTCTGAACAAGCAACTGACCAACGAACTGACGGCCATCAACCAATATTTCCTGCATGCCCGCATGCTGAACCATTGGGGCTTCGACAAGCTGGGCAAGCACGAGTACGAAGAGTCCATCGGCGAAATGAAGCATGCGGATCGCCTGATCGCGCGCATCTTCATGCTGGACGGCCTGCCCAACCTGCAGGACCTGCATAAGCTGCTGATCGGCGAAGACGTGCCGGAATTGCTGGCCTGTGACCTGAAGCTGGAGCAAGGCGCGCAGGCGACCGTGAAGGAAGCGATCGCGCATTGCGAATCGGTGCGCGACTATGTCTCGCGCGATCTGTTCCAGGACATCCTGGACGACACCGAAGAGCACATCGACTACCTGGAAACGCAGATCGACCTGATCGACAAGGTCGGCATCCAGAATTATCTGCAAAGCCAGATGTCCGTGCCGGAGTAATGTTCCGGTCATAAAAATGGCGCCCTGCGGGGCGCCATTTTTTTGTCGGTGTCATGCGGCGCATGCCGCGCGTCGATATTTCAGTTCGGGCGAGCCGGGCACTCGGCCATGGTGCCCCAGGCGCGGTTGGGTCCGCAGTACTTGTTGCGCGCGGCCCAAGAACACGAGGGGCGTTCGAAGAAGCCTTGCGTGGCGCAATGCGCGAGTTCGCGCTTGAGCGCGTCCTGCCAGCCCAGGGCGCCGGGCGCCTGCGCGGTGTTCGGGGGCGGCGGGGGCGCCTGCACCATCTGCGGAGTGCCGTAGCCGCCTGCCTGGACCTGGCCGCCGTTGATGGCGGTGGACGTGCCGGGAGCCTGCAGATCCAGGGTGCTGACGTCCGAAGTGCCCGAAGGCAGCGGCACTTGCGAAGCTGCCGCGATTTCGCGGGCCTGGTCCGGGCTGATGCGTTCGCGCGAGATCTTCACCGCAGGGTCGCTGACGCTGTCGAACAGCGAAACGGTGTTGACCTGCCATTCGCGGTCGGCGGGCTTGTCGGGCACGCCCAAGGTACCGTCGATGCGCGGCTGCGGAGGCTGGGCCACGTAAGGACGGCCGTTGGCATCCAGTACGGGCTGCTGGGATGCCGCGGCATCCTGGCCAGGAGCGGGCGCGGCCACCGGCGCATGCGCCACCAGCCAATCACCCAGTTGAATACCGCCCCAGGCCGACGCGCCAAGCGCGATCAGGAGCGTTGCGAATAAGAAACGCCAAGACATTGCTACCCTCATCTGCCGTGCGGAACCCGAACGGGTCTACGCTTTGTCTCCGAAAACCTTGCCGCCGTGCTCGCGCATGGCATGGAATTTCACATCGGGATACAGTTCCTCGGCCACGCGCAATTGCGCGGGAGAACCGATCAAAAACGCCGCCGCATCCACAACATCATAGGCGATATGGGCGGCATTGGCATCCATGAACTTGCGCAGCGCCTTGGGGTTTTCAGACGTAATCCAACGTGCCATTGTGTAGCGGGAAGGCAGCATCCGCGCGTCCACGCCGTACTCGGTCTTCAGGCGATGGGCGACCACTTCGAACTGCAGTTGTCCGACCGCGCCCAGCAGCAGCGAGCCGCCGGCAGCCTCGGGACGGAACACCTGGATGGCCCCTTCCTCGCCCAATTGGGTGAGACCGGTGCGCAACTGCTTGGTGCGCAGCGGATCCTTCACTTCCACGGCCTGGAACAGCTCGGGGGCGAAGAACGGCAGCCCGGTGAACTGCAGCGTCTCTCCTTCGGTAAGCACGTCGCCCAACTGCAGCACGCCGTGGTTGGGAATGCCGATCACGTCGCCGGCATAGGCCTCGTCCAGCAGCTCGCGGCGCTGTGACAGGAAGGACACCACGTTGTTGGGGCGCATTTCCTTGTTGGTGCGCGCGACCTTCAGGCGCATGCCGCGTTCGAAGCGGCCGGAGCTTACGCGCACGAACGCGACGCGGTCGCGGTGGGCCGGATCCATGTTGGCCTGCACCTTGAACACCACGCCGGTGAACTTGGGTTCCACGGGCTGCACCAGGCGCTGCATGGACTCGCGCGGGCCCGGGGGCGGCGCCTGTTCGACCAGCGCGTCCAGCACTTCCTGCACGCCGAAGTTGTTGATGGCGGAGCCGAAGAACACAGGCGTCTGCTTGCCGGCCAGGAATTGTTCGCGGTCGAAGGCGGGCGCGGCTTCGTTGATGAGTTCGATCTCGCCGCTGGCCTGCTCGAACGCCGAGCCGAAGCGCCGGGCGATTTCGGGATTGCTCAGGCCTTCGATGAAGTCGTCCTTGTCCGAGCGGCGCTCCTGGCCGGGGCGGAACACGCGCATGCGGTCCTGGCGGATGTCGAATACGCCGCCGAAGGCCTTGCCCATGCCGACCGGCCAGGAGAACGGCACCGCGTCCATGCCCAGGTGGCCTTCGATTTCGGACAGCAGTTCCAAAGGTTCGCGCACTTCGCGGTCCATCTTGTTGATGAACGTAATGATGGGCGTGTTGCGCGCGCGGCAGACCTGCAAGAGGCGGATGGTTTGCGGCTCCACGCCGTTGGCGGCGTCGATCACCATGAGTGCGGCGTCCACGGCCGTCAGCACCCGGTACGTGTCTTCGGAGAAGTCCGCGTGGCCCGGGGTGTCGAGCAGGTTGATGACGCAATCGCGGTATTCCATCTGCATCACCGAGGACGCCACGGAAATGCCGCGCTGCTTTTCGATTTCCATCCAGTCGGACGATGCATGGCGCGAAGCCTTGCGCGCCTTGACGCTGCCGGCGATCTGGATCGCGCCTGCGAACAGCAACAGCTTTTCGGTCAGTGTCGTCTTGCCCGCGTCGGGGTGGGAAATGATGGCGAACGTACGGCGCCGCGCTACTTCGTGAGGGATGTTCATGATCGGAAGGATTTTACTTGGCGCCGCTTTTGGGCCCGGCGCGGTCCGGTATCGGGCATGAAAAACGCGCGGGGCATGCGCCGTCGCCAGCGCATGCCCCGCACATGGGGTTCAGGAATGGCGGCGGAACGAAGCCAGGAACACGCCGGCCAGGATGAAGAGCGAACCGAAGGTCCGGTTCATCCAGCGGATATGCTTGGCGCTGCGCAGCAGGCGCAGCACGCGCGCCGCCAGCAGCGTGTACACGCCCATGGCCACCAGGTCGGTGAACGCCAGCGTGGCGGCGATCGCCGCATACTGCTGCGTCAGCGGCAGCGCGGTATCCACGAACTGCGGCACCACGGCCAGCAGGAACACCGTGCCCTTGGGGTTCATGGTGTTGATCAGGAAGCCGCGCAGCACCAGTTCCCGGATCGTGGCGCGCTTGGGATCGCCGGAATCCACCGTGACGGGCGCCGCATCCGTGCGGATCTGGCGCACGCCCAGGTAGATCAGGTAGGCCACGCCCAGATACTTGACCACGTTGAAGGCCACCTCGGAGGTGGCCAGCACCGCGCCCAGCCCCACGGCCACCACCACGAACTGGAACAGGATGCCCATGATCAGGCCTGCCGTGTTCCAGTAGCCGCGCGCAAAGCCGTACTTCAGGCCGGAGGACATCGCCGAGATCGCGCCCGCGCCAGGCGAGAACGAAATGGCCCAGGAGGCCAGGAAGAACGTCAACCAGGTAGATAAGGGCATGGCGCGGGTCCGTGGGTAGCGGTTGCGGTGATATTACTTGCTCAGCAACGCGGCGCGCGGCGCGCCCGAGGGGCGTCCGGAACCGCCATTGCCTGCCGGGCGGCCGGAGCCCTCCGGACGGCGATGGTTCTGCTGCGGACGGCCTTCGTTGCGGCCGGCGTGGGCCGGACGGTCGGCGGGTTTGCCGTCGCGCGGGCCATGGCTGGCGCGGCCTTCGCCGCCGGCACGGGCCGGCGCGGGGGCGCGGTTGCCGGCCGCGGCGCGGGGCTGGCTCTGGCCTTGTCCCTGGCGCGAACGGCCGCCATTGCCATTGCCATTGCCGCTGCGGCCGCCATTACGGCCGCCGCCGCCGCGCGGGCTGCGGTTGTCTTCGTCGCGCTCCTGGCGGTCGTAGGCCGCCGCGGTCGTGGCCGGCGGCGTCCAGCCTTCCACGGGCTTGCGCTCGATGGTCTTCTTGATCAGGCGCTCGATGTCCTTCAACAGCTTGATTTCGCTGTTGTCGACCAGCGAGACCGCGGCGCCGGTGGCGCCGGCGCGGCCGGTGCGGCCAATGCGGTGCACGTAGTCTTCGGGCACGTTGGGCAGTTCGAAGTTCACTACCTGGGGCAGTTGGTCGATGTCCAGGCCGCGGGCGGCGATGTCGGTCGCCACCAGCACCGTCACGGTGCTGTCCTTGAAGCCGGCCAGTGCGCGGGTGCGGGCCGACTGGCTCTTGTTGCCGTGGATGGCGGCGGCGGTCAGGCCGTCCTTGACCAGCTTTTCGGCCAGGCGGTTGGCGCCGTGCTTGGTGCGGGTGAACACCAGCACCTGGTGCCAGCCGCTTTCGCGGATGATGTGGCTGATGAGGTCGCGTTTGTGGTGCTGTTCCACCATGTGCACCGTCTGGGTGACCAGTTCGGTGGCGGTGTTGCGCGGGGTGACCGAGACTTCGCCCGGGTTGTTCAGCACGCCGCGCGCCAGGGTGCGGATCTCGTCGGAGAAGGTGGCCGAGAACAGCAGGTTCTGGCGCTGCTTGGGCAGGAGCGCGAGGACCTTGCGGATATCGCGGATGAAGCCCATGTCCAGCATGCGGTCGGCTTCGTCCAGCACCAGGATCTCGACGCCGGACAGGTCCACGGTCTTCTGGCCGCAGTGGTCCAGCAGGCGGCCGGGGGTGGCGACCAGGATGTCCAGCGGCTTTCTCAGCGCGGAGATCTGGGGGTTGATGTTGACGCCGCCGAACATCACCATGGAGGACAGCGGCGTGTACTTGCCATAGGTCTGCACCGATTCCTCGACCTGCGCGGTCAACTCACGCGTCGGGGTCAGGATCAGGCAGCGCGGGCGGCCGGGCTTGCGCTGCTCGGGCTTTTTCTGCATCAGCAGGTGCAGGATGGGCAGCGTGAAGCCGGCGGTCTTGCCGGTGCCGGTCTGTGCGGCGGCGAGCAGGTCGCCACCCTTGAGGACCTGGGGAATTGCCTGGGCCTGAATGGGAGTGGGCGCGGTGTAGCCGGTTTCGGCAATGGCGCGCAACAGGGAATCAGCCAGCCCGAGGTCGGCAAAAGGGGAAGAGGTAGTCAAAACAACTCCAGCGGCAGCCCGTCGCTCAAGTTGAGAGACTCCAATCCAGGCGGACGAATAAAGGAGAAAAGGGAAGCGCCCTGACGGGCGAAGCTTGGCAGCGAAGGGCCTAGCGGACGTGCGCAGATTGGCAAAACGCACCGAAGGATTGTAGCTGATGTGGCGCTGCAGCACCGCCCGGGAAGGCTGGTTCTGTATCAATAAGCAACACATTGCAGCGCCTTTGCACGAAATAAGTGTTTTCCCTAGGCTGCAATCCCTATAATCCGTCCGCTTTCATCCATTTGAAGAATAAAGGATCGCAATGAAAAAATCGGCAATTGTGGGCGTAGTCGTCGCGCTGGGCGCAGTATGGACCGGCACGGCTTGGTATACGGGCCAGAAGGCCGAGGCTTTCGTCAAGCAATCGATCGAGCAGGCCAACCTTGAACTGAAGAAGGTCGGCGAAAAATGGGGTGTGACCCCTGTGGTTGAGCTGGTCTCCTTCGACCGCGGCGTGTTTTCGTCCACCGAGCGCTACCGCGTCAAGTTCACCGAGCCGGCCGCCGACGGCAAGCCGGCCGTCGACCACGAACTCGTGTTCCTCGAGCACCTGGACCACGGCCCCTTCCCGCTGTCCAACCTGAAGTCGGGCTCGTTTGCGCCCGCCATGGTGGCCAGCCGCTTCCAGCTGGAAGAGACGCCCCTGGTCAAGGAATGGTTCGCCGCCGCCAAGGGCGCGGTGCCCCTGTCCGGCGCCTATAGCGTCAGCTACGCCAAGAACATCAGCGGCAACTTCGACATGGCTCCCGTCGAGTTCGCCAAGGACGCCAACAGCCTGAAGTTCTCGGGCATGAAGGGCGACGTGACCTACGCCACCGGCAGCAAGCACGGCACGGTCGCGCTGAAGGCCGACAGCCTGACGCTGGCGGGCGAGTCCGAAGAAAGCGACATCGTCAGCATGGCCATGACCGGCCTGACCCTGACCAGCGACATGACGCCGGCTTCGAACGACATGTACGTGGGCAGCCAGAAGGTCGCGCTCAAGAACTGGACCATCACGTCCAAGGAAAAGCCGCCGGTCCAGCTCAAGGACACCGCGATTACCGTCGACATGACCGAAGCCAACTCGCTCATGGGCGTGAAGATGGCCATGGATTTCGGCATGATCAACGTGCAGGAAAAGGACATGGCCGGCCTGAAGCTGGTGCTGGACGCGCAGAAGCTGGATTCGAAGGCGTTCAAGGCGCTGAACGACGTCTATGAAGCCGCTTCGCGCCGCATGATGCAGAGCAAGGGCGAAGAGCAGTCGCCCCAGTTCACGGATGAAGAAAAGCAGGTCCTCAAGACCAACGTCGAGCTGCTGCTGGCTGGCAACCCGACGCTGGCAGTGTCGCCGCTGGAAGTGCGTACCGCCAACGGCACGTCGACCTTCAACCTGGACCTGGACATGGCCAAGCCGGCATCGCTGGACGGTGAGTTCGCCGATACGCTGAAGCAGACGATCCGCAAGCTCAATGCCAAGCTGGTGCTGTCCAAGGGCAACCTGAGCGACCTGATGGCCATCGAGCCCCAGGTGCGCGGCGTGCCGGCCGAGCAGGCTCAGCAGACCGCCAAGGGCCAGGCTGAAATGGTAGGCACCATGGCTACCGCCATGGGCATGGCCAAGGTCGAAAACAACAACATCGTGACGTACCTGAACTACGCCGATGGCCAGGTCGATTTCAACGGCAAGAAGATGCCGGTCGAGCAGTTCCTGATGATGGTCATGAGCGGCGCGATGGGCGGCGCCCGCTAAGCCGGCGCACCACTCGACTCGAGCTGTACAAAGGCCGCCGCGCCCTGGGCGCGGCGGCCTTTTTCATTGCGGGCTGGGAACCGTCGCGTTTCAGAGGGGCAAGGCGCCGGCGGCCACTTCGCCGTTGCGCAGCACCGCAACGTGGAAGCGCTTGTCGGCCGCCTTCATGATGTCTTCGGTGGGATCGCCCTGCACCAGCAGCAGATCGGCCACGTTGCCCTCGGCGATGGCGCCGTGCTGGTCCATGCCCATCAGGTCGTGTCCGCGCGAGGTGCCGGCGATGAGCGCGTCCACGGGCGTCATGCCGAACTCGACCATGTAGGCCAATTCCATGGCGTTCTCGCCGTGCAGGTTGAACGGGGTGCCGGCGTCGGTGCCCAGCGCAATGCGCCCGCCCGCCTTGTAATACATCTGGAACGATTCGCGGTGGCGTTGCTCCACCGCGCGCGCCTTCTCGACCGCGTAGGCGGGGATGCCGTTGTCGGCGTTGGCGATGATGTTGCGCACCGCGGCGATGGTGGGCACCAGATAGGTCTGGGCGTCCAGCATCTCGCGCAGGCATTCGTCGTCCATGAAGATGCCGTGCTCGATGGAATCGATGCCGGCGCGCACTGCGTTCAGGATGCCCAGCGTGCCTTGCGCATGACTGGCGGTGCTTTTGCGAAAGCGCTTGGCCTCGTGCACGCCGGCCTTCATTTCGTCGAAGCTGTAGTGCGCGTCCATGGGGCTGACGCCGGGCGTCATGACGCCGCCCGTGGCCATGATCTTCACCAGGTCGCAGCCGGCGTGGACCTGTTCGCGCACGGCCTTGATCACGTCCTCGCAGCCGTCGGCCACGCGGCCGATGCGGTTGCCGTGGCCGCCCGTCATGCAGATGATGCGGCCCGAGGCCCTGATCGTGGGGCCGGGGAACACGCCGCGCGCGATGGCGTCGCGCACGCCGAATTCCAGGTAGTCCTTGCCGCCGCAATCGCGCAGCGCGGTGACGCCGCCGCGCAGGCTGGCCTGTGCGTTCTCCAGCGCCGTCAACGTGATCTGCGCAGGGCCTTGCTTGCTCAGTTGCGCGTTGGGATCGGCGCCGCCGGTGTAGACCAGATGGACGTGACAGTCGGCCAGGCTGGGCATCAGCGTCATGCCGTCCGTGCGCACGGTCGCGCCGGCGTAGCCGGAAAACTCCCCGGCCGGCGCCACGCGCACCACGTGCCGGCCTTCGACCAGCACGCCGTGGTTGGGCAGCAGTTTGCCCTTGCCGTCGAAAACCTGGCCGCCTGTAAACAGGGTCTGTCGTGTCGCCGTCATGTCTCGCTCCGGGTTGCGCCTGGCGTTACTCCGCCACTTCCAGGCCCTCGCGGGACATGGATTGCAGGCGGGGCATGAGGCCAAGCAAGTGTTGGCTGTAGGGATGCTGCGGACGTTCGAAGAGGTCTTCGGTGTTGGCCACTTCCAGCAGTTCGCCATAGCGCATCACGCCCACGCGGTCGCACATCTGGCGGATCACCGGCAGGTCGTGGCTGATGAACAGCATGGTCAGCCCGAGTTCCTCTTGCAGGTCTTTCAGCAGGTTCAGGATCTGCGCCTGGATGGACACGTCCAGCGCCGAGGTCGGTTCGTCGCAGATAAGGAAGCGGGGGCGCGTGGCCAGCGCCCGCGCGATGCAGATGCGCTGGCGTTGGCCGCCCGAGAATTCGTGCGGAAAGCGTTCGGCGGCGCGATCGCCCAGGCCCACCACGTCCAGCAGGTCGGCCACGATGCGGCGCGTCTCTGCTTCGCTGGCCGCCAGCTTGTGGAAGCGGATCGGCTCGGCCACGATGTCCAGCACCCGCATGCGCGGATTGAGCGAGGAGAACGGATCCTGGAAGATCATCTGGATCTGCCGCCGGAACGGGTTCAGCTGCTTCTCGCCCTTGAGCGCGGTCAGGTCCGTGCCGCCGAAATTGACCGAGCCTTCGCTCGGCGTGTAGAGGCCGGAGATCAGCCGCGCTACCGTGGACTTGCCGGAACCGGATTCGCCCACCAGGCCGAAGACCTCGCCTTCGCCGATGGAGAAATTGACGCGCTTGACGGCGTCCAGCGTGCGCTGGTTGCGCTTGAGCAGCGCGCTCTTCAACACGAAGCGCATGCTCAGGTCGTTGACTTGCACCAGCGGACCTCCGGTGCGTGCGCCGAAGTCGCGGCGCTGGCCCAGCCAGTGGGTGGCCAGGTCCAGCGGCTGCGCCGGCTTTTTCACGTCCTCGATGTAGGTCACCAGCGGGAAGCGCCGCAGCTTGATGTCGGGACGCGGCACGGCCGAGATCAGGCTGCGCGTGTAGGGGTGGTCGGGGTCGCCCAGAATCTTGGAGGTGGGGCCTTGTTCGACCAGCTTGCCGTGGTAAAGAACCGCCACGCGATCCGTCACGTCCGCGATCACGCCCATGTCGTGCGTGATGATGATCATGCCCACCTGCTCTTCGCGGCACAGCTTCTTGAGCAGTTCCAGGATCTGCGCCTGGATCGACACGTCGAGCGCGGTGGTGGGTTCGTCGGCGATGATGACTTCGGGCTCGCAGCACAGCGCCAGCGCGATCACCACGCGTTGCCGCATGCCGCCCGAGAACTGGTGCGGGTATTGTTTGACACGGAGTTCCGGCTTGTCGATGCCGACCTGCGTCAGTAGCTGCACGGCGCGTTTCTGGGCCTCGGCCTGGGACAGGTTCAGGTGCACCTGCATGGTTTCGACCAGCTGGCTTTCCACCGTCTGCAGCGGATCCAGCGAGGTCAGCGGATCCTGGAAGATCATGCCGATGCGGCGGCCGCGCACTTTGCGCTGCTGCGCCGGAGTCAGCGTGTCGATGCGTTCGCCGTTCAGCAGCACGGCGCCGCCCGCCAGGCGGCCAGGCGCCTCCAGCAGGCCGATCACGGCATTGCCGATGGTGGACTTGCCGGCGCCGGATTCGCCCACCACGCCCAGGATCTCGCCTTTTTCCAGGGACAGCGAGACGCCGTCCACGGCCACCAGCGTGCCGCGGCGGCTGGGAAATTCGATGCGGATATCTTCGATGTTCAACAGGGCCATGGCGTCCTCAGCGCAGCTTGGGGTTGAGCGCGTCGCGCAGCCAGTCGCCCAGCAGGTTGACCGACAGCACCAGCGCCACCAGCGCGATGCCGGGGAAGATGGAGATCCACCACATGCCCGAGAACAGGTAGCTGTTGCCGATACGTATCAACGTGCCCAGCGACGGCGCCGTGGGCGGTACGCCCACGCCCAGGAACGAGAGCGTGGCTTCGGTGATGATGGCGATGGCCAGGTGGATGGTGGCGATGACCAGTACCGGTCCCATCACGTTGGGCAGGATGTGCCGGCGCAGGATGGTGATGGGTCCGATGCCGATGAGGCGGGCCGCCTGCACGTATTCCTTGTTGCGTTCCACCAGTGTGGAGCCGCGCACGGTGCGGGCGTACTGCACCCAGCCCGAGATGCCGATGGCGAAGATCAGCACATACAGCGCGAGCTGGTCGTGCATGTCGCGCGGCAGCAGGCCGCGCGCCACGCCGTCGATCAGCAGCGCCACCAGAATGGCTGGAAACGACAGCTGCACGTCGGCGATGCGCATGATGAAGCTGTCCACGCGTCCGCCTGCATAGCCGCTGATGAGGCCCAGGCTCACGCCCAGCACCATCGAGAACAGCACGGACGCGAAACCCACCAGCAGCGACACGCGCGAGCCATACAGAACCGCCGACAGGATGTCGCGGCCCTGGTCGTCGGTGCCCAGCAGGAAGTCTGGGCTGCCGCCCTCTTCCCAGGCCGGCGGCGTGTTGGCGTCCATGATGCTCAAGGATGCCAGGTCAAAGGGGTTGTGCGGCGCGACGACGGGCGCGAACAGCGCGCCCAGCAGGATGGCCAGCGTGACGATCGCGGCGATGATGGCGCCGGGCGAACGCTTGAAGCTGTGCCAGAGGTCGCTGTCGGCCGCACGGGCGAAGAAGGGAGCGATGCGAGCAATCATGATGAGTCCTTTACTTGCTCTGCACGCGCAGACGCGGGTCCACGGCGAAGTACAGCAGGTCCACGACCAGGTTGATGAGCACGAACATGAAGGCGATCAGCACCAGATAGGCCGCCATGACGGGGATGTCCACCATGCTGATGGCCTGGATGAACAGCAGGCCCATGCCGGGCCACTGGAACACGGTTTCCGTGATGATGGCGAAGGCGATGATGGAACCCAGTTGCAGCCCGGTGATCGTGATGACTGGCACCATGGTGTTCTTCAACGCATGGCGGAAATTGATCAGCCGTTCCGGCAGGCCGCGGGCGCGCGCGAATTTGATGAAGTCGGCGCGCAGCACTTCCAGCATTTCGGCGCGCACCAGCCGCATGATCAGCGTCATCTGGAACAGCGCCAGCGTGATGGCCGGCATGATCAGCGCCAGCCAGCCTGATTTGGTCAGAAAGCCCGTGGTCCACCATCCCAGGCTGACCACGTCGCCGCGCCCGAAGCTGGGCAGCCATCGCAGCTGCACGCCGAAGAACAGGATGAGCAGAATGCCGATGAGGAAGGTGGGCAGCGAGATGCCGGCCAGCGAGATCGCCATGAAGGCCTTGGACAGCACGCCGTGGCGCTTGAGCGCGGTATAGATGCCCATGGGTATGCCCAGGGCCAGCGCCATCACGGCAGACACGAAGGACAGTTCCAGCGTGGCTGGCATGCGCTCTTCGAGCAGTTCGCTGACGGGTCGGCGGTGCCGGTACGATATGCCGAAGTCGCCGCGCACGGCGTTGGCCACGAAGTGCGCGTACTGCACCACGAAGGGGTCGTCCAGGCCCAGCTGTTTGCGTAGTTCCGCGCGTTGTTCAGGGGTGGTGTCCTGGCCCACCATGCTGGCTATCGGATCGCCCACATAGCGGAACATGGAGAACGCGATCAGCGCCACCGTCAACATCACCAGCACCGACTGGATAAGCCGTTGCGCAACAAAGGAAAGCATTATCGGGAGCCCTCGGATTCAGATGACGCCGGGCCGCGTTTCCCTCGGGTAGCGGGAACCGGGGCTGGGCCGGGCGCGCCCGGGCGGCAGGTGCCGCCCGGGGCTCGCGTCGCCGGTTTACGGCAGGACGACGTCGCGCAGGTCGAGCACGTCGTCGGCGCGCTGGATGACCTGGATGTTGTCCTTCACGCCCCAGGACATGGGCTGCTGGTGCAGCGGCAGGTAGCCATAGTCGTTGCGCACGATCTCGAAGGCTTCCTTGATCATGGCGTTGCGCTTGGCCTGGTCGGTTTCGACGCCGATCTTGTCGGTGAGTTCGTCGACCTTCTTGTTGCAGTACCCGCCCAGGTTGAACTGGCCCGCCGCCGTCTTGGCATTGCGGCACGAGGCCAGGTTCAGCAGCGTGTTGTGCGCGTCGGTGGAGCTGGGCGTCCAGCCCAGCATGTACATGCTGGTCTGGTTGCCGGCCTGCAGCAGGATCTTGCCGAAGTACTTCGACTTGGTCTGCGCCAGCAGGTTGATCTTGATGCCCACGCGCGCCAGCATGCCGGCCACGGCCTGGCAGACCTTTTCGTCGTTGACGTAGCGGTCGTTCGGGCAGTCCATGGTGACCGTGAAGCCCTTGGGATAGCCGGCTTCGGCCAGCAGCTTCTTGGCGCGCTCGGGATCCGGCTTGTACGGCGCGCCGAAGGAATCGTCATAGCCATTGATGGCGGTGGCGATGAGCGAGCCCAGCGGCTTGGCAGCGCCGCGCATGATCTTCTCGTTGATGGCCTTGGTGTCCACGGCCAGCACCACGGCTTCGCGCACCTTGGGATCCTTGAAGGGATTCTTGCCCTTCACGTCCGAGAACAGCAGTTCGTCGCGGTCCTGGTCCATGCCGATGAAGATGGCGCGCGCTTCCGGCGCGGTCAGCGGCTTGACGCCCTTGGCGTCTTCGAGGCGCTTCCAGTCCTGCACCGGTACAGGCTGCACCAGGTCCATTTCGCCGGAGATCAGCGCGGCCACGCGCGTCGCTTCCTGCGTGATGGGCTGGAAGATGACTTCGTCGACGTTGGTCTTGATGTTCTTGTTCCAGTAGCCGTCGTAGCGCTTGAGCACGGTCTTCACGTCGGGCTGGCGCGAGGCCAGCATGAAGGGGCCGGTGCCGTTGGCATTCAGGTTGGCATAGTTGCCCTGGTTGTCGCCCTTGACGTTGGTGGCTTCGGTGGTCTTGTTCTTTTCCGACCACGACTTGCTCATGATGTACAGGAACACCCATTCGCGCGGCAGGATGGGGTTGGGCGTGGGCGTGGTGACTTCGATGGTGTAGTCGTCAATCTTCTTGATGTCGGAGGCCTTGGCGCCGTAGCCCTTCATGTCGGAGCCCGGGGTCAGGCTGCGCTTCCAGGAGAAGATGACGTCGTCCGCCGTGAACGGCGAACCATCGTGGAATTTCACGCCCTTGCGCAGCTTGAACACCCACTTCGTGGGTTCGGGGTTCTCCCAGCTTTCCGCCAGCAGCGGAGTCAGTTTCAGGTTGCCGTCGTAGCCGGCAAGCGTTTCGTAGATGTTGCCCTGGAAGCCCAGCGTGAACGTTTCGTTCAGGGCCATCGGATCCATGGACGTCGCATCGCCTTGATAGGACCAGTGAAAGGTCTTGGCGGCCGCGCCGGCGCTGAAAGCCAGCGATGCGGCGATGGCAGCGGCGAGCGCAGCTTGCTTCAGGTGGGGAAAAGTACGCATAGCCCTCATGCTCCGTGTGGTGCGCGGATAGCGCGACAGAAGTGACAGGGCCCCGGCCCCATGGGGATCCGGGGCATGGCGTTGCTGCTTACGACGAAAGACGGATTGGGGTCTGGCGGGACGCAGCGCGAGCTGCGCGTGCGCCGGTGATGGCGCTGCCGGGAATCACTGCGTAGGACTTCGACTTCACGATAGACCCAACCCCTTGTGATTATCATGACGGGGACGGACCCGCATCGATGTAGGACGAATCTTATCGACGCATTCCTTTAAGCGTCAATCGGTTTGGATTGGGGTTAGTACTTGCTTGCCGGCGGCGTGGAATGGTGCGTGCGGCAAGGCTGGCGGCTCTGCGCTCAGGCGCCGGGCGGGGGCGCGTCGGCAAGGGTTTTCGCCAATTCGCGCACCACGCGCTTGCGGCGGTCGCTGTCTTCGTAGTGCTCGCCCAGGGCCGACCATTCGGGCCGGCTGCGGGCCTCTTTCAACGCTTCGGGCAGGGGCCCTTTGCGCCAGGCATCGTCGTCCGGATGGTCTAGTCTCAATGGCTCGCGCGCGGCATGGCCGCGGCGCTCCAGCGCTTCGATCAGTTGGCGCTGGCGCAGGGCCAAAAGACGCAGCACCGCGTCGTCGACGCTGATTTCGCGCCAGCCGCGCAGCTTGCCCGCCACGCGCTTGCCCAGCTTTTCCACGCCTTGCCACAGGCCGCCGGCGGCCGCGCCGATCAGCATGCCGGTGCCCAGGCTCAAACCGGCGCTGAACAGGTCCACCGCCGCGCCGGCCATGGCGCCCGCGGCGGCGCCCATGCCCACCTGCACGCCCATGTCCTTCAGGGCCTGGGGATGGAACAGGTCCATGCCCCAGCGCTCGCCCTGCAGGGGCAGCGCATCATCGGTGAAGTCCGTCGCGCGGAAGTTGTAGAGCGCCAGCAATGCGTTGACGCAGGTCTGCTCGCGCTGGCGCACCTGGTCGCGCAGCGTGCCCGAGGCGGCCGCGAGCGCCGCGTCGTCGCTGGCGCTGGAGACGTGCAAGGCCGCCACGTCGACCAGCAGGTCGGCCAGCAGTTCGTAGGCGGCGCCACGGCGCGCGCGGCGCTGCTCGGCAAGATTGGCGGACAGCCGGGCCAGCGCGGCGGCGTGGCGGTCCAGCAGCACGCCGAGCTTGGCATAGAGCTGTTGTTCGCCATCCAGCGGCGGCGCGACGGTGTCGAACTCGACGACCGCGTGCAGGCCCAACCGGGCCATGGCGGCGCGCCATTCGTCGGCGCGATGCGCGGGCGCGTTGACGAAGTTCAGCACAGGCAGCAGAGGCCGGCCGCAGGCGGCCAGGATGGCGAGTTCGTCGCGGTGCTTGCCCAGCACCGGATCGCGCGCGTCGATGACGTACAGCGCCGCGTCGCAATCCAGCATCTTGGCCAGCACGCGGGCCTCCTGCTCGTAGCGGCCATGCGCCTCGGGCGTGTCGAGGAAGCGGCGGATGCGCGCCGGCCCGTCCAGGCGTTCTTGCGGGCTGTCGAGTTTTTCCAGGTACTCCAGCAGCGAGATGCTGTCTTCCATGCCCGGTGTGTCGAACCATTCCAGCACGGCCCGCCCTTCCATCCGCAGGCGCGCGCCTTCGACGTGGCGCGTGGTGCCCGGGCTGTCGGCGACTTCACCGAAGGTGGTGTCGCGCGTCAGCGTGCGCAGCAACGAGGTCTTGCCGGTGTTGGTATGGCCGACCAGCGCAATCTTGATGAGGTCTTCAGCCATGGCCGGACTCCAGCCACGCGAGCGGGGCCAGCGGCGCTTGCAGCACGGCATCGGCGGGCAGGCCCAGCGCCAGCAGGCGTTCGCGCCATAGCGGGGCGCGGGTGGCGGGAGCCTCGGCGTCCGCGCGCGGCGTGACCAGCCATACACGCGTCTGTTCCGCGTGCGCGGCCAGTTCGGCGATCAGCGACAGCGTTCCGCGGTCCGGCGTCTGGCGCGCATCGCAGGCGATCAGCATGCGCGTGGCGGCCTGGCCGGCGAGCGCGTCCAGCACGCGGTTGCGCTCTTCGCGGGTATCCAGATTGCCGGCCTGCTGGACGCCCGCGGGCATGTCGGCGGGCGGCCAGGCCAGGTCCGGCGGCAGTTCGAGCCCCAGCAGCACCGGCTTGCCGCCCAGGCCCGCGAGCGGCGGCGCGCCGACGCGCGGTTCGTGCAGGGGATCGACCGGGCGGTCTATGCCCGTGGACTGGGCGGGCGGCTCCAGGCGATCGCGCAAGGCGGAGAATCCGGGCAGCGAGGGATCGATGCGCAGGCGGCGCAAGGCGCGCAGCGATCCCGCCACGCACAGGGCGCCGGCCAACAGACGGGGCAGGATGCCGTAGACCACCAGCACGCCGATCAGCCACAGCGACCACTGCGCCTGCGCCTCGGCGGGCAGGGCCTGGGCGCCGTCGCTGGCGCGGATCATGGATGCGTCCGGCAGCGGAAAGCCCAGCAGGGACGGCAGCCAGCCCAAAGCCTGTGTCAGCCCGACGAATGTGTCGGGCGCCAGCAAGGTGGTGGCCCAGATGAAGCGGTAGCTGGCGGTGGAAAGCACGGCCAGCAGCACCGCCAGCGCTGCGCACAGGGCCGTCAGCCACAGCAGGTGGCTGACACTGCCGAAGAGCCAGCGCAAGGCGCCCGCGCGGGCCAGCAGGTTGAGAAAAGCCTGCGGTACCAGCGCGCTGTCGGGGCCGCGGGCCAGCTTGCGCGTGGCCCAGAGCCAGAGACGCCCCAGTCCCGTGACGGAGGACGCCCGCAGCAGGAAGCTGCCCAGCCACAGCAGGAAGGTGAGCGCATGCAGGCCCAGCAAGGCGCCCAGCGCCCACAGTACGTTGACTGGCCGCGAGCCGTCACCCAGCGCGCCCAGCGCGGCGCCTGCGCCGGAAATGGCGGCCAGCAGGAACAACGCGGCCAACATGGCGAGCGCGCTGCGGCGCCATGTGTCGATCAGGGGGATGAGATTCTCGCGCTGCGCCAGCAACGCGGCGCGAGCCAGGATGCGCGCGGGCAGATCGGCGTCCTGCTGGCGTACGCGGCGCACTGCGGCTGCGTCTTCCAGCGGCCCCCAATGCGCTTCGCGCAGACGTATCAGCTCCGCCAGCCAGTGCGCGCGCACGGGGCCGGCGCCGAGGGGTTCAGCCGGGGGGATGGAATCGCGAGAGGTCGTAGACGGCATCGCGTCGGGCGGCGGTACGGTCAGGCCCTGGGGGCGGTGGACCATTGTAGACCGGGCGGGACGGGAAACGGGGCCACAGCCCCACGCGTCAGTGCCTGGCGCGGGCGCTGCGGTACTGTCCGGGCGTGACGCCGACGGCGTCGCGGAAGACCCGCGCCAAGTGGCTGGCGTTGCCGAAGCCGCTGGCCTGGGCGATGCCGGCCAGGTCGCCCTTGCAGGCTGCGAGCAGCTTGCGCGCATGCGCCAGCCTCCGCGCCCGTACCCAGGCATGCGGCGGCTCGCCGAAAGAGGTGTGGAACATGCGGGCAAAGTGGTAGGTGGATAGCGCCGCCACGCCTGCGAGTTCGTCCAGCGTCAGCGGCTCGGCCAGGTGCGCGTCAACATAGTCCATGATGCGCCGGCGCACGGCGGGCGCGAGGCCGCCGCGCAGCGTTGCCGCGGGCTTGCGCGCCACGCCCTGGTTCAGCAGATGGTGCAGGACTGTTTCGGCCGCGCTGCTGGCCGCCAGCCGGTCGGCGGGCTGGTTCCAGTCGGTGTCCAGCAGCTGCCGGCAGACGTCGATCAGCGAGTCGTCGTGGATGTAGGTGCGGTCGCGCAGTTCCAGCGTGCGGGGCTCGCAGTCCAACCGCATGACGGCTTCGCGGGCCAGGCGTTCCGGAGCGAAGTACAGATGCAGGAATTGCACGCTGTCGTTCATGCTCCAGCGCGAGTAGTGCTCCGAGGGCAGCACGCAGAACTTGCCGGCGCCGCCATGTAGCCTGTCCTGGCCCAGGCGGAACGACTTGTCGCCGCCACGCAGATAGAGTGACAGGGTGTGATGGCCCGGATTGTCGTAGCCCATGGTTTCGTGGGCGCTGCGTGACCATTGCGAGATGGCGATGCCCTCGCCCAGCGCGGCGGCGCGTCCCAACGTCGCGGTGGAGCCCGCCAGGGTGCGGAAGACGGAGAAATCGGCCGGGGCCGAGGCGACGGTAGCCATATGAGTGGAATGCTACTGCGATCTCGCGCGCGGCGCGTGCGCGCGAGGAAGAAAACCGCAAGAACCGGCAATTCTTGCGGGCCAGGGAGGCGCAAACTGGATTCCCCGGCGGTCTTGCGGACCGCCTTACCGCGTCCCTGTTTCAGCATCGCATCGTGAACCTCTTCCTGTATTTCCTCACAGTCGTCATCTGGGGCACAACCTGGATCGCCATCAAGCTGCAATTGGGCGTGGTGGCGATTCCCGTCTCCATCTTCTACCGCTTCGCGCTGGCGGGCCTGGTTCTGTTCGCGGTCCTGGCGCTGACCCGCAAGCTGCAGAAAATGGACCGGCGCGGCCACTGGCTGTGCGTGGGCCAGGGGCTGTGCCTGTTCTGCCTGAACTTCCTGTGCTTCTACACGGCAACCCAGTGGATTCCCAGCGGCCTGGTGTCGGTGGTGTTTTCGGCGGCGACGCTATGGAATGCGCTGAATGCCCGCCTGTGGTTCGGCACCCGCGTCGCGCCGCGCGTGATGGTGGCCGGCGCGCTGGGCTTTTCCGGCCTGGTGCTGCTGTTCTGGCCCGAACTGGCGGGGCAGGAGGCCAGCCATGAAACCCTGCTGGGCCTGGGCTTTGCACTGCTGGGTACGTTCTGCTTTTCGACGGGCAACATGCTGTCGTCGCTGCAACAGCGCGCCGGCATCCGGCCCTTGACCGGCAACGCCTACAGCATGCTTTATGGCGCAGCCATCCTGCTGGCGGGTTGTCTGGCGGCGGGCCTGCCGTTCGAATTCGATACCTCGGCTTCCTACGTCGGCGCCCTGCTCTATCTGGCCATCCCGGGCTCCGTGATCGGTTTTACCGCCTATCTGACGTTGGTGGGCCGCATGGGTCCGGCGCGGGCCGCCTACTGCACGGTGCTGTTTCCGGTGGTGGCCTTGAGCGTGTCTACTTTCGCCGAAGGCTATCAGTGGACGGCGCCGGCCCTGCTGGGCCTGGCGCTGGTAATGCTGGGCAACCTGCTGGTCTTCACCAAGTGGACGCCCTTCGCGCGGCGCGCGGTGGCTTGAACTTGGCCCAGGGCCGGTGCAAGCCCTAGCGGGCCAGGGCACGCAGCCCTTCCAGCAGGCGGTCGATTTCCGCGTCGCTGGTCAGATAGCTGACCGAGGCCCGCGCGATCTGCGCCAGGCCACGCGCCTGCATGTCCAGCGGGGTATAGGGCACGCCGTTGCTGCCGATGGTGATGCCCTGTGCCGCCATGGCGCGTTGCACGGATACGGCGTCCTGATCGGCGAAGTTGAAGGACACCAGGCCCGAGCGTTCGCGGCCCTGGTCCAGCACCGTGATGCCGGGGATGGCCGCCAGTTCGGTCCGCAGGGCCTGGGCCGTGGCGGCGATGCGGGCGCGGATGGCTGGCAGGCCGATGTCCAGGGCTTCCTGCAAGGCGTTGGCCAGGCCGCAGCGCAGCGCCAGCGAGGCTTCCGCCGATTCCAGGCGCGCGGCGTCCTGGCGCAGCACCGGCTCGCCGTCGGCGCCCAGGGGGGCGGAATGGGTGTCGACGAAGGCGGGCGTGAGCTGGTCCAGGAAGTCGCGCCGCACGTACAGCAGGCCTGTGCCGCGCGGGCCGCGCAACGCCTTGCGTCCGGCCCCGCTCAACACATCGCAGCCGATCTGCGCGACGTCCACGGGCAACTGGCCGACCGCCTGTGCCGCATCCACGAAATACGGGATGCCGTGGCGGCGCGCGACGCTGCCGATGGCGGCGGCGGGATTGATCAGGCCGCCGTTGGCGGGCAGCCAGGTCAGTGCGATCAGGCGCACCCGCTCATCCAGCATGGCCTCCAGTGCCTGCGGATCGACGCAGCCGCTGTCGTCCGAGGGAATGGTCTCCAGCGTGGCGCCAGCACGCTGCGCCTTGAGCCGCATGGCGGCCAGGTTGCCGCCCCATTCGTGGCGACCCACCAGGATGCGGTCGCCGGCGCGCCACGGCGCCATCGCCGCGAAAGCCGCGCCCCAGCCGGGCGAGTTGCCGCCGGTGAGCGCGATCTCGGTCGGGTCCGCGTTGAACAGCCGGGCCGCCAGTGTGCGAGCCTGTTCGATCAGCTCCCGCGACCGCACGCCCGCCTCCATGGGCCCTTGCGTCGCTTCGCGTTGCAGGTGCGCGTGGATGGCATGCAGCGTGGCGGCCGAGGGCAGCGACGCGCCGGCGTGATTGAAATGGACGGTGGTGTGCGCGCCAGGGGTCTGGGCGCGCAATGCTTCCACGGCGCTGGGAGTCAAGGGGGCGGACATGGCGGCTCCGGCAGGGATCAGGCTTGCGTGAGCGCGATAACGGCTTCGATCTCGACCGCCACGCCCTGCGGCAGGGATGCCACGCCGACGGCGCTGCGAGCATGGCGGCCGGCGTCGCCGAACACCTCGACCATCAGGTCGGAGGCGCCGTTGGCAATGGCGCTCTGGCGGTTGAAGTCCGGCGTGCTGGCCACGAACACGCCCAGGCGCACGACGCGCGCCACGCGATCCAGCTTGTCGCCGGTGGCGGCGGCGATCTGCGATAGCAGGCCCAGCGCCGACAGGCGCGCCGCTGCCACGCCATCGGCGTCAGAAACCTGGTCTCCCAGGCGGCCCAGATAGGCGGCCTTGCCGTCCTTGCGGGAGATCTGGCCCGAGATATACAGCAGGTTGCCTTCCTGCACGAAGGGCACGTAGTTGGCGGCGGGAGCGGCGGCGGCTTCGAGGGTCAGGCCAAGTTCGGCCACGCGGCCGGAGATCGAGCGGGTCATGAGGGACTCCTGAACAGGGAAAGTATGGGCAAGCCTCATGCTATCGGCCGCTGCCGGCCCTGACCAATCAATTTTCGCGCAGTACACATAAGTAAAACTAATGTGTGTCGCCCCGCTCCGCGGCCGCCTGCGCCAGCCATGCGTGGAAGCGCTGTGCCGCTTCGCCAAGCGCGCCGCGCGGCGTCACGAACCACCAGCCGATGCGAGGAGCTTCGAGCGCGCCGTTTGGCAGGGCCTCCACCAGCGCGCCGCTGGCGAGCTGGGCGGCGATAAGGCGGTGACGGCCCATCGCCATGCCTTGCCCCGCCAGCGCCGCTTCCACGACGATGTTGTAGTCATGCAGGCGTACGGGCCGCACGCCGCCCAGGTCCACGCCGTGATGTCGCGCCCAGGCGTCCCATTCGAAGGGATGGCGGGCATGCGAGGCCAGCAGCGGGAATCGCAGCAGATCCTGCGGCGTGCGCGGCCGTTTCCTGCCCGCGATCAGGGCGGGCGAGCAGACTACCGACAGCCGCTCCGCCATGATCAGCCGAGCCCGCACGCCTGGCCACACGCCGCGCCCGTAGCGGATGGCGACGTCGACCTCGCCGCCCGCAACGTCAGCCAAGCCGATGTCGGGCTGCAATTGGAGATCGATGTCGGGATGGGCGGCGGCAAACGCCGCGAGGCGCGGCGCCAGCCAGCGCGTGGCGAACGAGGCCAGCAGCCCGACGCGCAGCGTCTGCCGCACAGTCTCGGGCGCACGGACCTCGTCGGTACCCAGGCGCAGCAACTCGAAGGCCGCGTGTACGCGCTCGTAATAGGCCTGACCCGCCGCGGTCAGCGCCACGGCGCGGGTGAGCCGCTCGAACAGGGCCACGCCCAGTTCGGCTTCCAGTCGCTGGATATGGTGGCTGATGGCGCTTTGCGTTACGAAGAGCTCCTGCGCAGCCAGGGAAAAACTCATGCGCCGCGCGGCAGCTTCAAAGGCGCGCAGGGAAACCAGGGCAGGCAGGGATCGCGCGGAACGCATGGAGGCAGGCGATGTGGTGATGAGGGAATGCGCATCATCGTACGCCGCGCGCGGCCCGGCAAACAGCGCGCGCGCACCGCGTCCCAATGCAAAAGGCCCGCAACAAGTTGCGGGCCCTTCAGTACTGCATTCTTTGGCTCCCCGAGCTGGGCTCGAACCAGCGACCTGCGGATTAACAGTCCGTCGCTCTACCGACTGAGCTATCGGGGAACAGGTAGAGGGGGCGAATTATGCACAAAAAAACGGAAGAATGCAAAACGGGGCAGGCGTAACGGGTCGACGCGCTGAATATTTGCCTTTCTCACCAGGACACGAGTGCATGCGGCGACCATCTGCGGTATCGAAAAGCAGCCAAACCGGGCGCAGTACAAATGGGGTCAGGCAGGAGCCATTCCTCTCAGCGGCGACGGTGGGCCAGCTTCTTCAATGGCCCCTTGCCGGATACCCGTGCTTGCACTGGTAATGGCACGCAACCCGTATTCGGTGAGCATCAGTTCCCGAACCTGGATTACCGCGCCCGGCCTGGAAATTAGCCGGGATCCCTTGAAGAATGCGTCAGGTTTCTTGTTGGTGGCAGCGTTCATATCAATACCTTTTGCTGACGAAGTCGCTGATCGCTTTGGCGCCGGCGCCTACGATTTCCGCAACGTCGTTGCGTTCGAAAAGCGCATGGTCGCTCGAGTCCAGGTAGATCACGCCTATGGGATGCTGGCCTGAACGGTCCAGGACGGGCACCGCCATAGCCGAATAGCGGCCGGGTCCAAGACGGCGGGCCTGGGCCGCGGTATACCCCCATTCAAGCACTAGTGCCGAGCGGAGTTGATCTTCCGTTCTGTGTTGGCTGGACATCACCAGCGGTGTCTTGCTGCGGACAGCTCTGCCCGCGATGCCGGTGTGCACGGGAAAGGTTCGTCCTGCACCCTCGCCGCCAGCGCCCGCGTAGTTGATGATCTGCTCGATTTCCTGCGGTTCATGAACGGGAGGCACGACCCGGTGGAAGGTGGTGCGCAGGTCGGTTCCACAATTGCGCTTGTCGCACCATTCGGCAAGCATGGTGTGCATGGTGGAGACCGCTGCATCGAGACCTTCGTGGACGGCGGCCGGTCCATCCATCTCGTCGTCGGCGCGTGCAGCAGCCACGCGAACCAGGGCTGCCAGAATCAGCCAGACGCTCGTGGCGGCCGTCAGACCGAACATCCAGGGTTCAAACAGCGGTTCGCCCAGCTCTTCACCGCGGCGCTACCGGCGACGAGGAGTGGCGGGCCATTGAACAGGACTTCTCTAGGCCACCTCTTTTGCCAGAGGCGTTTTTGCCGCACGCCGGGGAGATGATTTGTCTGCATGGGGAACCGCGCCTCCTGAGGCCAGAACTTGGCGCGATTGTAGGCAGCGATTTCGGGGAAACGCCGGTTTTCGGGGCTCGGGACAGCGTAAATAGGACAAAGCGCAATGGGCTGGCTTGGCCTCACGCTTTCCGTTCATGACGCAGGCAATAAAAAACCCGCGCCGTCATAGCCGGAGCGGGTTTTTGAGATCGTCTCAGGACGGATCTGCATCTGGAATCTGGTGCCGGTGAAAGGAATCGAACCCTCGACCTTCTCATTACAAGTGAGCTGCTCTACCAACTGAGCTACACCGGCGCTGCGTGCCTGGGGCACGCGAAGGGCTGCATTGTAATGAAAAAAATGCAGACCTTGCGGGGATGCCTTATTTGACGATGGTCAGGCGCGGACGCTTGGGTTCGTCGTCGTCTCCGCCGTCGTCGCCGGGGGCGGCGTCGGCGTCGGAGCCCTCGGGCGCGGCGGTGGCCGTCGCGCCCTGGGCGCCAGCTTCCGGCGGTTCGTAGGGCTGCACTTCGAAGCCCATGCCGGCGCCGGTTTCGCGCGCATAGATGGCGCTGACGGCGCCCACGGGGACGTAGACGTTTTCGGTCACGCCGCTGAAGCGGGCCTGGAATTCGATGAATTCGTTGCCCAGCACCAGGCGGTTGGTGGCCAGCGTGCCCACGTTCAGCGTGATCTGGCCGTCGCGCACATGGGCGACGGGCACCATGGTGTGCTCGTCGACCTGCACGGTGATGTAGGGCGTATAGCCGTTATCGGTGCACCATTCGTGCAGCGCGCGGATCAGGTACGGTTTGGTCGAAGTTTCACCCATCACGCAACAGCCTTAGCGACGCATCACTTTTTCCGAAGGCGTCAGCGCTTCGATGTAGGCCGGACGCGAGAAGATGCGTTCGGCGTACTTTTGCAGCGGAGCCGCGTTCTTGGGCAGTTCGATGCCGTAGTGGTCCAGGCGCCACAGCAGCGGAGCCACGGCCACGTCGAGCATGGAGAATTCCTCGCCCAGCATGTATTTGTTCTTCAGCAGCATGGGGGCCAGCTGGGCCAGGCGGTCGCGGATGTTCTGGCGGGCGTTGGCCAGCTTCTTTTCGTCGGGCTTGGCGCTGCGGTCTTCCAGCGTCGAGACGTGGACGAACAGTTCCTTCTCGAAGTTGTAGAGGAACAGGCGGGTGCGGGCGCGCATGACCGGGTCGGCGGGCATCAGCTGGGGATGCGGGAAGCGCTCGTCGATGTACTCGTTGATGATGTTCGACTCGTACAGGACCAGGTCGCGTTCGACCAGAATGGGCACTTGACCGTACGGGTTCATCACCGAGATGTCTTCGGGCTTGTTGTACAGGTCGATGTCGCGGATCTCGAAATCCATGCCTTTTTCGAACAACACGAAGCGGCAGCGTTGCGAAAACGGACACGTGGTTCCGGAATAGAGCACCATCATGGCGGTAAGTCCTTTATTGAAAAACGAAAGGCCAGCGCCTTAATCTAGCAGGCGCTGGCCCCAATTGCCAGGCGGGATAGGCGTACAGCCCTATCCGCCGATGCCGTCCCTATTTGCAATCAGGGACGGATAAAAACCTGGCGGGGCGTTGCGGTTAGCGCACGTGTTTCCAGTACGAGGCGTTGAGGCGCCAGGTAACCAGGAAGAACAGCAGCAGGAACAACATGACACCGACGCCGAGACGGACGCGGAATGTCTGGACGGGTTCGGCCATCCAGGACATGAACGCAGTCAGGTCGGCGACGTCGTTGTCGTATGTTGCGACTTGGGCCGGGTTAGCGGCCTTGAATTTGGCATCGAAGGTGGCATGGCCGTGGTAGTTGGCTACCGGTTCGGCCTTGACCGTGGAAAAACCCTGTGCATCGTACACCGTGGTGACGCGTTCCCAGGTTTTGGGGGCGCCCGCCTTGCCTTCGACCTCGTGCATGGCGACGGTCGTAAGTTCGCGCGGACCCTGCACTTCCCAGAGCGCGTGGGGCATGCCCACCGACGGGAAGACCAGGTTGTTCCAGCCCGTGGGACGCGCCGTGTCGCGGTAGAAGGTGCGCAGGTAGGTGTAGATGTAGTCGGCGCCCGAGGGGCCGGCGTTCACGGATTTGGCGCGCGCGATCACGGACAAGTCCGGGGGCGTCGTGCCGAACCACTGCTTGGCGTCCTTCGGGGTCATGGCGACGTTCATCATGTCGCCGACCTTTTCGCCGGTGAACAGCAGGCTTTCCTTGATCTGCTGGTCGGTCAGCCCGATGTCCTTGAGCTTGTTGTAGCGCATCGAGGACGCGCTATGGCAGTTCAGGCAGTAGTTGACGAACAGCTTGGCTCCGTTCTGCAGCGACGACATGTCGTTGACGCGGTACGGGGCCTTGTCCAGGGGGTAGCCGCCTCCGGCGGCAAGGGTGGCGGTACACGTGAGCATCAAGGCCACGGCACCAATCAGCTTCTTGATCATGGTTAATCCGTTATCTGGTGGGCTCAGTGGGCGTGGAACGTGACGCGGTCGGGCACCTTCTTGAAAGTGCCCAGGCGGCTCCATACCGGCATCAGGAAGAAGAATGCCAGGTACAGCAGCGTGCCGATTTGCGACGTGATGTTCAACGGCGGACTGGGCGGCTGCGTACCGATGTAGCCGAGCACCAGGAAGTTGACCATGAAGATGCCGTAGATCCACTTGTGCCAGGTCGGGCGGTAGCGGATCGACTTGACCGGGGAATGGTCCAGCCACGGCAGGAAGAACAGGATGACGACCGTGCCGCCCATGGCGACCACGCCCCAGAACTTGGCGTCGATCACGCGCAGCAGCACGGCCACGACGATCAGGATGCCGGGGACGGCGATACGCATGAAGCCCTTCAGGTTGCTCTTGACGAGCAGCGCGATGGCGCCCAGCACGGAAGCGCCCGCCAGCACCCAGGTGAACTCGTCGGTGGTGGCGCGCAGCATCGAGTAGAACGGCGTGAAGTACCAGACCGGCGCGATGTGCGGAGGCGTCTTCAGCGAGTCAGCAGGGATGAAGTTATTGAACTCGAGGAAGTAGCCGCCCATTTCCGGCGCGAAGAACACGATGAACGCGAACACGAGCAGGAAGCCGGCCACGCCCATCAGGTCGTGGACCGAGTAGAACGGGTGGAACGGGATGCCGTCCTTCGGGCGGCCGTACTTGTCCTTCGGGCCTTGCTTGATCTCGATGCCGTCCGGGTTGTTCGAGCCGACTTCGTGCAGCGCCACCAGGTGGGCCGCGACCAGGCCCACCAGCACCAGCGGGATGGCGATGACGTGGAAGGCGAAGAAGCGGTTCAGCGTGGCATCCGACACGACGTAGTCGCCGCGGATCCAGATGGACAGCTCAGGGCCGATGAAGGGAATGGCTGCGAACAGGTTCACGATCACCTGCGCGCCCCAGTAGGACATCTGGCCCCAGGGCAGCAGATAGCCGAAGAAGGCTTCCGCCATCAGACAGAGGAAGATCGCGACGCCGAAGATCCACACGAGTTCGCGCGGCTTGCGGTAGGAACCGTAAAGCAGCCCGCGCAGCATGTGCAGGTACACGACGACGAAGAACATCGACGCGCCGGTGGAGTGCATGTAGCGCACCAGCCAGCCCCACGGGACTTCGCGCATGATGTATTCGACGGACTGGAACGCGCGTTCGGCGTCCGGCTTGTAGTGCATGACCAGGAAGATGCCGGTCACGATCTGCAGCACCAGCACCAGCAGGGCCAGTGAGCCAAAGAAGTACCAGAAGTTGAAGTTCTTCGGTGCGTAGTACTCGGACAGATGGGCTTTCCAGGTGGAGGTCACCGGGAAGCGCCGGTCCAGCCAGCCCAACAGGCCTGTCGTCTCGACGGTTTTCTCGCCAGCCATGTAACGGCTCCTTCTCTAATACGTGGCGTATTTGTTTTACTTACGTAATTCGGGAAAAAAGCGCGACGCGCGCGTCAGGCCTTGTTGTCTTCATCGACGCCCACGATGATGCGGGTGTCGGTGAGATATTGGTACGGCGGGACTTCGAGGTTGTCGGGAGCGGGCTTGTTCTTGTAGACACGGCCGGCCAGATCGAACGTGGAGCCGTGGCAAGGACAGAGGAATCCGCCCTGCCAGTCGGCGCCCAGGCTGCCGCCTTTCTCGAAGTGGGACGTGGGCGAGCAGCCGAGGTGGGTACAGATGCCGACGCAGACGAAGAGCTCGGGCTTGCGCGAGCGGCCTTCGTTTTCGGCGTATTTGGGCGTGAAGCCGGGGCGCTTGGAATCAGGATCGGCCAGCAAGGCGTCCTGGGTCTTGAGACCAGCGAGTTGTTCAGGCGACCGGTGGATGATCCAGACCGGTTTTCCGCGCCATTCAACCGTCTTCATGGTGCCGACGGGAATGTCGCCGACGTCCACTTCAACGGGAGCCCCGGCAGCGCGGGCCTTTTCGGAGGGAGAAAACGTGCTCACAAGCGGCACTGCCGTTGCGACACCTGCTACGCCACCCACAGCACAGGCGGTGGTAACCCAGAAACGTCGCGAAGGATCAGGTGGCAGGTTGGGATCAACCGCACCGTCATCATCGTGCACCAGCGTATCCTGACTCATCTTCCTATCCTTGTTGATGCGCCCGCTCTACGAGTAGCATCACTTCTGCGGCATCGGGTTCGCGGGAATTTGTAACAACATAGCAACCGCGTATTATAGCGCCAGCCCACTCACGGGCGTATCACGAAGGGAGTGCTTTTATGAGCAAAGCGACTGGTTTCGTCAAAGAATTCCGAGATTTCGCTGTCAAAGGCAACGCAGTGGACCTGGCGGTCGGTGTCATCATCGGCGCGGCGTTCGGCAAGATCGTCGATTCGCTGGTCAAGGACATCGTCATGCCGTTGGTCAACTTCATCCTCGGAGGCTCGGTCGATTTTTCGAACAAGTTCCTGGTTCTGTCGATGCCGGCCGGCTACAACGGCCCCATGACCTACGCCGACCTGACCAAGGCTGGCGCCAACGTTTTTGCGTGGGGTAATTTCGTCACGATCATCATCAACTTCGTGTTGCTGGCGTTCGTGATCTTCTGGATGGTCAAGGCCATCTACAAGGCCCGCACCAAGGCCGAGGAAGCGCCGGCGCCCGCTGCGACGCCCGAAGACGTGGCGCTGCTGCGCGAAATCCGCGATCTGCTCAAAAAGCCCTGATCCGATGCTGCCGCAGGCCCGGAATCCACGCAGACGCGGATCCGGGCGGCGGCTGGCGGACGTTCCCGCCGGCGCACGCCGGCCCCCGCTGAACGATCCGCTGCCTGTTTTCTTCCCCTAGTCCCGTTCCGCAGCCATTTGCCGTTCGACGCGCCGAGCGAACATGGCGAAGCTTGCGCGCACGATGCTGGGCTTGAGCAGGAAGTCGTGCGATTCGGCGGCCAGCGCATCGTCCACCGGTTTCACCTCGCCATAGGCGGCGGCCGCCTGCAGCTGATTGCGGGCGGCGCGTTCGATCAGCACCGACAGGTACAGCGCTTCCTCGATGCATGAGCCGGCCGCCAGAAAGCCATGGTTGGCCAGCAGGATGCTGCGCTTGGCGCCCAGCGCCGCCGAGATGATCTCGCCTTCCTGGTCGGCGATGGGCAGGCCGGGCCATTCCTTCAGATGAGCACAGTCGTTGTGGAACGGCGTCGCGTCCATGTGCGCGACGACCAGCGGCTGGCCCGTCATGGACAGCGTCGATACATGGGGCGGGTGCGTGTGGATGATGCATTGCACGTCGGGACGCTGGCGATAGACCCAGAAGTGAAAGCGCACGGCAGGGTTCGGCGTGCCGGGGCCGTCGAGCACTTCCATGTTGTCGTTGATGCGGATGACCGAGGCCGGGACGATCTCGTCGAAGGCCTGGGCCAAGGGCGTCGTCAGGAACGTGCCGTCTTCCTTGCGTACGGTGATCTGGCCCGCCAGCGTTTCCGAATGGCCTTCGCTGGCGAGAATGCGACAGCTCAGGGCCACCTTCTCTTCTTCGCTCCAGTTCCCGAAGTCGAGCTTGTTCGCGGAGCGCGCAAAGAAGGCGTCGGCATGGGCTTGTTTTTCCAGCATGGGGTCTCCTTGGGATAATGGCTCCATTACACGCCCGCCTCCGCCGCCAGCGATTGACCGATCACGAACGAGGGTTGACTCAATGCGACAGGAAGGCCGGCGCCTTTCGGCCAGTGTTGGCCGACCCGACTGAGTGTTCCGAGCATGCCACGCGCCCGCCAGACAGTGAATCCATCCGCCCGGCCCGCCTGTTCCGAGGCGGATCTGAACTTTGCGCCCCAGTTCCGCCCTTTCTATGCGCAGGAGATCGCAGGCTACGAGCGCGAGCTGGACAAGCTGGTGCTGCCGGGCGAATTCAGGGCCCTGACCGAACCGCCCAGGCTGCTATTGCAGGCCTGCAGGCTGCGCGCGGGCGGGCTGGTGGTGAGTCTGGAGTCCACGCCGATCAGCGTGCAGCACCGCGCGGAACATGCGGCCGATCTGGAGCATGCGGAGTTCCTGGCGAGCTTTGTGATTGCCGGACACGGCGTCATCGTGCAGAACGATGCGACGCTGCCGCTGGAACCCGGCGACATCATCTTCCGCACGACCGCGCTGCCATCGGAAATCCGGATGTACACCGATTCGCGCATTGTGGTGGTCAAGGGGCCGCTGTCGCGCCTGTTGGGCGCGCACAGCCTGGCGATGTCGCAGTTCACCGCGCAGCGCGGCGTGGCCGTCCTGCCCATGGTGCAGACCGCCCATCGCTGCCTGCATCATGTGTTCTTCGACAAGGCGGAATCGAACCCGACGTCGTCGCTGTTTGCCGAACAGGCGCTGTTGGCGCTGCTGGCTTCGATCTACACCAGCCAGGCGCTGGAGAAGATACCGGGCGATGCGCGCGGGCCCGCCGATAATTGGCAGGTGCTGGCCAGCTACATCGATGCCCACATCACCGATCCGGAACTGTCGGTGCAGGCGGTGGCGGATGTGCTGCGCGTGACCACGCGCTGGGTGCACCGCTTGTTCAAGATGCGCTCGCTGCAATACACCAGCTACGTGCGTGAACGCCGTCTGCAGCTGGCCAGGGAAGCGCTGGAGGATCCGCGGCGTGCGCATGTCGAGGTCAAGGAGATCGCGGCCTCTTGCGGCTTTCAGCACGCGAGCCATTTCATCCGCCGCTTCCATGAACGCTTCGGCATGTCGCCGGCCTTGTACCGCAAGACTGCCAGAAGCGGCAACGGCGGCGCGTAGCGTCGCGTCGCCTGCTCTTGCCGTGCCCGCGCGTCAGGCGCGGCGCAGGTCCTGCTGCGTGGGCTTCATGAGAAACGCCGAGGTGCCGGCCACGATGCCGAGGAAGGCCAGATAGACGCCGACGGGAAGAATGCTGTCGAATTTCTGCACCAGCGTGGCCGAGATCAGCGGCGCCAGCCCGCCGCCGATGGCGGCCGAGAACTGGACCCCGATGGACAATCCGGAATAGCGCAGCTCTGCGGGAAACTGCGCGCTGTAGAGGCTGGATTGCGGCGCGATCATGATCGCGTAGTTGAAGGCCATGGCGACGAAGACGGCGAGACTGTATGCCATCAACGAACCGCTGCCCACCGCGAGAAAGATCGGAATGGCCATGAGTCCCAGCAGCATGCCGCCCCAGCCACAGACGCGGCGCGCGCCGATGCGGTCGGCCAGCACGCCGAACAGCGGAATGGTGAACATCAGCACCCCGGCGCCGTAGAGCAAGGCATGCAGCGCGTCGGCGCGGCTGAAGCCGAGCTTGGACACCGCGTAGGAAACCGAGAACACCAGGAATGTGTAGATCAGCGTGACCTCGGCGATCTTGCAGCCTATGCACAGCAGCAGCGATTTGCCGTGCGCGCGCAGCAGTTCACCCAGGGGCATCTTGTCTTGCACGGACTGTCTGTTGCGCGCCTTCTCGCGCTTGACCTCTTCGAATTCAGGCGATTCGTCGATGCCGTGGCGGATGAACAGGCCGACGACGATGAGCACGGCGCTGGCCAGGAACGGCAGGCGCCAGCCCCAGGACAGGAAGTCCTCTTCCGGCAGCCGCGTCACCAGCGCGAAGGAACCGACCGACAGCAGGATGCCCAGAGGCGCGCCCACCAGCGGCAGGCTGCCGAAGAATGCCTTCCATTTGGGCGGCGCGTGTTCGACCGCCATCAGCATGGCGCCGCCCATTTCGCCACCGAACGACAGCCCCTGGCCGATGCGCAGCGCCACCAGCAGCACCGCCGCCGAGATGCCGATCTGTTCATAGGTCGGCAGCAGTCCGATGAGCACCGTGCATATGCCCATCAGCAGCAGGCTGAGAGTCAGCATGGACTTGCGGCCGATGCGGTCGCCGAAATGGCCGAAGAGGATGCCGCCGATGGGCCGCGCCAGCATGCCGCTGGCGAAGGCTCCGAAGGCGGCCAGCGTGCCGGTCACGGGATCGAACTGCGGGAAGAAAATCTTGTTGAACACCAGCGCCGCGGCGGTACCGTAGGCGAGGAAGTCGAAGGCTTCCACGGCGGTGCCGATGACCGTGGCAACGGCGACCCGGAACAGATTCGGTTTCTTGTGTGATTGGGCTATAGGCTGCGCGGCCTGGATGGCGTCCATGTCGTTCCCTCTTGTCTTGTAATAGTGGTTTTTGTCGTTGTGCGCGGGCCTCAGGGACCCGGTGGCACATACCCCGGCAACTGCTGTATGCGCTTGCGCCACGCCGCGATGGCGGGATAGGCGTCGATGTCGACGGCGGCTTCCTCGGCCAGCGCCAGGTAGCCGTAGCAGGCAATGTCGGCCACGGTCGGCGCATCGCCGCCCGCCAGCCAGGCGTGGCTCGCAAGACGCTGGTCCAGGCGTTGCAGCACGCGGTCGGTGCGGGCCTGCATGCCAGGCACGTCGAGCAGGGCCTCGCTTACGCCCAGGTGGTGCGCGGCTTCGGCGTTGCTGACGACGTGTGTCAGGCGCAGCGGCTGGAGGCTGTTGGCGATCTCGTTGGCGGATACCGACATCCAGGCATGCATGGCGCCGATGCGCGGCAGCGGCGCCAGCCATTCGGGGGCGTAGTGATGCGCCAGATGCAGCAGGATGGCGTGGCTGTCCCAGATGGCGGTGTCGCCATCGGTCAGCGCGGGGATCTGCTGGAAGGCGCTGACGCGCTCGAATTCCGCGGTCTGGTTCTTGCGGGCCAGCACGTCGACGAACCGGCTTTGGTAGTCCCGGCCGATGAGCGCAAGAAAGAGGCGCACCTTGTAGCAGTTGCCGGAGCGCGGGTGGTCGTAGAGGGTCAGCATTCAATGGCTCCGTGTGTAGGAGGCCCGGCCGGAAGGGCCGGCAGCGGGCGGCTGCATGGAATGCTAGGGCTGTGGACTGGGTGCGGAATTGACAGGGAGAGAACCGCGATTGACCAGATGCGACGCACAGGCGCCGCCTTGATCGCGCCCTCTGGTTTTCCCCTAGCCGAGTCCTGCCGATTCGGGCGCGAGCGGCGCGCACGGCCATAGCGCGCCGTGCAATGAAAACGCCCCCTTGCGGGGGCGTGTCTTTGGGGGCGCTGCCGGTTATGCCGGGTTGTCGATGTCGACGAATTCGACCTTGATACCGAAATGTTCCGCGACCGCCTGGCCCAGCGCCTGCGCGCCGTAGCGTTCGGTGGCATGGTGGCCTGCGGCGATGAAGCCCACGCCGGTTTCGCGCGCCAGGTGCACCGTGGATTCGGAGACCTCACCCGTGATGTAGGCGCTGGCGCCTGCGTCCGCCGCATCGCCCAGCATGCCTTGCGCGCCGCCCGTGCACCAGGCCACGCGCGCCAGCGGCATGTCCGGGTCGCCCACCACCAGCGGCTGGCGGCCCAGGCGCTCGGCCACGCGCTCGCCCAACTGGCCCAGCGTCGCCACGCCTTGCGCGGCGCCCAGCCAGACCAGGTTGTCGGGGCCACAGGTTTGCGGCGCGCCATCGTCGCGCAGCGCGGGCGTCAGGCCCAGCACGCGCGCCAGCTGAGCGTTGTTGCCCAGCGTAGGATGCGCGTCCAGCGGCAGATGGTAGGCGTACAGGTTCAGGTCGTTTTTCAGGGCCAGGGCCATGCGCGCGCGGCGCGTACCGATGACGCGGCGGTCCTCGTTGCGCCAGAGCCAGCCGTGGTGCACCAGCACCGCATCCGCGCCGCGCTCGACCGCCACGCGCAGCAGGGCTTCGCTGGCCGTGACTCCGGCGATAATGTGTGCGATTTCGGATCGGCCTTCCACCTGCAGCCCGTTGGGGCAATAGTCCTTGAAGCGCGCCGCTTGCAGGGTGTCGTCCAGCCAGTTGGCCAGGACGTGGGAGTCCACTTTACTCATAGCTAGTCCTATCAGAATCATGCGCCGATATTGGCTGATCTTTGCTCAGGCCGTCACGGTCTGCCTGGGTATTCTATTCGTCGTGACGACCTTGCGGCCCGACCTGCTGCGCCTGGCCGGACCCGCGGCGGGGCCGCAGTCCGCAGCGGCCGCCGCAAGACCGCCCGCTGCGCGCACCCAGGCCACGGCGTCCTATGCCGAGGGCGTGGCCCGCGCGGCTCCTTCCGTGGTCAACGTATACACCACCAAGCACGTTAACGTGCCGCTGATTCCGCTGCCCGACGATCCGGTGCTGCGTCAGTTCTTTGGCCAGGTGCCGGGCGTGACCCGGCGGCAGGCCTCGACCAGCCTGGGGTCCGGCGTGATCGTGAACCAGGACGGCTACGTGCTGACCAACTACCACGTGGTGCAGGCCGCGGAAGCGATCGAGGTTGCGCTGTCCGACGGCCGCCGCGATACCGCGAAAGTGGTGGGCGCGGATCCGGACACCGATCTGGCCGTGCTGAAGCTGGCCACCTTGCGCGCCCTGCCCGCTGCCACGCTGGCGCCGGACCGGGGCTTGCGCGTGGGCGACGTGGTGCTGGCCATCGGCAATCCGTTCGGCGTGGGGCAGACCACCACGCTGGGCATCGTGTCGGCGCTGGGCCGCAACGGACTGGGCCTGAACACCTACGAGAACTTCATTCAGACCGACGCGGCGATCAACCCCGGCAATTCCGGCGGCGCGCTGGTCGACGCCGCCGGCAATCTGGTGGGCATCAACACCGCCATTTATTCCGAATCAGGCGGGTCGATGGGCATAGGCTTCGCCACCCCCATCGAGATCGCGCGCAAGGTCATGGACGAGATCGTCAAGACCGGCGCGGTCAAGCGCGGCTGGCTGGGCGTGGAGCCGCAGGACGTCACCCCGGAGCTGGCACGCGCCTTTGGGCTGGACCGCGACACCACCGGCGTGATCATCGCTGGCGTGATGCGCGACGGGCCGGCGGCGCGCGGCGGCCTGCGGGTGGGCGACATCGTGCAGTCGGTCAACGGCAAGCGGATGATGGATACCGCCAGCCTGCTGTCGGAGATCGCGCAGCTGCCGCCGGGCCAGAGCGCCAAGCTGGGAATATTGCGCAGCGGCAAGCCGGCCGAGCTGGCCGTGGTGGTGGGTACGCGCCCGGGCAAGCCGCGCTAGGACGGGGCCGGGTCCGCGAACGGAGCTCAGGTCGCGGCGGGGTCTTTGGCCATCAGGCGCACCGCCGACAGGATGGCTTTCTTGGTGCTTTCGGATTGGGTGCGCAGCAGCGCCCATATTTCCGTGCAATAGCCGTCCGGGGCATGGTCCGGCGGGAATGCGCTGTCTTGCGGTGTATCCCCACCCGGCCCCACGCCGTCGGTCAGCCACGGCACGCTGGTGTCCAGCGCCCGCGCCAGCCGCAGCAAGGTGGCGCGAGACGGCGAGTAGCAGTCTTCGCGCATGAGGATCCGATGGATGCACGATTGCGGCACGCCGGAAATTCGCGCCAGCTGGTTCTGGCTTTTGATGCCGCGCCAGCGCATCAGGGTATGCAGTCTTTGGGCGAGTGACATAAGGGCAATGTAGAGTTGCCGCAGGCCGCCCACAAGGTGAAACGGTCCTGCTTTGTGGGCAGGACCGTCCGAAGGGATCAGTGGCGTTCTGTCAGCGAGTCCGAACCGGCCTCGCTCTCTGCTTCTGGTTTGGGAGTGACCAGCCGGGCGCAGATCAGCCCGACCTCATACAGCAGGCACAAAGGCACTGCCAGCATGAACTGGCTGACCACGTCGGGCGGTGTGACCACGGCGGCGATGATGAAGGCCCCCACCACCACGTAGCCGCGCGCTGCCTTCAGCTTGGACAGTTCGACCACGCCCATCTTCACCAGCAGCACCACGGCCACGGGCACTTCGAAGGTGATGCCGAAGGCCATGAACATCGTCATGACGAAGCTCAGGTAGGCCTCGATGTCCGGCGCCGGCGTAATGGACTGCGGCGCGAACGTGGCGATGAAGTGGAACACCGTGCGGAACACCACGAAATAGCAGAACGCCATGCCCGCGATGAACAGAAAAGTGCTGGAAACGATAAGCGGCAGCGCCAGGCGCTTTTCATGCCGGTACAGGCCGGGCGCCACGAAGGCCCAGGCCTGGTACAGCACCACAGGCAGCGCCAGGATGAACGCAGCCATCATCGTGACCTTGACGGGCACCATGAACGGCGTGATGACGCCGGTGGCGATCATGCGCGTGCCTTCGGGCAGCGAAGCCAGCATCGGCTGGGCCAGCACGTCGTAGATGGCCGACGCGCCGGGGTAGATGAACAGCACGATGAATATGCCGATCACGGCGGCGGCGGCGCGCAGCAGGCGGGTGCGCAGCTCGACCAGGTGGGAGATGAAGGTCTCCTGCTGGCCTTCTTCTTGGGAGGCGTCCTGGGTCACGTCGGGGTTCCGGAGGGCGCAACGGGCTTGGCGGCGGGCGCGGCGTCGTCGGCCTTGGGCGCGCTGGGCGCGGGTTGTTGGGTTGCGGCAGGCGCAGGCGCAGCCACCGGCGGCAGATCCAGGTCCAGGCTGTGGTTCTGGCCGGGCGGCGGCGCGATGCTGCGTTCGGGATCGGCAGGCGTTTCGCTGGCCACGGCCGGTTCGGCCTTGATGTTGGCTTCGCGCGCGACTTCGTCGAGTTCCGCGCGGAACTGCTGGACGGGTTCCTGCAGCGAGGCCTGGGTTTCGTTCAGCGACTTCTGCACGCCCTGGGCGGCATCTTCCATTTCGCTCTTGAACTTGCGCAGTTCGTCGAGCTCGATTTCGCGCTGGATATCGGATTTCACGTCATTGACGTAACGCTGCGCGCGCCCGAGCAGGTGGCCGACGGTGCGGGCAACCTTGGGCAGGCGTTCGGGGCCGATGACGATCAGGGCGATGACGCCGATCACCATCAGTTCAGTGAAGCTGACATCAAACATTCGACGGCCGCTCGGGAGTGGATGCAATAAGGGCCGGCCTGTTCAGGACGGCCCGGGAGCCGAGCAGGCGCTCAGGAGTTGGATTTTTCCTTGGCCTGCACGTCGATGGTGTCGCCGGAGACGCGTTGTTGCGCGATCGGTTCGGCCGGCTTGTCGCCGCCGTTGGCGTCCTTCATGCCTTCCTTGAAGCCCTTGACCGCGCCGCCGAGGTCCGAGCCGATGTTGCGCAGCTTCTTGGTGCCGAAAATCAGCGCCACGATGACCAGGACAACCAACCAATGCCAGATGCTGAAACTACCCATGATGTTTCTCCGAATTACGCGTTGGGGGCCACGCGCCCTTTCCAGGGTCGCGAGCCGCCGATGATGTGGAAATGCAGATGCGGGACTTCCTGGCCGCCTTCGACGCCAGAATTGATCATGATGCGAAATCCGCCATCAGGGCCCGGATTGCAACCGTTTTCAGCGGCTAACCGCGGCGCTAACGACATCATTCTACCCAACCATTCTGCGTCCTCCCCCTTAATATCCTGCATGGATGTGACATGACGTCGAGGGATCAGCAATAAATGTACCGGCGCGGCCGGATTAATGTCGTGGAACGCAACAAAGTCCTCGTCCTCGTAGATTTTCTTGGACGGGATGTCGCCAGCGGCGATCTTGCAGAAAATACAGTTGTCGCTCATTTTTCCGGGTTCCGTGTTCAATCTTGCGGGCGGCTTGCCTTTTCCACCAGGCCGGACAGGCCCTCGCGGCGAGCCAGTTCGGCCAGTACGTCTTCGGGCCGAAGCTTGAAATGGGTCAAGGCCACCAGGCAATGGAACCACAGGTCGGCGGTTTCGCTGACGATGCGGTCGGGCACGCCGTCCTTGGCGGCCATGACCAGTTCGGTGGCTTCTTCGCCGATCTTCTTGAGGAAGGCGTCCGGGCCTTTGGCCAGCAGCTTGGCGGAATAGGAGGCTTGGGGATCGCCGCCGTTTTCGGGACGGCGGGTTTCCAGGGTATCGGCGATGCGCGCGAGGATTTCGGCGGCGCTTGCGGCTTGAGCGGTCATTTGTAGATCAGTTCGGGGTCTTTCAGCACGGGGTCCACCGTGATCCAGGATGCCTGGTCGGTCTGGCCTTCCAGGCGGCGGTAGAAGCAGCTGGCGCGCCCGGTATGGCAGGCGATGCCGCCTTGCTGGTGGATCTTGAGCAGGATCACGTCGCCGTCGCAGTCCAGGCGCAGTTCATGGACTTCCTGGGCATGGCCGGACTCTTCGCCCTTGCGCCAGAGGCGCTGGCGGGAACGCGACCAGTAAACGGCGCGCCCGGTGGCGGCCGTTTCGGCGAGCGATTCGCGGTTCATCCAGGCCACCATCAGGATCTGGCCGTTTTCGGCGTCCTGCGCGATGGCGGGTATCAGGCCGTTTTCGTCGAAGAAGACATCGGCCATCCAGGCGGGTTCGTTGCTCATCTCATTCATCCGTTGTCCTCGCGCGGCGCCTTGCAGGCCGCCACTGGCGCGTGGGGACTCATAATCTTACGGCAATACCTTGTTGCACGCCTGAGAGGGGCTTCCCAAACTGATCCAGACTATCCCCAATCCAGGCCAGCCGAGCTGGGTTTTTCAATGCGTGCCAAGCAATCCGGCCTATGCAATTCGAGGCGCCACACAAGCGGGGCCGCGCGGAGCCGGGCTCTGCCGGTCCGCTGCGGCGCCCCCCTGGGGGGGAAGCGCCGCAGGCGCTTCGGGGGGGCTACATCCGGACCGGGATGCCCTGCTCAGCCATGAAGCGCTTGCACTCGCCCACAGTGTGCTGGCCGAAGTGGAAGATGCTGGCGGCCAGCACCGCGCTGGCGCGGCCGGTGGTGACGCCGTCGGCCAGATGCTGCAGGTTGCCCACGCCGCCGGAGGCGATGACGGGCACGGGCACGGCGTCCGAGACGGCGCGGGTGAGTTCCAGGTCGAAACCGGACTTGGTGCCGTCACGGTCCATGCTGGTCAGCAGGATTTCGCCGGCGCCGTAGGCGGCCATGCGGCGCGCCCAGGCCACGGCGTCCAGCCCGGTGGCCTTGCGGCCGCCGTGGGTGAAGACTTCCCAGCGGGCGGGTTCGCCCGCGGCCGAGACGCGGCGCGCGTCGATCGCCACCACCACGCATTGCGAGCCGTGGTAGTCCGAGGCGGCCCGGACCAGTTCCGGATTGGCCACGGCGGCGCTGTTGATGCTGATCTTGTCGGCGCCGGCATTCAGCAGGCGCTGGATGTCGGACACCTGGCGCACGCCGCCGCCCACCGTCAGCGGAATGAAGACCTGCGAGGCCACCTGCTCGATGATGGGCAGGATCAGGTCGCGGCCGTCGCTGGTGGCGGTGATGTCGAGGAAGGTGAGTTCGTCGGCGCCCTGTTCGTTGTAGCGGCGGGCGATCTCGACGGGGTCGCCCGCGTCGAGCAGGTTGACGAAGTTCACGCCCTTGACGACGCGGCCCGCGGTGACGTCAAGGCAGGGAATGATGCGGCGGGTCAGCGCGCTTTGCACGGGCGCGCCGGCCGCGGGGGTGCTGCTGGAGGTGGTCATTTTGCCAGTTCGTCGGCGCGTGCCTGCGCCGCTTGGAAGTCGAGCGTGCCTTCGTAGATGCTGCGGCCCAGGATGGCGCCTTCGACGCCGTCTTCCTCGACGGCGCAGAGAGCTTCGATGTCCTGGATGCCGGCGATGCCGCCCGATGCGTAGACCGGGATGCGCACGTGCTGGGCCAGGCGGACCGTGGCTTCGACGTTGACGCCGGACAGCATGCCGTCGCGGCCGATGTCCGTGTAGATGATGGCTTCGCAGCCGTAGTCCTCGAACTTCTTGGCCAGGTCGAGCACGTCGTGGCGGGTCAGCTTGCTCCAGCCGTCGGTGGCGATCTTGCCGTCGCGGGCGTCCAGGCCGACGATGATCTGGCCCGGGAAGGCGCCGCAGGCGTCCTGCAGGAAGCCGGGATTCTTGACCGCGGCCGTGCCGATGATCACGTAGGAGATGCCGGCGTCGAGGTAGCGTTCGATGGTGTCGAGGTCGCGGATGCCGCCGCCGATCTGCACGGGGATGTCGTCGCCGACAGCGTCCAGGATCGCCTTGATGGGGGCTTCGTTCTTGGGTTTGCCGGCGACGGCGCCGTTCAGGTCGACCAGATGCAGGCGGCGAGCGCCTTGGTCGAGCCAGCGTGTGGCCATGGCGGCGGGGTCTTCAGAGAACACCGTTGCATCGTCCAGGTCACCCTGGCGCAGGCGCACGCAGCGCCCGTCTTTGAGATCGATGGCGGGGATCAGCAGCATGGTGGGCAGCGAAAAAATATATGGGTTGAAAGGGCTGGCGGGGGTGGGCTCGGAGCCTACGGCTGCCAGTCTACAAAATTGCGATACAGGCGCAAACCGTGCTCGGCGCTCTTTTCGGGATGAAACTGCACCGCGAAAATGTTAGCTGCCGCCACCGCGCAGGTAAAGGCAAGGCCATACTCGGTTTCACCAACAGTCAGGTCCGGATCTTCCGGGTCGGCGTAGTAGCTATGGACGAAATAGAAGTGCGTTTCGTCCGGAATGCCGGCCCAGATAGGATGAGAGCGCGTCTGGCGCACTTTGTTCCATCCCATGTGCGGGACCTTGAGGCGCTCGGGGCGGGTGTCGGCCAGTCCGGCGCCGCCGGCGTCGGTCAGGCAGGCCGCGTCATCGCTGACGGGATCGGCAAAGCCGGGGCCCGAGAAGCGGCGCACCACGCCGGGGAACAGCCCCAGGCAGGAGGTGCCGCCTTCCTCGCTGGAATCGAACAGCATCTGTTCGCCCACGCAGACGCCCAGCAGAGGCTTCTCGCGCGCGGCGCGCACCACGGCCTCGCGCAGGCCGGATTCGTTCAGGGTGCGCATGCAGTCCGCCATGGCGCCCTGGCCGGGAAACACGACGCGGTCGGCCGCGGCGATTTCCTGGGGCTGGCTGCAGATGCGGATGTCGGCATCGGGGGCGGCGTATTTCAGGGCGCGGGCGACGGAATGGAAATTGCCCATTCCGTAGTCGACGATGGCGATAGTGGTCACTTCTTTCTGCCTGCTGCGGGTGGATGGCGGAGGTGTTACAGCACGCCCTTGGTGGAGGGCACGACGTCGCCCATGCGGGGATCGACTTCCATGGCCATGCGCAGGGCGCGGCCACAGGCCTTGAAGACCGTTTCCGCCTGGTGGTGGGCGTTGACGCCGCGCAGGTTGTCGATGTGCAGCGTGATCAGGGCGTGGTTGACCAGGCCCTGGAAGAATTCGCGCGTCAGGTCCACGTCGAAGTCGCCGATGCGGGCGCGGGTGAAGGGGATGTGGTATTCCAGGCCCGGGCGGCCGGAGAAGTCCACCACCACGCGCGACAGCGCTTCGTCCAGCGGCACGTAGGCGTGACCGTAGCGGCGCAGGCCGGCCTTGGTGCCGACCGCCTTGGCGATGGCCATGCCCAGCGTGATGCCCACGTCTTCCACCGTATGGTGCGCGTCGATGTGCAGATCGCCTTCCGCCTTGATGTCGAGGTCGATCAGGCCGTGGCGGGCGATCTGGTCCAGCATGTGGTCCAGGAACGGCACGCCGGTGTCGATCGTCTGCTTGCCGGTGCCGTCGATATTGACGGCCACGCGGATGCGGGTTTCGTTGGTGTTGCGGGTGATCTCAGCGGTACGCATGTTAAGCACTCAAAATCTCTTGCAGGGCGGATAGCAAGGCGGCGTTTTCGGCCGGGGCGCCCACCGAGATGCGCAGGCAGTCGGCCAGCAGCGGATGGGCGTTGGAGAAGTTGCGAATCAATATTTTGCGCGTTTTCAGGGCAAGATGCACGGCGTTGCCGTCCAGCTTGCCGGAAAAGCGGGCAAGAACGAAGTTGCCGGCGGAAGGGAATACCCGCACCCCGGGCAGTTGGGCCAGGGCGGCGGCCAGCGGTTCGCGGTCCCCGCGCAGGCGGGCGGCCTGTTCGTCCAGCACCGGCTTGTGGCGCAGCACGGCCGACAGCGTGGCCTGGGTCAGCACGTCCAGGTTGTAGGGCGGGCGGACCTTGTTCAGTTCCGCGATCCAGGCTGGGTGGCCGGCCAGGTAGCCGAAGCGCAGGCCGGCCAGGCCGATCTTGGACACCGTGCGCATGACGACCACGTTCGGCGCGTCCAGCACCCGCGGCATCCAGGTGTGGCCGGCGAAGGGCTGGTAGGCCTCGTCCAGCACCACCAGGCCGGGGGCGGAGGCGATGATGGCCGCTACATCCTCATCGGACCAGAGGCCGCCGGTGGGGTTATTGGGCACGGCCAGGAACACCACCTTGGGCTGGTGTTCCTGGATGGCGGCCAGCATGGCCGGCAAGTCCAGGGTCAGGTCGGCCGTCAGCGGCACGCCGACGAAGCGGGCGTGGTCGAAGCGCGCGGCCATGTCGAAGTAGACGAACGACGGCCAGGGCGACAGCACCGTGTCACCCGGATTGCAGCAGGCCTGCACCACGATGTGGATGAGCTCGTCCGAGCCGTTGCCGAACAGCACGTCTGCCCCATCCGGCACGCCGAAGGCCGTTTTCACGGCCGCTTGCAGCGCCGACAGGTCAGCCGCGGGGTAACGGTTCAGCGGCGTGTCGCGCACGGCACGGGCGATGTCGTCGCGAACCGCCTCGGGCAGTTCGTAGGGGCATTCCATGGCGTCGAGCTTGATGCAGCCCTCGGCATGGGCCACGGGATAGGCGGCCAGCTCGCGGATGTCCGCCCGGACGGTGCCGGCGATGCGGCCCGGCACGCTCATGGCTGGTCGATCCGGTATTGGGCGCTGGCGGCATGCGCCTGCAGGCCCTCGCCCAGCGCCAGTTCGGTGGCGATGCGGCCCAGCTTCTGGGCGCCCTGGTGCGAAACCTGGATCAGGCTGGAGCGCTTCTGGAAGTCATAGACGCCCAGCGGCGAGGAAAAGCGCGCAGTGCGCGAGGTCGGCAGCACGTGGTTGGGACCGGCGCAGTAGTCGCCCAGCGATTCGGAGCTGAAGCGGCCCATGAAGATGGCGCCTGCGTGGCGGATCTGCGCGGTCCATTTTTCGGGGTTCTCGGTGGAGATCTCGAGGTGCTCGGGCGCGATGTCGTTGGCGATCCGGCAGGCTTCTTCGAGATCCTGGACCAGGATCAGCGCGCCGCGGTTGGCCAGGCTGACGCGCAGGATGTCGGCGCGCGGCATGGTGGGCAACAGGCGTTCGATCGAGGCCTGCACTTCTTCGATGAAGGCGGCGTCCGGGCACAGCAGGATGGATTGCGCCAGTTCATCGTGCTCGGCCTGGGAGAACAGGTCCATGGCGATCCAGTCGGCCGGCGTCTTGCCGTCGCAGATGACCAGGATTTCGCTGGGGCCGGCGATCATGTCGATGCCGACCACGCCGAACACGCGGCGCTTGGCGGCGGCGACGTAGGCGTTGCCCGGGCCGACGATCTTGTCCACGGCCGGCACGGTGGCGGTGCCGTAGGCCAGCGCGCCCACGGCCTGCGCGCCGCCGATGGCGAAGACGCGGTCTACGCCGGCGATGGCCGCGGCGGCCAGCACGATGGGATTGCGCACGCCGTCCGGCGTGGGCGTGACCATGACCAGTTCCTGCACGCCCGCGACCTTGGCCGGAATGGCGTTCATCAGCACCGAGGACGGATAGGCGGCCTTGCCGCCGGGCACATACAGGCCCACGCGGTCCAGCGGAGTCACCTGCTGGCCCAGCATGGTGCCGTCGGCATCCGTGTAGGTCCAGGTCTCGGCGCGCTGGCGTTCGTGGTAGCTGCGCACGCGGTCGGCGGCGGCTTCCAGCGCGTTGCGCTGAGCGGCGGGCAGCGCGGCCAGGGCCGCCTGCCAGTCCGCCTTGGGGATCTCCAGCGTCTGGGCCGATGCGCCGGGCATGCGGTCAAAGCGCTGCGTGTATTCCACCAGCGCAGCGTCGCCGCGGGCGCGCACGTCGGCCAGGATGCCGGCCGCGGCGCGGTCGATGGATTCGTCCTCGGTGGCTTCGAAGGCCAGCAGCGTGGACAGGGCGGATTTGAATCCGGGATCACGGGAGTCGAGACGATTGATCAGGGCCATGGCGTCATGGAGCAAGCAGGTAACGGCCGCCGCGGCGTCGCGGCGGGCGAGGGTCAGGCGTTGCGGGCAGCGGCTCTTTCGAAGGCGTCCAGCAGCGGTTGCAGGCGGGCGCCGCGGGTCTTCAGCGCGGCCTGGTTGACGATCAGGCGCGAGGAGATCGGCATGATGTCTTCCACCGCGACCAGGTCGTTGGCGCGCAGGGTGCCGCCGGTGGACACCAGGTCCACGATGCAGTCGGCCAGTCCCACCAGCGGCGCCAGTTCCATCGAACCATACAGCTTGATGATGTCCACGTACACACCCTTGGCCGCGAAGTGTTCACGGGCTGACTGCACGTATTTGGTGGCCACGCGCAAACGCGCGCCCTGGTGGACGGCGCCTTCGTAGTCGAAGCCCTTGCGCACGGCCACGGCCAGGCGGCACTTGGCGATGTTCAGGTCGATCGGCTGATACAGGCCGCCGGGCTGCTCCTTGGCGTGCTCGATGAGCACGTCCTTGCCCGCGATGCCGAGGTCGGCCGCGCCGTACTGCACATAGGTGGGCACGTCCGAGGCGCGCACGATGATCAGGCGCAGGCCGGGATCGCTGGTGGGCAGGATCAGCTTGCGCGAGCTTTCGGGATTCTCGGGGACTTCGATGCCGGCCTCGGCCAAGAGCGGCATGGTTTCTTCGAAGATGCGCCCTTTGGACAGGGCCAGGGTCAAGGGGGGGATGACGGTGGCATCGTTCATGCCTGTTCCTTGGTGACGCGTTGGATGTTCGCGCCCAGGGCGCGCAGTTTGACTTCCATCTGGTCGTAGCCGCGATCCAGGTGGTAGATGCGGTCGACGAGGGTTTCGCCTTCGGCCGCGAGGCCGGCGATGACCAGGCTGGCCGAGGCGCGCAGGTCGGTGGCCATGACGGTGGCGCCCGACAGCTTCGGCACCCCGCGCACGATGGCGGTGTGGCCGTCGATGTCGATGTCCGCGCCCATGCGGCGCAGTTCCTGCACGTGCATGTAGCGGTTTTCGAAGATGGTCTCGACGACGACCGAGGTGCCTTCGGCCACGGCGTTCAGCGCCATGACCTGGGCCTGCATGTCGGTGGCGAAGCCGGGGTACTCCAGCGTGCGAAAGCCCACGGCGCGAGGGCGCGAGGACATGGCGCAGCGGATCCAGTCGGGGCCGGTCTCGATGGTGAGGCCGGCCTCGGTCAGCTTGCCCAGCGTGGCGCCGAGGATGTCCGCGTCGGTATTGCGCAGGACGATGTCGCCGCCCGCCGCGCCGACGGCGCACAGGAAGGTGCCGGCTTCGATGCGGTCGGAGATGACGCGGTGTTCGGCGCCGTGCAGGCGCTCGACGCCGTCGATCACGATGCGGCTGGTGCCGTGGCCCTGGATGCGAGCGCCCATCTTGATGAGCAGTTCGGCCAGGTCCACCACTTCCGGTTCGCAGGCGGCGTTTTCCAGCACGGTCCGGCCTTCGGCCAGCACGGCGGCCATCAGCAGGTTCTCGGTGCCGGTGACGGTGACCATGTCGGTGCGCACGGAGGCGCCCTTCAGGCGCTTGGCGCGCGCCACCACGAAGCCGTGTTCGATGCTGATTTCCGCGCCGAGCGCGGCCAGGCCCTTGATGTGCTGGTCCACGGGGCGCTGGCCAATGCTGCAGCCGCCGGGCAGGCTGACGCGGGCTTCGCCGAAGCGCGCCAGCAGAGGGCCCAGCACCAGGATGGAGGCCCGCATGGTCTTGACCAGATCGTAGGGAGCTTCCAGCTTGTCGACCTGGTTGGCCTGCAGCGTGACCGTGCCGTCCGCGTCACGCTCGGCGCGCATGCCCATGCGGCCTAGCAGGCGCAGCATGGTGGCCGTGTCGTTCAGGTGCGGCACGTTGCTGAGGGTCAGCGCGTCGGCGGTCAGCAGGCCTGCGCACAGGATGGGCAGGGCCGAGTTCTTGGCGCCGGAGATGGAGATTTCGCCTTGCAGGCGCGAACCTCCGGTGATGCGTAGCTTGTCCATTACTTGCCTGCTTGCTGGTATTCGGCGGGAGTCAGGGTGCGCATGGACAGCGCATGGATCTCGGCCTTCATGCGGTCGCCGAGCGCGGCATAGACCAGCTGGTGGCGCTGGATCAGGCGCTTGCCTTCGAATGCAGTGCTGACGATGACCGCGTCGAAATGCGAGCCGTCGCCTTGCACGTCGAGATGTTCACAGGGCAGGCCGTCCGCGATGTATTGGCGGACTTGCGCGGGAGTGGGAAGCATGGACGTCAGTTCCTGAGTTTGTAGCCGCTGGCCAGTAGCCGCAGCGCATAGAGCGATAGCGCGAGGAACACCCCCGTCACCACCGCCAGGCTGCGCCAGGGGGAGACGTCCGACACCGAGAAGAATCCGTAGCGGAAGCCGTCGATGGTGTAGAAGATGGGGTTCCAATGGGACACGCCCTGCCAGAAGGCGGGGAGCGTGTGGATGGAATAGAACACGCCGGACAGGAAGGTGGCCGGCATGATGAGGAAGTTCTGGAAGGCCGCGAGCTGGTCGAATTTTTCGGACCAGAGGCCCGCGATCAGGCCCAGCACGCCCATGATGCCGCAGGCCAGCACGGCGAAGACGGCCAGCCACAGCGGGTGGGTGGGAATCAGCGACACGAAGAACAGCGCCACCACCCACACGCACAGCCCGACCGCGAGGCCGCGCACGATCGCCGCCAGCACATAGGCGGCGAAGATGTCGCGGTGCGACAGCGGCGGCAGCAGCATGAAGACCAGGTTGCCCGTGATGCGGCTCTGGATCAGCGACGACGAGGGATTGGCGAAGGCGTTCTGCAGCATGCTCATCATCATGAGCCCGGGAATCAGGAACGCCGTGTAGGGCACGCTGCCATACACCATGACGCGCCCTTCCAGCACGTGGGCGAAGACCAGCAGGTACAGCAGCGCGGTGATGACGGGCGCGGCGATGGTCTGGAAGCTGACTTTCCAGAAGCGCAGCAATTCCTTGCGCAGCAAGGTCGGGAAGCCGGAGCCCGCATCCAGGCGGGGCTGCACCAGCGGCTGGCTGGCGGTCGCGGCGGGCTGGGTCATGACGAGATCTCTTCGGGTTGCAGGGCGGGCGCGGGTTGCTCGTCGCCTTCGTGCATGATGCGCACGAAGGCGTCTTCCAGGTCGACCCCGCCGACGCGGGCCATCAGGGCCTGGGTGGTGTCCAGCGCCACGATGCGGCCGCGCTTGAGCATGGCGATGCGGCCGCACAGGGCTTCCGCTTCTTCCAGGTAGTGGGTGGTCAGCATGATGGTGTGGCCGGCCTTGTTCAGGCGCGAAATGAATTCCCACAGCGTGCGCCGGAGGTCCACGTCGACGCCGGCGGTGGGTTCGTCCAGCACGATCACGGGCGGGCGGTGCACCAGCGCCTGGGCCACCAGCACGCGGCGCTTCATGCCGCCGGACAGCGCCCGCATATTGGAGTTGGCCTTGTCGGCCAGCCCCAGGTTGAACAGGATTTCGTCGATCCAGTCGTCGTTCTTGCGCAGGCCGAAATAGCCGGACTGGATGCGCAGGGTCTCGCGCACCGTGAAGAACGGGTCGTAGACCAGCTCTTGCGGCACCACGCCCAAAGCCCGCCGCGCCGACTTGTAGTCGGCCACGACGTCGTATCCACAGACCGTGGCGCGGCCCGAACTGGCGTGCGCCAAGCCGGCCAGGATCGAGATCAGCGTGGTCTTGCCGGCGCCATTGGGGCCGAGCAGGCCGAAGAACTCGCCGTGCTCGATATTCAGGCTGACATTGTCCAGCGCCTGGAAGCCGGCGGCGGGCGCGCGCCCGAGCAGCTTCTGCCAGCCGCGCTGGCGCGGGGAGTAGACCTTGGAGACGTTTTCTAGACTGACGGCGGACATGACGGCGGGAGATGGCCCGAAAAGAGCGAATTGATCATTATATAAGCGCGTCGCTGCCGTTCCGGCCGGTAGCCCTGGCATTCCCCCGGGTATCCGGCTGGTCTGTCCCTAAAAGAATCGGCCCGGCGGGCCACTGGGGCGCGCCGGGCCGCGACAGCCGCAAGGCCGATCATTGGTTGCGTTGGTTCAACGCCTTGATCAGGCCGTCGATGCCGTCGCGGTTGATCTGCTGCGCGAACTGGTTGCGGTAGTTCTCGATGAGCCAGATGCCTTCGACGTTCATGTCATAGATCTTCCAGCCTTGGCCCGTCTTTTCCAGGCGGTAGTCGACGCCCACCGGCTGGTCGTTGCCCTGGGAGATCAGGGTGCGCACGACCACGTCGTCGGCTTTGGGGTCGCCGCGGAACGGCAGTGCGCGCACCGTGGTGCTGGACGTGACGCGGGTCAGCGCGCCGCTGTAGGTGCGCACCAGCGTGCCGCGGAAGGCTTCGGCCAGTTCCTTTTTCTGCACATCGTTGGCCTGGCGCCAGTAGCGGCCGGCGGCCAGGCGCGTGGTCTTCTGGAAGTTGACGTAGGGCAGGATGTGCTCGTTGACGACCTGGTTGATGCGGGCGGTGTTGCCCGCCTTGACGGCGCCGTCGGCCTTCAGCACGTCCAGGGCCTCGTTGGCCGCGGCGAGCACGAACTGGTCGGGAGAACCGTTGGGGTCGGGTTTGGCCTGCGCGCCGGCGCTCAGGCCCAGGGCCACGAGGCCCGTGAAAACCAGACGCTGCAGCAGGGAAACAAAGGAAACTCGCATCAAAACTCCTTACTTGTACTGGGGCGCACCCCGCGGCTTACTTGGCCGCAGGTTGCGCCGCGGGTTGAGCCGCCGGCTGCGCGGCGGGGGCGGCGTCGTCCTCGTCGTCTTCGTAGTTGGGCAGCGAGGACTCGTCGTCCACCTTCTGGCCCAGCACCATGGCGGCGCGGCGCTGCAGATAGGCGTCGCGCACGAAGCTGTAGGGATCGAGCGCGACGCGGTCGATGGTGTCGGTGGCGCTCAGCAGGCTGGCGCGCGTGTCCACCACGCGCAGGCCCCACAGCGAGTTGCGCAGGCGCACGTTGTCGATGGAATCGACGCCCATGTAGCCGTAGGTGGTGCCCGCGTAGTCGCCGATCAGGCCAGCGCCGTCGCGTACCGACGACGAGCCGAAGAACGGCAGCACCAGGTACGGACCCTGGCTGAAGCCCCACACGCCCAGCGTGGTGCCGAAGTCGTTCGGGATGCGGCGCGCGCCGTTGGCCGAGGCGACGTCGAAGCAGCCGCCCACGCCCATGGTGGTGTTGAACAGGAAGCGGCCCAGCGTGTTGACGAAGTCGTGGCCGCGGCCCTGCAGGAAGCTGTTGGCGCCGGACCAGAGGTCACCGACGTTGCTGAAGATGTTGTGCACGCAGCTGCGCACCGGCTGCGGCGTGACGAAGGTGTAGGCCTGCGCCACCGGCTTGAAGACGGCACGGTCGACGGTGTCGTTGAATTTGTAGACGCCCCGGTTGAAGCCTTCCCAGGGATCGCGGGGATCCGGGTTCTGCGGCGCGGCGCAGCCTGCCATCAGCGCGCCCGCGGCGGCAACGGTGGCAATCCTGCAAATGGTTTTCTTATTCATGATCAGGGCATCCCTATCAACGATTCTTATGATATTGCGTACCTTGGACGCGCTGCTGTTACCGCGTCTGTCGCATTGTCTTTAATTTGGCGTTTTCGCGGCGGGTTCCGGCGCGCTCGAGCCTTGCTTCTCGGCCGACCCGTACAGGAACTGGCTGATCAGTTGTTCAAGCACCACGGCGCTTTGCGTGTAGCGGATCTTGCCGCCGTCGACAAAGTTTTCCTCTTCGCTGCCCGCGGTCAGGCCCAGGTATTGTTCACCCAGCAGGCCCGACGTCAGGATGGACGCCGAAGTGTCCTTGGGGAACTGATAGGCCGTTTCCAGGTTGACCGAGACGATCGCCTGGAAGGTCTTGTCATCGAACGAGATGCCGGCGACCCGGCCCACGACGACCCCCGCGCTCTTGACGGGCGCGCGCACCTTGAGGCCGCCTACGTTATCGAAGTTGGCCGTCAGCGTATAGGTCGGGGCGAAAGAAAAGGTGCTCAAGTTGCCGGCGCGCAACGCCAGGAACGCCAGCGCGACCGCGCCCAGCAATACAAACAGGCCTACCCAGAAGTCGGTTTTTTCGCGAGACATGATCGATCCGTATCAATTTCCAAACATCAAGGCGGTGAGCAGGAAGTCCAGCCCAAGTACCGCCAGGGAGCCCACCACCACGGTGCGCGTGGTCGCGCGGGCAACGCCTTCGGGGGTGGGCTTGGCTTGCCAGCCCTCATAGAGCGCGACCAGCGTCACGGTGACGCCGAAGACCAGGCTCTTGATGACGCCATTGGCCACGTCTTTCCAGACGTCGACGCCGTTTTGCATCTGCGACCAGAACGCGCCGGCGTCCACGCCGATCAGCAGCACGCCCACGACCCAGCCGCCCAGGATGCCCACCATGGAGAACACCGCCGCCAGGATGGGCATGGCGATGATGCCGCCCCACAGACGCGGCACCAGCACGCGGCGGATGGGGTCGACGGCCATGACTTCCATGGCTGCGAGTTGCTCGCCGGCCTTCATCAGGCCGATTTCGGCCGTGAGAGAGGTGCCCGCACGGCCCGCGAACAGCAGCGCCGTGACCACGGGCCCGAGTTCCCGCACCAGCGACAGGGCCACCAGCAAGCCCAGCGCTTCTTCAGAGCCGTAGCGGTTCAGCGTGTAATAGCCTTGCAGCCCCAGCACGAAGCCCACGAACATGCCGGAAACGGCAATGATGAGCAGCGAGTAGTTGCCGATGAAATGGACCTGCTGCGACACCAGCCGCGGACGCGACAGCGCAATGCCGCTGCGAGCGAGCATGGCGCCGAAGAACCGGGTGAAGTAGCCGATGCCGGAAACGCGGTTGCGCACCCAGCCGCCCAGCGCGCCGATGGCGTTGTTGGATCCGCTCATGCGCGGCGGCCCTCCTGTTGCGAAAGCCACTTCTTGAAAGCGGGCGTCTCGGGATATTGGAACGCGACGGGGCCGTCGGGCTCCCCTTTGAGGAACTGTTGCACGTAGGGGTCTTGCGAGGCCGACAGCATTTCGGGGGTGCCGGCCGCGGCAAGCTTGCCCTGGCCGACCAGGTACACCTGGTCCGCGATGGCAAACGATTCATGCACGTCGTGCGTGATCAGCACCGAGGCGCAGCCGAGGCGGTCGGCCAGGTTGCGGATCAGGCGGGCGGTAATGCCCAGCGAGATCGGGTCCAGCCCCGCAAACGGCTCGTCATACAGAATGAGTTCGGGTTCCAGCACGACGGCGCGGGCCAGCGCCACGCGCCGGGCCATGCCGCCGGAGATTTCCGCCACTTTCAGGTGCGCGGCTGCGCGCAGGCCGACGGCGTCGAGCTTGTCCAGCACGCGCTCGGTGACTTCGGGCTCCGCCAGTTTGGTGTGTTCGCGCAGCGGGAAGGCCACGTTCTCGAAAACGTTCAGGTCAGTGAAAAGCGCGCCCTGCTGAAATAGGACGCCCATGCGCGTGCGCAGCGATTGCAGTTCGGTGCGGCTGACGTGGGCCATGTCCTGGCCGAAGGCCAGCACCCGGCCCCGCTGCGCGGTGAGCTGGCCGGTGGCCGCGCGCAACAGCGTGGTCTTGCCCGAACCCGAGCCGCCCATGATGGCGACCACCTGGCCGGCGCGCACGTCCATGGAAATGTCGCGCAAGACGGTGAAATCACCATAGCCTAGCGCCACACCTTCCAGGCGCAGGGCGAATTCCGGGGTCTTGCTGGTTTGAGCGGGCATGGGCAACGAAAGGGTGTTTCGGCGGCGGAGCTTGCCCTGCTGTCCGGTCGATGCGACCGGCAAAATTCATGGCCGGCGCGGCGAAGACAGGCGGCGTCGGGAAGCGCCCTGTTACTCATATGCCGGGGGCGAGGTCGGGCCTGGGCTCCCGGCGGCGAGGCGCCATTGTAGCCCGACGCTTTGTAATCACAACGCGAGAGCCCGCGCGTGGAACAGTGTTTTCGGTTCAGGGAACAATATGCTCAGCGGCGCGCCTGCGCCGCCGCGGTCTCCCGGGCCAGCCGCGCGACCAGGTCGGCGGTGGTCTCGCGCCGCGCGAGCGGCGCGCCCTGGCCGGCCCACAGGGACAGCATGTCGGTGTTGCCGGCCTTGCCGCCCGCCGTGCGCATGGGGCGCGTCAACGCGTTCTGCAGGGGGTAAGGCAGGATGTCGGCCGCAATCGCGTCGGCCTCGCGCATGAAGGCGTTTTCGATGCCGCGGGCGGGCCGGCCCGAAAACGCACGGGTCACCCGCGACTGTTCCGCCCGGGAGGCGGGCAGCAACGCCTTGTAGGCTTCATTGATGCCGGATTCCTCGGTCGTCAAGAAAGCCGTCCCCATTTGTGCCAGATCGGCGCCCAGGGCCAAGGCGGCGGCGATACCGCGGCCGTCCATGATGCCGCCAGATGCAATAACAGGGACAGAGACTGCGTCGACCACCTGGGGCACCAGCGCCATGGTGCCGATCAGCGATTCCTCGAAACCGTCCAGGAAGGTGCCGCGGTGGCCGCCGGCCTCGGCGCCTTGCGCCACGATGGCGTCCACGCCGTCCGCTTCAAGGGTCACCGCTTCGCGCACGGTGGTCGCGGTGCCCACGGTCAGAATGCCCAGTTCGCGGCAGCGCGCGATGGCCGCGGCCGGCATGCGGCCGAACGTGAAGCTGAAGACGGCCGGACGCACCCGCAGGATGGCTTCGATCTGCTGCGGCAGCGGATCGGCTTGCGGGCCGGGCGCGGCGGGCGCCGGCAGGCCCAGCTGCTGGTGGTAGCGCGCCATCAGCGCCAGCATGCGACTGGCGTCGCCGCGCATGGGTTCTTCCGGCACCGATGCGAACAGATTGATGGCGAACGGCAGCGGCGTGCGCGCACGGATGTCGCGCGCCGCCGCCTCGATCTGCTCGGGACTCATATAGGCCGCCCCGAGCGAACCCAGGACTCCCGCCTTCGATGCTTCGGAAACCAGCTCCACCGTCGTGGCGCCGCCGGCCATGGGGGCCTGGACGATGGGATGGTGCAGCTTGAGCAGATCAATCAGACGGGTAGCCATGGAATTACTCCTGGAAGGTTACTGAAGCTGGATGTTCCCAGCCTTGATGACGTGGGCCCACTTCTCGGTTTCGCTCTTGATGAAGGCGCCGAATTCCTCGGGCGTGCCGCCGCCCGCCTGGCTGCCGGTGTCGGCGATGGCCTTCTGCACGTCCGGTTCCTTCAGGATGCGGTTGAACTCGGCGTTGAGCTTGGCGATGATGGGCGCGGGCGTGCCGGCGGGGGCGACGATGCCCTGCCAGTTGTAGGACTCGAAGCCCGGCAGGCCGGATTCGGCCATGGTGGGCACGTCGGGCAGCACGGCCAGGCGCTTGGCGGACGTGACCGCGATGGGGTGGATCTTGGCGCCCTGGATCGCGGGCAGCGCGGAATAGCCCATTTCGAACATCATCGAGATATGGCCGCCCATGAGGTCCGTCGCGGCCAGGCTGCCGCCCTTGTACGGGACGTGGACGATGTCGATCTTGGCCTGTTCGCGGAACATTTCGCCGGACAAGTGGTGCGCGCCGCCCACGCCGGACGAGCCGAAGGACAGCTTGCCGGGCTGCTTCTTGGCCAGCGCGATCAGGTCCGCCAGCGTCTTCACCGGCAGTTCGTTGTTCACGCTCAGCACCAGCGGGCTGTTTTCGATCAGGATGATCGGGGCCAGATCCTTTTGCGGATCGTAGGGCATGTCCTTCATCAGCGTCGGGTTGACCGCCATGGGCGCCAGATTGCCGGTGCCGATGGTGTAGCCGTCCGGCGCCGCGCGCGCGATCAGGTTGGTGCCGACCACGCCGCCGGCGCCTGCCTTGTTCTCGACCACGATGGGCTGGCCCAGCGTGTCGCCCAGCTTGCGCGCCAAAAGGCGTACGCGGGTGTCGGCGAAGCCGCCCGGCGCGTAGGGCACGATCATGGTGATGGGCTTGGCCGGCCAGTCGGCGGTCTGGGCCTGGGCGGCGCCGCTGAAGGCGGCGGTGGCTGCCAGGGCGGCAATAAGGGGACGCAATGCTTTCATACAGATGACTCCTGGTTTTGTTTTTTTAATGTGAACGGGCCCGCGGGCCGATCGCATTATGCCCAGCGGCCACGTCATCTGTCGTGATCTTTCCCAAACGCCATGCGGACAACGCCAACAGTGCCGCGCTGGCCGCCAGCACTTGCGGCAGCCCGGCGCCCCAATGCGCCGCCCAGGACGCCAACAGCGGTCCCAGGATCTGGCCGGCGGCGAAAGCCGCGGTCATGAGGGCCGCCGCGCGCGGCGCGGCGGCGCCGGCCGAACGCCTGGCGGCCAGCATTCCCGCCTGTGTAATCACCATGAAGGTGCCGCCCACCAGCACCGCGGCCACGATCACGGCGGCGATGTGGTGCCATAGCGCCACGGCCAGCATGCCCAGCGCCATGAGCGCCTGGGCGGCGCGCCAGACTTGCACGCTGTCGCGGCCCCGTGCCAGGCGGGGCGCCAGCAGGCAGGACACCGCTGCGGCCATGCCGAACAGGGGCCAGGCCCAGCCGAAGATGGCCGGGTCGGGAATGATTTCCTTCGCCATCGCCGGCAGGAAGGTGGCCGGAATGATGTAGCCCACGCCGAACGCGCCATAGTGCAGCGCCAGCGCGGGGATGTCGCGTGGCAGCCGGGCGGCGGGTGCGGCGGCGCTGGCCGATTGCGCTGGCATTGGCGCCGCCTGGCGGCGCAACCCTGGCCAGGCGATCGCGGACAGGGCCAGCGCCAGCCCCCCCAGCGCGAACCAGACCGTGTCGGCGCGCGCGTCCCAGGCTGCCAGCGCCAGGCAGGCCAGCCCCGTCAGCGCAATGCCCGCGCCCACGCCGGCGTAGGTCACTGCGGACGCGCCCGCCTCGCGCGGATCGCCCGCGGGCACTGCCCGCCACGCCGCCACGCAGATGAAGGCGCTGGCGCTGGCGTAGCCGGCGGCCAGTCGCAGCGCGCACCAGACCGCCATGCCATGCCAGACAGGCATGGCCAGCGTCAGCAGGGCCACTGCCAGCAGGCTGGCCGCCAGCGTGCCCCGCAGCCGACGGATGGGCCAGGCGACCGCAGCCAGCGCGCCCAGCAGATACCCCGCGTAGTTGGCCGAAGCCAGCCAGCTGCCCTGGGATAGCGACAGGCCGGTTTCCTGGGCCATCAGGGGCCAGACCGGCGTGAAGGCGAACCGGCCTATCCCCATGGCGGCGGCCAGGGCCAGCGCGGCCGGCCATGCCAGGGCGGCAGCGCTGCGTGACGAGGAAGGGTAATTGGGCGTTGACATGGCCCTTACTCTACGGCTGTACTAATATCATTAATAGTGAATTATTAAGATAGTGAGTTCTCAAAATGAGAAACTTGGACCTGGATGCACTGCAGATCTTCAAGGCGGTTGCCGACCAGGGCGGCGTGGCGCGCGCCGCTGCCCATCTGAACCGCGTGCAGTCCAACGTGTCGACGCGCCTGAAGCAGCTGGAGGCCTCGCTGGAGGCGCCGCTGTTCCGCCGCCAGAATCGCCGGCTGGTGCTGTCTGACCAGGGGCGGGTGCTGCTGTCCTACGCCGACCGGCTGCTGCGCCTGGCGGACGAAGCCCAGGCCGCGGTACGCGACGGCTCGCCGCAGGGCGTGCTGCGCATCGGCACCATGGAAAGCACGGCGGCCGCGCGCCTGCCGCCGATCCTGGCGGCCTATCACGCGGCCTGGCCGCAGGTGCGGATCGAACTGGTGACCGGCACGTCGGCCGCGCTGGCGGCCAAGGTGCGCAACTACGAAATCGAGGCCGCGTTCGTGGCGCAGCCGTTTCCGGCCGAAGGGCTGGCGGCCATGGATGCCTTCAAGGAAGAACTGGCGCTGATCTCGCCGCTGGCCTGGGATCCGATCGACAGTCCCAAGGACCTGGGCGACCGCAGCGTGATTGCCTTCGCGTCGGGATGCTCATACCGGCGCATCCTGGAATCCTGGCTCAACCAGGAAGGTATCGCGCCCGGCAAGGTGATGGAGTTCGCCTCGTACCACGCCATCGTCGCCTGCGTGGCGGCGGGCTCGGGCGTGGCGATTGTGCCGCGTTCGGTGCTGGCGGTGCTGGGGGCGGAGCACACGGTACGCATCGGCGCCCTGTCCGGCTCGCATGGCCGGGCCCTGACCCAGCTGGTCTGGCGCGCCGACGACGACACGCCGGCGTTGCAGGCCCTGCGGCACAAGCTGGAGGCGCCGCAAGGCTGAGGAAGGCCGCGCCTGGTGCGCGGCCCTTTTGCCTTTAGAAGCGGTAGCCGACGCCGATCGTCGCGACCCACGGATCGATGCGCGCGGTGCCGATGTGCTGGCCGTCCAGCTTCACCTTGGAACGGATGTCGATGTAGCGGATGTCTGCGTTCATGAACCAGCGCTCGTTGAACTTGAAGTCAGCGCCCAGTTGAGCGGCCACGCCCCAGGAATCGCCCAGCTTCAGGTCCGAACCCTTCAGCGCACCTTCCGCCTTGGTGTCGAAGAAGTGGGTGTAGTTGATGCCCACACCGATGTACGGCTGGATCATGCTGTCGGGCAGGATGTGCCATTGCAGGCTGAGCGTCGGCGGCAATTGCTTGGTCGAGCCGATCTTGCCCAGGCCGCTGCCGCTGACGTCATGCTGGAAGGGCCAGGCGCCCAGCAGTTCGATACCGATGTTGCGCGTGGCCATGTAGGTCAGCGTGAAGCTCGGGCGTACGTTGTTGTTGACGTCGAGTCCGACGCTGCCGTTGAGCACGGTGCCGTTGTTGGACGAGGGGCGGACCTGCGTCACGCCGACCTTGAACAGCACGTCGCCCGCTTCGTGGGCGTGCGCGGGGGCGGCGAGCGTGCCAGCGGCGATCAGGCCGGCGATGGCGGTGGCGCGGATACGGCCGTTCAGCGAAAACATTCTCTTCTCCGATCTTTCCATTGGGTGAGACGACAGGTTCTCAAACCTGGCGTCCGGCCCGCTTGATGTGTGTCAAATCGTGAAAAGACCGCAATCGAAAAGTGGTTATGTTGCAACAGGCGGGGGCGCGGGAAAAAAAATCGCCGCCGGCGCAATGCGCTCGGCGGCGATCCGGCCCGGCCTGATCGTGGCGATCAGCGCGGCAGTTCGCTGCTGCCCATGAGGTAGGCGTCCACCGAGCGCGCGCACTGGCGGCCTTCGCGGATGGCCCAGACCACCAGGGACTGGCCGCGGCGCATGTCGCCGGCCGTGAAGACCTTCTCGACGTTGGTGCGGTAGTCGTCGGTATTGGCGCGCACGTTGCCGCGGGCATCGCGGTCCACGCCGAAGGCGTCCAGCACCGTCTGCACGGGCGACACGAAGCCCATGGCCAGCAGCACCAGGTCGGCCTTGATCTCGAATTCAGAGCCTTCGACTTCGCGCATCTTCATCTGGCCGGTGGCTTCGTCCTTGAACCATTCGACGCGTGCGCCGATCAGCTTTTCGACCTTGCCATTGCTGCCCTGGAGCAGCTTGGTGGTCACGGACCAGTCGCGCTCGCAGCCTTCTTCGTGCGAGGACGAGGTGCGCATCTTCAGCGGCCAGTACGGCCACGTCATGGTCTTGTTCTCGCTTTCCGGCGGCTGGGGCATCAGCTCGAACTGCGTGACCGAGGCCGCGCCATGGCGGTTGCTGGTGCCGACGCAGTCGGAACCCGTGTCGCCGCCGCCGATCACCACCACGTGCTTGCCCTTGGCCAGCGTCTGGTTGGTGAGCCGGTCGCCCGCCACCGCCTTGTTCTGCTGGCGCAGGAAGTCCATGGCGAAGTACACGCCCGACAGCTCGCGGCCAGGCACCGGCAGGTCGCGCGGGGTTTCCGAACCGCCGCTCATCACCACCGCGTCGAACTCGGCCAGCAGCGATTCCGGCGTGCGCACCGTCAGGCCGTCGGCCACGGGGTCGCTGGGATTGCCGATGTAGGTCGACGGCGCGAATTCCACGCCCTCGGCTTCCATCTGCGAGATGCGGCGGTCGATCTGGTGCTTTTCCAGCTTGAAGTCGGGGATGCCGTAGCGCAGCAGGCCGCCGATGCGGTCGCTCTTTTCGAACAGCGTCACCGAGTGGCCGGCGCGGGCCAGCTGCTGCGCGCATGCCATGCCCGCGGGGCCGGAGCCCACCACGGCAACCTTCTTGCCGGTCTTGCGCGCCGGCACCTGCGGCGACACCCAGCCTTCGGCCCAGCCCTTGTCGATGATGGCGTGTTCGATGGACTTGATGCCGACAGCGTCGCTGTTGATGTTCAAGGTACAGGCAGCTTCGCACGGCGCCGGGCAGATGCGGCCGGTGAACTCGGGGAAGTTGTTGGTGGAGTGCAGGACGTCCAGCGCGCGCTTCCAGTCCTGCCGGTACACCAGGTCATTCCAGTCCGGGATGATGTTGTTGACCGGGCAGCCGTTGTTGCAGAACGGGATGCCGCAGTCCATGCAGCGTGCCGCCTGCTGCTTGGCCTGATCGTCGCTCAGGTGCAGCACGAATTCGCGCCAGTTCTTCAGCCGCTTCTGCGGGGCCTCGGAGGCCTCCTGCAGACGCTGAAATTCCATAAAGCCGGTAATCTTTCCCATGGTATCCCTCACGCAGCCAGTTGTTGCGGGTTGGCTGCACGCCACATTTCACCCAATGCGCGGCGGTAGTCCGTCGGCATGATTTTCACGAATTTGCCGCGCGAGGCTTCCCAGTCGCCCAGGATCTCGCGGGCGCGGAAGCTGCCGGTGTAGCGGAAGTGATCTTCCACCAGGCGGCGCAGGATGGTTTCGTCCGTTTCGCGTTCACCGCCGCGCTGCGCGCTGTGCCAGACGTCGATGTTGTTCTGGGCGAGCTGTTCCGCGTGCGGCACGATGCTTTCCAGTTCGACCATGGACAGGTTGGCGCGCTGCTTGAGCGTGCGTTCCGGATCCCACACGTAGGCCACGCCGCCCGACATGCCTGCCGCGAAGTTGCGGCCGGTCGTGCCCAGCACCACGACGGTGCCGCCGGTCATGTATTCGCAGCCGTGGTCGCCGGTGCCTTCCACGACGGTGGCCGCGCCCGAGTTGCGCACCGCGAAGCGTTCGCCGGCCACGCCGTTGAAGAACGCCTCGCCCGCCAGCGCGCCGTACAGCACGGTGTTGCCGGCGATGATGTGGTCCGGGCCGAAGCCGCGGAAGTCGTTGGGCGAGCGCACGATGATGCGGCCGCCCGACAGGCCCTTGCCGACATAGTCGTTGCCTTCGCCCACCAGGTCCATCGTGATGCCGTGGGCCAGGAACGCGCCGAAGCTTTGGCCGGCCGTGCCGTTGCACTGGATGTGGATGGTGTCGTCCGGCAGGCCCTCATGGCCGTAGCGCGCGGCCACCGCGCCCGACAGCATGGCGCCGATGGTGCGGTTGCGGTTGCGCACGGGGACGATGAAGGACACCTTCTCGCCGCGTTCCAGCGCGGGCTTGCTGCGCTCGATCAGCTGGTGGTCCAGCGCGCCGGCCAGGCCGTGGTCCTGCTCTTCGGTCTGGCGCACGTCGGCGTCGGATTGCGTTTGATGGAACACGCGGGCGAAGTCCAGGCCCTGGGCCTTCCAGTGCTCCACGCCCGAACGCATGTCCAGCAGGTCGGCGCGGCCGATCAGGTCGTCGAACTTGCGGATGCCCAGCTGGGCCATGATTTCGCGGACTTCCTCGGCGATGAAGAAGAAGAAGTTCACGACGTGTTCGGGCTTGCCCTGGAATTTCTTGCGCAGGACCGGGTCTTGCGTGGCCACGCCCACCGGGCAGGTGTTCAGGTGGCACTTGCGCATCATGATGCAGCCTTCCACGACCAGCGGCGCGGTCGCGAAGCCGAATTCGTCGGCGCCCAGCAGCGCGCCGATGACGACGTCGCGGCCGGTCTTCATCTGGCCGTCGGCCTGCACGCGGATGCGGCTGCGCAGGCGGTTGAGCACCAGCGTCTGCTGCGTTTCGGCCAGGCCCAGTTCCCAGGGCGTGCCCACGTGCTTGATGGACGACACCGGGGATGCGCCCGTGCCGCCGTCATGGCCGGCGATCACGACGTGATCGGCCTTGGCCTTGGCGACGCCCGCGGCCACCGTGCCCACGCCGACTTCGGACACCAGCTTGACCGACACCGAAGCCTTGGAATTCACGTTCTTCAGGTCGTGGATCAGCTGGGCCAGGTCTTCGATCGAGTAGATGTCGTGGTGCGGCGGGGGCGAGATCAGGCCCACGCCCGGCACCGAGTAGCGCAGCTTGGCGATGTATTCCGACACCTTGTGGCCGGGCAGCTGGCCGCCTTCGCCGGGCTTGGCGCCCTGGGCCATCTTGATCTGGATCTGGTCGGCCGACGACAGGTATTCGGCGGTCACGCCGAAACGGCCCGAGGCCACCTGCTTGATCTTGGAGCGCAGCGAGTCGCCCTTCTTCAGTTCGACGTCCGCTTCGATGCGGTCCGAGCCCAGCACCGAGGCCAGCGTGTCGCCGTCCTTGATGGTGCTCTTGCCTTCGCGCATTTCGGCGCGGTAGCGCAGTTCGTCCTCGCCGCCTTCGCCGGTGTTGGACTTGCCGCCGATGCGGTTCATGGCCACGGCCAGCACCGAGTGCGCCTCGGTGGAGATCGAGCCCAGCGACATGGCGCCGGTGGCGAAGCGCTTGACGATTTCCTTGGCGGATTCGACGTCGTCCAGCGGAATCGCGCGCGACGGATCGAAGCGGAACTCGAACAGCCCGCGCAGCGTCATGTGGCGGCGGCTCTGGTCGTTGATGATCTGCGCGTACTCCTTGTACGTGCGGTAGTTGTTGGCGCGCGAAGCGTGCTGCAGCTTGGCGATGGAATCCGGCGTCCACATGTGCTCTTCGCCGCGCACGCGATAGGCGTATTCGCCGCCCGCGTCCAGGTCGTTGGCCAGCACCGGATCGGTGCTGAAGGCGGCGCGGTGCTGGCGCAGCGCTTCCTCGGCCACCTGGAAGATGCCGATGCCTTCGATGTTGGAGGCGGTGCCGGTGAAGTACTTGTTCACCAGCGCGGTCTGCAGGCCCACGGCTTCGAAGATCTGCGCGCCGGTGTAGGACATGTACGTGGAAATGCCCATCTTGGACATGACCTTGTTCAGGCCCTTGCCGATCGCCTTGATGAAGTTCTTGACCGCCTTTTCGGGGTCGTTCATCTTGCCCAGCGATTCCAGCGCCAGGTAGGGGTGGATGGCTTCGGCGCCGTAGCCGCCCAGCAGCGCGAAGTGGTGCACCTCGCGCGCCGAGCCGGTTTCCACGACCAGACCGGTGTTGGTGCGCAGGCCGGCGCGGATCAGGTGCTGGTGGACCGCGGAGGTCGCCAGCAGCGCGGGGATGGCCACGCGCTCGCTGTCGACCAGGCGGTCGGACACGATCAGGATGTTGTAGCCGCTGCGCACCGCGTCCACGGCGCGCGCGCACAGCGCGGCCACGCGGGCTTCGATGCCTTCGGGACCCCAGGCGGCGGGATAGGTGATGTCCAGCTCAAAGCTGCGGAACTTCTTGCCCGTGACCTGCTCGATGTCGCGGATCTGCGCCATGGCGGCGAAATCCAGCACCGGCTGGGACACTTCCAGGCGCAGCGGCGGGTTGACGTTGTTGATGTCCAGCAGGTTGGGCTTGGGGCCGATGAAGGACACCAGCGACATCACCAGCTGTTCGCGGATGGGGTCGATCGGCGGGTTCGTGACCTGCGCGAACAATTGGCGGAAGTAGTTGTAGAACGGCTTGGCGCGGTCGGACAGCACGGCCAGCGGGGCGTCGTTGCCCATCGAGCCGATGACTTCTTCGCCGGTCGTGGCCATGGGTTCCAGGATGAACTTGTAGTCTTCCTGGGTCCAGCCGAAAGCCTGCTGGCGATCCAGCAGCGACACGGACGACTGCGTGGCGACGGCGGCCTGGCGCGGCGCCGGCAGCGATTCCAGCTTGATCTGCAGGCGTTCGATCCACTGGCGGTACGGCCGGCTGTTGGCCAACTGCAGCTTGATCTCGGCGTCGTCGATGATGCGGCCCTGTTCCAGGTCGATCAGGAACATCTTGCCCGGTTGCAGGCGCCACTTCTTGACGATGCGGTTTTCGGGGATGGACAGCGTGCCGGCTTCCGAAGCCAGGATGACCATGTCGTCATCGGTGACCAGGTAGCGGGCCGGGCGCAGGCCGTTGCGGTCCAGCGTGGCGCCGATCTGGCGGCCATCGGTGAACGCGACCGCGGCGGGGCCGTCCCACGGTTCCATCATGGCCGCGTGGTACTCGTAGAAAGCGCGTCGGCTTTCGTCCATCTGCGTGTGCTGCTCCCAGGCTTCCGGGATCATCATCATCATGGCGTGGGCCAGCGAATAGCCCGAATTCACCAGCAGTTCCAGGCAGTTGTCGAACGTGGCGGTGTCCGACTGGCCTTCGTAGACGATGGGGTACAGCTTCTTCAGGTCCTCGCCCAGCACGGCCGACTGCATCATGCCTTCGCGGGCGCGCAGCCAGTTGAAGTTGCCCTTGACCGTGTTGATTTCGCCGTTGTGGGCAATCATGCGGTACGGGTGGGCCAGCGGCCAGGCGGGGAACGTGTTGGTCGAGAAGCGTTGGTGCACCAGCGCCAGCGCCGACACCGTGCGGGTATCGGCCAGGTCGCGGTAGTAGCGGCCGACCTGGTCAGCCAGCAGCAGGCCCTTGTAGACCACGGTGCGCACCGAGGCCGAGGGCACGAAGTATTCCTTGCCGTGCGCCAGATGCATGTTCTGGATGGCGTGGCTGGCGGTCTTGCGGATCACGTACAGCTTGCGCTCCAGCGCGTCCGGCACCATCACGTCGGCGCCGCGGCCGATGAACAGCTGGCGGATCACGGGCTCGCAGTCGCGCACGGTGGGCGACATGGGCATGTCGACGTCCACCGGCACGTCGCGCCAGCCCAGGACCACTTGGCCTTCGGCGCGCACCGAGCGCTCCAGTTCCTGTTCGCAGGCCAGGCGCGAGGCCGTTTCCTTGGGCAGGAACACCATGGCCACGCCGTACTCGCCGGGAGGCGGCAGCGTGATGCCTTGATGGCCGAGTTCGTCGCGGTAGAGCGTGTCGGGAATCTGGATCAGGATGCCGGCGCCGTCGCCCATCAGCTTGTCCGCGCCGACCGCGCCGCGGTGGTCCAGGTTTTCCAGGATCTTCAGACCCTGCTGGATGATGGCGTGGCTTTTCTTGCCCTTGATATGGGCCACGAAGCCGACGCCGCAGGCGTCATGCTCGTTCTTGGGGTTGTACAGGCCCTGGGCGGCAGGCAGCCCGATGCGGCTGGCATCGATGGGGGTCGCCTTGGGCGGGGGACAGGAGTCGATCGGGGTAATTTGGGGCATGGCGCGCTCCGCAGTGGGCCTGCGTCGTAATGTTGCAGTGCAGGAGACGGACAATACCCCCGACAGGAGTAGGGTGCAATAGGAATAAATAGGGTGTGTCCCTTATTTTTGATATTACCCGTCATCGGCATTTAATTCGGTGACGCATCAAGAGCCGCGCTGATTGGGCCTCCCCAGGGGGGTATGCACCAGCAGGGTGCGTTCGTGCCCGATAAAATGCGGTTTTTCTTATTATATGTCCCTATTTATTTGGCGATTTCGAACACCCTGAGCCTGAGTCGACGTTGCGGAAACGCAAATGCGCAGGCCGGCCCGAACGGCGTGGCCCGCAAAAGTGAAGAACCCGCCGTTCAGGCGGGTTCGTAATCAGGAAGAGGTCGACGTGGGCGTCGTGGTGGGCGGCGCAGAACTGGGTTCGGCATCGGACGACGCCGCGGCTGGCTTCTTGCGCGGACGTCCGCGCTGGCCGGGAGCAACCCGGCGGCTGGCGGTATGGGCCAGGCTGGCAATGAAAGCGGGACCGCCCAGCGCCCATTGTCCGGAGACCGCCTGGTCGATGCGCTGGGTTTCCTCGCGCGAAAGACCGTCCTGCAAGCGCTTGCGGTAATTGGCCTGGCGGTCGAACGGGGTATTGCCACAGGCCCAGTAGTCCGCGTGGTCCGACTGCCACTGCGCTGGCGCGGCGGTGGTGTTGCCGGTATGGCTGGAAGCGGAGGACCACGGCCAGGAATCGGGATCCTGCGAGGCGCCGCTGCGCACCGGATAGGTTTCGAGCCAGACCAGCGATGGCAGCACCCAGGCGCCCGGTTCCAGCAAGGCGGATCGGTAGCGACCGGCGAAGACCCGGCCGCCGCGCAAGCGCGCCGCCAGGTTGCGGCCCAGCGTTTGCATCAGGCGCGGCAGGCCTTCCTCGTCGGCGGGCGTGGCCAGCAGCAGGATGCGGTCGTTGGCAAGCAGCCAGCCGTGAACCGAGACTCGGTGGCGTTGGGCGGATTCGCCCAGCCACGTGGCCAGTTGATTCAGTATGTCGGCCGGCGCGGGTTGCGACGGCGCCGCCAGCGGCTGGATGAAGTTGGCCTGCACCAGTTGGGGCAGCCCAGGGGCGTACAGACGGGGCAGACGGGCCATAGTGTCAGGACTTGCGTATTTGGAAGAACGGGTTGTCTTCGCTCACGGTATATAAATAGTGCCACGGTGGGCGCTGGTCAAGTCCCGTGATCATGGTCAGGGCAGGAAATCGCTTTTTTTCTGTCGTTCGTACCCTGTAAAGCCCAGGTTAACATTCGGCGACGGAACGTCGTACCGTGGATATCCCCTAATCCGCGAGACGTTTTTTTCGCATCATTCCGATCGGAGGAAAGTAATGGCAGTCGCCCTGGAACTCATTTCGCAGCATCGCTGCTTCGGCGGCTGGCAGCGCTATTACCGCCACGAGTCCGCGGAGATCGGCCTGCCCATGCGCTTCTCCGTCTACATTCCGCCGCAGGCCGAAGACGGTCCGGTCCCGGTGCTGTTTTATCTGGCCGGCCTGACCTGCACGGAAGAGACCTTCATGATCAAGGCGGGCGCCCAGCGGCTGGCTGCGGAACTCGGTGTCATGCTGGTCGCCCCGGATACCAGCCCGCGCGGCGCCAACGTGGCTGGCGAGGACGAAAGCTGGGACCTGGGCACGGGCGCGGGCTTCTACCTGGACGCCACCACCCCGGCCTGGCGGGACCACTATCGCATGTACAGCTACGTGACGCAGGAACTGCACGGCATCGTCACGGGCGAGGCCCTGCCCGGCGACGCGTCGCGCACCGGCATCTTCGGCCATTCCATGGGCGGCCATGGCGCGCTGGTGCTCGCGCTGCGCAACCCCGGCAAGTTCCGCTCGGTGTCGGCATTTGCGCCCATCGCCGCGCCCAGCCAATGCCCCTGGGGCAAGAAGGCGTTCGGCGCCTATCTGGGCGACAAGACAGAGGACTGGGCCGCTTACGACGCGTCCGCGCTGATGCGCGGCGCCACCAACCCGTTTCCCGCCGGCATCCTGATCGACCAGGGCGAGTCGGACCAATTCCTGGCCGAACAGTTGTATCCCGAGGTATTCGAGGCCGCCTGCGCCGCTGCGGGCCAGCCGCTGGACCTGCGGCGCCACCCGGGCTATGACCACGGCTACTACTTCATCTCGACGTTCATCGAGGATCACATCCGGTTTCACGTCGAGCGGCTTGGAAAACCGGCGCCCTGAGGGCGCGCTTCTATACTGGCGGGCCTGCCGCGGCAGGCTGCTTGCGCGCCCCGGCGCGCCGCCTGCGGTCTGTGCTCAATAGGAACGCCTGATTTGATCAACGGAATCGCTCCCTTCGTCTGGATACTGCTGGGCGCCGTCGTCGTCCTGCTGCCGGGCATCGTCATGCTGCTGGGCCGCGGCGGCCCGCGCGACGAGCGCGGCCGCAGGGTGTTCCAGTTCCGGCCGGTGCGCCGCCTGTTCGGCCTGATGCTGGTGCTGCTGGGATGCGTGTCGGGCCTGCTGGCCCTTTCGCTGGTGCAATTCTTCCGCCTGACGGCCGACGAGCCGGTGGCGCATGTTGAAGTGCGCCAGGTGGCCGACGGCCAGTTCCAGGTCAGCGCCAGCGCGCCTGGCACGGGCACCAGGCAGTATGTCCTCTATGGGGACCAGTGGCAGATCGATGCCCGGGTCGTGCGCTGGCGGCTGCCGGCGCTGATGGCCGGCGTGCCGCCGCTATACCGGCTGGAGCGCCTGTCGGGCCGTTATAGCGATGCGGCGCGCGAGGCCTCCGCCACGCGCTCGGTCCACGCGCTGGATGACTGGCCGGCGCCGGACCTGGCATCGTTGAAGAAGAATTTCCCGAACTGGTTCCCGTTCGTCGATGTCCAATTTGGCAGCGCTGCGTACATGCCGCTGTTCGACGGCGCCCGCTACCAGGTGCTGATGGATCCGCGCGGGGCGCTGTTCGTGCGGCCCGACGGCGAGGCTACGGCCGAAGGCTTGAAGCGCCTGGGTTGGTAGGGCAAGCCGCGGCCGCGCCCGGATTCAGGGGCTGGCCATCTGCCGCCAGCGCTCGGTTGCCCACGGCGGCGCCCCACTCTAAAAAAATAAACGGGGACATAATGCGACGAATGAAACTTTGACGCGCCGCAATAGTCGAATTAGCACTCCCAATACTAGAGTGCTAACATCGAATCCATGTCGTTATCCCTTCGCCATCCGGAGACCCCCGCTATGAAGCAACCCAGTACCTCGTTGGCCGCTTCCGGCAACGCCCTGGCGTTGGCCATTGCCAATCCGGGCGCACTTGGCACGATCGACGCTTATATTTCCTCGGTCAACCGCCTGCCGGTCCTGTCCGCGGAACGTGAAACCGAGCTTGGCCGCCGCCTGCGCGACCAGGAAGACCTGGGCGCCGCGCGCGAACTGATTCTGTCGCACCTGCGCCTGGTGGTGTCGGTGGCGCGCCAGTACCTGGGCTATGGATTGCCGCATGCCGACCTCATCCAGGAAGGCAACGTCGGCCTGATGAAGGCCGTCAAGCGTTTCGATCCCGAGCGCGGCGTGCGCCTGGTGTCATTCGCCGTGCACTGGATCAAGGCTGAAATCCACGAGTACATCATCCGCAATTGGCGCCTGGTGAAGGTCGCGACCACCAAGGCCCAGCGCAAGCTGTTCTTCAACCTGCGCAGCATGCGCCCCGACGGCCAAACGCTGGATCCGGAACAGGTCGACCACATCGCGCGCGAACTGAACGTGCGCCGCGAAGACGTGAGCGAAATGGAAGTGCGCCTGTCCGGCCGCGACATGTCGCTTGAAAACCAGGACGATGACGACGACAGCTACGCGCCCATCGCCTACCTGTCCGACGAGGGCCGCCAGGAACCCACCCGGGTGCTGGAACGCGCCGCCCGCGACCAGTTGCAAAGCGCTGGCCTGACCGACGCGCTGCAAGCGCTGGATCCGCGTTCGCGCCGCATCGTCGAAGCCCGCTGGCTGCAGGACGACGGCGGCGCCACGCTGCACGAACTGGCCCAGGAGTTCGGCGTGTCGGCCGAGCGCATCCGCCAGATCGAAGCGGCCGCCCTGAAGAAGATGCGCGGCAATCTTGCCTCTTGAGGCGGTTGCCGAACCATGCGAAGGGCCGCGATCAGCGGCCCTTTTGCTTTTCTGGTGGGCCGCGGCCGCACATGAATAAATTGATACAAATTTGGGCTGAAATTTTGCGCGGCGCGAGAAACTTAATGAGGATCGCACCGCCTAACTTCATGTAGACCGCGAACTTCGGTTAGCAGTCTTGTCATCCGTCTCGGCTTCTCCTCTTTCCCCTCCCCTATGAGACGGATGCTTGCGGGGCACCATGCATATCTGGTGCCCCGTTTTTTATGCGCGTCCGGTTCGCGCTTGCAGCCGACTCAAGCGGCAAACGCCGTGCGCTGACGAAGCAAGAGGCGCGGCCTGACTAGGCCGCCTGGGCGTTGTCCGCGGCCGTCCTGGCGCCATGCCACAGCGCGTCCTGCACGCGCCGCACGCCCGTCGCCATCGAACCGTCCTGGTACAGCTTGATCCAGCGGTAGCCGGGCGCCATGTTGTCCACCACATGCTTGCCGTCGCGGATGCTGAACTGGAAGCAGGTCGAGGGCGTGGCCAGCATGCGCAGATTGTGGCGGCGGCGGTCGAACTCGTGGTGCACATGGCCCCACAGCAGCACGCGGACCTGCGGCCAGCGCGTCAACAGCTTGAACAGGGCCTGGGGGTTGTCGATCATCATCGAATCGTGCCAGTGGCTGTCGATCTGCATGGGGTTGTGATGCATGGCGATCAGCGTGTGGCGGCCCGGAGCTTCGGCCAGCGCGGCCTCCAGCAGATCGAGCTGGCTCGCGGGCAGATGGCCGGCGTTGGAACCGGGCACGGTGGTGTCCAGCGCGACCACGCGCCAGGCGCCCACGTCCGTCACCGGAACCGACCATTGCGGCAGTTCCTGGCGCATCACGGCCGGCAGGTCATGGTTGCCTGGCAGGCAGCGGATGCTGGCCTGCGCCAGGGCGGGCGCCTCGGACAGGACGCGCGCCAGCCGGCGATAGGCCGCGGCCTCGCCGTCCTGGGACATGTCGCCGGTCGCCAGCAGCAGATCGGGGTGCTTGCCGTCCGCCTCGATCTGGCGCAGCACGGCGCGCAGGCTGGCGTCCGTGTTGACGCCCAGCATCGAGGTTTCAGGTTCGCCAAACAGATGGCTGTCGGTCAGCTGGACCAGCATGGCGGGCGCATCGTCGCGCCGGGTCAGGGAATGGATCCGGGCCAAGTGCCGCTCCTGCAAAGTTTGTGCGATTCCACATTACCCAAAAAACATGGCGCGACGCGTATCGCTTGTCCGCATTGGGGTAACGAAACGTGCATTCTCCTCGATTCCTGGCAGTTCCTGCGCCGGTCCCGGAGGAAAAAGCCGCTATTCTTGTGGAACTTCACATAAGCTCCGCCCACAGAACATGGATGTAGGTTTTCTCGTATTCGGCCTGGCAGGTCTGCTGACGCTGGTCTGCTTCATGCCGCCCCTGGCCGGCCGCCTCAAGCTGCCCTATTCGGTGCTGCTGGCCATTGTCGGCTGTCTGCTCGGCATCATCGTGCACGTTCACGGCTGGGCGCCCAGCTGGATCGGTGACTTCCTGGATTCGCTGGAACGCTTCGAGATTTCGTCCGAAACCTTCCTGATGGTGTTCCTGCCGGTGCTCCTGTTCGAGACCGCGTTGTCCATGAACGTGCGGCGCCTGATGGACGACATCGGCCCTATTCTCATGATGGCGATCGTGGCCGTGGTCGTCTGCACCGTGGTGGTCGGGGTCACGCTGGATGCCATTTCGCCCTACGGGTTGGTGGTCTGCCTGCTGCTGGGCGCCATCGTCGCCACCACCGACCCCGTGGCGGTGGTGGGCATCTTCCGCGAAGTGGGCGCGCCCAAGCGCCTGACCACGCTGGTCGAAGGCGAAAGCCTCTTCAACGACGCGGCCTCCATTGCCTTGTACTCCGTGCTGTTGGCCGTGCTGGGCGGCCATGGCGAACTCACCGCCAGCGGCATCTTCAACGACTTCATCGTGCACTTCATCGGCGGCGGCGTGGCGGGTTTCGCCATGGGCCGGCTGGCTTGCTTCCTGTTCGCCTGGCTGCGCGGCTTTCCCACCGCGGAAATCACGCTGACACTGACGCTGGCCTATCTGTCCTTCTTCATTTCCGAGCACTACCTGAACGTGTCGGGCGTGGTCGCCACCGTGATCGCCGGCCTGGTGGTGGGCTCCACCGGCCGCACGCGCATGTCGCCCACCACGTTCGAATACTTGTCCAGCGCCTGGGAGCAGTTCGGCTTCTGGGCCAACTCGCTGATCTTCCTGTTCGCGGCCATGCTGATTCCCAAGCTGATGGCGGCCGCCGACTGGCAGGAACTGGCGCTGGTGGCGGTGGTGTTCGTTGCCACGCTGGTTGCGCGCGCAATTGTGGTCTTCGGCCTGCTGCCCTTGTTGGGGCTGACCCGGCTGGGGACCAAGGTCAGCAATCCTTATAAGGTCGTCATGCTGTGGGGCGGCCTGCGCGGCGCCGTCTCGCTGGCGCTGGCGCTGGCCGTGACGGAGCAGACCGGGGTGGCCGAAGAGGCGCGCCAGTTCATCGCGGTGGCCACCACCAGCTACGTGCTGCTGACCTTGTTCATCAACGGCATCAGCCTGCGGCCGCTGATCCGCATGCTGGGCCTGAACCAGTTGTCCCCGGTGGAGCGCACCATCCGCAACCAGGCCCTGGCCGTGGCGCTGGAAGACCTGCAGGGCAAGACCGAAGAAGTCGCCAAGACCGAGCATATCGGCACCGAGGTCCGCGACCGCATCCGCGCCGTGTTCGACGCCAGCCTGACCAGCGTGCACGACGGCCAGGTCAGCCAGATGACGGACGACCAGCGCGTGGCGGTGGGACTGGCCATCGTGGCGCAGCGCGAAGAGGAAATGTTCTTCGACATCCTGAAGGCGCAGATCGTGGACTGGCGCATGGCCGAAACCCTGCTGGCCCGGGCCGAACGGCTGGAGGATGCGATCCGGCTGGGGGGCATTCCGGGCTTTGAGCGCGCCATCGTCGCCGACGTGCGCTATTCCACCGGTTTCCGGCTGGCCTTGCGCCTGCATTACCTGTTCGGCTTCCAGGGCTGGCTGGCGCGCGAACTGGGCCAGCGCTTCGCCAACCTGATGAGCAAGCGGTCGGTCGCGCAGCGCCTGATTGCCTTCGCGCGCGAACAGATCACCCCCCTGCTGGGCGAGGAAGCCACGCAGCGCATCGTGTCCCTGCACCAGCGCCGCCTGGACCTGATCGAAAACGCCATGCAGGCCCTGAACCTGCAATATCCGTCCTACGCCCAGTGGCTGCAGGAAAGCTACCTGGGCCGCGTGGCCCGGGAAATGGAGCGCATCCGTTACCGCGACATGCTTGAGCAGTTCCTGATCAGCGGCGAGGTCTACGCCGACCTGATGGCGCAGTTGAAGAGCCGCTGGGCCCACATCGACAAGCACCCGCCGCTGGACATCGAAATGAGCGCGGCCGACCTGATCAAACGCGTGCCGCTGTTCGAAGGCCTGTCCGCCGATTCCTTGCGGGCCATCAGCAAGCTGCTCAAGCCGCGACTGGCGTTGCCGGACCAGCGCGTGCTGACCAAGGGCCGCCATGGCGAAGAGATGTGCTTCGTGGCCTCGGGCGCCGTGGCAGTGCATCTGCCGGACAACACCATGATCGAACTGGGCAGCGGCGAATTCTTCGGCGAACTTGGCCTGCTCGGTGAAGAGCAGCTGATGCCCGAGGTGACGTCGCTGGGCTACAGCAAGCTGCTGATGCTGTCCTCGCGCGATTTCCACGCCCTGCTGGCGCGCGACGAGCATCTGCGCGAACGCATCCAGGTCGTGGCCAAGCAACGCCTGCGCGCGATCGAAGTGTGGAAGCAGTTTTCGCAGGCCAATGCCGCGCCCGCTCCGGTCCCCGCGCCGGCGTCGGCGCCCAGCCCGGCGCAGGCCGCCGAAGCCGCGGAAGCGGCGGGCGCGGCGTCCGGCACTGATACCCAAGCGGCGCGCGAGGCCGCGGGGGCGGATGCGCCGCCTGCAAGCGACCTCCCCGGGAATCTCGCCGGCAACGTCACGGACAACCCGGCGTTGGGCGAGCCGGGCATCGTTCCACGTTGATTCAGGGGGGCGGGGCTGCCCTCGAGGCTCAGGCCGGGATCTCGCCGGCCGCGCGGCGCTGCATGATGTCTTCGACGATCACCAGCGCTGCCTCAAGCGTGAATTCGCCTTCCGCCACCTGGCGCACGGCCGTGGCCGCGTCGATGGTGGCGATCTCCATCACCTCGCCGTCCCGGTTGGCGGGGCGCACGTCAGCCGCAAGCACGCAGGTGCTGGTCAGGACATCCTCGACCTGATAGCCCTCGGGCAGGCGGCGATGGATACGCAGAATGGTGCGCAGGGGCGAACGCTGCGTCAGGTCGGGCGCGTCCAGCCCCGCCTCTTCGCCGCATTCGCGCACCAGCGCCAGTTCCAGATCCTCGCGGCTGCCGGCCAGGCCGCCGACCAAGGTGTCCCACATACCGGGATCGGTGGATTTGCTGAGCGCGCGGCGCGCGACCCACAGGCGGCCGTCCGGCGTCCATGCGTTCAGGTGCACGGCCTTGGTGAGCAGGCCCAGCGGCCGCACCGCCGCGCGTTCGATCACGCCCAGCGGCTCGTCGCCGTCCAGAACATCCAGCAATTCGTCGCGCCAGCCGCGTAGGCAGTTGGCTTGGCGCAACAGTTGCGCGGCCTGTTCAAGCACGCCGTTCAGGTTTGCGCCGGGCTGCAGGTCCGCGCCGATGCGCAGGCTCGCGCCGTCCGTTGCGATGCCGGGCGCATCGCGCAATGCATCGCACGCCGCATGCGTGGCCCAGCCGCAGCGACGCCCCGCTATATATAAAGCGCGCGCGCCTTCCGGGGCGGGCTCTTGCGCGCGGGCGCGCAGGTCGGCGTACAAGTCGGACAACTGCTTGGGCATCGTGGAACCGTGGTGATGATGTTGCCGACGATTTTATGCCACCCTGTTTACGGCGCGTGGTCAAGGGGCGCGGCCAGATGGGGGCGGGCCGGATGAATTCAAGGGCACTAACTTACATCTGTTTGCGCGTCCGCTATAATCCGCCAGTTTCTTTGTGATTTCGAGTGGGAACGACAGGGGCCGCTCTATCTCCCCGTCACGCCCTACCATCTAATAATTGCGCGTTGCCCGGTTCCGGCGACTTCCGCCACTAGCGAACGGACCTTCGCGCCGTGTTTCGAGGTAAGCATGAAGAAGTGGAGAGGGATACTGGGGGCTTGTGCGATGCTGATTGGCAGCGTGGCAGGTGCTCAGGTGCAAGACATGCCCGGCGGCCCGAAGGTCAATCAGCTCAACCTGCATGAAGGTGTCACGGCAATTTCGCGCGACATCATGTGGTTGCATTGGATGCTGCTCACGATCTGTATCGTGATCTTCATCGGCGTCTTCGGAGTGATGTTCTACTCCATCTGGGCGCACCGCAAATCGCGTGGCCACAAGGCCGCGACCTTCCATGAACATCTGGGCGTGGAAGTCGCCTGGACCGTCATCCCGTTCATCATCGTCATCGCCATGGCGCTGCCGGCCACCAAGACGGTGGTTGCGATGAAAGACACTTCCAGCGCCGACCTCACCGTGAAGGTCACCGGCTACCAATGGAAGTGGGGCTACGAGTACCTCGACGGCTCGGCCACCGGCATCAAGTTCCTCTCCACGCTCTCGACCCCGCGCGCTCAGATCGAGAACCGCGAACCCAAGGGCGAGTTCTACCTGATGGAAGTGGACAACCATCTGGTCGTCCCGGCGAACAAGAAGGTCCGCATCGTGCTGACCGCAGCCGACGTCATCCACTCGTGGATGATTCCGGACTTCGGCGTGAAGCAGGACGCCATCCCCGGCTTCCTGCGCGACACCTGGTTCAACGCCGACAAGCCCGGTATCTACCGCGGCCAGTGCGCGGAACTGTGCGGCAAGGATCACGCGTTCATGCCCATCGTCGTGGAAGTCATGGCGCAGGCCGACTACGACAAGTGGGTTGAAGACCAAAAGAAGAAGATGGCGGCAAACGCCGACGATCCCAATAAAGAGTGGACGGAAGCCGAACTGGTTGCCCGCGGCGAAAAGGTTTTCGCGGCGAATTGCGTTGCCTGTCACCAGGCCAACGGCAAGGGCATCCCGGGCAGTTTCCCCCCGCTCGACGGAGACAAGGTTGTTCTGGGCCCGAAGGCCGAACAGATCAACACCGTGCTGAAGGGCAAGCCCGGCACCGCGATGGCGGCATTCGGCGGGCAGCTCAACGATGTCGAAATCGCAGCGGTCATCAGCTATACGCGCCATGCCTGGAGCAATGCAGGCAAGGGGCAGGACCCGACGGTTCTACCGAAGGACGTGCAGGCTGCGCGCTGATTGCGCGCGCCTCTGCACACCCTCGCAGAACCGGTTCCGTTTAGTTAGAGATACCCTGCCGGCCCCGTCGATCGGGCCCGGCACTCAGCAGGAAGGAGTCCATCATGAGCAGCGTCACTGTAGACCACGTGTCGCCGGGCCACGGCCACGGTCACGATGACCACCACCACGCCATCCCCACCGGCTGGCGCCGCTGGCTTTTCGCCACGAACCACAAAGACATCGGGACGATGTATCTCATCTTCTCGTTTGTCATGCTGCTGGAAGGCGGCACGCTGGCACTGCTGCTGCGCACCGAGCTCTTCGAGCCGGGCCTGCAGTTCTTCCGCCCCGAACTCTTCAACCAGTTCACCACCATGCACGGCCTCGTCATGGTGTTCGGCGCGGTCATGCCGGCCTTCGTGGGCTTCGCCAACTGGATGATCCCGATGCAGATCGGCGCCTCCGACATGGCGTTCGCCCGCATGAACAACTTCAGCTTCTGGCTGCTGCCGGTGGCCGCGATCATGCTGACCGCCTCGTTCTTCGTGCCCGGCGGCGCCACCGCGGCCGGCTGGACGCTGTACGCGCCGCTGTCGCTGCAGATGGGCCCCGGCATGGACCTGGCGATCTTCGCGCTGCACATCATGGGCGCCTCGTCCATCATGGGCGCGATCAACATCATCGTCACCATCCTGAACATGCGCGCGCCCGGCCTGACGCTGATGAAGATGCCGCTGTTCTGCTGGACCTGGCTGATCACCGCCTTCCTGCTGCTGGCCGTGATGCCGGTGCTGGCCGCTGCCATCACCATGGTGCTGACCGACCGTCATTTCGGCACGGGCTTCTTCAACGCGGCCGCCGGCGGCGACCCGGTGCTGTACCAGCACGTGTTCTGGTTCTTCGGGCACCCCGAGGTCTACATCATGATCTTGCCGGCGTTCGGTATCGTGTCGGCCATCGTGCCCGCGTTCGCCCGCAAGAAGCTGTTCGGCTACGCCTCGATGGTTTACGCGACGGCTTCCATCGCCGTGCTGTCCTTCATCGTGTGGGCGCACCACATGTTCACCACCGGCATGCCGGTCACGGGTCAGCTCTACTTCATGTACGCCACCATGCTCATCTCCATCCCGACCGGGGTGAAGGTGTTCAACTGGGTCGCCACCATGTGGCGCGGCTCCATGACGTTCGAGACCCCCATGCTGTTCTCGATCGGCTTCATCTTCGTGTTCACCATGGGCGGTTTCACCGGCCTGATCCTGTCGGTCGCCCCGATCGACATCCAGGTCCACGACACCTACTACGTGGTCGCGCACTTCCACTACGTGCTGGTGGCGGGCTCGTTGTTTGCTCTCTTCGCCGGCGCCTACTACTGGGTGCCCAAGTGGACGGGCCGCATGTACAGCGAAAAGCTGGGCAAGCTGCACTTCTGGTCGACGCTGATCTCGTTCAACGTCACTTTCTTCCCGATGCACTTCCTGGGCCTGGCAGGCATGCCGCGCCGCTACGCCGACTACGCCGGTCAGTTCACGACGTTCCACCAGATGGCCACCATCGGCGCATTCTGGTTCGGCCTGTCGCAGCTGATCTTCCTGTGGGCGATGGTGCGTTGCTACATGGGCAAGGGCGAACCCGCCGCGGCCAAGCCGTGGGAAGGCGCCGAAGGCCTGGAATGGACCGTGCCGTCGCCGGCGCCGTTCCATACGTTCGAAACTCCGCCCGAAGTGAAGTAAGGCAGCCTTTCATGTTTCAGGTAGCACAGCAATGACACCCGAGCAGCGCCGCCGCAACAAGATCGCAGGTCTGGTCCTGCTGGCATTCGTCATTGCCGTGTTTGCCTGGACCGTGCTGCGCGGCTCGGCCCTGCTGTCGGGCGTCGCTGTCAGTTAGGCGCGGGCCATGAGCGACGACCTGCGCGAAACCTCCCAGCGCAAGCTGAGTTTCCTTCAGACGATGAAGGCGGTGGCGTGGGGGTTCTTCGGCGTGCGCAAGGGGGCGGGCCATCGGGAAGACGTCGCCAAGCTCAACCCGGTCCATGTGATCGTGGCGGGGCTGCTGGCAGCGGCTATCTTCGTTACTGTGCTGGTATTAATTGTGCGTTGGGCCGTTTCCAGCCTGACTTGAATCACTTAATTCTATAAATCTGTACCAGGGAGAAAGCCATGAGTGCAAGCCACTCGGTTCAAGGTAAAGAGGCACCGTATTACTTCGTGCCCGCCGACTCGGGTCATCCCGTGCGTACGGCTGTGGCGCTGCTGTTCATGGGCCTGAGCGCCGCGGCCTGGATCAACGGCGTCAGCTGGGCCAAGTGGACCCTGCTGGCGGGCTTCATCGGTTTGATCGTGGTGTTGTACTACTGGTTTGGCGACGCCATCCACGAATCCGAGATCGGCCTGAACAGCAAGCGCATCGACGGTTCCTACCGTTGGGGCATGAGCTGGTTCATCTTCTCGGAAGTCATGTTCTTCGCGGCGTTCTTCGGCGCCCTCTGGTATACGCGCACCATCACCACGCCGTGGCTGGGCGACATGGACCACCGCCTGATGCTGTGGCCCGACTTCCAGGCCGTGTGGCCGAACTTCGGTCCTGCGGGCGTGGTCGAGCACTTCCAGACCGTCGGTCCGTTCTGGCTGCCCACCATCAACACGGCGCTGCTGCTGAGCTCCGGCGTCACGCTGACCATTGCCCACCATGCGCTGCGCGAAAACCATCGCGGCAAGACCATCTTCTGGCTGCTGGCCACCGTGGTCCTGGGCTTCGTCTTCGTGGCCTGTCAGGCATACGAATACCACCACGCCTATACCGAACTGAACCTGAAGTTCAATTCGGGCGCCTACGGGTCGCTGTTCTACATGCTGACGGGCTTCCACGGCTTCCACGTGCTGCTGGGCGCCACCATGCTGACGGTCATTCTGATCCGCCTGATCCGCGGGCATTTCACGGCCGACCATCACTTCGGTTTCGAAGGCGCCGCCTGGTACTGGCACTTCGTGGACGTGGTGTGGCTGGGCCTGTACCTGTTCGTGTACTGGTTCTGATCGTTACGCGGAACCAATGAAGCGCGCCAGTTCTTGTGCGAGAACTGGCGCGTTTTACTCATCTGCGATCGTGCACTTGCGGGAACCCGCGGCCCGTATGCCTATCTAAGGCCTGTGCTTTCGATCCAGCCCATGTGATGGGCGAACAGCACGAACAGGAACAGGGCCACCGATAATCCGATGCGCACCGTCAGCGCGTTGACCGTTCGGCTGGTGGTTCCCTTGTCCCGCATCAGGTAGACCAGGGCCGATGCCAGGCTGGCCAGAATCCCGATAAAGGCCAGGACGACGAAAACGCGCATGGTGGTCTCCGGACGAATCAGAGTAGTTATTGTAGAAATATGGCCCGACCGCATTCAACCCGATACACGGTAGCCGCCTTGCTGTTGCTGGGTGCCGCCGTGGTCATCCTGGCATCGCTGGGGCAATGGCAATTGCGCCGCGGCGATGAGCGACGCGCCATTCTGGCCGCTATCGAAGCGGGCCGCAAGCAAGCGCCGCTGCCCTTGAGTCCGGCTACCGACCCCGCCGATATGACTGCCTGGCGTTCGGCCCAGGCTACCGGGGTCTGGCTGCCGCAATTCAGTGTACTGCTGGACAACCGCAACCATGACGGCAAGCCCGGCTATTGGCTGGCCACGCCGCTGCTGCTGGACGCCGATGCGCGCCGCGCCGTACTGGTGCTGCGCGGCTGGATTCCGCGCGTCATGGGGGTTCAGGGCCAGGGCCCCTCGCAGCCGCCGCTGCCCGTCACGCCCGAAGGGCCGCAGACGGTGACGGGCGAGCTATCGCCTCGCGTGCCGCGTCTGTTCGAGATCTGGTCGCTGGGAGGGTCGGAGCAGTCCGCCTTGCCGGCCTCGCTGCCCGTGGCGGGCGGCGTCTTGCCGCAGGTGCAGAACCTGCCGCTGGACGCATACGCCAAATCCACCGGTCTGGCCCTGCTGCCCACGGTGCTGTCGCAGGCCGCGGGCAACGCGGACGATGGCCTGGTGCGCGACTGGCCGCAGCCGTCCGTGGACTTTCAGCAGAACACGTCCTATGCCGTACAGTGGTTTGCTTTTGCCTCGATTGCCGCCGTCGCATGGCTGGTGGTGCTGGGGGGCGCCATCCGGCGCATGCGGCGCGCGCAGAACGCGCCCGGCGCCTGACCGGGACGCCGACTCTTAACCCGCAAGACGACAGGATACAAAGTGGCTCGCGACCTTTCCTCTACCAAGCCCGCACGCAAGCGCTCCCTGATGCCGATGCTGCTGGTGTTCCTGTGCTCGCTCGCACCCATCGTCGCGGCGGTCGTGGTCTACATGAATCCGCAATGGTGGCCCGATGAGTCCAGCAATTACGGCGCGCTCCTGAATCCGCAGCGGCCCATGCCCGCGGCCGCGGAGTTGCGCCTGACCACGCTGGACGGCCAGCCCTTCGACCTGCAGAGCCTGAAGGGCAAATGGTTGCTGGTGGCCGCCGACGGGGGCGCCTGCCCGGAAAGCTGCGCCCGCAAGCTCTTCATCGCGCGCAACAGCCATGCCAGCCAGGGCAAGAACGTCGACCGGCTGGCGCGCGTCTGGTTCATCACCGACGATGCGCCCGTGCCGGACAAGGTGCTGGAAGCCTACAAAGGCACGGTCATGGTGCGCGCCAATCCAGACCAATTGGCGCGGTTCCTGCTGGCGCGCGATACTGCGGCGGGCCAGCCCGGGCTGGAGGCGCCGATCTGGGTGATCGACCCGCTGGGTAACCTGATGATGCAGTACCCTGCCGAGGCCGATGGCGTGAAGGTGCGCAAGGACATCAGCAAGCTGGTCTACAGCTCGAGAATAGGCTGAGCCTCGGGCTGGCATGGTTTCAATGCGTCGCGCGCATCGCGCGCGGCGTTGCAGACTGGATGTTTATGGAAATCGAACGCATCAAAGCGCGTTATCGCAAGCTTGTTTTCTTTACCTGGTTCCTGACGCTGGACCTCATCATGTTCGGCGCTTTCGTGCGGTTGACGGATTCCGGCCTGGGTTGCCCCGATTGGCCCGGCTGCTACGGCAGCGTGACGCCGCTGGGCGCGATGGGCGACATCCACGAGGCATCGCAGGCCATGCCTTTCGGCCCGGTCACCTTGTCCAAGGCCTGGATCGAAATGATCCACCGCTATGTCGGCACCATCCTGGGCATGCTGATCATCGGCATCGTCTACATGGCGTGGCGTTACCGCGGCCAGCTGGGCCGTTCGCCCAAGTTGGCCGTCGTGACGCTGATTGCGGTTTGCGTGCAGGGCGCGTTCGGCGCCTGGACCGTGACCCACAAGCTGATGCCCGTCGTCGTGACCGCGCACCTGGTGTTCGGCCTGTCGGTGCTGGCGCTGATGACCTGGCTGTCGGCGCGCGAGCGTCCGCACCTGGCCGTGGCGGCTGCGGCCGCACGCTGGAAACCCTGGGTGGCCGGGGGGTTTGCGCTGCTGCTGGTGCAGGTGACCCTGGGCGGCTGGGTCAGCACCAATTACGCCGCGCTGGCCTGCATGGATTTCCCCATGTGCCACGGAGCCTGGGTGCCGGAAATGGATTTCCATGGCGGCTATTCGATCATCCGGGCCTTGGGCGAATTGCCATCGGGCGAGATGATTTCCCAGCCGGCGCTGACCGCGATCCACTGGGTCCACCGCAATTTTGCCTTCGTGGTGTTCCTGTACCTGGGCATACTGGCCTGGCGCCTGCGCGCCGAGCCCGGCCTGCGCGGACCGGCCACGCTGATGCTGGCGCTGCTGGGCGCGCAGCTGCTGACCGGCTTGACGACGATCTTTTTCCAGTGGCCGCTGTTGATCGCGGTGCTGCACAATGGAGGCGCCGCCGGCCTGACCCTGGCCGCGGTGGTGTTGATGGTGCGTTTGTCCACAGCTGGACGTGCGCCCGCCGGGGGCTACGGCCCCAATTCGGTGCGCGTTTAAAATAGGGCCCACTATGACCAGTATTGCCGCTCCCCAGCCCGGATTGTTCCGCCAGTATTTCGTCCTTACCAAGCCGCGTGTGACGCAGTTGGCGGTGTTTTGCGCCGTGATCGGCATGTTCCTGGCGGCGCCCGGCATTCCGGACATGCGCCGCGTGCTGTTCGGCACCCTGGGCATCTGGCTGCTGGCCGCGGCCGCTTTCGCCATCAATTGCCTGATCGAACAGGAAATCGACGCCCGCATGCTGCGTACCGCGCGCCGCGGCACGGCGCGCGGCACGATTTCGGCTTTCCAGGTGCTGAGCATGTCCGGCCTGCTGGGCGGCGCCGGCATGTTCGTGCTGTATCACCTGGTCAACCCGCTGACCATGTGGCTGACCTTCGCCACCTTCGTGGGTTACGCCGTCATCTATACCGTCATCCTGAAGCCGCGTACGCCGCAGAACATCGTCATCGGCGGCCTGTCGGGCGCCATGCCGCCCGCGCTCGGTTGGGCGACCGTGGCGGATTCGGTGCCGGCCGAGGCCTGGATCCTGGTGCTGATCATCTTCATCTGGACGCCGCCGCACTTCTGGGCGCTGGCGCTTTACCGCAACCACGATTACGCCAAGGCCGGGCTGCCGATGCTGCCGGTCACGCACGGCAACCAGTTCACGCGCCTGCACATCCTCTTGTACAGCGTGGCGCTGGTCGCCACCACGCTGTTGCCCTATGCCATCCGCATGAGCGGCGAACTCTACCTGGTTTCCGCGCTGGTGCTGGGCGGCATGTTCGTCTCCTATGCATGGCGGCTCTATCGCGCCTACAGCGACGAGCTGGCGCGCAGCATGTTCCGTTTTTCCATTCTCTACCTGGCGCTGCTGTTCGGCGCCCTGCTGGTGGACCACTGGGTCGGCCTGCTGCGCTGATCCCCTGGAGGTTGTCGATGTCCGTGTTTTCCACCAGCCGCCGGCTGGTCCTGCGCCTGGGCGCAGCCGCTGCTTTCACCGTCGCCCTGGCCGCCTGCGGCGACAGCGCGCCCGTATTCAAGGGCAGCGACATCAGCGGCACCCAATTGGGTCGCGGCATGGAGCTGGTCGATTACAACGGCAAGACGCGCCAGCTGTCCGATTTCGCCGGCAAGGTGGTGGTCGTGTTCTTTGGCTTCACGCAGTGTCCGGACGTGTGCCCGACCTCGCTGGCCGAGCTGACCGAAGTCATGAAGAAGCTGGGGCCGGACGCCGACCGCGTCCAGGTGCTGCTGATTTCGGTGGATCCCGAGCGCGATACGCCCGAGGTCCTCAAACAGTACGTCACCGCCTTCGATCCGCGCTTCCTGGGGCTGACCGGCACGCCGGACCAGGTAAAGAAGGCCGCCGCATCCTTCAAGGCCTATTACGCCAAGGCACCGACCAAGGACGGCAGCTACACCATGGACCACACGGCCGCGTTCTACCTGCTGGACGGCAAGGGCGAATCGCGCGTGCTGGCCAACAACAACATCGGGGTGGAAGCCCTGACGCAGGATATCAAGGCCCTGCTCAAGGGCTGATCAGGCGGCCGTGCTGGCTTACTTGCCGGCGGCGGCCCAGCCGGCAAGCGCGGCGCGGGCCGGCTCGCTCAGTTCTGCGGCAGGGATCTCGCGCCGGTGCGCCATGATCATGAGCGCGTAAGGGGTGGCCAGCGCGGCAGCCTCGGGACACAGGCGGGATTCGTCGCCCACCGACGGCGAAATATTGCGCCAGTAGTTGATGGCCTGTTCGAGCTGGGGCAGGGTAATGGGATCCATCCGCCTATTGTCCACGAATGGGAATGGCTGTCCACCGGCCCGCGTCCTGCAAAGAAGCGTCACCATCGCAACACGCCGAAACCGTGCCTGGGTGCTATACCACTGCCGGTTAGTAACGATGGAGCATCGTCATGAATACATCCGCCAAAATTGAATCTGCGCGCCGCGCCATCCATCCCCTGGTCGCTGCCGCGGCGATCGCCGTCATCGTCATGTGTACGGTGGGCGTGGCCGCCGTGATGGGCTGGCTGCCCTCGCCTTCGGCCAACCCGCATGCCGACGAACCCGTGGCCGAGGCCGGTCCCGAAGACGCCAACCTGGCACCCGCGCCGCAGGCCGCCGTGCCGCCCGCGCCCGCGCAAGGGGCGCAGGCGTCCGCTGCGCCGCGTCCCCAGGCTCAGGCCCAGGCGCCGGCTCCCGCCCAGCGCCCCGCGCCCCAATCGCCAGCGCCGCAAGCCTGCGCCACCTGCGGCGTGGTGGAATCGGTCCGACAAGTGCAGGTACCCGTCAAGGACAATAGCGACCACCTCATCGGCACCATCGGCGGCGGCGTGGTCGGCGGCGTCGTGGGCAACCAGTTCGGCGGCGGCAGCGGCAAGACGGCCCTGACCGTGCTGGGCGCGGTGGGCGGCGCTTTGGCAGGCCGTGAAGTTGAGCGTAATATCAGACAGCAACAAACGGTGACGCACTATGAACTCACGGTGCGCATGAATGACGGCAGCACGCGCCAATTCCGCAGCGCGCAGCCGTTCGCTTTTGCGTCGGGCGATCATGTGCGCGTGGAGAACAATCAGCTGCTGCGCGGATGATCCCGCCTGCCGGCGACATCTGTCTTAGGGGAGACCAGGAATGAGCGACCAACACACGAACCCGTTCGTTCTGCCCGGCATGGGCCAGCATTCCGACCTGTCGGGCAACCCGCTCCTGGCCAGCATGGAAATGATGCGCCAGGCCTGGGCGGGCCTGACCGGACCTGGAGGCCTGGCCAGCAGCCTGCCCATGGCTCCCCCGATGAACCTGGAAGACCTGGACCGCCGCATCGCGGAACTCCGCTCCGTGGAAAACTGGCTGCGCATGAACCTGTCCATGCTGTCCAGCACGATCCAGGGCATGGAAGTCCAGCGCTCCACCATCAGCACGCTGCGCGCCTTCGTGGACAGCGCCGCCAATCTGGACATGGGGGCCTTCCAGGACAGCGGCGCGGCTTCGCCGCTGGAAGTCGTGCTGGGCTTGAAGCCCGGCCCCAAGTCCGCGGCCAAGGCGACGGCCTCCAGCCCTGCCGCCGAAAGCGGCAAGGCCAAGGGCGAAGAGCCCGCAGGGCAGCAGCAATCCGCCGCGCCGGGCATGAGCGAACAAATGGGCGCCGCGGCGCAATCCGCTTCCAAGGCCTGGTGGGACCTGCTGCAGCAGCAGTTCAACCAGATCGCCGCTGCCACTGCGGCTTCCATGCCGGCGGCACCTGCAGCTCCTGGCGCCGATGCCGCGGCCAAACCCAAGCCGGGCGAATCCAAGGCCGCGGCCGCGCCCGCAGCCAAGGCGTCCAAACCGGCGGCCCGCAAGTCCGCCGCGCCCCGCAAGGCCGCCAAGAAAACCGGACCGGACGCCAACTAGCGTCGGTCCTCTCTTTAAATCGTCGGGCGAGACGGCCGCAAGGCCTCTCGACCGCCACTCAACATACTGGAACCTATGCTTAACGTAGTAATTCTTGCCGCCGGACTGGGTAAACGCATGCAGTCCGATCTCCCCAAAGTTCTGCACACGCTGGCTGGCAAGCCGATGCTGGGCCACGTGCTGGACAGCGCGCGCCAACTGAAGCCGGCGCGCATCATCGTTGTGGTCGGCCACGGTGCGGACCGCGTCAAACAGGCCTACGAAGGCCAGGCGGACCTGCACTTCGTGTTGCAGCAGCCGCAGCAAGGCACCGGCCACGCCGTGCAGCAGGCCGTGCCGCTGCTGCTTGAAGGCGATGGCAAGGACGACGTGACCCTGGTGCTGTACGGCGACGTGCCGCTGGTGCAGCCCGAGACCCTGCAGCGCCTGTTGGACGCGCGCGGCACTGGCGCCGCCGTGCTGACCGAGGTGCTGGCGGATTCCACCGGCTACGGCCGCATCGTGCGCGACGCCAGCGGCAACGTGTGCCGCATCGTTGAACACAAGGACGCCTCGGACGCCGAGCGCGAGATCAAGGAAGTGAACACCGGCATCCTCAGCGCGCCGACCGCGAAGCTGAAGGACTGGCTGTCCCGCATCGACAACAACAACGCCCAGGGCGAGTACTACCTGACCGACGTGGTCGGCCTGGCGGTGGTCGACGGCGTGCCGGTGGGCGCGGCCCAGCCCGGTGCGTCCTGGGAAACGCTGGGCGTGAACAGCCGCGTGCAGCAGGCCGAACTGGAGCGCCGCTGGCAGGCCGAGCAGGCTCGCCGCCAGCTGGAAGCCGGCGTCACGCTGGCCGACCCCGCGCGCTTTGACGTGCGCGGCTCGCTCACCTGCGGACGCGACGTGTTCATCGACGTGGGTTGCGTGTTCGAAGGCCAAGTGTCGCTGGCCGACGGCGTGCGCGTGGGCCCGCACTGCGTGCTGCGCGACGTCAGCGTTGGCCCGGGCACGCACATCGAGGCCTATAGCCATCTGCAGCAGGCGCAGGTCGGCCGCGATGCGCGCGTCGGCCCCTACGCCCGTCTGCGTCCGGGCGCCGAACTCGGCGACCGCAGTCACGTCGGCAACTTCGTCGAGATCAAGAAGAGCGTGCTGGGCGAGGACAGCAAGGCCAACCACCTGGCCTACATCGGCGACGCCGACATCGGCGCGCGCGTGAACGTGGGCGCGGGGACCATCACCTGCAACTATGACGGCGTGAACAAGCACCGCACCGTCATCGAGGACGACGCCTTCATCGGCTCGGACACGCAACTGGTGGCGCCGGTGCGCGTCGGCCGCGGCGCCACGCTGGGCGCAGGCACCACCCTGACCCGCGACGCGCCGGCCGAGAAACTGACGGTGTCGCGCGCCAAGCAGGTCACCGTCGACGGATGGCAGCGCCCGGTCAAGAAATCGTGACGGGGCAGAGCGGAGAGGCGCCGGCCAACGGCGCCAAGCCCGCGCCGCCCGACGGCCTGCCGACGCCGCGCCGTTACTGGGCGGCGGCCACCGTGATGACAGGCATCAGCCTGTCGGTTCTGGACACCACCATCGCCAACGTGGCGCTGCCCACGATCGCCGTCGACCTCAACGCGTCGCCGGCCCAGGCGGTCTGGATCGTGAACGCCTACAACCTGGCGGTGGTGATGATGCTGCTGCCCTTGTCGGCGCTGGCCGAGCGCATCGGCTTTCGCCGCATGTTCACCTTCGGCCTGATGCTGTTCACCCTGGCCTCGCTGGGCTGCGCCCTGGCCGGCACGCTGTGGCAGCTGACCGCGGCGCGGGTGTTCCAGGGCATAGGCGCGGCGTCGCTCATGTGCATGTTCGGCGGACTGGTGCGCAACATCTACCCGTTGAAGCTGTTGGGACGCGGCATCAGCATCAACGCCACCACCGTGGCCATCATGTCGGTGCTGGGACCGACCATCGGTTCGGCCATCCTGTCGGTGGCGCCCTGGCCCTGGATCTTCGCCGTCAACCTGCCGATCTGCGCGCTGACGATGCTGGGCCTGCGGCATCTGCCGGAAGTGCCGCGCAACAACGTGAAGCTGGACTGGATCAGCGCGCTGCTGTGCATGCTGACCCTGGGCGTCTTCATTTCGGGCGTGGACATGATGGGCATGGACCTGCTGCGCGGCATCGGCCTGGTGGCGATCGCCACGGTCATCGGCCTGGTTCTGGTGCGGCGCGTGGGCAAGCAGCCAGCGCCGCTGGTGCCGGTGGATTTGCTGCGCATCCGTCCGCTGGCCTTTGCGGTAGGCGCCTCGGCCTGCACCTTCGCCGCGCAGATGGCGTCCTACGTGTCCCTGCCGTTCTATTTCCAGCAGGTGCTGGGGCGGCCATATCTGGAGGTGGGCATGCTGATGGGCGCCTGGCCCGTGGGCACCGCCATCATCGCCCCGCTCGCGGGGCGGCTGTCCGACCGCTATTCGGCCGCCACGCTCAGCGGCATGGGCGCGGCGGCGATGGTGGTCGGCATGCTGTGGCTGGCGGCGCTGCCGGCCACGGTGTCGAACTGGCCCATCATCGCGGGCATGTTCGTGGCGGGGATGGGCTTCGGCTTCTTCCAGACGCCCAACAACCGCGCCATGCTGTCGGCCGCGCCCCGTTCGCGCAGCGGCGCGGCGGGCGGCCTGCAGGCCACCACCCGGGTCTTCGGCCAGAGCTTCGGCACGGCGCTGGTCGCGATCGCGTTCAGCATCAGCCTGGCCCATGGCCCTGGCCTGGCGCTGGTGCTGGGGACCATCTGCGCCGGGCTGGCGGTGGTGGTCAATACGGTTCGCTTCAGCAAGTTGCGGCCCTAGGGCGGTCCCGCGAGGCCGCCATTGTGGCGCCGGCGGGCTTGGGCCCCCGGCCGCTTCTATAATGACGGCCGGCGCCGGATTGAGTCATCTGGCGCAACGATTACCTATTTTGAAGGCGTTCAGGCATGAAGATCACGGTCGTGGGTACCGGTTACGTGGGGTTGGTGTCGGGGGCGTGCCTGGCCGACATGGGCAACGACGTCATGTGTCTGGACGTGGACGCGGCGAAGATCGCCCTCTTGCGCCAGGGCGGCATTCCCATCTATGAGCCGGGCCTCGAAGACCTGGTGCGCCGCAACGTGCAGGCGGGCCGCCTGCATTTCACCGACGACGTCGCGCAGAGCGTGGCTTTCGGCGACGTGCAGTTCATCGCCGTCGGCACCCCGCCCGGCGAGGACGGTTCGGCCGACCTGAAATACGTGCTGGCCGCCGCCCAGAACATCGCTCGCCACATGACGTCGCGCAAGCTCATCGTGGACAAGTCCACCGTGCCGGTGGGCACGGCCGACAAGGTGCGCGATGTCGTGGCGCGTGAATTGGCCGCACGCGGTGTGGACATCCCCTTCAGCGTGGCGTCCAATCCCGAGTTCCTGAAGGAAGGCGCCGCCATCAACGACTTCATGAGCCCGGACCGGGTCGTGGTCGGCGCGGACGACGACTACACCATCGGCGTCATGCGTCGCATCTACGAGCCCTTCCAGCGCACCCACGACCGCCTGATGGTGATGGACGTGCGTTCGGCCGAGCTGACCAAGTACGCCGCCAACGCCATGCTGGCCACGCGCATTTCCTTCATGAACGAAATGGCGAACCTGGCTGAAGCCCTGGGCGCGGATATCGAACAAGTGCGCCGCGGCATCGGCGCCGACCCGCGCATCGGCTATCACTTCCTGTATCCCGGCGCGGGCTACGGCGGCTCCTGCTTCCCCAAGGACGTGCAGGCGCTGGTCAACACAGCCGCCGAGAACGCCTTGCCCATGCGCGTCATCGAGGCCGCCGAGGCTGCCAACCACGCGCAGAAATTCCGCCTGTCCGAAAAACTGGTGGCGCGTTTCGGCGAAGACCTCAAGGGCCGCAAGATCGCGCTGTGGGGCCTGTCCTTCAAGCCCAACACCGATGACATGCGCGAAGCGCCCAGCTTGACTGTCATCGCCGAACTGACGCGCCGCGGCGCCGAGGTGCGCGCCTATGACCCCGTCGCCATGCACGAGGCCGCGCGCGCGCTGGCCGGCAAGCCCGGCATCAGCTTCGCCACCGACATGTACGACGCGCTGGACGGCGCCGATGCGCTCCTGATCGCGACCGAATGGAAGGTCTTCCGCGCGCCCGACTTCGATCGCGTCAAAGCCCTGCTCAAGACTCCGCTCATCATCGACGGCCGCAATCTCTACACGCCCGCGGACGTGCGCGGCCTGGGCTTCGAGTACTCGGGCATCGGCCGCGCATGAAGATCCTGCAACTGAACTTCGAGAAGGGCTGGCGCGGCGGCGAACGGCAGACGCTGTACTGCATGCGCGCATTCCGCAAGGCTGGCCACGACGTCGAAGTGATGTGCCGCGAAGGCGCGCCCTTGGCCGAGCGCGCGCGCCAGGAGGGCTTCGTGGCCCATACCTGCCGCAACGTGCCGGGGCAGCTGGCCTTCCTGGCCGGCGCCGGCCGCTACGACATAGTTCATGCCCAGACCGCCAACACCATCACCTGGGCGGTCCTCACCAAATGGCTGCACCGCCGGCCGGTAGCGTTTTCCCGCCGCACGTCCTTCGTGGTCAAACCCGGCGACGAATGGAAGACCGGCTTCAAGTGGCGCCACGCCGACCTGTTCGTGGCGATCAGCGAGATGGCCGCCGGCGAGCCGCGCCGCCTGGGGATCGAGCCCGTCATCATCCGCAGCGCCGTCGAGCCGCACCAGATCGACACCGAGAATGTCGCCCAGCTGGTGCGGGAATTCGATCTGGCCGGCAGGAAGGTCATGGCCACGTCGGCCGCGCTGATCCGCGACAAGGACCCGGTCACGCTGGTGCGCGCCGTGGCCGAATTGGCCAAGACGCGCCGCGACTTCGTGTTCCTGCACTTCGGCGCCGGCGGCGACCGCGAGCAGCAGGCCAAGGATGAGGCGCGCAAGCTCGGCATCGAGGACGTCTATCGCTTCGCCGGCTTTCGCAAGGGCGTGGAAGATTTCTACAGCATCCTCGACGTGTTCGTCATGAGCTCTGAGGAAGAGGCCCTGGGCAGCAGCGTGCTGGATGCTTTCCTGCAACGCGTGCCTGTGGTGTCCACCGATGCTGGCGGCCTGAAGGAAAGCCTGGCCGACGGACGCGGCGTGCTGTGCGCCGTGGGTGATTTCCAGGCCATGGCGCAGGGCATGGCGCGCTGCCTGGACGACGCGGCCTTCCGCCAGGAAGTCACCGAGCGCGCCTATGCCTACGTGCGAGACGAGCACGACGTGCAGAAGATGGGCAACCGCTACCTGGCGCAGTTCGAGCGCCTGATCGCCCGCCGCTGATCCGACCTGCCTCAGGTCCGCAGGTCTATCCGGGTCTCGAACTTGGCGCGATGCACCGAGAAGAACGTGCGCACATTGCGCACGTTGGCCTGCGCGGTGAAAGCGCGGTGCACCAGCGCGTGATAGGCCGGCATGTCCTTCACCTGCGCGATCACCACGAAATCCGGCCCGGGCGAGACCCGGTAGCACTGCAGCACCGCGGACTCGGTCAGCATGCTTTGCTCGAACGCGTCCAGGCTCTCAGCCGCCTGCACGTCCAGCGTGATCTCGACGATGGCGGTCAGCGTGCTGCCCAGCTTTTCCGCCGCCAGGATGGCCACCTGCCTGTCGATCACCCCTTCATCCACCAGCCGCCGCACCCGCCGCAGGCAGGTCGGAGGCGAGGCATGCACGCGTTGCGCCAGCTCTTGGTTGGTCAGCGAGCTGTCTTCTTGTAACTGTTCAAGAATGCGCCGGTCCAGATCATCCAGCTCTGGCAGGGAAATCTGTGCGTTTTGCATGATTAATTTCAAAAAAATGATCTGGAAGAAATATTATTTAATCACAATCATGTAAGGGAATTAACTTCCATTTTTAACTGCATAAAGAAATCAAATTTCTTGCGGGGACGAGCACAATGCGTCGGTACACGAACTTACCGGAGCACTCTCATATGTGCGGCATTGTTGGCGCCGTCGCCCAGCGCGACATCACCCCGATCCTCGTTGAAGGCCTCAAGCGCCTTGAGTACCGCGGCTACGACTCCTGCGGCGTCGCCGTCTACGCCGACGGCCATCTGCGCCGCACGCGCAGCACGCAACGCGTGGCCGAATTGGCCGAACAGGTTGCGCAGGACAAGGTCAGCGGCTTCACCGGCATCGCCCACACCCGCTGGGCTACCCACGGCGTGCCGGCCACGCACAATGCCCACCCGCACTTCTCGCGCCTGGGCAACGACGAGCCGCGCATCGCGCTGGTCCACAACGGCATCATCGAGAACCACGACGAACTGCGCGCCGAGCTGCAGGCCGTGGGCTATGTCTTCGAAAGCCAGACCGATACCGAAGTGATCGCGCACCTGGTCAACCACCTGTATGCCGGCGACCTGTTCGAAGCCGTGCAGAACGCCGTGCGCCGCCTGCATGGCGCCTACGCCATCGCCGTGTTCTGCCGCGACGAGCCGCACCGCGTGGTCGGCGCGCGCCAAGGCTCGCCGCTGGTCGTGGGCGTGGGCCAGAACGAGAACTTCCTGGCTTCCGACGCGCTGGCCCTGGCCGGCACCACCGACCAGATCATCTACCTGGAAGACGGCGACGTCGTCGACCTGCAGCTCTCGCGCGTCTGGATCGTGGACGCCAACGGCAAGAACGTGGACCGCGAAGTCCACACCGTGCACGTGCATACCGGCGCGGCCGAACTCGGCCCTTACCGCCACTACATGCAGAAGGAAATCTTCGAGCAGCCGCGCGCTGTCGGCGACACGCTGCAGGACATCGAAGCCATCACGCCCGAACTCTTCGGCGACCAGGCCTACAAGATCTTCAAGGACGTCGATTCCCTGCTGATCCTGGCCTGCGGTACCAGCTACTACGCGGGCCTGACCGCCAAGTACTGGATCGAGTCCATCGCCAAGATCCCCGTGGCCGTGGAAATCGCCAGCGAATACCGCTATCGCGACAGCGTGCCCAACCCGCGCTCGTTGGTGGTCACGATCTCGCAGTCCGGCGAAACCGCCGACACCCTGGCCGCGCTCAAGCATGCGCGCTCGCTGGGCATGGAAAACACGCTGACCATCTGCAACGTGTCCACCAGCGCCATGGTGCGCGAGTGCAAGCTCTCGTACATCACGCGGGCCGGCGTCGAGATCGGCGTGGCTTCCACCAAGGCCTTCACCACCCAGCTCACCGCGCTGTTCCTGCTGACCCTGGCATTGGCCCAGGTGCGCGGCCATCTGACCGAAGAGCAGGAAGCCGAACACCTGAAGGCGCTGCGCCACCTGCCCGTGGCCATCGGCTCGGTGCTGGCCCTGGAGCCCCAGATCATGGCCTGGGCCGACCGCTTCGCCTCCAAGGAAAACGCCCTGTTCCTGGGCCGCGGCATGCACTACCCGATCGCCCTGGAAGGCGCGCTCAAGCTCAAGGAAATCAGCTACATCCACGCCGAAGCCTATCCGGCCGGCGAACTCAAGCACGGCCCGCTGGCCCTGGTGACCGAGCACATGCCCGTGGTCACCATCGCGCCCAAGGACGAACTGCTGGAAAAGCTGAAGTCCAACATGCAGGAAGTGCGCGCGCGCGGCGGCGAGCTGTATGTCTTCGCCGATGCAGACAGCAAGATCCAGAGCGCCGAAGGCATGCACGTGATCCGCATGCCCGAGCACTACGGCAAGCTTTCGCCCATCCTGCACACCATCCCGCTGCAGCTGCTGTCGTACCACACGGCGTGCGCGCGAGGCACGGACGTGGACAAGCCGCGTAATCTGGCCAAGAGCGTGACGGTGGAGTAAGGCCGGACCGTCGCTGCCATATCGAGCAAAAAGCCCACCCGCCCGGTGGGCTTTTTGCTTTTTGGGGCGGCGCGTGTGCGAATACTTACTTGTCCGGGGAGCGGGAGTCAGGCTTTGTTATTTCTGAATAATGACTGTAGCCAGGCTGTTTTTGAATATGACATTGCGCCGAGCTATTAATAAATAACCCCGCGCCGCCATTATGTTTTTTCATTTTGGTTAAACCGGACCAACAAAAACCCTTTTATATATTTGCTAACAATCTCGTTGGCCGGCCATGTTGCGGTTTATGTAATGAATGTAATTGTTTGAGGGATTTCCCGGGGTTTATTGCGACGAATCCGACTTACTTGCACAGCAATAAAAATATTTAGAAAGAATTTTGCTGTTTGCCACCTATACGATTCGTTGGCTCGCCGCTTGGTACGCCTAATCAAGTATCGAGCTGTAAATATTCTTAAGCAATACGCCCGCCCGAACCGGGGCAAACATATTCGATTCTGCATCGATTTCGTGCCCCCGGGTGTCAATTTCTAGTGTCTTCGACACGACGAAAACAGTGAGGTCCCCCGTGGTAAAGAGAATCGCAGTGTGTGGCCTTGGATATGTCGGCCTGCCCGTAGCCGTCGCATTTTCCAAGCGCTTTGATGTCATCGGCTTTGACGTGGACAAGCGGAGAATCGCACGGCTGAAAGAGGGTGATGACTGGACCGGCGAGATCGAACGCGACGTGTTGCTTGCCTCCCCGATGCAGTTCACCGACCAGATCTCGGAACTGGAAGGCTGCGATTTCTTCGTCGTGGCCGTACCGACCCCCGTCGACGAAAAGAACAACCCGGATTTTTCGCTGCTGGTGCGCGCCTGCCGCTCGATCGGCCCCGTGCTGCGCCCCGGCTGCATCGTGGTTTTTGAATCCACCGTCCATCCCGGCGCCACCGAGGAAATCTGCGGACCGGAGCTGGAGAAGGTGTCCGGCCTGCGTTGCGGCGTCGATTTCAAGCTGGGCTACAGCCCCGAGCGGATCAATCCGGGCGACCGCGAGCATCCGCTGGAGAAGATCGTCAAGATCGTGTCCGGCCAGGACGAGGAGTCGCTGGAAGTCATTGCCGGCGTGTACGAGAAGATCATCGATGCCGGCGTGCACCGCGCCTCCTCCATCAAGGTCGCCGAGGCGGCGAAGGTGCTGGAGAACACGCAGCGCGACATCAACATCGCGCTGATGAACGAAATGTCGAAGATCTGCGATCTGGTCGGCATCCGCACCTCGGAAGTGCTGGCAGCCGCCGGCACCAAGTGGAACTTCCTGAAGTTTTCGCCTGGTCTCGTGGGCGGTCACTGCATCGGCGTCGATCCGTACTACCTGACGTCCAAGGCGCAGGAGCTTGGCTATCACCCCGAGGTCATCCTGTCGGGCCGTCGCATCAATGACGGCATGGCCAGCCACGTCGCTTCGCGAGTGGTCCAGACCCTGGCCCGCAACGGCCGCCTCAATGCCACGACCCGCGTCGGCATCCTGGGCATGACGTTCAAGGAAAACGTGCCCGACATCCGCAACTCCAAGGTGGTCGATCTTTACAACGCCCTGGGCGCCTACGGCATCACCCCGGTCGCGTGCGACCCGATGGCCGATCGGGAACAGATGGAGCACGAGTACGGCATCAAGCTCGTCGAGCGCGACCAGTTCCGCGACATGGATGTGCTGATCCTGGCGGTGCCGCACCGTGAAACCATGAACACCTTTTGGGACGACCTGCCGACGCTGGTCAAGAGCGACGGCATGGTGTGCGACCTGAAGTCCGTGCTCGACAGCAAACGGCTTCAGTCCGACCTCCTGTACTGGACTCTTTAAGTTCAGGCTCACTATCGATCACTAGAGGAGAGCCTCCGAATGGCTGCTTTTACCACCGCTCCGATTGGAACCTGCCGCATCCATACGCCGCTGCGCGATGCCGTGGGCCGCTACCCGATCAAGCTGCAACTCGGGCGCAACTACGGTTTCGTGCACACCAGCGCCGAGGCGCTGCAGCAGGCGCGATTCATGTTCGGCCAGGGCGACATCCCTGCCGACGTCCAGCGCGTGATCTTCCGGCCTTCGAATGGCGAGCAGGCGCGCAAAGGCGCCCACAAGCCGGCTGACCTCTATGTGGTCGAACTGTCTTCGCGCAAGCTGCTGACCATAGACGGCTACCCGATACAGTCCAACTACCTGGTGCGCTACTTCAGCGAGTTCTTCGCCGACCGCACGCGCACCCGGATGTTCTGGTCCATGGCCCACGCCGACCGCCTGGCCGAGCGCCGCGCGCTGCTGGACCAGGACCCGGTCTTCAAGGCGCTTACGCCGGACGACCGCAACCTGCTCGCCCGCATCGTCAAGCGTGACCAGACGGATGAGGAGATCGAGCAGGAAATGAACCAGCTGGTCGACCTGCTGGGCCGCGACAAAGTGGTGTTCGTCACGCACGTCAATGCCATGACGCCGGACAACGCGCCCATCGAGCAACGCCAGCAACTGATCGCCGCGGTGCTCGCCAGCGCGCAGCGCATCGGCGTGCCTTGCTACGACCCGACGCCGCTGATGAACAAGATCGGCCAGGCCGAGGCCATGGAAAATGGCGGACTGGACCTGACCCACTACACGCCGGCTTTCGCCGAACGCCTGTGCGCAGAGTGGTTCAAGACCTTCATGCGTCCGCGCCTGGATGCGTCGACGACGCAGCCCTCCGCGCCCAAGCTCTCCGCCGATGAAAGCGCCGACCGCATCGAGAAGCTCTGGGATTCGGGCGAACTGCGCGAAGCCTCGCGCCGCGTGCGCGAGGTGCTGCGCCGCCATCCCGGCTTGCCCGACCACACGCTGTTGTTTGCGCGCATCCAGGAAGAGCTGGGCGACTACGAAGGTTCGCTGGCGCTTCTGGGCAGCGCCGACGGCGCGGTGGCGTCCGGCAGCAAGGCTGAGCAGATCCTGATGCGCAACCAGTTCAAGCTGGGACGCCATGACGTGGCGTACTCGCTGGCTGCAGGCTTGCTGGGCGATGAGATCGAAACCCCCGAAATCGTGCGCATCGCGGCGATTTCCGCGGGCCAATTGGGATATGTGGACGAGACCCTGGGCAACTGGAAGCAGTTGTTCCGCATCTCTTCTCCGGAAGACGCGATCGCGGTGGAAGCCGCCGACACCGTGCTCGCGCTGCTGCAGGCCAGCGGCGACATGGAATCCGCCATACGCTGGGTCCACGAGGTCCGTGCGGTCATGCCCGCGTATGGCCGCGGTTTCGCCATGCTGTGGCGCGACCGGCTGCTGGCCGGCGATCGCGCCGGACTGCGCAACCTGGCGTCCGAGTCGCCCGTGCTCAATGATGTCGACGCGTTGGAGCTGGTCAAGGAAGCCTCGTGGCGCGGCAGCATCATGGCCGCGGCCACGCTGGCGGTCTCGTGCAAGCTGGCGAGCAGCGAGCATGAGGATATCGTCGCCTGGCTGAATTCGCAGTCGCAGGCCTGGGCCGAGGAAGGCAACCGCGCGCTGGAGGAAGGACGCCTGCGCGATGCCGCGGAGCGCATCTGCGCGCACCGCCTGCTGACTCCGGATGCGCTGGCCGGCGTGCGCGCCCAGCGCGCCTTCGAGCGTGCGATGCGCCTGGGCGTGCGGGCCGCGCTGGTGGCGGGCAATCACAAGGAAGTCATCGACCTTACCGACATCGCGCTGGACAGCCAGATCGATTTCCCGGAGCTGCATGCCATGCGCGGCCGCGCGGCCGACGCGCTAGGCGACAAGAAGACCGCCATGCGGCACCTCGAGCAGGCGGCCGCCGGCGACTCCGCTTCGTTCAGCACGCAGCTGCATTTTGCGCGGGTGGCGTTCCATGGCGGCTGGTACGGCGAGGCCATCGATGCCTACAAGACCGTGCTCGACCATGCCGGCGCGGACCAGGGCGCCAAGGACGAAGCGCAGCGCCAGCTGGGCAGGCTTGGACCCCGCGCCATCCGCGGCGCGCGCGAGATCCTTTCCTCCGGCGATCATCAGGCGGCCTGGAACCTGCTGGAGCGTGTTGCGCAGTCGTGGCCCGGCATGTCGGAAGTCGACCATGAAAAGCGGCGCATCATCGCCGTGCTGTACGCCGAAGCGCGTGCGCTGGATTCGGCCAGCACCACGGAACGCCTGGCCCTGGGCGAGCGCATCCTGAAGCTGGTTCCGGAAGACCCCATCGGCCTGCGCCTGGCCGCCGTGGGCGCCATGCGCCTGCATCGCTTCGAACAGGCATTGCCGTACTGGCGCAAGCTGCAGGAACGTTCCGAGAATCCGGCGCAGTTCGATCACTACATCGAACGCTGCCTCGTGTGGATCGAGAAGATCAACCGGAGGAAGGCAGCATGAATCCCCCATTGACTACCGAGCGAGCGGAGGCTGCATCCGATCTGCAAGCGGTGCAAGCCCGGTTGGAAGAGATCGTCACGGCGTCGGTGCGGGTTCAAGTCGCCCAGGAAAACCTGCCCCGCGCCCAGGAACTGGCGCGCGAGCACATGGCAGACTCCAAGGTCCGCTTCCTGCTGCTCAGGCTGAAGGAAGCGGCGGGCCTGAACGAAGGCATGGCCGAGCAGTGGGCCACGCTGTTGCAGGAGTGCCCGGACGATTTCCTGATCGTCCGCTACTGCGCGACGCGCTTGGTGAAGGAACGCAAGATCGATGAGGCCCTGGCCCTGGTCGACCATCATCTGCCGCCCTCGACGCAGAATCCCAACCGCCTGTTCGCGCGGGCCAAGCTGCTTAGCGACATCCGCGCGCACGAGCAGTCCGACGAACTCTTTCGCCGGCTGATTTCCGAGAACACCGACCGCAACATGCGCGTCGAGTTCGCCAAGCGCCTGCGCAAGCGCGGGCTGCTGGCCGACGCGTTCGACGCGATCGCGCCCGTCATGAAGCACCTGACGCCTGGCAGCAAGGCGGCGGAGCTGGCCAACGACCTGGCCAGCGACTACGCCTTCTACCAACGCTTCGAGTCGGAAGAGGGGCTGGTGGGCAAGGATGTCAGGATCGTGTCCATGAAGCATGCGATCCTGCACTTCCGCGACCGCAAGATCGTCGAGCAGTCGGCGGAGAAGCCGGTGTCGGTGGCGCTGGTCACGGGCAGTCTTGGCCCCGGCGGCGCCGAGCGCCAGCTGACGCGGCTTGCGGGCGAACTGACCCGCCTGGCGGAGTCGCCCGAGCGCCGGCCGGCAGACGTGATCATGATGCCCAAGAAAGTCGAAGTCATGGTCAAGCAGCACACCGAGCCCGCGGGCTCCACCAAGAAGCAGGGACTGGATTTCTTCCTGCCGGTGCTGGTGAAGGCGCAGATTCCGGTCACGGAGATCAACAAGCTGCCGGCCGTGTCGGTGTCCCATCAATCCATGCCCGAGGGCAGCCTGAGCCGTCTGCTGGAGCAGTTGCCGCCTCCGGTGCACTACGGCGTGACCCGGCTTACGCCTGTGCTGCGCGAGAACCCGTTCGACGTGGTGAGCCTGTGGCAGGACGGAACCTGCCTGTTCGGCGCGCTGGCGGCGCTTTTGGCTGGCGCCCCGACCATACACCTGGTCTTCCGCGGACTGCCGCCGAACATCCGCAAGGACCGCTTCCGCGAAGAATATCCCGAGCTGTACCAGGCCCTGGCCCAGGTGCCGGGGGTGGTTTTCGTCAGCAACAGCTGCAAGGCCGCGGAAGCCTACTCGGAATGGCTGGGCATCCCGATCACGCGCTTTCACATCCTTTACAACGGCGTGCCCGATTTGTCGACGGACGCTTCGGCCGTGGATGAGGAAAAGTGGAAGGCCTTTCAGGAAAGCACGAACGACGCCACCGAGACGATAGGCGGCGTGTTCCGCCTGGAGCCGGACAAGCGGCCGCAGCTGTGGATCAAGCTGGCGGCGATGTACCTGAAGGACAGGCCGCAGGCGCGCTTCGTCATCGTTGGAGACGGACGGCTGCGCGAGAACATCGAGGCCCTGGCCGAAGAGCTGAGCGTGACGGACAGGCTCTTGCTGGTCGGTCTTTCCAACCACGTGGGCTATTGGTATTCGCAAATGGATGCCAGCGTCCTGCTGTCGCGTTACGAAGGCTTGCCCAACGTGCTGATCGAAGCCCAGTTGGTGGGAGTGCCGGTGATCTCGACTCCGGCTGGCGGCGCTGGCGAGTGCTTTGTGGAGAACGAAACCGGCCATCTGCTCAGTTGCGTGGATCACCCGGATCTGCACGAGGCCTGCGAGAAAGTCGCATCCATGGTCGACCAGGTGCGCAGCAACGAGCAGCTCAGGCAGCACAGCCGTCACCGCGCGCAGAAGCTGTTCTCGCTTGACGCCATGCTGACCAAGTTCATGGGCCTGTGCATGCCCGTGGTGTCCGAGAACGACGAACGCATGGATATCGAACCCATGCGCCTGATGCAAGCCTGATTGGCGTCCAACCGATCAAGCTGCGGAAACGAAAGGATCTTATGCATATGTACGTCCCGGGTTCAGGGCTGCGACGCAAGGCAGCCCTGACCATGGTGGTTCTTGCCACGCTGACTCTCGCGGGGTGCCAGCTGCCCCGTTCCGGCCCGATGCTGAGCGAAATGACGGGCGCGCACGATGACAAGGACGTCATCGTGATGCCCGTCTCGCGCGAACTGGTGCAGGCCAGCCGGGTGCCCGATGTGGCCGATTTTCCCGTGCGCTACCGCGATCTCACACAGGCCGGATTCGACCGCCTGGTTCCCGGCGACGGCATCAATGTGAAGGTTTGGGAGCGCGGCGGGCTGGGCGTGTTCGCGGCGGACCCCTCCGGCGTGAGCGACCTGGGCAACCAGGAGATCGACCCGGCAGGGAACGTGACGTTTCCCATCCTCGGCAAGTTCCACGCCGCCAACATGACCCTGGCGCAGCTGCATGATGCCGTCGTCGCTCGTCTGGCCAGGCTGGTTGTCGGCGCCGACGTCAGCGTGACGCGCGCCGCGGACGCGCGCGGCCAGATGGTGACGGTGCAGGGCAACCTGACCAAGCCCGGCATGTATCCCATCACCCAGACCTCGCAGCGCCTGAGCAGCGCGCTGGCCCAGGCCGCGCCGGTGCAGACGAACCCCGAACAGCTCGTCATCAGCCTGCGCCGCGACAACCAGGTGGCGTCGGTGCGGCTGTCGGATATCTACCGCAACCAGAACAACGACATCCTGCTGCGCGCGGGCGATGTCATCACCGCCTATGACTCGAAGGAGTACCTGACCGTGCTGGGCGCGGCCGGCACCCAGGGGCGCGTGGCCATCAGCAAGCGCAACTACAGCGTGCTGGATGCGCTGGCGGATTCCCGCGGCCTGGACGACAAGCTGGCGGACCCGCGTTCCGTGTTCCTGTTCACGCCTGCGAAGGCCGGCGCCGAGGGCAAGCCGGATCTGCTGCCGGTGGTCTATCAGTTCGATCTGACGCGTCCGGAGCAAGTGGCGCTGGCGCGCGAATTCACCGTGCAGGAAGGCCAGGCCATCTATATCTCGGATGCGCCGTTCACGCAGGTGCAGAAGGTGTTGTCCGCGTTCCGCGTCACGATGAGCGCCGGCTTCAGCGCCACGCGCGCCATTGACAGCGACTCGGGCGGCTCGTCCGGCATAAGCCAATAGCGTGTCGATGAGTAACGAGGACAGGATCAAGGGCTGGCGTTCGCGCCGTAAGGACAGTAGCTACGCAGTAGGAGCCGGCGTCGCGGCATGGCGCCTGGATCCGGCGGCATTGTTTGAAGCAAAGGCCACGCCGGCCGTCCTGCTCAAGCCCCTGGTCGCGCGCCTGCAGGGCGAGCCGCACGACTCCGTGGCTGCCCGGCGGGCGGTGTACGAGGCGGTGCAGGCGGAGCTGGACGCGGAGATCGCGCGCAGCAACGTCGATGAGACGCTGGCGGATTTTTCGCGCCGGCGCCTGCGCGTCATCGTGCGCCTGCTGGAAATGGATATCCGCGACGGCGTCGAAGTGTTCGCGCCCGGCTACATGCCAGCCAAGCTGGTGGCGGAAGACGAGCGGCTGGCCGCGGCGCATGCGCGCCGCGTGGATCGCCGCAAGCAGGACGAGGCGCGCGAAGCGCGCCGCCACGCCTCGCGCAACGACATTGCGCTGGAAGTCGAAGTGCCGCAGGACGAGGCCGGCGATCTCGCGATATTGCGGGCCCGCTTGCAGGACCTGCATGAAGGACATGATCCGAGCCATTCCGTGAAGGTCCGGCCGGTCGGCCGCACGCTGCTGGCGATGTTCATCTACCAGCTGCGCGTGATGCATGGCGAGAGCCGGATCGCCCTGGTATGGGCGCTGGTGGGCCCGGTCGTGCTGTTGACGCTGATTTCGTCGCTGTACATCCTGATGGGCACGCACTACATCATGGGCATGGACGTGCAGACGTTCTCGCTGCTGGGCGCGACGACCTGGATCATGTTCCGGCAGATCGCCTTCCGGAGCAGCACGGCCTACGTATCTGCCCGCGGTTTGCTGAACTTCCAGGGCGTTACTCCCTTGATGTGCGCGCTGGTGCAGGCGTTCATCTATGTGTCGGTATATCTGGTGGTGTTCCTGGTGCTGATCAGCGCGGGCCATGCGCTGGAACTCGTGACGCTGCCGAAAAGCTGGTCCGGTTTTCTGCTTTTCGTCGTATTGATGGGATGCTTCGGGGCTGCGCTGGGCGTGTTGTTCGGATCGATCGCGACCTACTGGCATTTCTTTCTCAGGCTCGCGCCGATCATCGAACGGTTTCTGCAGATCTTCGCGGCCGTGTTTTTTGTTTCGGAACAGTTGCCAGAGAACCTGCGGCCCTGGATGCTGTGGCTGCCTTTGGCGCACGGCATGCAGCTGCTGCGCTCCGCGTATTTCGAGGCTTACGCCTCGCACGATGCGAGCTTGGGATACTTCCTGACCTCGTTGGTTTTCTTGATGGTGCTTGCGTTGGCGGCCGAGCGGCTGGCCCGTCCCAACGTCCAGCCGATGTGAGGGAAGTGGATGATCCATTTCAATGGCGTCACTGACGAGCCCTATGCATTCGGAAGCAGGCAAGCGCTGCTTTCCAATGTTGATCTCGATATTCCGGTCGGGCGCTATGCGCTGCTGTCGCCCGCGCCGGAATTGCATCGCCAGATCGTCGATGTGCTGTGCGGCCTGCGGCCGCCGCGCCAGGGCTTCGTCAAGCACGATGGCAACGTGTCCTGGGCGATAGGCCGCCAGGGATTCATCCGCGGCAAGGCCAACGGCCTGAGCATGATCGACTTCGTCAGCGAAATGTACGAGATCGACGCGGATGCCACGCATGAACTGGTCGCGGACCTGGTCAGCGATCCCAGGACCCTGGCCAAGCCCATGGAGCATTGGCCGCTCTACGCGCGGCAGGAGTTTTCCTTCGCGCTGGCGCTGGCGCCGGCGTTCGATGTCTACGTGATCGAAGGGGCCATCCCTTTCGAGCCTTGCCGTTTCACCCGCCTGTGGCTGGCTCTGTTCGAAGAGCGCCTGGTCGGCCGGACACTCATTCTTTCCAGTTACCGCCAGAATCAGTTGGCGGACTATTGCTTCAAGGGTTTGATTTATGAACGAAGCGCACTCAGCATCGAAGACGACCTCGACCAGTGCATCCGCAGGTTCCCCCCGCGACGATCAAGGAGCGAATCCGGCACAGGCGACGACGTCCTCGGAGGCGGCTTCGATGAGGGCGGAATCGGCCTCTGAGGGCAGGTCCGAAATCGAACGCCGCCGCCGCGAGCGGCAATCGGCGCTGCGAGAGCGGCGCCGTCACCGCTGGATCAACACGCTCATCGTGCTGGCGCCGGTCGCGTGCGCCCTGGCGTATCTGCTGCTCTTCGCCACGCCCCGCTACGAGGCGGAATCGCGCTTTTTCGTGCAGTCGGCCTCCGGGCAGCAAGGCGGCGGGGGGGCTGCGGCCAGCCTGCTGACCACGGGCAACGCGGGCGGCATGCTCGGCGGCTTCGTGGATGGCTGGGCGGTCGCCGATTTCCTCAAGTCGCGCGATGCCATGCAGCAGCTCGACAAGAAGGTCGGCCTGCGCCAGTACCTGATCCGCGCGGGCATGGACCCTGTGAATCATCTTGCAGAGGACTCAAGCGAGGACGATCTCTATCGCGCCTACCAGGCCTCGGTAAAGGTCTCCTTCAACGCGCTGGAACAGATCGACGTGCTGCGCGTGAGCGCGTTTTCCTCTGAGGATGCCGCGCTGCTGTCCCGGGCGTTGATCGAGCTGGCCGAGAGCTTCGTCAGCTCGATGAACGAGAAAGGCGTCGCCGACAAGCTGAAAGTGAGCGAGGAGGCGGTCAAGCTCGCGGAGCAGAAGGCGCTGGCCGCCCGGGAAACGCTGACAGCATGGCGGACCACGCACGGCAATATCGATCCCACGGCCACGGTGACGATGCTGCTGAACCTGTCCAGCCAGCTCGAAGGGGAGCTCAACACCGCGCAGATCAATCTCGACAAGATCCGCGCGTTGGGCAACAAGGACCATTTCATGCTGCGGCCCGCCGAGATGCAGGTGGCTTCCCTGAAGAAGCGGATCGCGGCCGTGCGCCAGCGCCTGAGCGGCGCGGGCAACACGGAAGCGAAGCAGCTCAAGTCCTATGAAGCGCTGCGCAACGCCCAGGCGTTCGCGGATTCGAACCTGACCCTGGCGCAGCAGACCTACCAGCAGGCCATGACGGACACGCTGCGGCTGCAACGCTACCTGTCCATCATCGCGCAGCCAGTACCCACGGACCGCCCGAGCAGTCCGCGTACCGGAATCCTGCTGCTGCAGGCGCTGGCGCTGGGCTTTGTGCTGATGTTCATCGCTCGGGTGGCGTTGGCGTTGTTGAGGGGATTGCGTCATGGTTGATACGGCAATTGCGGATCATCCCGCCGGCACTGATGCCACGGCACGCTTGCGTGACGTGATCAAGCAGATTCATTCCGCGGCCGAGCCGCTGAACGATATGCCCATGCTGGAGCCGGCGCTGCGCGAGGCCGCGGACGGTTGGCGCGACGCCCGCCGCTTGCTGGTTTCGCCCCTGGTGCGGGAAGGCAGGCTAGGCGCCGCGATCGCCGCGCTGGAGATCATGGTCGCGGTCTATCCCGCGCGCGCCGACGAGCGACGCCTGCTCGCCAGCCTGTTCGGACGCACCGAGCAATGGGACCGCGCCATCGCCGAGGCGGATGCCGCCGCCGGCATCGAACCCGGCGCGGCGGCGCTGCATGCGGCGCGCATCCAGTTGCGGGTGCAGGCCGGCCGTGTGGCCGAGGCAGCCGAGGTCGCACGCGCGACCCGGAACCTGGCGGAAAACGAACCCGGCGAAGCCTACCCTTGGCTGATGGCTTTCGTGCGCAACGGCGATACTGCCGAGGCGGCCGGCATGGCTGCCGCCTTGGACCCGCGAGAACTGCCCAACGAGCGCGTGGCGACGATGGCGGTGCGCGCCTTGCTGGATGACGGCAGGGTGGAGGCGGCGATCCGCTTTGGCGGCGCAGCCCTGGACGCGGGCCACGACTGCGCGGTCCTGCGCTCGTCCCTGGGCCTGGCGCATCTGCGGCGCGGCAACGAAGATGACCGCAAGGTGCATGCGCTGGCGCACTTCGAGGCCGGCCTGAGCGCGGCGCCCGCGGATGTCAGGCTGCTGACGTTGCATGGCGAGACCCTGCTGCGCGCCGGACGCTACAAGGAAGCCCTGACGCCGTTGAAGCAGGCCATCGACCTGGCGCCAGACCTGGAACAGACGCGGGCTTTCTACGCACGCGCGCTGCGCTACACGCTGCAGTACGACGCGGCGGCCGACCAGATGATGCATCTGCTGGAGAAGTCGCCCGAAAAGCAGCTCTGGCAGCGCGCGGCCATCAGCGCGCTGTCGCAGGCGGGGCGCAAGCAGGAGGCCGAGGCGCTCTTTGGACAGTACGTGGCGCAACGCGGCCAGCGGCTGCCGGCGACCTTCGACGAGGCCATGGCGCAGCTGGAGGAACGGCTGCACACCGCCCCGATCCCGCAGGCGCGCCTGGACTGGGCCTGGTCGATGCGCGGCGACACCAGTATCGACCGCGCGCAATGGGAGCGCCGTGCGCGCTGGGGCCACCTGGTGGACCACCTGCTGTTCGACTGGCTCGAATGCCGCGAGGAGAGCGTCGAAGAAGCCATGCAGGTGTTGGGAGAGCTGGATACCGGCGAACGCTTCTTTGCGCCGCTGCTGGCGGGGGGCAAGGGCGTGGTGGTCGCCACCGCGCACGTCGGTCCCATGTACGCCGGGTTGATGGCGCTGGAACTGGTGGGCATTCCGTCGCGTTGGCTGGCGACCGCGCCCAGCATCGCGCAGAGCAGCTACTCCGCAGCCCTGATCTCCACTGCCGACCAGACCGAGGCGCAGGTCGCCAAGGCCTGCATGCGCGCGTTGACTTCGGGCTATGTGCTATGCCTGGCGATAGACGGGGCGGCCAATCCGGCGGCGCCACGGACCACCTTCGAAGGACAGGACGTGACGTACTCCGGCTTCGCGGCCCACCTCGCGCATCGCATGGGCGTGCCCTCGGTGTTCTACGCACCGCGCTGGGAGAACGGTCGCGTCGCCTATACGCTGGAGATGTTGCCCGCGGCCAAGCCTGGCGAGGACGTCGAGGCGTATTCCCTGCGTTGGCAGCAGGCCTATTTCGAACGGCTCAGGGAGCATCTTGCCGGTCCTCCGGAAAACCTGCGCCTGAGCGGCGGCATCTGGCGCCACGTCACGGCCGCGGACAAGTCCGCGCAGCAATAGGAGCGAATGCCGATGAAGGCTGCAATCAAGACCGCGCGCTGGCTGCTTGTCCTGGCCATGTCGTACGGCGGGGCTGCGGCCGCCGCCGACGCATGCAAAAGTCCGGACGAGCATTGTCCGTCCGTCGCCGCGCTGCTGCAGCAGCGCGAGGGCTACGGCGCCCAGGCCACGGGCGGCCTGGGCGGAAAGTTCATCGACGTTACGTCCGATCAGGACTCGGGTCCCGGAACGCTGCGCGCCGCGCTCGCGCAGGCAAAGAAGGGACCCACGTGGATACGCTTCGCCTCCGACATGACCATCGTCCTGGATAAGCAGCTGCGCGTGCCGTCCAACACGACCATCGACGGGCGCGGCAAGCGCGTGACCCTGATCGATGACGGATTGGGCGTATATGGCAGCAAGAACGTCATCCTCACGCACCTGACCATAGACGGACGCTTGTCGCGGCTGACGCAAGCCGTGAACGTGGCCAACAACAGCCGCGACGTATGGGTGGACCACATGGATCTGTCGCGGATGTCGGACCGGCTGCTGAACGTGAAGAACGGTTCGACTGATGTGACGATCTCATGGACCAAGTTCCACAATTCCAACAAGGTCATGTTGCTCAACAACATCACCTCGAAGAACCTTTACGCAAACTACGACCGCGATTCGATCGCGCGCGTGACGCTGCACCATAACTACTTCCTCAACACCGTGCAGCGCAATCCGCGCGGGCAATTCGGCACCTTCCATCTCTTCAACAATCTGTTGGAAGACTGGGATTTCTACGGCATGAGTTTCAGCCTGGAAGCCAAGGCGCTGGTCGAAGGCAATATCTTCAAGAACTCCACGCAGCGCAAATGCGTGGAGCCCGAGTTCTTCCCGACGGTGGAAGGCATCAACGTGAACTACTGCCACTACATTCCCATCGCCGCCAAGCGCAGCGCGCTGGAAAACGGCGAATCGGACCGCGGCGCCTATGAAACGCGGAAGGACGAACACGGCTATACGCGGGACTACAAGGCCTTCCTGCGCCTGAAGGACAATCTGTACCTGGGCGATGCGAAGCCGGTGTTGCAGGACTACAGGCCCGAGGCTGCGCCGACGCCGCCCTATTGCTACGGCTACGAAAAGCCTACGACGGAGCTGGCGGAGAAGATCCGCAAGTACGCGGGGAATACGGGCGGCGATACGCCGTTGCCGGTGTCCAGGATCGGGACGGGTTGCGGGGGATCAGCAGGCCGGTAGTCGCCCGGTTCGCAGAAGCGGAGCCGGACCATGCGGGTTGAAGCCTGGCGCTATCGGTGAAATACAGCCTATGATTTGTTTTTAAGAAATACAAATCATAGGCTGTAAAAGAACCACAAATCACATTGTGTATTTCAGGTTTACAGCCTAGACTTTGTATATCTGAAATACAGCTTGGGATTTGTATTATGGATTTCACCGTACGCACCGCGACACAATTGCCGGCCCTGCTCCAGGGGTTCCGCAAAGAGGCCGGCTTGACCCAGGCGGCCACGGCCTTGCGCCTTGGGGTCACACAACAGACCTTGTCCGCCCTGGAGCGCAATGCCGACAAGGTCAGCGCAGACCGGCTGCTGCAGCTGTTGAGCATCCTGGGGGTCGAAATGGTCTTGCGCCAGCAAGGGGCGCAGTCGGGACCCGAAACAACATCCGAACCCAGCTGGTAAAGCCATGGGGCGACGCTCACACACGCAGGTCCTGGGCCTATGGATGAATGGCACCTATGTCGGAGAGTGGAGCAATCGACCCCACGCCGGCGAGGTCCTGCAGTACGACAAGGACTGGGTCGCCTCCGCGCCGGGCAGGCCCTTGTCGCTGTCCCTGCCCTTCACGCCGGGCAATGGCCCGCATCGGGGCGACGTCGTCCGCGCATACTTCGAAAACCTGCTGCCCGACAGCAAGGAAATCCGCGAACGGGTTGCGCGCCGGTTTCGGGCAGGCTCGACCGACGCGTTCGCCTTGCTTGCCGAGATCGGCCGCGATTGCGCGGGCGCCTTGCAGATCCTGCCTGCGGGAACAGCGCCTGCCGACGTGACGTCGGTGCAAGCCTCGCCCTTGAACGATGCCCAGGTTGCGCAGCTGTTGCGCAGCGTTCTGGCGCCGGCGCCTCTCGGCGGCCTGGCCATCGCTGAGGATGATTTCCGCATTTCCATCGCAGGTGCGCAAGAGAAGACCGCCTTGCTGCGGATGGACGGGCAATGGTGCTTGCCCCAAGGCGCCACGCCGACGACTCACATCCTCAAGTTGCCGTTGGGGCTGGTCGGCAATATGAAGTTCGACCTGAGCGAATCGGTGGAAAACGAATGGCTGTGCTCGGAGATCCTGGCTGCCTACGGCATGCCCGTGGCGCGCACGGAAGTACTCAGCTTCGAAGACGTGAAGGTGCTCGCCGTCGAACGTTTCGACCGCCGCTGGCAGGACGCCGAAAACGGAAAGCGTAGTCTCATCCGCCTGCCGCAGGAAGACATGTGCCAGGCCACCGGCACCCCGCCGCACTTGAAGTACGAGGCGGACGGCGGACCCGGCATCGACCGCATCATGAGTCTGCTCGAAACCTCGCGCCACGCAGAGCAAGACCGGCGGACGTTTTTCCAGGCCCAGGTCCTGTTCTGGATGCTGTGCGCAACGGACGGCCACGCGAAGAACTTCAGCCTGTTCCTGCGGCCTGGCGGGGCCTACGAACTTACGCCGCTATACGACGTGCTGTCCGCTTATCCGATCCTGGGCGAAGGGCCAGGCAAACTGTCGCCCGTCCGCGCGAAGATGGCGATGGCGGTGCGTTCGAAGAACCCGCATTGGCGCATGCGCGACATCCAGCGGCGCCACTGGCTGACGGTGGGCGCGCGACATGGCGTCGTGACGCCGGACGGCCAGGGAGTCCAGTTCGTCGTGGACGATCTGATCGCGCGCACGCCCGAGGCGGTGCGCATGGTCCGCGCCAGATTGCCGCCCGGATTTCCGCAGGCGGTGGCAGACGGCATACTCGGCGGCTTGCAGGCGGCGGCGGACAGGCTCGCCGCGTAGCTTTGCCGCGTGCGTAGCGGCTACTGCAATTCATCGCTCGTTGAGTACATACCGCCCCGGCGTTTCCCCCGTCATCTGGCGGAAGTACGCGATGAAGGCGCTGTCGCTGGAAAAGCCCAGATCGAACGCCACTGCGGTCACGCTCTGGCCCGCAACCAGCAGATCCACCGCGCGCAGCAGGCGCCAGAGCTGCCGCCAGGCCTGATAGCTCATGCCGGTCTCGCGCTGGAAGATGCGTGTAATGGTGCGCGCGCTCGCGCCGACGCGTTGCGACAGGGCTTCCAGTTCGGGCGGCAGTTCCTCCAGGTCCAGACCGGCCAGGCGGCGGTCTGTGGGCACGGGCAGCAGCATGGGTTCCCGTCTTGCCGCGCGCAATTCGTCCATGCAGACGGCCAGCAGGTTGCGCGGCGCGCCCTGGGACCAGTCGGTGTCGAAGGGTTCCAGGCTGATGCGCTCGAAGACCTCGCGCAATAGCGGCGTCATCGAGAGTATGGCGGTGGCGGCCGCCGGCGCCGCGACACGCGCCAGGTCCAGATAGATCGAGCGGTACTCGACTTCGCCGCGGATCAGGACGCGGTGCTCGGTTCCTGGCGGTATCCACGCCACGCGGATGGGAGGCAACACCGCGATCAACCCCGGCATTGCGAGGCGGATGGAGCCGGCGTGGGCAAACAGCAGCTGGCCTCGGCCGTGGCTATGCGGGCCGGAGTCGTGCTGTATCAGGCGCGACGCGATGCCCGTCACCGGCTGGGCCATGGCGTCGGGGTTGAATGCGTCGGTGGGTGCAAGCCTGGCCATTTGTCCGAGTTCCGATGTTTATTGTCTTCCTGGCTACAACGGCGACGGCAGCGCCCGGCTAAAAAACGGGCTCTACGTTTACCGATACCGCCATGTTCCGCCGTCCACCTCTTGTGCTCGTTATCCTGCTGCTGAGTTTTCCGCAGATCGTCGAGACGATGTACAGCCCCGCCTTGCCGCTGATCGCCGCCACCTATCAAGCCACGCCCGAGGACGCGGCGCAGACGCTGTCGCTGTGGTTCGTGGCCTTTGCCTTTGGCGTGGTGGTCTGGGGCCGTCTGTGCGATTTCCGGGGCCGACGGCCGGCGCTGTTGGCAGGACTGGCGCTATACGCGCTGGGTGCGGGCTGGGCCATGGTGGCGGGTGATTTCAAGCAGTTGCTCGCGGCCAGATTGATCTGCGCCTTCGGCGCGGCCGCGGGCTCAATCGTAACGCAGACGGCGCTGCGGGATAGCTATCAGGGTCCGGCGTTGGCCCGGGTCTTCTCGATTCTGGGAATGGCGTTGGCCGCGAGCCCTGCCGTCGGCATGTATGCCGGCCAAGAGATCGCGGCGGCCGGCGGCGTCGAAGGGGTATTTCTAGCGCTTGTCCTGCTTGCCGTCGCACTGTTTGGGGCCAGCGCGTTGCGCTGGCCGGAAACCCGGCCCCAACCGCACGCGGCGGCGCCCTTCTGGGCGACTTTGCGCGCCATGTTGCACGACCGGGCGATCTGGCGCAGCGCGACGCTGATCGCCATTTTCAACCTGGCGATCTTTGGCTATTACCAGTTGGGTCCGTTCCTTTTCGCCCGTTCGCAGGAGGCCTGGTTGGGCTTCGGCGAAAGCGGCCTGGCGCTGGCCGCGGCATCGCTGTGCGGGGCATCCCTCAACACGGCGCTGCTGCGGCGCGGAGTCGCATCCGAACGCCTCGTCCTGCTGGGCATCGGTCTGATGGCGCTGGGTGCAGCGCTGGTTGCCGCGCTTATCGGGAGTTCCGCATTTCTCATCGGAATGGCCATGATCGCGGCGGCCTACGCAATCGCGATTCCCAACGTCTTGGCGCATGCACTACGCGCCTATGTGCATGTCGCGGGGACTGCTGGCGCGATCCTGAGCCTGGTCTATTACAACCTGCTTGGAGTTGGGCTGGTCCTTGCCGGACGAGGGCAAAGGCTGGATGTGTTGCTGGGCGGGTGTGCGGCGCTTGCAGCGATCGCGTATGTGACGAAGACGCGGCAAGTCGAAGGTCGGTGACAGGACCGCTGCCATTGATGCATCCGGTCCCGTTCGAGCGAGGGTGCCTGGCTTTCAGCTGAGATGCACCGACGACGCAATCCCTTGGTCCGCCATCTTCGAGTACGGGCAGATCGATTCCGTCTCGTGGACCAACGCCAGGGCGACATCCTTGGGCAGCCCAGGCAAGGAAATCTCCAGCCTGGCCTTGATGCAGAACAGGCCGTCGAACGCTTCGCGCGCGAAAGTCGTGGTGCAGTGGATGGCGAAATCCGCCGGCAGCGGGACGCGGTTCTTCGTGGCGACCAGCTTCATGGCGCCATGAAAGCATGCGGCAAAGCCGGCTGCGAATAATTGCTCGGGATTGGTGCCGCCGCCATTGCCGCCCAACTCCTTGGGCAGCCTGAGTTCGAGTTCCAGTTCGCCGTCGTTGGAGACCGCTCTGCCGGACGATCTGCCGTGTCCAGAGGCGCCGCCGGTTACGGAGACGGTGGTCGTGTACAGGGGCAGGTCCTCTGCGCCGGCATAGGGCTCCAGGAGCGAAACAGAGGGCGCGGACGGGGCTTTCATGGGAACTCCTCAAGTGCGGATAAGCGGTTGGTTTTTTTTCCGCGGCAACTATAGAGTTGTCCCCAACAGGCGCAAAGACAGAATTTCTGTTCTGACTGGCATCTTTTCTTGTACCGTCGACGCCAGCTTCCTAGGCGCTCTTCTTGACATTGGCAAGCCGGTGCAACTCGTCCACATCAAGGATGGCCAGCCCGCCATAGTAGGTTTCCAGCACGCCCGCGCGGGCGAGTCGCGCAAGCGCTGCATTGCAGCGTTGCCGCGAAATGCCGCACAGGCCGGCGATTTCTTCCTGGGAGACCTTCAGCCGTCCATTGGTGCCGGAATGCCTTTCCGCGTTGAACTGCGCGGCGACCGCGCGCGCCACCGTCGTGTCGACGTCGAGCAGCACGTTGGACGTGAAGCTGCTCATCAGCCAGTCCACGCGCTGCGCGAGATGCATCATCAGCGCCTTGGTGAACTCGATGTTGTTGTTCCAGAGACGTTCACAGGTCTCGCGCGGCAGTATCACGATCTGGCTGGGCCGCAGCGCAACCACCTCGTACTCGAACCGCTCGCGGCGGATCATGGTGGCTTCGCCGAACCAGCTGCCGGTGCTGAAGCCGGCCAGGGACAGGGACTTGCCGTCCGCGCCGGGCGAGGACCATTTCACCAGGCCTTGCACCACGCCGTACCATCCTGGCGAACGGCTGCCCGCGCGGAACAGGAACTCGCCCGCGGCCAGGGTCACCACGCGCAATTCGGCGCGGATCAGGTCGCGTTCGAGTTCCGGCAGGCCCTTGTACCAAGGGACGACGTCGAGCATCTTGTCCACCGCGCCTTGCGCGCGCCGCCGCCGTGCGCTCAAGGGTTCGTCGCCGGCGTCGGCAAGCCGTTCGCCCATGTGTGCCTCCTTCTTAGCCGTTGTGGCGCCGCTCAGGTAAACCCTAGGGCGCTTTGTCACCATGATGACTGTCCGCGGTCTGGGGCCGGCACCAGAATAGCCGAGGTGCCAGACGCCAAAACCCACAAGAGGAGACAAGCATGTTGCCCATGCAAGGCATGATGTCCCGCAGCGCCCTGGCCTGCGGCCTGGCCGTGACGCTGCTGCACGCCCCTGCGGTCCAGGCGCAGATTTCAGACGATGTTATTCGAATCGGCTTCATCACCGACATGTCGGGCGTGTACTCGGGGCCGGATGGCCCCGGCGGCGCCGAGGCCATCAAGATGGCGATCCAGGAGATGGGCGGCGAGATCAACGGCAAGAAGATCGAGCTGCTGACGGCCGACCATCAGAACAAGGCGGACATCGCCTCGGCCAAGGCGCGTGAATGGTTTGACCAGGCAGGTCTGGACATGCTGATCGGCGGCACCAATTCCAGTACGGCGCTGGCCATGTCCAAGGTCGCCGCCGACAAGAAGCGGCCCATCATCGTGGTGGGCGCGGGCGCGCCGGCACTGACCAATGAACAATGCACGCCCTACACGCTGAACTACGCCTACGACACCGTGGCGCAGGCGCGCGGTACGGGCGCGGCCGTGGTCAAGGCAGGCGGCAAGAGCTGGTACTTCCTGACTGCCGATTACGCCTTTGGCCACGCATTGCAGGCGGACACGACCAAGGTGGTCCAGGCCGGCGGCGGCACGGTGGTGGGATCGGTCAAGCATCCGCTATCGGCCAGCGACTTTTCTTCGTTCCTGCTGCAGGCGCAAAGCAGCAAGGCGGAGATCCTGGCCCTGGCGAACGCCGGTGCGGACGCGACCAACTCGATCAAGGCCGCCAACGAATTTGGCATCACCAAGACCATGCGCCTGGCCGGCCTGATCATGTTCATCAACGATATCCACGCCATGGGGCTGCCCGCCTCGCAAGGCATGTACCTGACGGACAGCTGGTACTGGAATGCGTCGGACGAGACCCGCGCCTGGGCCCGCGCCTTCTTTGAAAAGCGCAAGGCCATGCCCTCCTCGTTGCAGGCGGCCGACTACTCGGCGGCGCTGCAATACCTGCGCGCGGTCAAGGCCACGGGTACGGATGATGCCGACCGCGTGCTGGCCTATCTGCGCGAAAACAAGCTGAACGACGTTTACATCAAGAACGGCGTGGTGCGGCCGGATGGTCGCGTCGTGCACGACATGTACCTGCTGCAGGTCAAAACGCCGGAACAATCCAAGGAGCCCTGGGACTACTTCAATGTCGTGCAGACCATCGACGGCAACCAGGCCTTCACCACCAAGGAAGAGAGCCGCTGCGCGCTCTGGAAGTGAACCTCATGAGCAAACGTAAAGTCATCGTGACCATCGCCCCGACAGGGGGCATGGCATTCAAAAGCCAGAATCCGCACCTGCCCACGCAGCCGCTGGAAATCGCGGAGGACGTGTACCGCTGCTATAACGCGGGCGCCAGCGTGGTGGCGCTGCATGCGCGCCGTCCCGACGACCAGGCGACCTGCGACGCTTCGGTGTACCGGGAAATGAACCGGCTCATCCGCGACCGCTGCGACATCGTGCTGAACAACTCCACCGGCGGCGGCGTGCATGGCGACATGGTCAGGGAAACCTCTCCGGGCACGTGGGAGATCCTGTGGGAAGAGCGGCTCAAGGGCATGGACGCCGGCGCCGAGATGTGCACGCTGGACGCCACGACCTTGAACCTTGCGTTCGGCGACCGCGAATACCTGATGAACACGCCGCTCACCAAGGCCCGCGAACTGGCCGCCGGCATGCAGGCGCGCGGCATCAAGCCCGAATGGGAAGTCTTCAGCCCCACGCATATCCTGCAGGACGCCACAACGCTGATCGAAGAGGGACTGGACGAAGGGCCGCACTTCATCAACCTGGTCATGAACGTGCACCGCAACTTCCAGAACGCCATGCCGTTCTCGGTGCGGCATTTGCAGATGATGGTGGATCTGCTACCCAGGAACAGCATCTTCTGCGTCAGCGGCATCGGCCCCGCGCAGCTGGAGGCCAACATGGCCGCCCTGCTGCTGGGCGGCCACGCGCGGGTCGGCCTGGAAGACAACCTGTACTACCGCCACGGCGAACTGGCTACCAACGTCCAATTGACCGAGCGCATCGTGCGCATCATCCGTGAAATGGACATGGAACCCGCCACGCCAGCCGAAGCGCGCGAGATCCTGGGACTGCCGCTCAAGAGCGGAATCCGGCCCGAGTTCGCGCTCTAACCAGGAAAAGCCATGAGCAATTCACTGCAAGGAAAGCGCGTCCTCGTCACCGCGGGCGCGCAAGGCATAGGCTTGGCGATCGCACGCAAGTTTCTGGAGGCGGGCGCCGAGGTGCACGTCTGCGACGTGGACGAAGCGGCTTGCAAGGCCGCTGCCGCAGCGCATCCAAGCCTGGGCGTCAGCGTGACGGACGTATCCAGCGAAGCGCAGGTCCAAGCCATGTTCGGCGAACTGGCCCGGAAATGGGGCAAGCTCGATGCCTTGGTCAACAATGCTGGCGTGGCCGGCCCGACCAACCGGCTGGAGGAAACCGCGCTGGACGCGTGGCAGCGCACGCTGGATGTCAACCTGACCGGAACCTTCCTGTGCGCGCGCAGCGCCGTGCCGCTGCTGCGGGCGGCAGGCGGCGGGTCCATCGTCAACATCTCGTCCGTCGCGGGTAGGCTGGGCTTTTCGCTGCGCACGCCCTATAGCGCCAGCAAGTTCGGGTTGGCTGGCCTGACGCAGACCTGGGCCATGGAGCTGGGGCCGTCGAACATCCGCGTCAATTCCGTGCTGCCGGGCGTGGTGTCGGGCGACCGGGTTGAGCGGGTCATCGCGGCCCGCGCCGCGGCCGGCGGCGTGAGCAACGACGCCATGCGCGAGCAGCTTGTGGACAAGGTGTCGTTGCGCCGCATGACCAGCCCGCAGGACGTGGCCAATCAGGTGGCGTATCTGTGTTCAGACGAAGGCGCCATCATCAGCGGCCAGAGCATTTCCGTCTGCGGCAACGTGGAATACCTGGGCTGAGTTGCCGATCGCGCCATGGCCGTTGGCGCGATCGGAGTCTTGCCGCTCTATTTGCCGCTGCGCTGGAAGTCGCCAGGCTTCCAGCTCTTGTCGAAGGCGGCCGCTTCGGGACCGTAGATGCGGAAATAGGCGAACCAGCCCTGGCCGGGATTGGTCTTGATCCAGCGATTCTCCTGGCCTGCCGGCGCCTTGGGGCCGAAGTAGAGCGTGAGCGGCTTGCCCTGATCGACGTCCTTCAGTTCGAACAGCGAGCGCAGCGCGGCCTTATCCTGGTCGGTTTGCACCTGTGAGCGGGTCTTGCTGTCGTACAGCGTGACCGACCAGAACAGCTTGCCCGGCACGGGCTGCGGCACGACCAGGGTGTACTGCTTGCCGCCGTCCAGATAGGCGCCCTGCGCGTCGCGTGCGCCCAGCCAATAGAGCGAGCCGGCGCCAGGGTCGCGGCGGAACATGGCGGGCGAGGTCACGATGGCCTGCGCGAACCAGCGGTCGCGGGCATCCAGGTCTACGCCGGCGGGCGTCTCGAATTGGGCGCTGCCGGGTACGAGGCCCACCCATTCCCATTGGCGGTCCGGCCAGGCCTTGCGGTCGGCGCGGTCGCTGTCGAACGCAGCTACCAGCATCTGGTCGCGGCCCAGGCGTGCGGCCTGGGTCAGTGTTTCTTTCAGCTTGGCATCCGGCTTGAAGGGCTTGCCTTTCTCTATGCCCAGCTCGGCCAGCAAGCCGTACATCGGGCGAGCGCCGGCCGCGACGGGTTCTTCCTGGACGACCTTGTTCAGCACTTCCCAGAAACGGAAGTTGTCCTCCCATTTCAGGGACGAGTTGTCCAAAGCGATGCGGCTGGTGTCGATAGGGGCCAGCGGCTGGCCGGCCGCGCCCTGTTCGTTCCAGGGGTAGATCTTGACGGCGCGTAGCGCTTCGAGCGCCTTGGGCAAGTCGCCGCCGACCGGCATGGAGCGCACGGCGAGCAGGTTCTTCAGCGAGGGGGAGCGGCCTACGTAATAGCCTTCGGGCGTCTTGCCTTCGTAGCCGGGGGGCAGAATGAGATGCTTGCCACCCTTGCCCGCGTCGGGTCCCGGCAGCCCCAGGTCCTGTACCCAGCCCTGGTTGTGGTCGTTGACCAGACCTATGTAGGCGCCAGGAGGCAGTTCGACGACCATCGGCCCCTGGCTCAGGTCGAGCACGGCCGAGCCGTAAGGCGTGTCTGAATTGAGGGTAAAGCCGACCTGGCGCGGCCCGGTGGCGGCAATGCCCCACTGCTTGCCGTCTTCGATGCCGGCAGCGCGGTTGCCGTTGAAGATGCCCTCCACCGAAACGGTGGGGTACCAATACCGATAGGCGATCAAGGCGCGCTGCAGGGTCTGGTCAGCGCGTACCTGCTGCGAGGTCTGCGGCGTGGGATAGCCGCGCTCGAAACGATAGGGAGCGGCATCTTTGGCATGCGCGGCTCCGGCGCAAGCCAGCGCCAGTGCGACGGTCAGGGTACGGTTCATCATGGTGCTCCGGTCTCCGGACTTCAGGTTGGGGAGGAAAGGGACGGTCGTGGTTCGTGGCGAAAAAATTCTCTAACGCGAGGCCTCGATATCGTTGAGCTTCCAGGTCTTGTCGAACCAGGATTGCAGCGGACCGTAGAGGCGGAAGATCACCATCCAGCTCTTGCCGGGTATGGTCTGGATCCAGTTCTGTTCCTTGCCCGCGGGCGCTTTGGGGCCGAAGTAAAGATCGACCGAACCATCCGCGTTCGTGTGCAGCTGCTTCTCGCTGGACAGGCTGGGGAACGGCTGGTCCGTCTGCAGCATTGAGCGCGTCTGCGTGTCGTAGACCACCACCGACCAGAAGTCCTTGGCAGGCACATTCGGCGGCACGCGCAGTACGTACTGGCGGCCGCCGTCCAGCGGCTTGTCCTGCGCGTCATAGTTGGCCGCAGCGTATTGCGAGCCGATGCCGGGCATGGCGACGGCCATGGCCGGCGTGTCTATGGTCGCAGCATAGAAGAACATGGTGCGGGCGTCGAAATTGCGCGCGCCGTCGTTCAGCCATTCATAGCTGCCGCCCACGAAGGGCGTGTTCCAGTGCCGATCCGGGTAGATACGCGTGGCGGGGTCACGGTTGGCGAAATCGATGGCGCGCGCCGTGGCGTTGCCCACGGCCACGGCGTCGGTCAGGATGGCCTTCATGCGCGCGTCCGGCGAGAACGCTTGCCCCTTGCGCATCCCGATCGCGGCATACAGGCCGGTCATGTCTGGGCCATAAGCGCCTGCCGGTTCTTCCTGGATGATCTGGTTCACCTCGTCGAAAAAGGTGAAGTTATTGGCATGGATGGTGTTCATCACTTTGCCGGACAGGTTGATGAAGCGGGTCGGAGGCGGCGCGCCAGCCTGACTGTAGGGATAGACGCGCAGGCCGGCCTTGACGCTCTGTACGCCGGGCGCGGGATCGCCGTTCTTCATGAAGGCCCGGCCGAACAGCAGGTTGCCGTAGGTGGGGGAATGCTGCACGAAATAGCCTTGCGCCGGCAGTGGGCCCTTGTATCCGGGCGGCACGAACAAATACTTGCCGCCTTTGCCCTTGTCCGGCCCTGCATTGCCCATGTCGGTCACATAGCGGAACCAGAAGTCGTCGACTACGCCCAGGATGCCGGGCGGGGTTTCGACGACCATTGGGCCGTCCTTCAGGTCCATCCAGTTCCAGAAGTACACGGTCTCGGTGTTGGCCGTGAGGAACAGGGAATGCGAATCCATCAACGTTTCGAAGATGCCGACGGTGCTGCCGGTGGCGCCTGCCTCGCGCAGGCCGGCGCGGATCGAGACCATGGACGCGCCGGGGATGCCGTTCAGAAACGCCTCGACCCCGCGCAGGAAATCCAGGTTGTCATAGACCTTGCGGGCGGTTTCCGGAGTAGGCACGCCGTCGAAGAAATCCAGGCGGCCGATACGGGTGTCGACCTTGGCCGGCGTCAGTATCTGCGGTGGCGTCGGCGTACTCATCTTGTAAGCGCCGGGGCGCTCCGGCGGTCCGGCGCAGGCGGTCAGCAGGGTTAGGGCGGCCAGGGCCAGGACGGGCGGACATGTGCGGCGGGCAGTACGCATACGGTCTCCACGAACAGGAACGCGGGAAGCCACTGCCGTCCACAACATAGCGGTGCGACCTCGTTCCTTGCGTTTCAGTACAGTTCAAAAGTGACCAGCACGGGCAAAGCGACGAGCGTCGCATGTCGTTTAGTTTCCGATCAAATAGGGACGGCGTCAATCTTCTGGATCGGAAGCGCTTGCCACATCGAACCGGAGCAGGAGCCAGGAGCGCGGTTCCGAAAAACCTGAGCGTCAGTTCGATCCCGGCGAATTGTTCGACGCCTCCCGAAGTTCTAGACTGGATTCGTACATGCATTGTGTACCGCTGGCTGTCGCATAGCGGTTTTGCAGCGACGGCGGGAGGTCCTGATGAATCGGGTCGAGACCTTTGCCACCCTGCCGATGTGGGCGGGGTTCGTAGGCTTTGTGCTGGTCGTGCTGGCGCTGGATCTCTACGTGCTGGGAGGCCGCCATGCGCACCGCGTGCGGCCCCGCGAAGCGTTGTTCTGGGTGGGCGTATGGATGGCGCTGGCCGCGTTGTTCGGCGCCCTGATGTGGTGGTATCTGGATGCCACCCTGGGGCGCGACATTGCGCACCGGAAAACGCTGGAGTTCTATACCGGCTACCTGATCGAACTGTCCCTGTCCGTGGACAACATGTTCGTGTTCTCGCTGATCTTCGGCTATTTCGTGGTGCCGCTGGAATTGCAGCGCCGGGTACTGCTGTACGGCGTGCTGGGCGCCATCGTGATGCGGGTCGGCATGATCCTGGCGGGCGTCTGGCTGCTGTCGAAATTCGACTGGCTGTTCTATGTGTTCGGCGTGCTGCTGGTGGCGACGGGAGCGAAGATGCTGGCCCGGGCGGACCATCAGCCTGACATTGCCCGCAATCCGCTGGTGCGCCTGTTGCGCTCGTCGATGCGCATCACCAAGGATTATCACGGCGAGTCGTTCTTTGTGCGCATCGGCGGCCTGCGGCATGCCACGCCCATGTTCGTCGTGCTGCTGATGATAGAGGCGAGCGACGTGGTGTTCGCGGTCGACAGCATTCCCGCCATCTTCGCCGTCACCACCGACCCGTTCCTGGTCTTTACTTCCAACATCTTCGCCATCATGGGCCTGCGGGCGCTGTACTTCCTGCTGGCCGACATGCGCGAACGTTTCCGCTACCTCAAGCATGGACTTGCCGCGGTGCTCATCATCATCGGCGGCAAGATGCTGGCCGCGCCATGGTTCCATGTGCCGGTGCAGTGGTCGCTAGGGGCGGTAGGCCTTATCCTGCTGGCATCCGTGGGCGCCAGCCTGATCCTGCCCAGACGGGCCGCGGCCAGGGCTGCGCGCCATAAGGGATGAGTCCCACGAACCGGAGATCTGTCATGAACACGATCATTCTTGCCACCGATGGGTCCAGCCACAGCGATGCCGCGGCGCGCTATCTGGTTGACGGCCCTTTGCTGAACCGGGAATTCACGGTGCATGTACTGCATTGCGAGCCCGACGTGACGGGCGACGTCAAAGCCTTCATCGGCCAGGCCGACATCGACGCCTGGCACCACGAAGAGAGCGACAAGGCAATGAAGTCCGTGGTCGAGATCCTGCGCGCGGGCCAGGTCGGCTTCGAGTGCCACGAGCTTACGGGCCACACGCCGGACAAGATCGTGGCGCATGCGGTCAAGGTGGGGGCCACGGCCATCGTGATGGGGTCGCACCATCGGGCGCCGTTCCTGGACGCATTGTTGGGGTCGGTGTGTTCGCGGGTCATTGCCCACGCGCCTTGTCCGGTGCTGCTGATCTGAACGTCCGCGGCTGATGCGCTAGCAGGTGAGCTTGAGCTGATAGCTGCCATCGGCGTCGCGGGCCAGGCGAACCCGGTCGAAGCGATAGTTGCGCCCCTTGAACGCATAGGTTGCGTCGGTCTCGTCGTCGTCGCGGCCTTGCCAGACTATTTTCCGATCCAGCGATTCGGCGTAGTAGTAGAAGATGGCGTTGGTGGATTCGATCAATCCCAGGTCGCCGCGCAGGCCGGTGGAACTGTTGGCTTCCACGTTCCACCAGCCTTCGGTGCGCCATTCGCCTCCGTCGGGCAGATAGTGCACCGCGAATCTCAAGTCCCGGCCGCAGGCGTTCTCGATCTGGAGGGACGCAGGCTTGGCCGGTGCAGGCTTCTTGCTGTCCGGCTTGGCGGCCTGGAGCTGGTCTTGCCGTTCATTCCAGCCCATGCCGTAATAGGCAAGCAGGCCGCCGATTGCCAATACGGCCGAGACGCCGATGACCACCTGCCGTACGGTCTTTTGCCGCATGTGTTCCGTGTACCGTTGCTCCAGAATCCGGGTCTCGTGCTGTTGCAGCAGTTGATCGCGGTGTTTTTTCCTGGCCGAGGTCGTCACCGCGGATGCCCCGGCCAGCAGCAGCAGCAGGGTGAGGTAGCGGTATTTCATCAGCAGGCTGGCCAGCGATGGAACGAGGTTGGCGGCCAGGCCCAACGCCATGGCGCAGCCGATGAAGGCCAGCGGCCATATCCAGAAATTGCGTCCCTTGGCGATTTCGGTGGCGTAATAGTCGCGCAGCGTATCGGTGGATCCGGAATCCGGCGGCGCTTTCCCGTTCGTCCCGCCACCGTTGCCGCCGGGCGCGCCGGCGGCGCGTTGCTCGGCGATCCACGCGTCATGCTCTTGGCGGCGTTTCGGATCGGAAAGCACCGCGTAGGCCTCGTTCAGGCGCGCCATGACGCGCTTGGCTTCCTCGGGATTGTCAGGATTCTTGTCCGGATGCCATTTCTGCGAGAGATAGCGGTATGCGCCGCGGATGACTTCATCGCTGGCATTTTCCGAAACTTGGAGCGTGTCGTAATGGGTATGTATGCCAGCCATTGCCATGGGTCCGCGTTCCGAAGCCGGGCGCTCAGCTTCCTGCACGGCGAGCTTACGCTGCAATCATGGACGTCGGTATCAGCCAAAGAGACTACATCGCTGGGTGGGTGCGCGGCGCAGTGGTATCTTTTCCCATTTTCCTGCACGCCACTCCGTTTCATGCCCGACGACGCCCAAACCTCCTCAGATTTCCCGCCTGCAGAGCCGCAAGCGGCCGCTCCCCGGCCCTTTATCCAGAACTCGGGCACCCGCCGCACCCTGCATTTCACGCAGCAGGAAATCCAGAGCAGCATGTCCACCCTGAACCCCGATGCGCTCGAACTGGAGTACACGCGGATGATGATGGGCTTCGTGCTTTTCAATCCGGCTCCCGCCCGCATCCTGATGGTGGGGCTGGGCGGCGGCTCGCTGCCCAAGTTCTGCCATCGCTATCTGGCGGACAGCGCTATCGACGTGGTGGAAATCGATCCGGCAGTCATTGCCCTGCGCGAAGCCTTCATGGTGCCGCGCGACGACGACCGCTTCCGCGTGCTGCAGGCCGACGCGGCCGACCATATGCGCGGCCTGTCGGACCATGCCGACGTGATCCTGCTGGACGGGTTCGGCATCGGCGGGATTCCGGGCCCGCTGTGCTCGGCGGAGTTCTACGCCGATTGTTTCCGCGCTTTGCGCGAGGACGGCATCCTGGTGATCAATTTCCACGTCAATCACCCGGACCATCATGACTACATGGACCGGGTGCGGGCCTCGTTCGGTTCGTCCATGTTCGAGGTGGTGGATGACGACATGACCAACAGCATCGTGTTCGCCTGCAAGGGCGACCTGCTGGACGATCCCGCCGCGGCCGAGCTCAGACGGCCATCGTCCATGTCCAAGGATGCGTGGCGCCAGCTGATGCCGACGATGAAGGTCATCGGCGCGACGCTGGAGTTGAGATAGCGACCGGCTGGTCCCTGCCCTCAACGCTTGATGAACGCAATGATCTGCTGCTGAGTGCCCTTGTCATTGTCAAAGCCGCCGTGCGTGCTGGCCGCCACGGGCGGATTGGCCGAGCCGGGCGCGGGGCTGCCCGCGGGTGATACATGCACGGCGTCGCAAGGAATGCCGGCATTGCGGAAATAGCGCTCCATGCCCAGTAGCGGCGTGGTGGTGCCGCCTTCGAAGGATTCGCTCACCAGATAGAGCAGCGAACGGCGGTACGGGCCGCAGGTGGGGTCGTCTTCCTCGGCACGGTCGGAAAGATGGAACTGCTGATAGCGCTTTACCCGCGTCTTCAGGTGTGGCACGACCAGTTTCTGGAAGGTGTCCAGCGTCACCGCCGGGGCCATCAGGTTGAGCGACTCCAGTTTGCCGCCGTCCGCCGTCAAGCGGTGCACGAAGTGGCTGGCGACGATGGCGCCGGCCGAATGGCCGACGATGTGCAGGCGCACACGGCCCTCGCTGACATGCGATTTGAAGTGCTTGTACAGCATGATCATCGCGGCTTCTTCCTGCGCCATGCTCTTGGGCGCCGGTTCGCTCATGGCCTGGGCATTCTGCTTCATCTCGCCCCAGATCACGGTGCCAGGCCGGGCCAGCCAGCGTTCCAGGCGCTGGTTCCACCAGCGCTCCAGCCGCTCGCCCAGGCCGCCCGTGGTGCGCGGCACGCTGTGGGCGGCGTCCTGGATGATGTTCTTCACGGTGGTGATGAAGTCCGTTTCCCACATCAGGAAGACTGGAAAAATCTGCTTCTCGTAAAGCAGCGGTATCCATTCGGCGGCGGCTTCCGCCGCATCTTCTTCACCCACCAGGCCGCCATGCGCATAGACGCAGACGTCCATGGGCCTGTCCTTCAAGCCCCACTTCTCGCGCGCGGCGTTCATATGGACGTCGACAATGGCGCGCAGATCGTCGGGTGTGGTGCGGAACGTGCCGCTGTTGCTGAGCTTGCCGTTGTTGCCCACGTTGACGATGAAGGGCGAGATCTCGCGGTTGCGCAACACGGTTCCCGCCGCCAGCGTGACCTTCTTGCCGTCGGTGCGCAGCGTGATGCTGTTCGATATCTTGGTGTGCTCGTGCGTGACCACGCCCAGTTGCACCACCCAGCAATCCATGGCGTTGCGCATCCAGTCGTCGTAGGTCAGCACCGCCATGCCATGGGTTCCCCATTCCTCGCCCCAGGAGTTCTGGATCAGGAAGCCGTCCTGGGTATAGCCAACAATGACGAAGGCATGGCCGTCGGTGGCGGCGTCCTGCTTGTCGGGCGGGATGATCCAGAACGGCTGGGTTCCCGGCGTGGACGGCGCCTTCTGCGGGGTGACGCCATGGCCATCGTCCCAGCCGGCGTGGCAGCCCGCGCTGGCGTACAGGATGCCGACCTCGTTGAGCGCCGCGTGCATTTCGACGATGTTGCGGGTGTCAATGCGGTAGTAGGCGCCCAGCGGGCGCTTGACGGCGTCCAGCCACCAGTCGTCGGCGGTCTCGTTGGCCGCCGCTGGCATGGCCAGGGCCGGAAACAATTCCTGGGAACACGCGCCGTGCTTGAACCAGCCCTTGAGTGCGCCGCGCAGGCTCGATCCCGTATCGTCGACCGAACCCGGGAACTCGTCATAGCGCCTGGCCATGGAGTACAGCATGAATGGCGAAATGGCCGGGCGCGGTTCGCGCTCCGACTTGCGCAGCAGGTATTCGACCACGGTGGACAAGGCGAAGCCGGTGCAGGCCGAGGTGTCTTCCTGGTGCTTCACCGTCAACCCCATTGCGGGAATCATCTCGGTCTTGGGCGTGACCGAGATGTTGGGGCGGAACGGCAGGTCGCGGACGTCGAAGGCGTCGGGCTTGGCGGTGCGGCGAAACGGCAGCGCTGGCGGCGGCTTGCGGCTTTTGCGCTTCGCTGCGGGCCGGGGCGTCTTGGCCGCCGCCGTGCTGACTGTGGCGGCCTGCCGTTTTTTGTCCGCCGTCTTGCGTGCCGGGGCGGCGCGCCCCGCTTGCTTCTTTGCAGCCATGGCGTACTCCAGTGGAGACAGGCTTTCAGCGCGAGGGCGGCGTTTTGAGGCAAGACGACATGACGACAGTGAAGATTGCGCCCGTAGGTGCGATATATAGGCGCGCCTAAGCCGGTTCGCTAGTATCTGAAAGTATTAGTCCCTGGATTTGCAATGGTGCATTTTCACTAGTTGCGGCTTAATCCCACCGCGCCGCCAGGCTCTCGGGACTGACTTCGCGCCCATTGCGCTCCAGCGCCGCGATCTGCGCCATGTCCTCGTCCGTCAGCCGCAGGTCCTGGGCGAGCAGGTTGCTGGCCAGGTTCTCGCGCTTGGTCGACGAAGGAATGACGGCATAGCCCAGTTGCAGCGCCCAGGCCAGCGCGACCTGCGCGGTCGTCGCGTCGTGGCGCTGGGCGATCTGGCCGATGACCGGATCCTTCAGCACCTTGCCATAGGCCAGCGTCATGTAAGACGTGACCGGGATGCCTTGTTCCTGCAGGAAGGCGGCGAGCTTGCGGTTTTGCAGGTAGGGGCTGAGTTCGATCTGGTTGGTGGCAATCTGCTCGCGGCCCACGGCGGCGATGGCGGCGCGGGTTTCGGCGATGGGGAAGTTGGAGATGCCGATCTGGCGGGTCAGCCCTTGCGTCTTGGCCTCGGCCAGCGCGCTCATGAATTCCTCGATGGACACGCCGTTGCCAGGCGCGGGCCAATGGATCAGGGTCAGGTCCGCGTAGTCGCTGCGCAGCTTGGCCAGGCTGTCCTTCAGGCTGGGGATGAGCTTGTCGCGGGCGTAGTTGGGCACCCAGATCTTGGTCGTGACGAATAGTGCCTCGCGCGGCACGCCGGATTCGGCGATGGCCTGGCCGACCTCGGCTTCGTTTTCGTAGATTTGCGCGGTGTCGATGGCGCGGTAGCCGAGATCCAGCGCGTTGCGCACGGAATCGATGACGGCTTGACCTTGCAAGCGGAAGGTGCCGACGCCGAAGGCGGGAATGTTCATGGGTAACTCCTGATGGGTTCGCGGATCCGGGCGCAGATACCCGGGAATGCCTGCAGTGTGCCCGTCGGATACTTGCGGAAAAAGTCCGGTATGCACGAAAGACTTTTGATATAAATGCAAGAATGAAGACGACCCTCGATGAAATGCAGGTCTTTATCGCCATCGTGGACAGCGGCTCCATCACCGCTGCCGCAGACGTGCTGGGACAGACCGTTTCCGCCGCCAGCCGGACCATGAGCCGGCTGGAAGAGAAGTTGCAGACCACGCTGATGCGCCGGACCACGCGGCGGCTGGAATTGACCGAGGAAGGCCGCGCCTATCTGGAGCAGGCGCGCAAGATCGTGGCCGCGGTGGAAGAAAGCGAGGAACTGATGAGCCTGCGCCGCAACCAGCCGGCCGGGCGCTTGCGGGTGGACGCAGCCTCGCCTTTCATGCTGCATGTGATCGCGCCGCTGGTTCCGGGCTATCGCAAGCGCTATCCGCAGGTGGAGCTGGAACTGAACAGCAACGAAGGCAACATCGACCTGCTGGAGCGCCGCACCGACCTGGCCATCCGCATCGGACGCCTGAAGGATTCATCGCTGCATGCGGTGCCGCTGGGCCACAGCCGCGTGCGCGTGCTGGCCAGTCCCGGTTATCTGGACGCGCATGGCTCGCCGCGGCGCGTGGCCGATCTGGCTGCGCACATTTTGCTGGGCTTCAGCCAGCTGGAAGCGCTGAACGAATGGCCTCTGCTGGAGGCCGACGGCCAGGCCCTGCACATCAAGCCGCACGTGCGCGCGTTCAGCGGCGAAACCCTGCGGCAACTGGCCTTGAACGACGGCGGCGTCGTCTGCCTGTCGGATTTCATGACGCGCGGAGACCGCGCCAGCGGCGCCTTGCAGCAGCTGCTGGTGAAGCAGACGCAGGACGTGCGCCAGCCGATCAACGCGGTGTACTACCGCAACACCGCGATCTCTTCGCGCATCAAATCCTTCATCGACTACATGGTCCAGGCGCTGGGCCCGCGCGGTTTCGAATAGGGGCGCGGGCGCTGCGCGTTCAGGCGCGTTCGCCGCTGACCGATTCGTACACCAGTGTCGCCAGCGTCAGGTCTTCCAGCGCGCTGCCCACGGCCTTGAACACGGTGATTTCCTGATCGTCGCGGCGGCCTGGCAGCTCACCGGCAGCCAGTTGGTGCAGGTCGCCGCGGATGTCCTCGCGCTTGAGCGCGCCGGCCTCGAAGGCGGCCAGCAGGTCGCCGGACTTGGTGGGCGCTTCGCCGGTGTCCACGTAGACCGAGGTGCCGTCGAAGCAGGCCGCGTCCGTTTCGCGCATTTCGGGCTTGAAGCTGCCGATCAGGTCCAGGTGCACGCCGGGACGCAGCCAGGCGCCGTGGATCAGCGGTACGGTGGACAGCGTGGCGCAGCTGATGATGTCGGCCTGGCGTGCGGCGCTTTCCAGGTCGGAGGCGGCCGCGGCATCGAAGCCCTGCGCGCGCAGCTCGCCCGCCAGCTTCTCGGCGCCGGCCGCACGCACGTTCCACACCAACACGCGCTGGATCGGGCGCACGGTGCGCATGGCCTGCGCCACCAGGCCGGCGATGCGGCCGGAGCCCACGATGAGCAACGTGCTGGCGTCGGCGCGCGCCAGGTAATCCGCGCCCAACGCGGCCGCGCCCGCCGTGCGGTACACGGTGACGATGTCGCCGTCGACCTGGGCTATTGGCACGCCGGTGGTGGCGCTGTACAGGTTGTAGGTGGCGTGCAGGCCGGGCAGGCCCTGGTGGGTGTTCTCGGGGAAGATGTTGATGATCTTCACGCCGAAATAGCCGCGGTCGCTCCAGGCGGGCATGATCAGCGAGGTGCCGTGCGCATTGCCCGACTGGATGGCGTGGACATGCCGCGGCGGCACGGTGGCGCTGCCGCGGAAGGCCTCCCGCAAGGCGGGAATGACGGCGTCGAAGGACAGGGCGTTGCGGGTTTGTTCGGTGTCGATGAAGCGCATGGTTGTTGCCTGCTGCGGGTCGGTCTGTGGGCCAGCAGGCAGTCTAGCAGCGCGGAGGGCGCCCGCCCGCGCCGCGGGCAGGCGTCGCCTTCAGTCGATGGCCGCCGGGGGCAGCGGATCGCCCGCGCCGGTGCGCTCGACAATCAGCTTGTAATGCTGCGGATTGCGGTGCTTGGCGAAGTTGAACACATGGTCGCGGAAGGCCTGGCCCATGGCCAGGTCGATGCGGGCGGTGATCACCTCATCTTCTTCGCCGCTGGAACGCGCCACGATCTCGCCGGAAGGCGCAACGATCATGGAGCTGCCTATCATGTGGTGGCCGTCTTCATGGCCGCATTTGGCGGCCGCGCCGACCCACACCGCGTTCTGGTAGGCGCTGGCCTGCAGCACGATCTCATGCGTGGTGGTGCGCAGGTGCGCGGGCTCGTTCCAGTGGATGTTGAGGGACGGCGTGTTGTAGCCCAGCACGATCAGCTCGGCGCTTTGCAGCGACATGACGCGATAGGTTTCGGGCCAGCGGCGGTCGTTGCACAGGCACATGCCGATCTTCACGTCGTTGGTTTCCCAGACGCCGAAGCCCAGGTCGCCGACTTCGAAGAATTTCTTCTCCAGGTGCTGGAACGGCGCGCCGATCTTGTGGTCGGAGTGGCCCGGCAGGTGGATCTTGCGGTACTTGCCGATGATTCTGGCGCTGCGGTCCACCAGGATGGCGGTGTTGAACTGGCGGCCTTCGGGCGTCAGTTCGGCGTAGCCCAGGTAGAAGCCTATGCCCAGCTCGCGCGCGGTGTCGAACAGCGGCTGCACGTCGGCGTTGGGCATGCTTTTTTCAAAGTAGCGCTCGACGGCCTCGGCGTCTTCCATCCAGTAGCGCGGAAAGAACGTGGTCAGCGCCAGCTCGGGAAAAACGACAAACTCCGCGCGGCGGGCGGCGGCCTCGCGCATCATTTCGACCAGGCGGCGGACCACGGCCGCGCGGGAATCGGCAAGGTTCACAGCGCCCATCTGGGCGACCGCCAGGCCCATCTTGCGGGCGGGGTATGCATTACTCACGATGTGGATCTCCAGGCTGAAGGCGCAAGCATGCATGCACGGGCGGAAATCCGGAACCGCTGTGGCGACTGGCGGCGAGCCAGGGAAATTGCGCCGGGCGCTACGCTAAGACGATGATCTGGCGGGGAATTCGGTCGGGCGGACACAAGGCGCCGCGACCTTATGCATAACGCGGCGTCATGGGGCCCATGCAAAGTTTTATATCGGGTTTCCCCGTATGCCGGCGCTCAAAGCGCCTTGAAGGTCTTGAGGTGGATGCTGGTTTCGGTGGCGGCGATGCCCTTGAGCGTGCGCAGGCGGTCCAGCACTTCGGACAGCTGGTCGATGGTGGGTACGCGCAGCTCGGCCAGCAGATCCCAGCGGCCGTTGGTGTCGTGCAGGCCCGCCACGGCGGGTTCGCCCATCAGCAGGCTCACGATCTTGCGGGTTTCGTGGCCTTCGACGGCAATGCTCATCCAGGCGACGATGTCTTCGGTTTCCACCTCTGGCCGCAGGCGCACGGTGTAGCCGCGGATGATGCCGCGCTCTTCCAGCTTGCGGATGCGGTTGTCGATGGTGCCGCGCGAGACGTCCAGCTTCTTCGCCAGCGTGGCGACCGACATGCGGGCATCGGCGCGCAACAGGCCGAGCAGGTTCTGATCTAGCGTGTCCATTGTAAAAAGTGCTAATTATTGCTATCAGAGTGGCAGAATCTTAGCGTTTTGTGTTGATTGTTGTCACTATTAATTGGTTTGCCCATCCCCCAGAATTTCTGTTCCATAACTCGGGGAGAACAAATTGACGACGCTGCTTTCAACTTCCGACGTGGCCAAAATCGTGGCCCTGCAAGGCCCGCAACAGGTCTTTTCCGGTCTGCTGGACTATCTGCTGTCGGACTTTCTTCGATGGCAGGAATTCGACAAGAGCGCGCGGGTGGCCAGCCATTCGGCAACCGGCGTGATCGAACTGATGCCCACCGCCGACAGCGAGTACTACACCTTCAAATACGTGAACGGCCACCCGGGCAATCCGCAGGCCGGCCTGTCCACCGTGATGGCATTCGGCGCGCTGGCGCAGGTCAGCACGGGCGAGCCGCTGCTGATCAGCGAGCTGACCTTGACCACCGCGCTGCGCACGGCCGTGACCTCCGCCTTGGCGGCGCGCGCGCTGGCCCGGCCGGACTCGCGCAGGATGGCGCTGATCGGCAACGGCGCGCAGAGCGAGTTCCAGGCATTGGCCTTCCACTACATCCTCGGCGTCGACACGCTGCACGTCTATGACGTGGACGCAGGCGCCACACGCAAGCTTGAAAGCAATCTGGCTTCAGTGCCCGGCTTGCGCGTGGTGCGCTTCGATAGTGCGGCAGAGGCGGTCAAGGGCACGGACATCGTCACCACGGTGACGGCGGACAAGGCCTACGCCACCATCCTGACCGCGGACATGGTCGAGCCTGGCATGCACATCAACGCTGTCGGCGGCGACTGCCCGGGCAAGACGGAACTGCATGCGGACGTGCTGCGCGCGGGCCCGGTGTTCGTGGAATACGAGCCGCAGACACGCATCGAGGGCGACCTGCAGCAGATGCCTGCCGACTTCGCGGTGACGGAATTGTGGCGGGTGCTGACGGGCCAATCCGCCGGACGCAAGAACGCAGCCGACGTGACCATCTTCGATTCGGTGGGCTTTGCGCTGGAAGACTTCTCGGCCTTGCGCTGGCTGCGCGACGCCGCCGTGCGCCATGGCGTGGGCGCCCGCATCGAGGTTGCGCCGCAACTGCCCGATCCGAAGAATCTGTTCGAAGCGGTGCGGGCCGCTCAACCTGTTGCGGCCCGGGCCTGATGCCGGCGCGCGCGGAGCCGTCCGCGCAAACCGGGACGCTTCCGTGACGCTTTGATGGGCGCAAGCGCCGGCGTGGCGAACCACGCCGGCGCCAATGGCGGCCGCCTCATGTGCGGCTGGGTATTTCAACTGGCGGCGTGCCGTCGTGGAACAGCGACTTCAGCTGCGTACGCAACTCGGGGGTGTCGGCATGCTTGTGCACCGTGGTTGCATGCTGCACGGCGGCTTCCAGCAATTCGCCTTCGGAATCCGCCGCCAGCGCCACCGTGCAGTTCATTGCGCTGGGGTATTCGCGGCAATCGATGTATTTGCGAGTCATGAACGTCTCCCTGCGCGCAGGCTGCCTGGGCCTGCGCAAGAGCATCCGGCGCGCGGCGCGGGACGTCCGGGCCGCTGGCGCGTCGCAGCGGCGGGGGCGGTCTGAAAAGTATAGATCTGGCGCTACAGCTGCGGCGCAATTCGCCAGGTGCCGCTTGACACTAGTGCACGGATACCAGTGCGGCCGCAGCGGGCTTCAGAAGCTGACGCGCTGCTTCAAGGCCTGGGCGATCATCGCGATGTCGATGTCCTTGCCCGGATGCTTCAGGCAGAAGTCGTACAGCACGGCCACGTAGGCATTGCCCAGCAGCTTGGTGATGGCGCCGGCGGTGGTGGCGGCAATGGTGCCGCCCACTGCGCTGCCCGCGCCGGGGATGAATTTCAGCAGCCCGGAGACCACCGAGCGCCCGATCAGGGTGGCTGCGGACGCGCCCAGCGTGGAGGTGACCAGCGTGGTGATGGCGGCGGTATTCAGTTCCATGCCGAAAGTGATGCCGATCTTGGCGATCATGCCGACCTGGATGGGCACCAGCGCAACGGCGTCCGAGAACGGGATGGGCGCGGCGGCGGCCGACGCGGCCAGCCCCGCGGCCACGTTGACCTCTATCTCAGCCCGCTTTTTTTTTACTTCCAGGGCCTTCTTGTTGCGGGTGGACAGCGCGTTGGCATAGGCCCGCTGCTGCGCCTCGGGGATGTGCAGGGCGGTGGCCTCGATCAGGTTGTCCAGGCCCATGGGCGGCAGTTCCGCGTCCAGCTCCTCGATCCATTCCGGCAGCGCGCGCACCGCCACCACCTGCTTGGCGCGCGGCAGCAGCTTGCGCGCTTCGTCGACGAAGGGGCTGTTCTTGCGCGCCTTGGTCAGCACCGCCACGACGGGGATGCCGGCATCGGACAGCATGTTGCACAGTTCGATTTCCGCGTCTTCGACGCGGTGGCTGCTGTCCTGGATGCAGAGCCAGGCTACGTGCAGGTGCCGGCCCTGGTCGTCGGCGGCGGAGCGTTCCTGGATCAGGTCCGCCAGCTGCTGGCGCGAGCGCTCGTAGTCGCCGACCTCCAGGCCGCGCGTGTCGATGATGGTGAGCGGATGGCCGGCCCGGGTGAATTCCTGGGTCGACTGGGTGACGGGCTTGCCCGCGCCGGTCTTGGCCAGGTCGCCGCGGAATACGGCATTGATCAGCGTGCTCTTGCCCACGCCGGTCTTGCCCGCGACCAGGATGTTCACGCGCCCGGCGCCGCGCGTGGCGGTGCTGATGGCGTCCGCGATGGCGTCCTGCAGCTGGGGCGTGTCCATGCGGGGCGTGCTCATGAGGTGTGTGGGTAGAAAGGCATGGGAAAGATTCTAGCGAGAAACGCGCGCCGCCATCAGGCGCCGCCCGCTGCGCCGTAGAGATGGGCCGATTCGGGGAAGGTCCGCGCGCGGACTTCGGTGGCATAGGTCTGCGCCGCCTGCTGAATGCGGCCGGCCAGGTCGTCGTAGCGCTTCACGAAGCGCGCGGTGCGCTCGAACATGCCCAGCATGTCGTCCACCACCAGCACCTGGCCGTCGCAGCGCGCGGATGCGCCTATGCCTATGGTCGGGCAGGCGACGGCCTCGGTGATCGACGCCGCCAGCGGCTCGACCACGCCTTCGATCACCAGCGAGAAGGCGCCGGCGTCCGCCACGGCGGCGGCGTCGGCGGCGATGCGGGCGTATTCGGCTTCGCCGCGGCCGCGCGCGCCGTAGCCGCCCAGGATATTCACGGCTTGCGGCGTCAGGCCGACATGGCCCATGACCGGGATGCCGCGCGCGGACAGATAGGCGACGGTCGGCGCCATGCTCTGGCCGCCTTCGAGCTTGACCGCGCCCGCGCCGGTTTCCTTCATGATGCGCGCGGCGGAGCGGAAGGCCTGCTCGGGGCTTTCCTCATAACTGCCGAAAGGCATGTCGACGACGATCAGCGCCCGGCGCGAGCCGCGCACCACGGCGGCGCCGTGCGCAATCATCATGTCCAGCGTGACTGGCACGGTGGAAGGCAGTCCGTAGATCGTCTGGGCCAGGCTGTCGCCCACCAGCAGGGCGTCGCAATGCGGGTCCAGCAGTTCGGCCATGCGCGCCGTGTAGGCCGTCAGCATCACCAGCGGCTCCTGGCGCTTGCGCGCGCGGAACGCGGGCACGCTCAGGCGGGGTGCGTGGGCGGCAGCCGTGTTCAGGGTGGCGGTCGTAGACATCGAAATTCTTCCTATCCAGGGTTGATTGCTTGAATCGGGACATTGCGATACCCGCATCGTAGCGGAAGGCCGCAGGCGCGGCCCGCAGCTAGCGCATGGCTGTGCCCAGCAGGCTAATCTTTGCGGCAAAACGTAATCGAAAGTTTTGGGGCGCCGCGATGCCGTGCTCTGTGGAAAGCGTCGGCAACAAATTTAGGGACGTTTTGGAGTTTCCATAAAAGCGTTACATCTTCAAGGGTTCACTCGCTTTTTCGACAGGTCTGCCTGCGTAGAATTCGCCGCTTACAAGGTTATTTCGCGGCTTCCGCGCAACATTGCTCATGCCTAGTCCCGGGCTCATTCCACGTCTGCTGTGTTCGCGTCCGCTGACCAAGGGCCTGCGTTACTTCTATCGCCACACCCGGCCCGCCGCATACCGGCACAACGAAACCTTGTGGCCCTTTGTGACGGTTCAGCGCGGTGGGCAGGAGCGGCTGACAGGATGTGAACTGCGCGGCGTGCAAGGCCCTGCCACCACCCCGCTGGATCAACTGCCGCGCGACATCGCCGCCGACGCCCATCTGATATTGAGCGGCCCCTCGGTGGCTCAGATCGACTACGCGCGTTGCCGGCTGGATGTGACGATGGGCGTCAACGGCTCGATCGCGCTGCGGCGTCAGCACCCTACCCTGCGCTTTGACTACTACGCCATGCTCGATGCCGGTTTCGTCAACCGCAGGCGCGATCTGGTGGCGCAAGTGCTGGCGCAGGATCTGATGTTGTTCGTCACGCCCGAGGTCTACCGTTGGATAGGCTTCCTGTTCGACCGCAAGGACGTGCGCTGCCGCATCGCGCTGTTCGAAGAAGTGCACCAGCGCGCGCTGCAGCCGCGCGCGCGCCCCGAGCAGCTGGAAGCGCGCTTGGCCGACGACCCCGGACTGGTGCTGTTCGACGCGCGCAACCCGGTGCATGCGCACGGCTTCAGCCTGGACCCGCCGCGCGGCCTGTTCGGCGGCGGCACCGTGGCCTATACGGGCTTGCAGCTGCTGGCGTGGCTGGGCGCGAAAACCATATACCTGCACGGCCTGGACCTGACGGCTGCGGCGGGACCCCGATTCTATGAAAGCGCGGCAACGCAGCTGTCCACCGCGCTGGACCGGCAATTCTCCGGACACATCGAACCCGCCTTCCGGCAAGCCAGCCGGCTGCTCGGCGAACGCGGCATCAAGGTCTACAACCTGTCGCCCGCCAGCCGGCTCGGGGACGACGTGTTCGAGAAGCGCGACTGGAGCTGCCTGCTGCCCGAGCAGCCGTTTTCGAGTATGACCCCATGAAGATTCTGTACACCAATTTCCACCAAGGCGATGGCGGCGGCCACACCACCTACGTGATGTCGCTGGCGCGCATCCTGTGCGAGAAGTCGCAGGTGACCGTGGCCGCGCCCGCCAGCAGCCGCCTGCTGGCCGAGGCCGCGGCCCTGCCCGGCGTGCGCACGCTGGCCCTGGAATTCAAGGGCCGTCCGCTGCAGCAGCTGCGCGCGCTGCGCCGTCTGCGCGCCCTGCTGCGCGACGAACAGTTCGACGTGGTCCACGTCAACGGCTCGGCCGACCACCGCCTGTGCATGCTGGCGACCGTGGGCATGGGGGCGCGGCGTCCCTTCATGGTCTACACGCAGCACACCGACCGCAGCGCCAACAGCCTGGGTGCGCGGGTGCGCGCCAAATGGGGCACCAACCGCGTCATCTGCGTGTGCACCCATACGTTTCGCCGCATGAAGCAGTCGGTCTTCCGCAACGAGGACCTGCGGGTGGTGCACAACGGGGTGGATACGGAAAAGTGCAGTCCGGCCTCGCGCCGGGAGGCGGCGCAGGCGCGCGGCAGCCTGTTGCCCGACGGCATGCAGGGTCGGCTGGTCATAGGCAGCAATGCCGGCACCGCGGTCTACAAGAACTGGCTGGACATGGTGACCGCCGTGTCCATGCTGCCCGACAACAAGCGGCGGCAGGTGGTGGTGCTGATTGCGGGCAAGCTGCCCGATGCGGAGCAGATGCGCCGCGTGGCCGAACTGGGCATGTCGGAGCAGGTGGTGTTTACGGGCTTGATGGAGGACGTCAGCCCCTTCCTGTCGGCGCTGGACGTGGGCTTTGTGCTGTCGTCCAAGCTGGAGACGATTTCCTTTGCCTGCCGCGAGATGATGGCCGCAGGCAAGCCCGTGATCGTCAGCGCCGTGGGCGGGCTGCCCGAGAACGTCACCGATGGCCGCGATGGCTGGGTGGTGCCGCCGGCCTCGGTGGACAGCATCGTCGAAGCGCTGTCGAAGATCCTGGAAAACCGCGAGGTCCTGGGCGTGATGGGCGCCGAGGCCCGCAGCACCGCGCTGCGGGAGTTCTCGTTGACGACGTTCGTCGGCAATACCGAGCGCGTCTACCGCGAAAGCCGGGCGCAGCCGGCCTGATGGCCGCGCCCGGGTCTGCCGCTACTCGCTGTACGTCTTGGTGCTGTACAGGCTCACGGGCAGCAGATTCAGCACCGGCAGGCCGCTGACCGGGTCCTTGGCCTGCTTGTCGATGTAGGCCTGCAGCACGTCGGCATCCAGCACGCCGATGTCCTGCCGGCGCGAGGCCGGCACGTTGGCCAGGGTCTTGTAGCCGTCGCCGCCGGTGGCGTTGAAGCTCAGCACGAACAGCTTGTAGCTGCGGCCCGCGTCCAGCGGCAGCCAGTTGCCGCTGGCCTGATCCCGGACTTCGATGTTGGACACGCGGCTGCCCTGGGCCTGGGCCGCATTCACGTCCCAGCGCAGGCCGCCGGCATAAGGATAGGGGCCGGTGGAGCCGCCCGCGCCGTAGACTGCCTGCATGCCGTCTTCCAGCATGCTCTTGACCTCGGCGCCGGTCACATCCAGGCGCCAGAGCATATTGCCGAAAGGCACCACTTCGATCACGTTGGCCGCCGTTACGTTGCCCAGTAGCGGCACGCGCACGCCGCCGCCGCTTTGCAGCGAGATGTCGGCGCCGCCATAACTGGCGTTGGCCACGTCCAGGTAGGCTTGGGCCACCAGCTGCTGGATGTCGCCGCCGCGCAGGCTGACGCTGCCCAGCGTGTTGCAGGCGGCGCTGGAGCGGCTGTAGTCGCGCGAACCGGGGCCGCCCGGCACGCGCCGCGAGCATAGTTCCTGCGGCACCGAAGCGACGAGGCTGCGGCTGAACTGGTCGACCTTGGCCTTGAACGGCTGCAGCACGCCCGCGGCCTGCGCGTCCGGCGTCTGCATGCGCAGGAAGCCACTGGCCTGGATGTCGGCCTGGATCGCCGCCTCGTCGGCTGCCGAGGGTGCGGCGCCGGCGACCTTCAGCGGACCGTCCATCAGCACATGCGGCGTGCCGGCGCAGGCGGTGACGTCGCCGTTGGCGTCGAAGCTCACCTTCAGCTCGCCGACCACCTGCGAGTATTCCCACGCTTGCACCAGGCAGACGCGCTTGCCGTCCTTGTCCTGGAGCACCGTGGGATAGGCGCCCGCGGGCGAGCCCACGCCATAGTCCGCCATGGAGGCGGGACCCAGCAACGTGTGCGAGTCGCCGCCCACCACCACGTCCACGCCGCTCAGCTGCGCGATCACCTGCTTGTCATAGCCGTAGCCGATGTGGCTCATCACCACGATCTTATTGACGCCCTGCGCGCGCAGCGCGTCGATCTGCTGCTGCGCGGCGATGGTCTCGTCCGAGAACACGGTGCCGGCGTCCGGGCTGGAGGACTGCTGGGTCTTGGCGGCGATGGTCAGGCCCACCAGGCCGATATCCTGGCCGTCGCGCTTGAGGACCACGGCGGGCTTGACCATGCCGGGGGCGCGCGAGGGATTCAGCGCCGAGCCGGCGGCGAACGTGACGTTGGCGCTCAGCACGGGCGTCTGGCAGGCGCCCGCGTGCAGCAGTTCGATGAAGCGCTTCAGGCCGCTGTCGCCCTTGTCGAACTCATGGTTGCCCAGGGTCATGGCGTCGAAGCAGACGGTGTTCATCATGGCCGCGTCGGCCTCGCCCGGTTCGCCCGCGCGGTTGAAGTACAGCGTGCCGGTGGTGGCGTCGCCCGCGTGCAGCTTGAGCACGTTGGCGGATTGCGCAGCCAGCGCGTTGATCGCGCCCGTCACTCGCGGAAAGCCGCCCGTATCGGCGTTCACGGCGACGCGCGCGCCGGCAGCGTTCTTGAGCTTGAGGTCCTTCTTCTTGCTATCCAGGTTGGAGTGATGATCGTTGATGTGCAGGATCGTCAGTTCCATCGGCCGGCCGGGAGCCGGCTGCTCGGGTTGTTCGACGGGCTTGTCGTCATCGTCATCGCCGCCGCAGCCGGCCAGCAGCGCCAGTGCGCTCAGCATGGCCGCGCCTGCGTTCCTCTTCCACGTGTTCATTCGCGTGTACCCCTCTGTCATCGGAGGGCGAATGGTCGCGGGTCAAGATGACGCCGAAATGAATGACAGTGCTGTCATGTTGCGCGACGACATGTCGCAAGCCTGTCATGCAAAAGCAACGGGCCCGGCGCATGTCGCGCCGGGCCCGTCGTTGCCGCAAGACGCGGGTTTAGTAGTGGATCACCGTGCGGATCGACTTGCCTTCATGCATCAGGTCGAAGGCTTCGTTGATGCGTTCCAGCGGCAGCGTGTGGGTCACGAACGGGTCCAGGTCGATCTTGCCGCTCATGGCGTCTTCCACCATGCCCGGCAGCTGTGTGCGGCCCTTGACGCCGCCGAAGGCCGAACCGCGCCAGACGCGGCCCGTGACCAGCTGGAACGGACGCGTGCTGATTTCCTGGCCGGCGCCAGCCACGCCGATGATGATGCTCTCACCCCAGCCCTTGTGGCAGCATTCCAGCGCGGCGCGCATGACGTGCACGTTGCCGATGCACTCGAACGAGAAGTCCACGCCGCCGTCGGTCATTTCGACGATCACGTCCTGGATCGGCTTGTCGTGGTCCTTGGGGTTGACGCAGTCGGTGGCGCCCATGGCGCTGGCCAGCACGAACTTGTTGGGGTTGGTGTCCACGGCGATGATGCGGCCGGCCTTGGCCTGCACCGCGCCCTGGATCACGGCCAGGCCGATGCCGCCCAGGCCGAACACGGCGACGGTGTCGCCTTCCTTGACCTTGGCGGTGTTGTGCACGGCGCCCAGGCCGGTGGTGACGCCGCAACCCAGCAGGCAGACCTTTTCATGCGGAGCGGCAGGATTGATCTTGGCCAGCGAGATCTCGTTGACCACGGTGTATTCGCTGAAGGTCGAGCAGCCCATGTAGTGGTAGAGCGGCTTGCCTTCATAGCTGAAGCGCGAGGTGCCGTCGGGCATGACGCCCTTGCCCTGCGTGGCGCGCACTTTCTGGCACAGGTTGGTCTTGCCGGACAGGCAGAACTTGCATTCGCGGCATTCGGCCGTGTAGAGCGGGATGACGTGGTCGCCGGGCTTCAGCGAAGTCACGCCTTCACCGACTTCGACCACCACGCCCGCGCCTTCGTGGCCCAGCACGGCGGGGAACAGGCCTTCCGGATCGTCGCCGCTGAGGGTGAAGGCGTCGGTGTGGCAGACGCCGGTGTGGGTGATCTTCACCAGCACTTCGCCGTGCTGCGGCGGGGCGACGTCGATTTCAACGATTTCCAGCGGCTTGCCGGGTCCGAATGCGACTGCTGCGCGTGATTTCATAGTTAGGGCTCCACGTATGTCAGATGGCGTTATTTCAGATAGGAACGGACCAGGCGCATCAAGAGATCGATCTCGGCTTCGGGTTCGATCGTGGCGTCCTGGCGGCCGCCCTGGGCGGTTTGGAGGAAGGTTTCGCGCAGATGGCTTTCCAGCACCTCGGCCATCAGGCCGGTGGCGGCGCCGCGCAAGGCGGCCAGCTGCTGCAGCAGCGCGCCGCATTCCGTGCCTTCGTTCACGGCCCGCTCCAGCGCCAGCGCCTGGCCCTGGATGCGGCGCAAGCGGGTGACGACGCGTTTTTTCTCTTCCGGGGAGTGCGGCACGGCAGGCTCCGATGAATACAGGGGGGGAGTATAGAAAATCTGGCTGCCCACGTCCACTACGGTACTCCCGCGCCGGGGACCATGCCTAGGCGCGGCGCGGGCGACAAGCCGGGGCCGCGCGGGGTCTGCGGATCCGCGAGCCGTCTGTACCTGTCTATACTAGGCGCTGACCGCCATCCGTCGCCTGGCGCCGCATTACAGGATCTCCCATGGCTTCCAATCCCCCCAAATTGCCCATCCAGGCCAATGCGCCGCCTGCGCCACTCTATGCGCAGGTCAAGCAAATGATCGCGCAGCAGATCCGCAGTGGCGCGTGGCCGGAACACTACCGAGTGCCGTCGGAAAGCGAACTGGTCGATGAGCTCGGGTTCAGCCGCATGACCATCAATCGCGCCTTGCGCGAGTTGACGGCCGAGGGACTGCTGGTGCGCATGCAGGGCGTGGGCACCTTCGTGGCCCAGCCCAAGGCGCGCTCGGCGCTGTTCGCCGTCAATAACATCGCCGACGAGATCGCGGCGCGCAATCATCGCCACCACAGCCGCGTGGTGCGTCTGGCCGAAGAGCCCGCAGGCGCCGAACAGGCGCTGGCGCTGGATATCCGCGCCGGGCAGCCGGTGTACCACTCGATCATCGTGCACTACGAAGACGACCTGCCGATTCAGCTGGAGGACCGCTACGTCAATGTGGGCCTGGCGCCGGACTACCTGAAGCAGGACTTCACGCATAGCACGCCGTACGAATACCTGACGCGCGTCGCGCCGCTGAGCGAAGGCGAGCACGTGGTCGAGGCCATCCTCGCCAAGCCGCGCGAATGCCAGCTGTTGCAGATCGAGCGCGACGAGCCCTGTCTGTTGATCAGCCGCCGCACCTGGTCGGGCGATCGCGCCGTCACCCTGGCCCGTTTGATTCACCCTGGTTCCCGGCACCGCCTGGAAGGCAAGTTCACCTCATGAAGCAACCCGAAGTCCATCTGTATCGCGCCGCCGACTATCCGCGCATGCCCTGGCGCAACGGCGGCGGCACCACGCAGGAAGTCGTCTGCAATCCCGGCGGCAGCGCGGCCGGGTTCGACTGGCGCCTGTCCATCGCCGATGTGGCGCAGGACGGCGGCTTTTCCGCGTTCACGGGCTATCAGCGCATCATCACGGTACTGGAGGGCTCGGGCATCCAGCTGACGGTGGACGGCAGCCTGCAGACGCCGCTCACGCCGCGCCAGGCCTATGCCTTCGCAGGCGAGGCCCAAGTGCAGTGCCGTCTGCTGGATGGGCCGATACGCGACTTCAACCTGATCTACGCGCCGGCGCGCTGGCATGCCCGGCTGCAGTGGGTGGCGGGCGCAGGGCCATGGACATTCCACAGCGCCGCGCGCGATGTGCTGGTGCTGACGGCGGGCGGCCCGCTTACGGTGCGCATCGACGGCAAGCCGCAAGTGCTGCCGTCGCGTTACGACTGCCTGCATGCCGAGTCCATGGACTGCCTGGCCGAGTACCGGCTGGAGGCCGAAGCGCCGCTGGACGCCTGCGTGATCGAACTGTTGCCGCGTAGCGTCTGATTGCGCGGCCGCCTGGAGCGGCCGTATTCCGTTGTTGCCGATGAAAGCCGGGGTGCTGTCGCCTCGGCTTTTTTATTCGGGTAATCCCTGAGAAAAATCGACTCATATTGACTTGTATATACAAGCATAGGCATCCTATGATCCAGACAAGCGCAGCGCCACGCAGGCGCGCAACCGAACCGATCAAGGAGAGCCTCTTGGACAACTCGAACCGATACCGCGACGTGGTCATCCGCGCACCGCGCGGCAAGCAACTGAACGCCAAGAGCTGGCTGACCGAAGCCCCCTTGCGCATGCTGATGAACAACCTGGATCCCGACGTGGCCGAGAACCCGAAGGAACTGGTGGTTTACGGCGGCATCGGCCGCGCCGCCCGGGACTGGGATTGCTATGACAAGATCGTCGAATCGCTCAAGAACCTGAACGAAGACGAAACCCTACTGGTGCAATCCGGCAAGCCGGTAGGCGTTTTCAAGACCCATGCCAACGCGCCGCGCGTGCTGATCGCCAACTCCAACCTGGTGCCGCACTGGGCCACCTGGGAACACTTCAACGAACTGGATGCCAAGGGCCTGGCCATGTACGGCCAGATGACGGCGGGCAGCTGGATCTACATCGGCAGCCAGGGCATCGTGCAGGGTACGTACGAGACCTTCGTCGAGGCGGGCCGCCAGCACTATGGCGGCAACCTCAAAGGGCGCTGGGTGCTGACCGCCGGCCTGGGCGGCATGGGCGGCGCGCAACCGCTGGCGGCCACGCTGGCTGGCGCCTGCTCGCTGAACATCGAATGCCAGCAGACCAGCATCGATTTCCGCCTGCGCACCCGCTATGTGGACGAACAGGCGCGCGACCTGGACGACGCGTTGGCGCGCATCGCCAAGTACACGCAGGAAGGCCGCGCCGTTTCCATCGCCCTGTGCGGCAACGCCGCCGAGATCCTGCCGGAACTGGTGCGCCGCGGCGTGCGCCCGGACATGGTGACGGACCAGACCAGCGCGCACGATCCGCTGAACGGCTATCTGCCGGCCGGCTGGACCTGGCAGGACTATCGCGCGCGCGCCAAGCGCGAACCGGCCGCGGTCATCAAGGCGGCCAAGCAGTCCATGGCGGTGCATGTGCAGGCCATGCTGGCCTTCCAGCGCCAGGGCGTTCCGACCTTCGATTATGGCAACAACATCCGCCAAATGGCCAAGGAAGAAGGCGTGGCGGACGCGTTCGATTTTCCGGGTTTCGTGCCCGCCTACATCCGGCCATTGTTCTGCCGCGGCGTGGGCCCGTTCCGCTGGGCCGCGCTGTCGGGCGATCCGCAAGACATCTACAAGACCGACGCCAAGGTCAAGGAACTGATCCCGGACGACGCACACCTGCACCGCTGGCTGGACATGGCGCGCGAACGCATCAGCTTCCAGGGCCTGCCGGCGCGCATCTGCTGGGTGGGCCTGGGCCAGCGCGCCAAGCTGGGCCTGGCGTTCAATGAAATGGTCCGCACGGGCGAGCTGTCGGCGCCCATCGTCATCGGCCGCGACCATCTGGATTCCGGCTCTGTCGCCAGCCCCAACCGTGAAACGGAATCGATGCGCGACGGTTCGGATGCGGTATCCGACTGGCCGCTGCTGAACGCACTGCTGAACACGGCCAGCGGCGCGACCTGGGTGTCGCTGCACCATGGCGGCGGCGTGGGCATGGGTTTTTCGCAGCATGCCGGCATGGTCATCGTCTGCGACGGCACGGACGAGGCGGCCGAGCGCATCGCCCGCGTGCTGACCAACGATCCGGGCACGGGCGTCATGCGGCATGCCGACGCGGGCTACGCAGCCGCCATTGAATGCGCGCAGGAGCAGGGCCTGAATCTGCCCATGCTTGCGGGCAAGCGCTGATACCGCGCCGCCCATACCTGCGGGCCGCGACCGCGCCCGTCCATACGCCATGACCGAGACTACGCAATGACTCAGGACAGCCAGGCAGCAAGGGGGCCGCTCATCGAGCGGCGCTCGATCGATTTCATTCCCGAAACGGAGCGCCACGGCAAGCTCTACAGCCAGTTCACGCTGTGGATGGGCGCCAATCTGCAGATCACGGCCATCATCACCGGAGCCTTGGCGGTGGTGCTGGGCGGAGACGTTTTCTGGTCGCTGATCGGGCTGTTCGTCGGCCAGGTTTTTGGCGGCGCGGTGATGGCGCTGCATGCTGCCCAGGGACCCAAGCTGGGATTGCCCCAAATGATCTCCAGCCGGGTGCAGTTCGGCGTCTATGGCGCGGCGATCCCCATCGTGCTGGTGTGCCTGATGTACCTGGGATTCACGGCCACGGGCACGGTGCTGTCGGGGCAGGCCCTGGGCCAGTTGTTCGGCGTGAGCGATACGGCCGGCATCCTGATATTCGCCGCTGTGATCGCCGGGGTGACGTTGTTCGGCTACCGCATGATCCACATCATCGGGCGGATCGCGACGGTGCTGGGCATCATTGCCTTCTTCTACCTGTTCAGCCGCGTGATCGCGCTGGGCGACGTGGGCCAGTTGCTGCAGATCCGCCACTTCACGTGGAGTTCCTTCCTGCTGTCGGTTTCACTGGCGGCATCGTGGCAGATCGCCTATGGGCCTTACGTCGCGGACTACTCGCGCTATCTGCCGAGCCGGACCTCGTCGTTCAAGACCTTCCTGGCGGTAGGGCTGGGTTCGGTGCTGGGCGCGCAGATTGCAATGGTGCTGGGCGTGCTGGCCGCGGCCATGGCGGCCGGCCAGTTTGCCGGGCGCGAGGTCGCCTACATCGTCGGGCTGGGCGGCACGGGAGCCATGGCCGCGCTGCTGTACTTCACCATCGCGTTCGGCAAGGTCACGATTTCGACGCTGAACTCCTACGGCAGCTTCATGTGCATCGCGACCATCGCCAGCGGCTTTCGCGGACATGTGGAGATTTCCCGCCGGCAGCGCGCGCTGCTGGTGCTGGTGATCGTCGCAGCGGCCACGGCGGTGGCGCTGATCGGGCAGCATTCCTTCCTGAACGCGTTCAAGTCCTTCATCCTGTTCCTGCTGGCGTTTTTCGTGCCGTGGAGCGCGGTTAATCTGGTCGACTACTACTTCGTGAGCCGCGAGCAATACGACGTGGAAGCGCTGTCGGATCCGAATGGGCGCTATGGCCGTTGGAACTGGCCAGGGATCCTGATATATCTGTTCGGGGTGCTGGTGCAGATGCCCTTCATTTCGACCAAGCTCTACACGGGTCCGATGGTCGAGCGCCTGGGCGGGGTGGATATCTCGTGGATCATCGGCCTGGTCGTGCCCAGCATCCTGTATTACCTGTTCGCGCGCCGGGATGCCGTACCGCAACATCGTGGCGCCGCCCGCGCCACCCATACGCTTTGACGCCGGCACTCGCCTAGGAGAACAACAATGGAATTGCATCTGACACCCGGCCACATGACCTTGGCGGACCTGCGGCGCGTCTATCAGCAGCCGGCGCGCGTGACGCTGGACCCGGCTGCCGCCGGGCCGATCGAGGCCAGCGTGGCCTGCGTCGAACGCATCATCGATGAAGGCCGCACGGCCTACGGCATCAACACCGGATTCGGGCTGCTCGCCACGACGCGGATCGCGCGCGAGGACCTGGAAGCCCTGCAGAGTTCGCTGGTGCTGTCGCACGCGGCCGGAGTGGGCGAGGCGCTGGACGACGCGATGGTGCGGCTGATCATGGTGCTGAAGATCAACAGCCTGGCGCGGGGTTATTCGGGCATCCGCCGCAAGGTCATCGACGCGTTGATCGCGCTGGTGAACGCCGAGGTCTATCCGCATATTCCGCTGAAGGGATCGGTGGGCGCGTCGGGCGACCTTGCGCCGCTGGCGCACATGTCCCTGCTGCTGCTGGGCGAGAGCAAGGCGCGCCATCGCGGCGCCTGGCTGCCCGCGCGCGAAGCGCTGGCCCAGGCGGGGCTGGAACCCCTGACGCTGGCGGCCAAAGAAGGCCTGGCGCTCTTGAACGGTACGCAGGTTTCGACGGCCTATGCGCTGCGCGGCCTGTTCGAGGCCGAGGATCTGCTGGCTGCCGCCCTGGTCTGCGGCAGCCTCAGCGTGGAAGCCATGCTGGCATCGCGCGCACCGTTCGATCCCCGCATCCACGCCGCGCGTGGTCAGCCTGGCCAGATCGACGTGGCGGCCGTGTACCGCGATCTGCTGACCGAGGACAGCGAGGTCGGGCATTCACACGCAAACTGCGACAAGGTGCAAGACCCCTATTCGCTGCGCTGCCAGCCGCAGGTCATGGGCGCCTGCCTGACGCAGATACGCCATGCGGCCCAGGTGCTGGAGATCGAGTCCAACGCGGTCTCGGACAATCCGCTGGTGTTTGCCGAGCAGGGCGACGTGGTGTCGGGCGGCAACTTCCATGCCGAGCCCGTGGCCATGGCGGCGGACAACCTGGCGTTGGCGCTGGCCGAGATCGGCGCGCTGTCCGAACGCCGTATTTCGCTGATGATGGACAAGCACATGTCGCAGCTGCCGCCGTTCCTGGTGAGCAACGGCGGCGTGAACTCCGGCTTCATGATTGCCCAGGTGACCGCGGCGGCGCTGGCCAGCGACAACAAGGCGCTGGCGCACCCGGCCAGCGTGGACAGCCTGCCGACTTCGGCCAACCAGGAGGACCACGTGTCCATGGCGCCGAATGCGGGCAAGCGGCTCTGGCCCATGGCCGAGAACGTGCGCGACATCCTCGCGATCGAATGGCTCGGCGCCTGCCAGGGCCTGGATTTCCGCCAAGGCCTGAAGACCGCGCCCAAGCTGGAGCGTGCGCGCGGCCTGTTGCGCGAGAAAGTGGCGCATTATGAGCGGGACCGCTTCTTCGCACCCGACATCGAGGCGGCGAGTCTGCTCATCGCGGGCCAGGGTCTGACGGCGCTGGTGCCGGCGGGCCTGTTGCCCAGTCTTTAACGCCGGCGCGCAACAGGAGCCTACGCATGAGACAGGTCTGGCGCAATTGCCACGCAGCCACGATGGCGCAAGGCAAATACTCCGTGATCGAACGGGCCGCCATCGTCACGCGCGAGAACCGTATCGAATGGATCGGTCCCGAGGCAACGCTGCCGCCAGCGGACGTTGCGGGCGAGCATGACCTGGGCGGCGCATGGGTCACGCCCGGATTGATCGATTGCCACACCCATCTGGTGTTTGGCGGCGATCGCAGCCTGGAGTTCGAGCAGCGCCTGCAAGGCGTGGACTACGCCACCATTGCCGCGCAAGGCGGCGGCATCGCCAGCACCGTGCGCGCCACCCGCGCCGCCAGCGAGGACGAACTCTACGCCAGCGCGCGCAGGCGCGCCCTGCATCTGATGCGCGACGGCGTGACCACGCTGGAAGTGAAATCGGGCTATGGGCTGGACCTGCCCAACGAGCGCAAGATGCTCAGGGTGGCGCGGCGCCTGGGCCAGACTTTGCCGCTGACCGTCAGCGCGACCTGCCTGGCCGCGCACGCGCTGCCGCCCGAGTATGCCGGGCGGGCCGACGACTACGTCGATGAAGTTGCGCGCCGCATGTTGCCGGTACTGGCGGCCGAGGGCCTGATCGACGCGGTGGATGCCTTCTGCGAGCATCTGGCATTCACGCCGGCGCAGGTCGAACGGGTGTTCCAGGCCGCGGGTGAACTGGGGCTGCCCGTGAAGCTGCATGCGGAGCAACTGTCTTTGTTGCACGGCGCGACGCTGGCCGCACGTTATGGCGCCTGGTCGGCGGACCATCTGGAATACCTGACCGAAAGCGACGTGCTGGCAATGGCGCAGGCCGGCACGGTGGCGGTGCTGCTGCCTGGGGCGTTCTACGCCCTGCGCGAGACCAAGCTGCCTCCCATCGACCTGTTGCGCCGCCATGGCGTACCCATCGCCATCTCCAGCGACCTGAATCCCGGCACCTCGCCCGCTCTGTCGCTGCGGCTGATGTTGAGCATGGCCTGCACGCTGTTCCGCCTGACGCCCGAAGAATCGTTGGCGGGGGCGACGGCGCATGCGGCCAAAGCGCTGGGCCTGCAGGCCACGCATGGCACGCTGGAAGCCGGCAAGTATGCGGACTTCGTCGCCTGGGAGGTGCATCATCCCGCCGAACTGGCCTACTGGATAGGCGGCGATCTGCCCAAGCGGGTGGTCCGGCATGGCGCGCTGGTCGACGCCGCAACGCTTGCCTGAAGCGGGCAGATCCGGACAGGATCGCGCCCGCAACGGACGGCTTGGACCCGCGCGCATCCGCAGTCGCCGCAGGCGGTCTACCATCCGTGGATGACGCGCCCATCCCGGAGCGCGCGATCAGATTGGATGTGGGTATGCGGATATGCATGATGGAAGGGCCGGCCGATCTGGAGCCCAAGGGCGCGACCTGGGAAGGCATCGCCGAACGCATCGGCGAGCTGGCCCCGGATCTGTTGGTGACCAGTGAAATGCCGTTCGGCCCCTGGGTAGCCGCGGACCCGCAATACGACGCGGATCGCGCGGCAGCGTCGGTGCGCGTCCACGAGGCGGGCCTGGATGCGCTGGCGGCGCTGGGAGTGCCGGCCGTCGTGTCGTCGCGGCCGGTGCATGCGGGTGGACGGCTGGCCAACGAGGCGTTCGCCTTGCAGGACGGCCGCTACACACGGCTGCACCACAAGCAGTACTTCCCGGAGGAACCGGGCTATTTCGAAGCGACCTGGTTCCATGCCGCCATGGACGGCTTCGAGGTATTCGAGGTGGGCGGCATACGCCTGGGCGTGCAGCTATGCACCGAATTGATGTTCAACGAGCGCTCGCGCGCCTACGGACGCGCGGGGGCCGAGCTGATCGTGGCGCCGCGAGCCAGCAGCGCGTCGACGCGCCGCTGGCTGACGGCGGGCGCCATGGCGGCGCTGGTGTCGGGCTGTTATGTGGTCAGCTCGAACCGAGCGGGGCGCACGGCGGCGGGGCAGGTATTCGGGGGGACGGCATTCGCATTCCAGCCGGATGGCGAACCCCTGGCGCAAACCAGCGATACCGAATCCATCGTGGTGATCGAGGTGGATCCGGCGCGTGCGCGCGCGCAGCAGTCGCAGTACCCGTGCTACGTGCGGGAATAGCGCGGCGCTAGCGCGTCGAGCCGGCCTGCGCCGGCTCGCTCGCGTCAAAGTGCAGCCGCGAAAAGCTGGCGACGCAGGCCAGCGCGGCGCACACGCAACCCAGCCACAGCGCGGCAATGGCGCCGTGCGTGCTGGAAATGTTGAAGCAGGCGGCCACCAGGGCCGCGCCCGAGGCCTGGCCCAGCAGCCGCACCGTGCCTATCATGCCGCTGGCGCCGCCGGCGCGCGAGGCCGGCGCCGACATCATGATGGCGCGCAGGTTGGGCGACTGGAAGAAGCCGAAGCCGGCGCCGCACAGCGCCATGCGCCAGCAGAGGTCCCAGACTGATGGCGAGGCCGGCATCAGCGCCATTGAGGCCAGGCCCAGCGCCAGCAGGGCTAAACCCACGCCGCCCAGGGCGCCGGCCGCATAGCGGTCCGACAGCCGTCCCGCTATCGGCGCCATGATCGCCACCACTACCGGCCAGGGCGTGATGAGAAAGCCGGTCTGCACCTGGCTGTAGCCGAGCGTGGCTTGCAGCAGGAACGGCAGCGACACGAAGGCCAGCGCCTGCGCCGCGAACGCGCACACGGCTGTGGCTGCGGACAGTGCGAACAAGGGACGGCGCAACAGGTCCACCGCCAGGATGGGCGCGGGGTGGCCGGCCTGCCGGCGCATCAGCAGCCACAGGCTGGCTGCGGCGATGCCCCATTCCAGCGCCACGCGCGGCCAGGGGGCGGCGTGCGCCAATTCGTTGGACCCCAGCACGAACAGGCCCAGCGTCAGGGCGCACAGCACTGCGGCCAGGCCGTCGAAGCGATGCGGCGCGCGCGCGGTCCCGGGCAGCTTGCGCAGGCCCAGCGCGAACGCCAGCAGGCCGATGGGCACGTTGATCAGAAACAGCCAGTGCCAGGATCCCAGCAGCAGGATGGCCGAAGCCACGGTCGGCCCCGCCGCGAAGGAGATGCCCACCACCATGGCGTTCAGGCCCAGGCCGCGGCCCAACAGGTGCGAGGGGTAGATGAAGCGCAGCAGCGCGCCATTGACGCTCATGACGCCGGCCGCGCCCAGGCCTTGCAGCACGCGCGCGATCACCAGCGTGGGCAAGGACGGCGCCAGGCCGCTGGCCAGCGAAGACAGGATGAAGATGGCCAGCCCCACGATATAGACCCGCCGGTGGCCCAGGATTTCGCCCAGCGCCGCGGCCGGCAGCAGGCCCGCCACCATGGCCAGCTGATAGCCGCTGACGATCCAGATGGACCCGGCATCGCTGGCCTGCAGGTCGCGCGCAATGGTGGGTAGCGCCGTGTTGGCGATGGCGGTGTCCAGGCTGGCCATGCACAGGGCCAGCATGACGGCCAGGAGCGCGCCCGGGCGTTCGGCTGCCGGCAGGCCGACGCCGGCCGGATAGACGGTATTGCGGGAGAACGAGAGCATGTACGGGACCACGGGGGGCAACGCGTCCGGACAGAGGGCCGGAAGCTGCGATCACTGATTCTAGAACGTGTTAAGGGATCCGGCCCGCGGACCGGGTGGAGAGCAGGCTTTCCTTGCAGGGCGTTTCTCCTTATCCTGCCGCCTGCGCGGCACCCGGCCGCGTTTCCAAGGAGTGGTCGACCATGCAATTTGGCGTATCCCAGCGCCGTCGCCGGCTCTTGCCGGCGCTCGCGCTGGGCGTTCTGGGCGCTGCGGCGGCAGGGCGTCTTGGGGCCGTGCCTCTGACTCGCATCCTGGTCGGCTTTCCTCCGGGGGGCGGGGTGGATGTGATCGCCCGTTTGTTGGCGCGGCAGTTGGAGGCCGGCCTGGGCGAGGTGGTGCTGGTCGAAAATCGGCCAGGCGCGGGGGGCTTGCTGGCGGCGCAGGAGCTGCTGGCTGCGCGCCCGGATGGGCATACCCTGCTGTTCACCAACGAGCACACCTTGGCCATCTTGCCGCATATCGTGGCGCAGGCCGGCTTTGCGTCGCCGGATGATTTCGCGGCGGTGGCACAGACGACCGACCAGAGCGCCATTGCGCTGGCGGTCAGGGCGGATTCGCCTTGGTTGAAGCTGCAGGATCTGCGCGGACACGAGGGGCCGCTGCCGGTGGGCGTGCCGGCGCCCGGCAGCGTGCCGGAGCTGGCCGTGGAGCTGCTGGCCGAGCGTTTCGGCGTGGCGGCCACGGCAGTGTGCTATCGCGGCGGCGCGCCATTGGTGACCGATCTGCAGGCCGGCTATCTGGCGCTGGGCCTGACATCCCTCGCCGAATTGCGGGAGCCGGCAAGCGCCGGGCGGCTGCGCCTGCTGGCGATTTCGGGTCCAGGCCGCCATGCCGATCTGGCCGATGTTCCCACCTTTGCCGAGCAGGGCTTCGCGGGACTGGAGCGCGGCGGTGTGGCCGGCTTGTTCGCGCCGCGCGGCGTGGCGCCGGCCCGCGTCGAGCAACTGCAGCAGCAGGTGGCGCGGGCGCTCGAATCGGAGGAAGTCCGCATGCAGCTGCACTTGCAGGGGTCGCGTGTGAATTTCGGCGATGCCGCCACGCTGGCGCGCAACATGAACGCGATCCATCAGGCCTGGGCCGAACGCGCCGTGGCCTGGCGTGCGCGGACGGGCGGCTGAGCGCCCGCGTCCGGCTTTCTAGGGTGTCCGGATGGCTGCGCGTTCGCGCAGCAATTGGGCCAGTTCGGCGTGACAAAGCCGCACCGCGGCGCGGGCCTGCTGTTCGGGCGCGCGCATCATCAGGCAAATGCGCCGCGTGAGCCGCGGACGCTGCAATGGCACGATGGCCAGGCCGTCCTGCCGCTGCCCCTGCGTGTACAGGCGCGAGATCAGGCCCACGCGCAATCCCGCGCGCACCAGGCTGTAAAGCGTGTCGGTGTAATTCAGGGTGTCGGTCGCGGCCAGGTCCGAGCCCAGCTGGCGCAGCGTGGCCACGATCATTTCGTAGGTGCTGCCGCGCGACAGCACGGCCAATGGCTCCGCCTTCAAATCCTGCCAGGTCACCGCCTGGCGCCGCGCCAGCCGGTGCGTATCGGCCAGCACCGCGACCAGGTCGTCCTCGGCCACGAAAGCCGCGGCCACGCCGGGCGTGAGGCCGAAGTCCAGGCCCAGGCCAATATCCAGTTCGCCATTGCCCAGCGCGGCCATGAGTTCGTCGTTGAGGTGGTCGCTGAGGATCAGCACGATTTCGGGATGGCGCAGGCGCCATTGCGCCACCACCGGCGCCAGCAGGTGCATGGTGGACGGAATGCAGCCGATGCGCACCGTGGCGGCCTGCGTGTCCAGCAGGCGCTGCAGGTCTTCGGCGCCCTGCGTATAGCTGTTAAGCAGCCATTCGATCTGCGCGCGCGCCGCTTGTCCGGCGGGCGTCAGGCGCACATGGTGGGTGCTGCGCTCGAACAGGGCCACGCCCATCAGCGTTTCCAGCTCGCGGATGGCGGCGGACAGGGCCGGCTGGCTCAGCGCCAGGGCCTCGGCGGCGCGGCTGAAACTGGCGTGGCGGGCCACTTCCTTGAAGCCGCGCAACTGGCGTAGCGTGGGCTGGCGGGCGGGGGCAGCGTGGCCATCGGAAGCAGGGCGCTTGGTCATAGATTTGCCTGATGAATCTATAAAAATATAGCATTTCAGTTATCACCAGGATCTGGTTAGGATGGCGCCGTCGCCCTCCTCCGCGCTGCCGGTTCCACGCGCGTTCCTCGCTCCGACCCCGCTCCTTCCATGTTCAAACGCCTGTTCCTGTCCGTGTCCGCGCTGGCCGCCGCGCTGTGCCTTGCCCCTGCGGCCGGCGCCGACACCTGGCCCGACGCCCGGCCCCTGACCCTGATCGTGCCGTTCAGTCCGGGCGGCAACGTCGACACCACGGCGCGCCTGGTGGCGCAAAAGCTGTCGGACCGCCTCAAGCAGTCCGTCATCGTCGACAACGTGGCGGGCGCGGGCGGCGTGCTGGGCGTGGCCAAGGCCGTGCATGCCAAGCCGGACGGCTACACGCTGGTGATGGGCTTTGACGGCCCGATCAGCGTGGCCCGGCTGATCAACTCGGCCGTGAAGTACGACGCCGAAACCGATCTCGCGCCGGTGGCGCTGGTGACCACCGCGCCCGTGGTGCTGTTGGCGCGTCCGGGCCTGCCGGTGCAGAACATGGACGAGCTGATCGCGCTGGCGCGCGAGAAACCCGACACGCTGACCTACGCTTCGTCGGGCGTGGGCACCGTGCTGCATCTGGCGATGGAGGTGATGCAGGACCAGGCAAAGGTCAAGCTGGTGCATGTGCCCTACCGCGGCGGCGCGCAGATCACCAACGACGTCATGGGCGGCCAGGTGGACCTGGGCCTGCTGGTGACCACGAGCGCCACGCCGCTGGTGCAGCAGAAGAAGCTGCACGCGCTGGGCGTGACGTCCGCCGCGCGCGTGGACACGTTGCCGCAGGTGCAGGCGTTTGGCGAGACGCCGGCGCTCAAGGGCTTTGAACTCAACACCTGGACCGGCGTGTTCGTGCCGGTTGGCTCCGACCCCGCCGTGGTCGAGCGGCTGAACCTGGAGCTGAATGCGGTGCTGCGCATGGACGAGGTGCAAAAGCGCCTGGCCGAAGGCGGCGCCATGCCCGGACAGGGCACGCCGCAGGATTTCGCCGCTTTCCTGAAGAAGGAAAAAGCCTTGTACGCGCACATCGTGAAGAGCGCCAACATCCAGCAGGAATAGGCCTGCCCCTTTGCAGGAAGCCATGCCATGAATACCCCCCCCGTGCTGCCCGAGATCCAGGCCATCCAGGAAGAGATGGTGGCGCTGCGCCATCGCATCCACGCCAATCCCGAACTGGCCTATCAAGAGGTCGCCACGGCCGAACTGGTGGCCGAAAGGCTGGCGGCCTGGGGCTACGAAGTGCATCGCGGCCTGGGCGTGACCGGCGTGGTGGGCACCTTGCGCCGGGGCAGCGGCGCGCGCCGGCTGGGCCTGCGCGCCGACATGGACGCCCTGCCCATCCATGAGACCACCGGCCTGCCCTACGCCAGCCAGAATCCCGGCAAGATGCACGCCTGCGGCCACGACGGCCACACGGCCACGTTGCTGGCCGCGGCCCGCGCGCTGGCCGAACGCAGCCGTTTCGACGGCACCGTGCACCTGATCTTCCAGCCCGCCGAGGAAGGTCATGGCGGCGCGCAGAAGATGATTGCCGACGGCCTGTTCGAACGCTTTCCTTGCGACGCCGTCTACAGCTTCCACAACGAGCCGGGCTATCCGGCCGGCCATTTCGGCTTCCGCTCCGGCGTGATGTACAGCTCGTCCGACACGGTGATCCTGACCGTCAGCGGCGTGGGCGGCCATGGGGCCATGCCGCACGTGGCGGTGGACCCCATCGTGGCGGCGGCCAGCATCGTGCTGGCCTTGCAGACCATCGTCTCGCGCGAGATCGATCCCAACGACATGGCGGTGGTGACCATAGGCGCCATCCACGGCGGTGACGCGCCCAACGTGATTCCCAAGTCGGTGGAGCTGCGCCTGACGGTGCGCGCACGCCGCCCTGAAACGCGCGCGCTGCTGCGCGAGCGCATCACGGCGATCGCTACGGCGCAGGCCGCGGTGCACCGCGCCAGCGTCGACGTGGACTACCGCTGGCGCTATCCGCCGGTGGTCAATGACCGCGCCGCCACGCAGTTCGCGGCCGAGGTCGCGCGCGGCTGGCTGGGCGAACACCTGCTGATCCCCGACCTGGAGCCGTTGCAGGCCAGCGATGATTTCGCCTTCATGCTGGAGCAGGTGCCCGGCAGCTATTTCATCGTCGGCAATGGCGAGGGCGAAGGCGGCTGCATGGTGCACAACCCCGATTACGATTTCAACGACGACATCCTGCCGGTCACGGCCAGCTACTGGGTGACGCTGGCGGAAGCCTATCTGGCCGCCGGCGCGCGCTGACCGGCAGCCGCTACTTTTCCGCGACGCATGACTGCCTCACACGACCCGATTGCCGCCGGCGCGCCGGCCTTCGACGCCACCACCGACTACTGGCAGGAGATCGTCAGCGCCGATGCGCTGGCGCTGCCGGTGGGTCCGCCCTATTCCCGCGGCTATCCAGCACGGCTGCCTGACGGCCGCTATCTGGTGCTGCCGCTGCGCGGCGTGCCCGGCGACCCTGATCGCTGCGTGGCCTCGCTGATCGCCAACCATGCCAGCCTGGAGGTGGTCGATGCCCTGGCCGGCTTCATGGCCGAGCGCGCGCGCGCCTTCAAGGCCGAGGTCGTCGTGGGCCTGCCGACGCTGGGCCTCGCTTTCGCGCCCATGGTGGCGCGCGGCCTGGGGTTCACGCGCTACGTGCCCTTCGGTTATTCGCGCAAGTATTGGTACGACGAACGCCTGGCCGTGCCGGTACAGTCGCTGACCACGCCGGATGCCGGCAAGCTGCTGTACGTGGATCCGAATCTGGCGGGCAGCCTGGCGGGGCGCCGCGTGCTGGTGGTGGACGACGCCGTCAGCACGGGGCAGACGATGCTGTCCGCGCTGGAACTGCTGGCGCGCTGCGGCGCGGAAGTGGCGGGCATCGTCGTGGCCATGTGCCAGGGCGAGCGCTGGCGCGAGCGGCTGGTGGACGCGGATGGCGCGCCGATTCCGGTGGCCTGCGCGTTCGAGTCGCCGCGCATGCGCCGCACGGCCGCGGGCTGGGCGCCCGAAACGGCCGCCTGAAGCCCGGCAGGCCCGTCGGCGCGGCGCTTACAGGGATTCCGGATCGCGGCGCAGCGAGAAGCCCTGCGCCTCGTTCATGGCCAGATAGCTGACGTTGCGCGACACCACCGGCGGCTTGTCGCCGGCGTGCAGCGCGCGCACCTTGTCCAGCACCATCTTGTCCTCCAGCGTCATGCGGTCGATCATGCGCAGGTACTGCATCCAGCTTTCCACCAGGAAGACTTCGCGCCAGACGCCCTCGCGCTCCAGGTCGCGGAACAGCTGCCATTGCTGCGCGCCGTTGCGCAGTCGCATGAGGCGCAGCGGATGCGCCGCGCCGATCAGCGCGGACAGCTTTTCCTTTTCGATCAGGTACTCCACGGCGACCAGCACCGCGCCGTGCTGCGTGTTGAAGCCGACCGCGGCCATCGCCGGCTCGGTGGCGTCCGCGCGCGCCAGCGACGTGGTGTCCAGATGTTCGGGCAGCCGCGAGCGGTACATCAGCGCGACGGTGATGCCCAGCATGATGCCGGCGGTGGCCAGGGCGCCGGAAACGCCCATGGTGCCGGCGAAATGGCCCCACATGAAGGAGCCAGCCGCCAGGCCGCCGAAGATGGCCGTCTGGTACAGCGCCAGCGCGCGCGCCTTGACCCAGTCCGGCACCAGCATCTGGACGGTGGTGTTGTAGGTGGCCAGCACGCCGATCCAGCAGCTGCCGGACAGCAGCAGCGCGGGAAAAGCCACCCACAGGGTGCCGGCCAGGCCCAGCGCCAGCAGGCACGCGGCCAGGAGGGCCGCCGCCACGCTGATCAGGCCGCTCGCGCCCAAGGTCGCCTGGACCCGCCGCACCACGGCGCTGCCGAGGATCGCGCCCAGGCCCAGCGCGCCCAGCATGTAGCCGTACAGCAGGGCGCTGCCGCCTTCGTGTTCGTGCGCCAGCAGCGGCAGCAAGGCCCATAGCGCGCTGGCCGACAGGCCAAAGGCGAACGAGCGCAGCATCACGACGCGGGTGACGGTTGAATGCTGGGTGTAGCGCAGCGCGGCGACCACGCCTTCCAGGATGCCTTCGGGCGGCAGGCGGCGCACGGGCAGGTCGCGTTTCCAGCGCCAGATCGCCCAGATCAGGCCGCCGTAGCAAAAGCAGTTCAGCAGGAACACCCAGGGCGCGCCCATGGCGCCCAGCAGCAGGCCGCCGATGGCCGGGCCGACCGCGCGCGCCACGTTGAAGTTGACGCTGTTCAGCAGTACCGCGCTGCCGACGTGCGCGCGCGGCACCTGTTCGCCTACGGCGGCCTGCCAGGCTGGCGTGACGATGGCGCTGCCGATGGCGATGCAGAACACCGACGCGATCAGCGTGATGGGATGCAGCAGGCCGGCAAAGGCCAGGATGGTGATGAAGACGCCGCCCGTCAGCTCCAGCAGCATGCCGGTCAGCATGACCTTGCGGCGGTCGTAGTTGTCCGCCAGCACGCCGGTCAGGATGGACAGCGCCACCAGCGGGAAGGCGGCGGCTACCTGGATCATGGCGACCATCAGCGGGCTGCTTTGCTCGGTGGTGATGATCCATGCGGCAGCGACGGATTGCGCCCAGGTGCCCAGGTTGGCGAACAGGTTGGCGATCCAGATGATGCGGAACGCCGGAAACGCGAAGGGGGATAGCGTGCTGACCTGCAGCACGGGGGCGGGGGCGGCTGGCGCGTCCGCGGGCAGATCGGTGTTGGCCGAAACGGGTTGCAGCATGGGGTTCTTCCGGGGCGCCGCGTGGGCGCTCCTTTCGGACGTGGTCTGGGTCGGGTAATGGTACGCCTAAGCCAGCGATCGAAGGGAGCGCGCGCGGCGCTGCGGGGCGGTCGCGCGCCGCCCCGGGGCTGCTGCAGGGAGGCCGCCTATTGCTTGGCGGCCGGGGCCGGCGCAGGGGCCGGCGGATAGGCCTGGTTCAGGTATTCCACGATCAACGGCACCTGGTCGGCGGGTATGGGGGCGCCGTAGGTGCCCACCATCTTCTTGACCTCGGCGTCCCAGAAGCCCAGGGGCATGGGCGGCTGCGACGATACGTAGTCCACCGAATGGCACATCAGGCACAGGGCCGCATGCTGGGCCCCCGCGCCGGTGCCGGAATGCAGTGTGGCGGTTTCCTGGGGCAGCTTGATTTCCAGGGCCTGGGCGGCCGGGGAGAGACAGGCGCAGGCCAGCGCGAGCGCCGGCAGGCAGCGACGGATAAGGCGGTTCATGGCGCTCTCCTCAGGCGGCGGTGACGCGGACGGCTTCGACCACGTTGCGCATGTAGCCGGCCGGGTTCCACAGCGGGTCCAGCGGCTGGGTTTCGCCGGCCGTGTTGGTGGCGCGGACCTTCAGCGTGTAGTCGCCGGCGGTCTTGGGCGTGAAATCGGCGTGCCATTCGCGGAAGGAATAACGGCCCAGGTCGCGGCCGAGCTTGGCGGCCTGCCAGGTCTTGCCGTCGTCCGACGAGAACTGGACCTCGCGTATGCCCTTGCCGCCATCGAAGGCGATGCCGCGCACCTGTACCGGCTTGCCGCGGGCGACGCGGGCGCCTTCGGCAAGGCTGGTGATGAAGCTGCGCACGTTGTAGCGGCCGATGGGGCGCGTCTTCTCCGGCGCCTTGCCCGGCGGCGTGCAGGCGCAATCATTGTCGGGAATGCGGTAGGCCTTCTGCATCCAGAAGCCGTCGAACTCCTTGTCCAGCACCTTGATGTCGGCCAGGTGCTTGACCCAGTAGGTGCCGTAGTACCCCGGCACCACCAGGCGCACGGGATAGCCGTTGAGCATGGGCAGGTCGGCGCCGTTCATGGCGTAGGCCAGCATGACTTCGCCGTCCAGCGCATGGGCGGCGTCCAGCGCCTTGACGAACTCCGGCGTGCCGGGCAGCACCGGGCGGTCCATGCCCTCGAATGTCACCTGGCGCGCGCCGGCGCGGATGCCGGCTTTTTCCAGCACGCGCTTGAGCGGGATGCCCAGCCAGCGGGCATTGCCCATGGCGCCGTTGCCCAGTTGCCCCCCGCCCACGCGTGGCGCGAAGAAGCCGCGGCTGTTGCCCGAGCACTGGGTGACAGCCACCAGTTCCACGGGCTTGCCGAACTGCTGCTTCAGGTCGGCCAGCGACAGCTCCAGGGGTTTGTCCACCAGCCCGCTGACCTTGATGCGGTAGGTGTTCAGGTCGATGGCGGTGGGGATGTTGCCCAGGTGGTAGCGCACGAAGAACGCGTCGTTGGGCGTGATGATGTTCTCATTGAAGACCGCGAACGGCGTTTCCAGCTGCGGCGGGCGCGAGGTCTGGCGGATCAGGGGCCGCTTTTGCGGATAGGCGATCAGGTCGCGCTCGCCGTTGGCGAACGGCAGCGTGACGGTGGCCGGCGCCGCCAGGCTGGTCAGCGCATGGCCGGCCAGCGTGCCGGTGGCGCCCAGCGTACAGGCCTGGCGCAGGAAGCGCCGGCGCCCATTCGGGTCGGATGTGCTCATCTTGGTGTCTCCTCGTTCTTGTCAGCGCCCTGCCCCGGCGCGTTCAGACGAGCCTACGCGCGGCGGCCTGACAAATGCGTTAACGTCCGCGCTGCCCGTTTCAATTTCCGCGTTTTTCGCACCGATGACCCTGACCTTCAACAAGCGCGCCTTTGCCGCGCTGCTGGCCGTAACCGCGCTGGAAGCGCTGATCGCCACCCTGGGCGCGCGCTATCCCCTGTTGCGGGGCTTCGTGGGCGACGTGGTGGCGGTGGGCTGGGCCTATCTGGTGTATCGCAGCTTCATCCGCGCGGGCGTGCTGCCGCTGGCGCTGGCCGCGCTGTGCACCGGCTACGCGGTGGAACTGGGGCAGTACCTGGCCCGGTATTTCGGCTGGCGGCTGGAGCAGCCGGTATTGCGCGTGATCCTGGGCAGCGTGCCCGACTGGTGGGACATTCTGGCCTATACGCTGGGGTTCTTCCTGGTGCTGGCGCTGGCCGCCTGGAACCGGCGGCGGGGCGCCGCGTTGCGCAGCGCCTAGGCGCTTTTCGTCTTTGTGCCCGGCCGAATCAGCCGGGCTTCCATCAGGGAATCAGCCTGCCTGGCAGACCGGCCCGTCGTCGTGCGCGTGCGCGGCGGGCTTGGCTGCGCGCAGCGGCTGCAGGCGGGCGTTGCGGAACGGCGCGAAGAGCTCGGCCCAGGACGAAGGAAACAGCGGGGTGGCGTGGCGCACGGCGTCGCGGCGGGCGTAATGCGTCAGCAATTGTTGGCCGATCGGGGCGTCTCCCAGGGGATGGTGGGTATTCATGGTATTTCCGTATTGCATTGAAAGTGTATTCATTGTACCAGTGCGCGCGCATTCCGGCCAGCCCCCGCGTGCGCACGCCAAGTCATTGATCCATAAAGACTGTCCCTGTTTATTGGGCAGCGTTTGACCAATCTCCGGGATTGCCCTAGCAGTTCAAAATAGTAGACGGTATACAATGTTCAGCATGCCCGGGCTTAGACCAGCCTGGAATCCTCACCAATGGACCTGGAGCGAGTCATGGCTGAACTGATGAACCGAGATGAATTCCGTACCGCGTTGGAAAACGCGATCAAGGGCAAGAGCGCCAACGCTTCGCCCTTTTCCATCGCCTGGGCAGAAGGCAAGCTCAGCCGCCAGCATCTGCAGCGCTGGGCCGAGAACCACTACCACTACGTGGGCCCGTTCGCCGACTACCTGGGCTATCTGTACGCCCGCACGCCCGACTCCTACACCGAGGCCAAGGACTTCCTGCTGGCCAATATGTATGAAGAGGAAATCGGGGGCGACCGCCACACGGACCTGCTGATCCGCTTTGCCGAAGCCTGCGGCACCACCCGCGAACGCGTCACCAACCCCGACAACATGTCGCCCACCACGCGCGCCCTGCAAAGCTGGTGCTACGCCGTGGCCATGCGCGAGGACCCCATCGTGGCGGTGGCCGGGCTGGTGGTGGGCCTGGAATCGCAAGTGCCGTCCATCTACCGCAAGCAGACCCCGACCCTGCGCGAGAAGTACGGCTTCACCGACGAGGAAGTGGAGTTCTTCGACCTGCACATCGTGTCCGACGAAATCCACGGCGAACGCGGCTACCAGATCGTGCTGGAGCACGCCAACACGGTGGACCTGCAGCAGCGCTGCCTGAAGATCTGCGAGATCGGCGCGCAGATGCGGCTGCTGTACACGACCGCGCTCTACACCGACTACGTGCAGCAGGAAATCACGCTGCCCGAACTGGGCCTTGCCGCCTGAGCACACCGCAAGGCCGTCTGGCGCTTTCGCGCCGGACGGCCGCGGCCCCGCAGACCCCAGAGCAGAGTATCCATGCCTACCATCGTGTTTCATAAGGGCGGCCAGACCTACACCGACGTGGTGAAGGACAACACCAACCTGGTGGTGCGGGCCGGCATCAAGCAGTTTCCGTATCCGCATCTGCGCTACGAATGCGGCATGGGCAAGTGCGCCAAGTGCGCTTGCCGCGTGCTGGCCGGGGCCGAGCATCTGCCGCCGGTGAACTGGAAGGAAAAAAAGCAGCTGGGCGAACGCATCGACCAGGGTTACCGGCTGGCGTGCCAGCTCTGGCTTACCAGTGACATCGAGCTGGTCCAGGACGTGGAGGCGTAGCGGCAATGGACCCGGTATACGTCATATTGACCACCAAGCCCGGCGTATTCCGCACGGAAGCGGACGATGGCGCGGTGGATATCCTTGAAACCTACGATTACGCGTTCTACGGCCGCGCGCTGGCCGTCTACCGCATCGCCCGCCTGCATGGCGAAACCAAGCTCATCGTCACCGAGGAAACGCCGCCCTACGTGGTGAACCGCGTGCCCTCCAAATTCCTGGAGAAGTTCGCGTCGGTGGAAGCCGCCCGCAAGGAACTGGCCCACCTGACGCGCTTTGGCAGCATGGAATCGACCTTGACGCTGCGCTCCGGCGCGGTCGCCGCGGAGCACTGAACAACATGGTCCAGATCACATTCATCTCCAATGGCGGCAAGGTCGCCACGGCGCCCGAGAACAGCAATCTGCTGCGCGTGTCGCTCAAGGAAAAGGGCGGCATTCCCTTCAAGTGCGGCGGCGGCCTGTGCGGCACCTGCAAGTGCCGCATCGAGGAAGGGCTGGAAAACACCGACGCCATCAAGCCGAAGGAGCGCAAGCATCTGCGTCCCGAAGACTTCGAGGCCGGCTACCGCATGGCCTGCCAGACCTTCGTCAATGGCGATGTGAAGGTGTCGTGGGTGATCCAGAACGGCAAGGGCGTGGTGGTCGGCGCGGCGTCCGATCCCGTGGAAGCGGCGACCTGAGGGCTGCAAGGCCCTGGCCGACCGGCGCTGGCTCCTGGCCGCGCGGCCGGCTCGGTGTGATGAGTTTCAGGCGCGGCAGGCCCGTTCAGGCCACCGACGCGTGCGGCTGCTGCTGGGCTTCCGTATAGGCCTTGGCGGCGTTATGCACGTGCTGGCTGGCCAGCAGCGCGGCCAGGTCGCCGTTGCCGGCGATGACGGCGTTGAGGATCTGCGAATGCTCATCCCAGTTCTGCTTGGCGCGCAGCATATTGCTGGGCGCGAACAGCAGCGCCGTACGGTCGCGCAACGAACGCATCAGGTCGGTCAGCACCACGTTGCCGCCGATGGTGGCCAGCATTTCGTGGAACTGGGAATTCAGCGCCAGGAACTTGTCCAGCTGTTCGCCGCGCGCCGCTTCCGTGCCTTCGCGCAGGAAGGCCTGCAGGCGTTCCACGGTTTTCTCATCGCGGCGCTGCGCCGCGAGCTTGGCGTTCAGGCCTTCCAGCGTGGCGCGCACCTCCACCATGTCGTAGGCGACGGCGTCGGACAGCACCGACACGGACGCGCCGCGGCGCGGCTCGATGGTCACCAGGCCCTCGGCGGCCAATGCGCGCAGCGCTTCGCGCACGGGGATGCGCGAGACGCCCATTTCTTCGGACAGGCGGCCCTCGACCAGGCGGTCGCCGGGCGTGAACTCGCCGCTGAGGATGCGCTCGCGCAGCTTGTCGCGGATGACGGCAAACAACTGCGGATGCTGCTCGCCGATCTTCAGCGAGGCGGAATGCTGCGTTGCTGCGGCTTGCGGGCTGACGGGTGAGGTTGTCATGGCGAGCAGGTTTGGCTTAATGGATACAGTCTCCATTGTATTACCGGGTGTAGCTGCATGGCTTGGGGGGCGCACCGCATCACTGTCCCCAAAAAGCCTTGGCCAGTACGCCCAGCGCGCCCAAGGCGCATACCGCCAGCAGCACGCCGCGCACCGCGCGCGGCGGCAGACGGTGGCGCAGCCGGTTGGAGACCGCAAAACCGGCCAGCAGGAAAGGCGCCAGGCTGAGCGCCAGTCCGGCGTGATAGCCCGTATACCGCTTGGCCCATGCCAGCATGGCCAGCGAGAAGATCGATCCCAGGAACAGCACCATGCCGAGCGTGGCGCGCAGGCGCGGCGGCGCCGCGTGCTGCATCACGATGGCGATGGGCGGCGCGCCCACCGAAGTCATGGTGCCCATGATGCCCGAGGCCACGCCCGCGCCGGACACGCGTCCGGGCGTGGCGGAAAAGTGCAGGCCGGCCGCGCTCAGCGCCACGGCCACCAGGATCAGGGCGGCGAACAGCACCCCCAGCGCCTGCGGCGCGAAGCGCGTCATGGCGTAGATCGCGATCAGCGTACCGACGGCGCGTCCCGCCAGCGCGTAGGACACCGAAGGCCAGTCGATGGCGGCCCGCTCGCGCAATGCGGTCAGCAGCGAAATGAAGCCGCCCAGCGTCAAGAGCGGCCCCGGCGCCAACTGCGGAAAGAACATGGCCGCCACCGGCGCGGCGAACATCGCGAAGCCCACGCCGCCCACGCCCTGCGCGATCGCGGCGCCGAACACCACGGCGGCCATGGTGGCGTACTGCAGAAGATCGGGATACGGCAGGGAGGATGGCATGCCTGGAGTAGTCTTTACTATGTATACGATAGTCTATCCAGGATTTTTCCGAATTTCATGAAGTGCTTCAAAAACTAGGGTAATCCCCTGATTTTTCGGCGCTATTCATGGATTTTTCAGAATTATCGCTTTCCCTAGGCGCTGCATATTTTGATTGGTATGGCTACAAACGAAATATAGTATACCGAACGTGGCGACATAACTGCCACGCATACAAGGGGAATAGCACATGCAAGCGGACGTAGTGCTCAACGCTGCTCACTGGATGTACCTGATCAGCGTGGCCGCCATCATCCTGACGATGATTCTGCGGGCCAACGTGGTGGTGCCGTCGGTCATCGGCACCTTTCTGGTGGTGCTGGCCATCACGGGCAATCCGATCAGCGCCCTGATAGGCATCTTCTCGGCCAGCTTCGTGGCGGCCAAGGAGCTGTTCAACATCTTCCTGGTGATCACCTTCATGACGGCGCTGCTCAATGCGCTGAAAACCCTGCAGGCGGACGTGCGCATGGTGCAGCCGTTTCGCCGCGTCATGCGGGGCGGGCATTCGTCCTTCCTGATCATCGCTCTCTGTACTTATGTGATCTCGCTGTTCTTCTGGCCGACGCCGGCGGTGCCGCTGGTGTCCGCCATCCTGCTGCCCGCGGCCATCGCGGCGGGCCTGCCGCCCTTGGCGGGCGCCATGGCCATGGCCATCGCCGGCCAGGGCATGGCGCTGTCCTCGGACTACGTGATCGGCGTGGCGCCCAGCATCAGCGCCAAGGCTGCCGGGGCGGCGGTTAGCGCCGCCGTGGTCGCGGACCGCGCGCTGGTGCTATCGCTCATCACCGGCGGGGTCGCGCTGGTGGCCGCTTACCTGCTGATCCGCAAGCACATCGTGCCGGCCGATGCGGGGCTCCTGTCCGCCTGGCAGGCCCGCGCGCAGGACGGCAGCCTGGCGCGCATCGAACAGTCCGGCTCCTTCGACAAGGCTGAGCTGGCACGGGGCACCATGGGCGCGGACCCTGCCTTGCCCAGCGGCCCGGCCCTGAGCGACGAAGAGCGCCGCCGCGTGCGCTGGTCCAAGACCTTTGCCGTGGTGACGCCGTTGGCCTTTCTCGCGGTGATCGCGGTCATGGTGCTGCCGCGCCTGTTCCCGTCCCTGCCCGCGCTGCGCGGCGGCGATGCGGCGGCGCTGGTGGGCGGCGTGGCCTTTGTCGTGATGATGCTGGTGACCCTGGCCGCGGAAGGCCCGCGCAAGATGCTGGACGTCTGTCCGGAACACGTCACCGACGGCTTCGTGTTCGCCTTCAAGGCCATGGGCTCGGTGCTGCCGATCGCGGGTTTCTTCTTCGTGGGCGCCAATGAAACCGCCGCGCAGATCCTGGGCGTGCCGCAAGCGCAGGCGCCGGGCCTGCTGTTCGAGGTGATCTCCGCCGGCCAGCACCTGATCCCCGAAAACCATTTCCTCGTGGCGTTCGGCGTGCTGCTGGTCGGGATGATCACCGGCATCGACGGATCGGGCTTCGCCGGCCTGCCCCTGACCGGCACCCTGTCCGGCGCCCTGGGCCCTGTAGTGGGCGTGGACCCGGCGACGCTGGCGGCAGTGGGCCAGATGGGCGCGGTCTGGACGGGCGGCGGCACGCTGATCGCCTGGTCCTCGCTGATCGCGGTGGCGGGCTTTGCGCGGGTGAACGTGTTGTCGCTGGTGCGCGCCTTGCTGGTGCCGGTGCTGCTGGCGCTGTTCGTCTCCACGATCTGCGCCGTGCTGATCTGGAGCTGATACCTGTTTGTGGCGCTGCTTTGGGGTCCCTGCGGGGACCCTTTTTTCCAGGTGGCGACCTGTCCGGAGCAGGGGTTTACACGTATCGATCCATATTGATTAAAGTATACAATGTTCATAAGCCAACCCGCCCAGGCACTAGCGGCCAGACGGGCGCAGACTAAGGAAGAGCTTCCGTGGACGATCTCTCGCAGCAAACATTCCTGAACCACATCGGCGGCAACTGGGTGCCCAGCGGCACCGGCAAGACGGCGCCCAACATCAACCCGGCCGACACCAGCGACATCGTGGGCCGTTTCCAGGTGTCGGACGCCGAAGACGCCCGCCAGGCGGTGGCATCCGCCGAGGCCGCCTTCGCCGGCTGGCGTGATACGCCGATCTCCAAGCGCGCCGCCATCCTGTTCCGCGCGGCCCAGTATCTGGAAGACCACGCCAACGACATCGCCCGCGAATTGACCCGCGAAGAGGGCAAGAGCCTGAACCTGGCCCGGGACGAGGTGCTGCGTTCGGCGCAGACGATCCGCTTCTACGCAGTGGAAGGGCAGTCATTCACGGGCGAAACCTATCCCAACGACGATCCGGACATGGTGGTCTACAGCCAGCGCGAACCGCTGGGCGTGGTGACGGTGATTTCCCCCTGGAACTTCCCCATTTCCATCCCCGCCCGCAAGATTGCCCCGGCGCTCATCACGGGCAATACCGTGGTGTTCAAGCCCTCGTCCGACGCACCCATGTCGGGCTACCGGCTGACCGAAGCCTTCGTGCAGGCAGGCCTGCCGGCCGGGGTGCTGAACTTCCTGACCGGCCCGGCCGGCGCCGTGGGCGAGGCCATCACCGGTGCGCGCGCGGTACGGGCGATTTCCTTTACAGGCTCCACCGCCGCGGGCGAGCAGATACACCGGACCGCCGGCCTGACCACCCGCACGCAGATGGAACTGGGCGGCAAGAATCCCTTGATCGTGCTGGCGGACGCCGACCTGGACCGCGCCGTGGACCTGACTGTGAAGGGCGGCTTTTCGCTCAGCGGCCAGGCCTGCACCGGCACCAGCCGGGTGCTGGTGGACAAGCGCGTGCGCCAGGCCTACACCGACAAGCTGCTGGCCCGCATCAAGACGCTGACCATAGGCAACGGCCTGGACGGCAACTTCGACCTGGGGCCGCTGGCCACCGCCAAGCAGCTGGACAACGTGCTGGGCTACGTGGCGGTCGGCAAGCAGGAGGCCACGCACCTGTACGGCGGCGACCGCCTGACGGGTGCCGGGTTCGAACGCGGCTATTACGTGTCGCCCGCGCTGTTCACCGACGTCACGCAGCAGATGCGCATCGCCCGTGAAGAGATTTTCGGCCCGGTGATCGCGCTGATTGAAGTGGACGGCTACGAAGACGCCATTGCCCGCGCCAACGACACCGAATACGGCCTGTCGGCCGCCATCGCCACCACCGATGCGCGCTATGCCCACCGTTTCGCCCGCGACATCCAGGCCGGCACGGTGAAGATCAATCGGACCACCACCGGCAACCTGATCAACGCGCCGTTCGGCGGACTCAAGCACTCCAGCACCTCCACGTTCCGCGAATCGGGGCGCGTGGGACTGGAGTTCTACACGCAGATCAAGACTGTCTACCGCGCCGGCTGAGGCTGCGGTCCCTACACGCAAGCAAAGGAGGTCATCCCCATGAAGCAGGTCTATCGTCTGGAACTTGAAGAAGCGCGCATGATGGTGCGCGCGGCCATCGCCAAATCGGAAGAGATCGGCGTGCTGGAGACGATTTGCATCGTCGACGACGGCGGCTATCCCATCGCGCTGGAACGCATGGACGGCGCCCGCATCACCGGCCCGCAGATTGCCTGGAACAAGGCATTCACAGCGGCCGGGCACAAGCGTTCCACGCATCTGTTCAACACGCCGCCCAACGGTCCCGCGCTGCCCGGCAACGAAGCGTTCGGCATCCAGTGGAGCTTTGACGGCAAGTTCGCCGTGTTTGTCGGCGGCTTTCCCATTGTGGTCAACAACGAAGTGATCGGCGGCGTGGGCCTGAGCGGCGGCAACGGCGAACAGGACACCAAGGCTGGTCTGGCCGCGCTTGCGGCACTGGCGACGCTGCTGGAGCCGCGCGGCATGAAAGTGCTGGTCGAGGCTGACATCAAGAAATAAGCGAGGCCGGCCATGGCATACCGCGTGCATATCCTGCAAACCGACGAGTCGTTCCAGGTCGAAGAAGGCGAATCCGTGCTGCAGGCCGCCGAACGCTCGGCGGTGAAGCTGCCGCACGAGTGCACCTTCGGTGGCTGCGGCACCTGCCGCATCAAGCTGGAATCCGGCGCCGTGGAGTACGAAGAGTTCCCCATGGCCCTGACACCCGAAGAAGCGGCCGAAGGCTACGCGCTGGCCTGCCAGGCCCGGCCCCTGGGCGATCTTTGCATCAGCGTGGCCAGCAGCCGGCAGTCGTTTCCCGAACCGCGCCGCCTGCCCGCCACCATCCACCGCATCGAGCGCTTCTGCGATGACGTCATCCACCTGACGCTGGCGCTGCCAGAAGCGGGCCTGGAGTACGTGCCGGGCCAGTACATGAACGTGGTGCTGCCCGACGGCGAGACGCGCAGCTTTTCCATGGCTTCGGCGCCCGCCGGCAACCTGGTGGATTTCCATGTGCGTCGCATTCCCGGCGGCCGTTACACCGATCAGTGGCTGGGCCAGGCGCAAGCCGGCGCCGGCGTGGAGATCGAAGCGCCGCTGGGCGTATTCAGCTACCACGAGGAAGACTGGCGGCCGCTCATCATGATGGCCACGGGGACCGGCATCGCGCCGATCAAGGCCATTCTGGAATCGCTGCTGGACAACGAAGACTGCCCGCCCGTCACGCTCTACTGGGGCATGCGCACCGAAGCAGACCTGTATCTGCGCGACGAGATCGAAAGCTGGGCGGGGCGGCTGTACGAATTCAACTTCGTGCCGGTGCTGTCGCGCGCGGGCGCCGATTGGCAGGGCCGCCGCGGCCATGTGCAGCAGGCGGTCCTGGAGGACCACCAGGATCTGTCCGAGCACGCCTTCTACCTGTGCGGCGCGCCGGACATGATCCACCAAGCCAAGAGCCTGCTGGCCGCGCGCGGCGCCAGCCTGGATCACATGTACTCCGACAGCTTCACCTTCCAGCACGCGCTGGCCGCGGCCTGAGCGGCCGCGCCTAGCGGTACACCAGCACCGGCAGCTTGGTGCGCGCCAGCACGCGCTGGGTTTCGCTGCCCAGCAGGAAGCCCGTCATGCCGTGGCGGCCGTGCGAACCCATGACGATCAGGTCGCAGCCCTGGTTCTGCGCCGCCTCGACGATGGCTTCGTGCGGATGGTCGTTGACCGTGACCACGGCATTGCACGGCACCAGCGCGTGGCGCGCTTCCATTTCCAGGTTGTCCAGGTAGGTTTGCGCATTCTTGCGCGCCTGGTCGGTGTGGTGCGCCTGCGTGGTGCCCAGCATTTCGGCCTGGTAGACCAGCAGATGGTCCTCCGGAATGGCGCGGATGAGCGTGACGGTGGCTCCCATTTCCTTGGCGAAAACAAGAGCGCGCTTGAAAGCCGATTCAGACAGCAGGGAGCCGTCCACGGCGACGAGCAGGTGCTTATACATGTTGCCTCTCCTTTAGGAAAAGGAATCGGGAGCAACTAGCCAATCCAGTATAGGCTCGCCGCCAGGTGCAAGCCAGTCCTGCATACGGACGAGGCGCCCGGGCGGCAGTCTTCGCATATTTCCCAAAGCGGCCGAACCCGCGCTTCAACATAACCTCATATCGACTAAGTATTTTTCGGCGCCGCGCGGCGATGACAGAATCGGTTCGACTCCTTGAACCCACCGCCGGAAACAACCCTTCATGTCATCGCCACGTCACCAGGCTCACGCCCGCGTCCTTGCCATCGCCGGCAGTCCATCGCAGCGCTCCCGTTCCTCGGTGCTGCTGCGGCACGCCGCCGGGATCCTGCAGCGGCGGGGCTTGAGCGTGGGAGAACTGGGCTTGCGCGATATCCCCGCCGAAGACCTGATAGAAGGCAACTACGCCGGCCCCGCGGCCAACGCGCTGCGCGCACGCGTGGCGGCAGCAGACGCGGTGATGATTTCCTCGCCGGTCTACCAGGCTTCCTTTTCCGGCGGGTTGAAGGCGGTGTTGGACCTGCTGGATCCCAAGGCGTTGGCCGGCAAGGTGGTGTTGCCCATCGCCACGGGGGGCAGCCCGGCGCATCTGTTGGCGCTGGAGTATGGCTTGAAGCCGGTGCTGTCAGCGCTGGGCGCGCGCCACATCCTGGCGGGCGTCTACGCCACCGATACGCAGGTTCGCCTGGACGAATTCGGCGCGCGCGAGATAGACGGGGAGGTCAGCCGGCGGCTGGATGACTCGGTGGAGCGTCTGTCCGAGCTGGTCTTGCCGCGCGTCGCCGTTTCCAGCCCATCCTACGATCTGGGCCGGCTCGCGTTGGCGGGCGCCTTCAGCGTCTGACCGATGCGCCGCGCCCACGCCCGCAACGCTCCCGACGCCCCGGCTCTGCGCTGGCTGGGAGGCGCGCTGCTCGCCGCACTTTGGCTGGGCGGCAGCGAGACGGCCAGGCCGGCGCTGCCGGCGTTGGGTCTGCTTGCGCCGCTCGTGTACCAGACGGTGCGCGGCATACGCGCGGCGGATCCGGCGCTGGTCGAAACCGGTCGGTCTCATGGCTTGAACGGCTGGGCGCTCTATTGGCATGTGCTGCTGCCGGGCGCATTGCCGTTCATCCTGACGGGCCTGAGGCAGGGGCTGGGACTTCTATGGCTGACCCTGATCGCATTGGAACTGTTCGCGACGCCGACGCGATTGGGAATTCCGCAATGGCTGGGCAGCGGTCCGCCGGGTGCGACGACGCTGTTGCTGGCGATTGCGCTCTACGCGGCTCTCAGCGTGGGCTCGGGGGCGCTGGTAAGCGCGCTGGAGCGCTGGCTGCTGCGCTGGAGGCCGCGATGATGTTCATCAATCCCAACGAATTCGAGCTATTGCAGCACCTGGACGTGCGCCAGCCGACGGAGCCGGACGAAGCGCCCGAGGCCGAGCCGCAGGCTGCGCTGCGCGTGACCTTGCGCAAGCTCGCCAAGCGCCACGGCGACCGCATTGCCTTGCAGCCGCTGGACCTGGAGATCGCGGCCGGCGAGTTCGTGGCCGTGGTCGGGCGCGCCGGCAGCGGCAAGAGCACCTTGCTGCATCTGCTGGCCGGCAAGCTTGCGCCCAGCGGCGAGCAAGGTGGCGAGCCGGGCCGTCCGCCGCTGCTGTTCGACAACTTCCCCGTCTGGGAGCCCGACGCCCGCGTGCGTCTCTTGCTGTCGGACTCACGCCTTTTGCCCTGGAAGACCGTGCTGCACAACGTCGCCCTGGGGTTGCCCGGCACGGCGCCGGCGGCCGAAGCGTTGCGGCAGGTCGGACTGGACGGCCGCGGCGGCGAGTGGCCCGCGCAGCTATCCGAACCGCAGCGCCAGCGCGTGGCGCTGGCCCGGGCCCTGACGCGCCGTCCCGGCTTGTTGTTGCTGGACGAGCCTTTCCAGGAGCTGGATTCGCTGAGCCGCATCGAGGCGCAGCGGCTGCTGGAGGATCTCTGGCGCCAGCAGGGCTTTACCGCCGTGCTGGCGACCGACGACGCGGCCGAGGCCGTGGCGGTGGCGGACCGCATCCTGGTGCTGGACGAAGGCGGCGTGGCGCTGGACGAGCGCGTCGGCCTGGCGCGTCCCCGCGTGCGCGGTTCGGCCGCTGTCGCCGCCCTGGAGGCCCGCGTGCTGCGCGCCGCCTTGCGTCAACAAGACACGCCGGACGCTGGCCGTCCCTTGGCGCCCGTCATCCAGATCCGGCACCTGAGGCTGGCGGTCTGAAACCGCGCCCGGCGATTCCCCCCATGGGCGGCATGACGCCGCCCTTTACCCCAGGAGCAAGACCATGAGCATTCAATCCATCAACGCCCGCAACCAGTTCCGCGGCAAGATCAAGGAGATCATCCTGGGTCCGGTGGTGTCCGAGGTGGACGTGGATACGCCGGCCGGCATCGTGACCTCGGTGATCACCACCCGGTCGGTCAAGGAGTTGGGCCTGGAGGTCGGCACCGAGGTGCTGGCTTTCGTCAAGGCGACCGAGGTTTCCGTCGCCAAACTGTGAACCGAGGCAGACCCACGCCGGCGCTTCCCCTGCGCCGGGGTTAGGCATATATTGTCAGCGCGATATCCGGCAGTTCCTCCTGGCTTGTGGCTTTACGCTTGGCGATACACGGAGAACGGAAAATGCGTCGACTGCAACAATGGTTCATCGGCTGGTTATGCCTGGGGTTGGCGGTCTGCCTTCCCGCCACGGCGCAGACCAAGCTGGACAACGCGCAACTGGATCAGTTGATGGCGCCCGTGGCGCTGTATCCGGATTCGCTGCTCTCGCAAATCCTCATGGGTGCGACCTACCCCGACGATGTCGCGGCGGCCGCCAAATGGTCGGCCGCCCACACCTCGGAATCCGGAGACCAGGCCGTCAAGGCGGTCGAGGGCGAGTCCTGGGATCCCAGCGTCAAATCCCTGGTGGCCTTCCCCTCGGTCATGGACATGATGGGCCGCCAGCCTGACTGGGTGAAATCCGTGGGCGACGCCTTCCTGGCGCAGCCCGACGCCGTCATGGATTCGGTCCAGCGGCTGCGCGTCCAGGCGCAGAAGGCCGGCAACCTGAAGAGCACGCCGCAGCAGAAGGTCACCTCCAGCACCACCAACGACAAGACCGTCGTGGTGATCGAGCCGGCCGATCCGCAGGTGGTGTACGTGCCCAGCTACAACCCGACGGTGGTGTACGGCACCTGGGCCTATCCCTCCTATCCGCCTTACTACTATCCGCCGCCTCCGGGCTCGGTGTTCGCCACCTCGCTGGTGGCCGGCATCGGCTTCGGCCTGGGCGTGGCTGCGGTCAACTCCATGTGGGGCGGGTTCGACTGGGGGCATAACGACGTCGACATCGACGTCAACCGCTACAACAACATCAACGTCAACCAGCGCATCGACCGCAACAACATCAACAACAATAGAACGACCTGGCAGCACAACCCGGCCAACCGCGGCAATACGCCGTATGCCGACCAGGCCAGCCGCCAGCGCTTCGACAGCCAGCGTCAGGCCGGCGTGCAGAACCGGGCGCAGGGGGGCCGCGCGCCGGGCGCAGCGGCAGCGCCGAACTCCCGCGATGCCGCGCGCCAGCGCGCGGCGCAGTCGTTCGAAGGCCGTACCGGGCAGTCCATACCCGGTCATTCCGAACCGGGCGCGGGGCGCGGCCAGGGGGCGGGCAGGGGAGACGCCGCGGCCAATCGCGGGCAGGGACAAGGGCAGCGGGCCGGACAAGGCGGGCAGGGCGGACAAGGCGCCCGCGACCGGGCGCAGGGCGGCGGGCAGGCGCAGCACAGCCGGCCTGCCTCCAGCGTGTCCACGCAGGACCGCCAGGCCGCGGCCCAACGCCAGCGCGCCGACGAAGCGGCCGCACGCGACCGCGGCCGCGCTTCCAATAGCGCCAACGCGCTGAGCGGCGCCGGCAACGGCGACCAGATGCGGCAGCAGCACACGCGCAGCGAGATGAGCCGCGGCGGCGGTGGCGGCCCGCGCGGCGGCGGACATGGGGGCGGCGGACGCGGCGGTGGCGGCGGCGGACATTTCGGCGGCCGGAGATAAGCATCATGGACAAGGGAACTCTCATGACCATTGCTCGTTTGCGCGCGCTGGGCGCCGCGTCGCTGCTGGCGCTGGGCCTTGCGGCCCCCGCCGCGGCGCAAAGCCTTTATCCGAGTCCGCAGGCCGCCGCCGACGCCTTCGTCGACGCCATGGCCACCAGTGACCTCGACAAACTGGCCAAGGTGTTGGGGCCGAATCATCGCAAGATCGTGCCGGGCGGCGTGGCGCAGGACGACATCTACCGTTTCCTGGCGGCCTGGTCGCGCAAGCACGAGATCGTGGCCGATGGCGGCCGTTCCTGGCTGGCGGTCGGGGATTCGGGCTGGACGCTGCCCGTACCCATCGTGCGCGCCGGGCAGGGCTGGCGTTTCGACCCGGCGGCGGGCACGGCGGAAATCCGCCGCCGCGCCATCGGCCGCAACGAACTGACCGCCATCGAAACGCTGCGCGAGCTGCAGGCCGCGCAGGGGCGATACAAGGACAGCGTGGGCCAGGGACGCTACGCGAGCCGCCTGGTCAGCCGTCCGGGACAACGCGACGGGCTGTACTGGCCCGAGGTGCCGGGCGCACCGCAGCAGGCCTACGGGTTGGACGCGCTCAGCATGGGGCCGGAGGTGCCGCTGGACGACGCTTACTACGGCTACCGGTACAAGGTGATACCGGGCGCGGACGGAGGCTCGTACCGAATCGTGGCCTGGCCGGCGCGCTACGGGCAGACGGGCATCGACTCCTTCGTCGTCGGTCCCGACGGGCGCGTGTTGGAAGCCGACCTGGGACCCGCGTCCGCGGCACGCGCCGCGGCCTTGCGGGAACGCGATATCAGTGCCGGAACCTGGACCGACGCCGACGCGCAACCCGTTGGCAGCAAATGATTTTTCCGGCTTCCGATGAGTAATCGGGACACGCCTGTTGCTGGGTCGCAACAGGCGTGTCCGTTTGTCCGCATCGGGTAGCGCGACGCCCTTTTGTCAGCCCGCTGTGCCTAAAATGGCGAGCACCGGGACCCTGCCCGATACCCCTTTGCCGGACCTAGAAATTGAACCCCATGCATTTTGTCCGCTACGCCCTCTTCGGCGTAGGGATGGCGCTTAGCGCCGCGGCGGCCTCGGCCCCGATTTTCGTCCTGAACTCCCTGGACGCCAACGTCAGCATCGTCGATCCGGCCACCTACAAGGAATTGCGGCGCGTGCCCACGGGCAAGGAGCCGCATCACCTGTACCTGACTCCCGACGAAAAGTCGCTCATGGTGGCCAACGCCACCAGCGATTCGATCACGCTGATGGATCCCAAGACCGGTGAAGTGCAGCGCACGCTGACCGGCATCGTCGATCCCTACCAGTTGCAGTTCTCGCCGGACATGAAGTGGTTCGTGACCGCGGCCAACCGCCTGGACCACATCGACATCTATTCCTGGCATCCGCTGGAAAAAGGCTTCGACCTCAAACTGGTCAAGCGCATCCAGGCCGGCAAGACGCCCAGCCACATCATGATCGACAAGGCCAGCACCACGGCCTACGTGACGCTGCAGGACAGCGATCAGCTCATCGCCATCGACCTGGCCACGCAGACGCCGAAATGGACGGTGTCGGTGGGCAAGACGCCTGCGGACGTATTCCTGACGCCCGACCAGAAAACCCTGCTGGTGGCGCTGACCGGCGACTCCTACGTCGAGGCCTACGACGTCAGCAACGGCCCGGCCAAGCTGGTGACGCGCATCAAGACCGCCGCGGGCGCCCACGCCTTCCGCGCGCAGGGCGACCACCGCCACCTGTTCGTCAGCAACCGCACCGCCAACTCCATCAGCCGCATCGACCTGCAGACGCTGGCCGTCACCGACACCTTCCCGGTGCCCGGCGGTCCCGACTGCATGGACGTGCTGGCCGATGGCAAGACCCTGCTGGTCACTTCGCGCTGGGCCCGCAAGCTCACCGTGGTGGACCTGGAGCAGAAGAAGGTGGTCAATCAGGTGCCGGTGGGCAAGTCGCCTCACGGCGTCTGGACGCTGAACCATGCTCCTACGAGATAAGCGCGTCCACGCCGCGGTGATGCTTGCGCTGGCCTTTCCCAGCATGGGAATGGCAGCGCCAGCGACCTGCGACAAGCCTGTCTACCTGACGTTCGATACCGGCCACATGGGCGTGGCCCCGCTGATCGCGGACGTATTGGCCCGCCACAACGTCAAGGTCACTTTTTTCCTGGCCAACGAGCGCACGCTGACCGACGGCTCCAGCCTGGATGACGTGTGGGCGCCCTGGTGGAAGGCGCGCGCGGCGGAAGGCCATGTCTTCGGCTCGCACACCTATGACCACGTCTATTGGCAGGCGGATCTTCCTGGCGGCAAGTTCCGCGTCAAGCCCAGCGCCGGCCCGGACGCGGGCAAGCGCGCCGAATGGACGCCCGAGCAGTATTGCGCCGAGATCAAGCGGTCCGTCACCCGTTTCCATCAGATGACGGGCAAGAACATGCTGCCGATCTACCGCGCGCCGGGCGGCAAGACCTCGCCTGCGCTGCTGAAGGCGGCCAAGGCCTGCGGCTTCGAGCACGTGGGCTGGGCGCCCGCCGGTTTCCTGGGCGATGAACTGCCCAGTGACAAATACCCCAACGCCCGCCTGCTGGACCAGGCGCTGCGCACCATCAAGCCCGGCGACATCCTGCTGGCCCACCTGGGCATCTGGTCGCGCCAGGATCCGTGGGCGCCAGCCGTGCTGGAGCCGCTGATTGAAGGTTTGCAGCGCAAGGGCTATTGTTTTGCTACCTTGGACACGCACCCGTCCTATCGCGATTGGATCGCTAATCATCACTGATCATGGATACGCTTAGTCAATTGTTCGGAGAGTGCCAGCAATGGCTCTTCGAAACGGCGATTCAGCCCGCGCTGTTCCACCTGGGCATGAGCAACTTCATCGAGGACGGCTACGACGCCACCATGTGGCTGCTGGTCGGCCTGCTGCAGATTGTCGTGCTGGTCCTGGTGTTCGGTCCCCTGCAGCGCCTGCGCCCCGTGGAGGCGGTTACCGACCGTCGCCAGATCGGCATCGACGTGCTGTACACGCTGATCCACCGGCTGGGCGCGTTCCGCCTGCTGCTGTTCTTCACCATCGACCCGTTGTGGGACAGCGTGTTTGGTCAGCTGCACGTCTGGGGTTTCGCGCCTTTCCAGCTGGATCAGTACTGGCCCGGCGTGACGGACAAGGCCTGGGTCAGCCTGATCATCTACCTGTTGCTGTTCGACGCGGTGGACTACATCTACCACCGTGCCCAGCACCGTTTCGGCTGGCTCTGGGCTTTGCACGCCGTGCATCACAGCCAGCGCCAGATGACCATCTGGAGCGACGACCGCAACCACCTGCTGGACGATATGCTGCGCGACGTGCTGGTGGTGTTCGTGTCGCAACTGGTGGGCGTGCCGCCGGCGCAGTTCGTCATGGTGGTGGCCATCACTCAGCTGGCGCAGAGTTTCTCGCACGCCAATCTGCGCATGCATTTCGGCGCCATCGGCGAGCGCCTGCTGGTCAGCCCGCGTTTTCACCGCCACCACCATTCCATCGCCTACGACGCCTCCACGCCGGGTCCGGTGGGCGGCTACAACTTTGCGGCGCTGTTTCCCATCTGGGACGTACTGTTCCGCACCGCCCGCTTCGGCGTGGGCTACGGCCCCACGGGCATTCATGACCAGCAGGCGGAACTGGGCGGGCGCGATTACGGCCGCGGCTTCTGGTCGCAGCAGTGGCTGGGCTTGAAACGCATGGTGGGCCGCGACCGCGAACCCGCCGCCGCGCCGCCGTCGCCTCCGGCCTCGGTTGAACGCGCCTGAAAGCGGCCTGGCCTCAAAGGCCGCGCATGAAAAAACGAGCCCGCTTGAACTGACCCCCAGAAGTTGGATGGTCAGAAGCTAAAGGCCGAAGGCCTGAGCTCGGTACTGCACCGGGCTCAGGCCTTTTAGCTTGAGCTTGATGCGTTCGTGATTGTAATAACGGATGTA